>Ga0255349_1000859_pt1 | contig 12722 bp, 8 predicted proteins | sample CBST25v15metaG_FD_189947 | JGI IMG/M metagenome (GOLD analysis project Ga0255349, IMG submission 189947) | Peat soil microbial communities from Stordalen Mire, Sweden - C.B.S.T-25.v15 | ecosystem: Environmental > Terrestrial > Soil > Wetlands > Peat | place: Sweden: Norrbotten County, Stordalen...
GAATTGACCGTTGAAACGCGAGTGCAGGAGGGACTTTCAGAAGTTCGCTCCCAGGCCAAGCGCGAGGCAGAGGACGGACTCAAGCTCAAGGTGATGGAGAAAGATCAGACCATTGCCTCAATGCAAAAGAAGATCGAGGAACTGAAGCAGAAGGCCGAGCAAGGTTCCCAACAGTTGCAAGGCGAAGTTCAAGAGCTTGAATTGGAAAACGAACTTCGGCTCAAATTCCCATACGACACAATTGAGCCTGTCGCCAAGGGGGAGTTCGGAGGCGACGCCCTCCAGCGCGTCGTCAGTCCCGGTGGAGTGATGAGCGGGACGATCTTATGGGAGTCGAAGCGCACAAAGAACTGGAATCAAAACTGGCTGGTCAAGTTGCGTGACGATCAGAGAACGGCCAAGGCCGACCTATCTGTACTGGTTTCCCAAACCCTACCGGAAGGCATTGAAACATTCGACGTGATTGATGGTGTATGGATCACGCATCCGCGCTCACTTTTGCCTGTCGCCACCATTCTGCGCCATACGCTTCTTCAGGTGAGCAATGCGAGGCTCATCAGCGAAGGCCAGCAGACAAAGGCTGAAATGGTCTATCAGTATTTGACAGGTCCGCTCTTCCGCCAACGTGTTGAGGCGCTCGTAGAGGCATTCTCGTCCATGCAGGACGATCTCGACAAAGAGCGCAAGGTGATTATGAAGCAGTGGGCAAAGCGGCAGCAGCAAATTGAACGCGTAATGGGATCAACGGTCGGAATGTATGGCGACCTACAAGGTATCGCAGGCAAGTCCATTCAGGAGATCGAAGGGCTGGAACTCCCGGCGCTCGGTTTGCCGTCCAATGACGGCCCGTTCTAATTCCGATCCTGGTCTTCAAGGAATTCTGTAAGGGGGACGCAATGATTGAAAGAATTGCAATTGCGCAAGTGGCCACCTTCGGTGACAAACCAGAAGTAGTTGACGGGCTTTCTCAATTCAACTACTTCTATGGCCCAAACGCTTCCGGAAAAACGACTCTCTCGCGATTGATTGCGAACCCCGCCGACCCTAAATTCTCCGCGTGTGATCTGAAGTGGCGTGCCGCGACACCTTTAGAGGTGCATGTATACAACCGCGACTTTATCGCTAGGAACTTTAATGTGCCGTCTGCCGAGATCAAGGGAATCTTCACCCTGGGCGAGACACATGCAGACACAATACAGGGAATTGCAGACAAGAACGACGAGATCCGTCGTTTAACAGAGAAGATCGACAAAGCCAACGAAAGCCTAAAAGGGCTGGATGGCACCGGTGGAAAGATGGCTGAACTATCAGCCTTAGAGGCACAAATCAAGGAGACTATCTGGCTTCAGAAAACTGAACATGAAGAGCGGTTCAAAGGTCCGCTGAAAGGATTTCTGAACAGCAAGGAAAATTTCAAGGGGAAGGTCCTTCAAGAAAGAACCAAAAACACGTCCAACATCCTGACTCTAGCCGAACTGGAGACAAAGGCCAGCACTCTGTTTGATTCCGACCCAACGGAAGTAGCCCTAATCGCACTAGTGGATGGCGGCGCGCTAACCTCACACGAGTCTAATCCAATCCTCCATAAACGGGTCATCGGTAAAGAAGATGTAGATATTACAGCCATGATCAAGAAACTCAACAACAGCGATTGGGTTCGGAGTGGCAAAACATACTATGACGCCAACGGAGGTGTCTGTCCGTTTTGCCAACAGACCACAACGGAAGATTTTGCACTAAGCCTGAACGAATATTTCGACGAAGCCTTCATCGCAAATAGCAAGGCTGTGGACGCGTTGGTCAGCGATTACAGTACCGATGCTGACCGGCTTCAGCAGCTTCTTTCAACGCTGATCGCCGCTCCGTCGCAATATCTGGACATTGAGAAACTGAAGGCCGAGAAGGCGCTTCTCGACTCTCGCATTGCAAGCAACAAACAGCTCCTCGCTCAGAAGAAGAAGGAGCCAAGCCAGATTATTGACCTCGACTCCGTTGCCAATGTAATGACCTCTATCACCGGCTTGATCGGCAACGCGAATCAAACAACCGCGAAGCACAATCAGATGGTCAAGAATCTAGGCCGCGAACGGACTACGCTAATCGCCGAGGTCTGGAAGTACATCATTGAGGTCGGCCTCAAATCTGCCCTTGCGGATTACGATGCGAAGAAATTAAATCTCGACAAGGCTATCAAGGGAATTCAGGATACTATCAACACGGCAACAATAGAACGCCAGCAGAAGCAGACTGAACTACGTGAACTGGAAAAGAGCATCACGAGCATTAAACCGACCATCGATGCGATCAATTCCATTCTCAAGTCCTACGGATTTCTCAGCTTTTCATTGGCGCTCGCAAGCAATGGCACTCACTACAAAATTCTCCGGCAAAATGGAGAAGATGCACGGAACTCCTTGAGCGAAGGTGAAAAGACCTTCATCACATTCCTCTACTTTTACCATCTTCTCAAAGGCAGCGATTCTGAATCGGGCCTTACATCCAATCGCGTGGTCGTTTTTGATGACCCGGTTTCAAGCCTCGACAGCGATATTCTCTTCATCGTGAGCAGCCTAATTAGAGGCGTACTTGATGAGGTGCGGAAGAATTCCGGACAGATCAAGCAGGTCTTCATCTTGACGCACAACGTGTACTTTCATAAAGAGGTCACGTACAACAGCAAGCGTCAGGATGTGGCCATGAATGAGGAGACGTTTTGGGTGATTCGCAAGTCCGATCAATTTTCACGGATTGAAAAACACACAACGAATCCCATCAAAACGTCCTACGATTTGCTCTGGGCAGAGGTGAGGAATCCCAATCGTTCCAAGCTGACCATCCAAAACACGTTACGTAGAATATTGGAGAACTATTTCAAAATACTCGGCGGATTGAATCTTGACGATCTGTGTGCCAAGTTCGAGGGTAGAGACAAACTGATTGCCAACTCTCTTGTCCGCTGGATGCACGGTGGCTCTCATCTTGCGAACGATGATCTTTACCAGACGGTAGACGATGGAGAGGTCGAAGGCTACTTGCGCGTCTTCCGGGCAATCTTCGACAAGTCCGAGCACATTGCGCACTACAAGATGATGATGGGCGACGCTTATGTCGAGCCCGCAGCGGAGAAAGAGGCGGCATGAAGCAAAAGCAAAAGTTGGAACTGACATGGATTGGCAAGGAGAACCGGCCGCGGCTGGAGCCGCGCATCTTGCTTGAAGACCCGGAGAAGAGCTACCACTCCAAGCAGCGTGTCAGCGACAAGGACATCTTCGACAACCGGCTCATCTTTGGCGACAACCTGCTCGCGCTCAAGGCGCTGGAGCAGGAGTTCGCTGGCAAGGTGAAGTGCGTCTACATCGATCCTCCGTACAATACCGGTTCAGCATTTGAACACTATGACGATGGCATTGAACACTCGCTTTGGCTCTCTTTGATGCGCGACCGACTGGAATTGCTATGGCGCCTCCTTGGCCCCCAGGGAACACTTTGGGTATCCATTGATGATTACGAAATGCCCTATTTGAGAATATTGCTCGATGAAACCTGCGGTCGCGGCTCGTTCATCGCCTCCAATGTCTGGCAAAAGCGTTATTCACGAGAGAATCGGGAGGCAATCGGAGATGTACACGAGTACGTTCTCGTGTACGCCAAAGATCCCGGCGGTTTCAAGGTCAGGCGCGGACTTCTTCCGATCAATGCAGAGCAGGCAAAGGTATACAAGAACCCCACAGGAGATCCCAAAGGCCCTTGGAGGACAATCCCGATTACCGCACAAGCTGGGCATGCAACGCCGAGTCAGTTCTATACGATCGAGGGGCCGACCGGAAGACAGTTTGATCCCCCTCCGGGTAATTGCTGGCGCTATTCACGACCTGCCTACGAGAAGTTGCTTGCTGAAGGCAGAATTTATTTCGGAAAGAACGGAAGTGCCCAGCCAACCACGATTCGCTATCTCTCGGAAGTAGAGGGCGTTGTCCCATGGACATGGTGGCCTCACGATGAAGTTGGGAATACTGATGAAGCCAAGAAGGAGACCCTCTCACTGATACCAGGGGGAACTGTATTTGATACTCCTAAGCCTGAACGTCTTCTTTACAGAATTTTGCATATTGCGACCCAGCCCGGTGACCTTATCCTCGATTCTTTTGCGGGCTCTGGCACCGCAGGTGCTGTCGCTCACAAGATGGGCCGCCGTTGGATCATGGTCGAACTTGGCGAACACTGCCACACGCACATCATCCCGCGCTTGAAGAAGGTTATTGACGGCGAAGACGAAGGCGGCATCACCAAGGCTGTTGACTGGAAGGGTGGCGGCGGCTTCCGTTACTACCACATCGCTCCAACACTGCTTGAAAAGGATACCTTCGACAACCTCGTCATCAGCAAGCAGTACAATCCCGCCATGTTGGCCGAGGCCATGTGCAAGATTATGGGCTTTCAATACGCTCCCGGTGATATTTATTGGCAGCAAGGCTGCTCTACGGAGACCGACTACATCTATGTGACGACACAGACGCTCACCCGCGACCACTTGGCCGCATTGAGCGATGAAGTAGGCAAGAAGCGTTCCTTGCTGGTTTGCTGCGCGGCATTTCGAGGCAAGGCAGACGCCTTCCCCAACCTGACGCTTAAGAAGATTCCGCTGGCCGTGCTGCAAAAGTGCGAGTGGGGCCATGACGACTACAGCCTGAATGTCGCCAATCTTCCCCAAGCGCCGGAACCAGTTCCCGCCCAGCTTGCAGGCGAAGCACCCCTTGAACCGAAGCAAGCACGAAAGCGGCGAGCACGAACGGAAACGATGCCGAGCCTCTTTGGCGATACTGGAAATGGGGGCGCGGAATGAGTGTGAACGCAAAGCAGCAACTTTGGGCGATTGCAAACCGTTTGAGCCTACGCCAACCACAGCGGGATTCGCTGGAGATTCTCGACAAGGTTTGCGAATTGCTCCCACTGAGCAAAGATACGGATGCAGCCCAGGCGTTACAGGCGATCCAAAGCGCGTTCCCTTCGGTCACGGACTTTGAGCGTGAGTTCGCATCTCTGTGCTTTGCTCTCGCTACCGGCGTCGGCAAGACGCGCCTGATGGGCGCGTTCATTGCCTATCTGAATCAGGCTTGGGGAGTTCGGCACTTCTTTGTGCTGGCCCCCAATCTGACCATCTACAACAAGCTGCGGGACGACTTTACACCAGGAACGCCGAAGTACGTCTTCCAAGGGCTTTCCGACTTTGCTCTTCATCCCCCGGAAATCATCACCGGCGACAACTACGAGAGTGGGCGTGGCATCCGCGCCGCCGACCTCTTTGGTGAGGACGGTATCCACATCAACATCTTCAACATCTCGAAGATCAACGCCGAGGTGCGCGGCGGAGCCAGCCCGCGCATCAAGCGCCTGAGTGAGTACATTGGTGAGAGCTACTTCGATTACCTCTCAAAGCTCGATGACCTGGTGATCTTGATGGACGAGTCCCACCGCTACCGGGGCAAGGCCGGAATGCGCGCTATCAATGAGCTGAAGCCAATCCTTGGACTGGAACTGACCGCGACGCCGCAGATAGAGATGGGCAGCAAGACCGCCGACTTCAAAAACGTGATCTACAGCTATCCGTTGGCCTCTGCCTTGAAAGACGGCTTTGTGAAAGAGCCAGCCGTGGCGACGCGCGAAAACTTCCGCGCAGAGAATTACGACGAAGCCGGTCTGGAAACAATCAAGCTGCAAGACGGCATTCGTGTCCACGAGCATACCAAAGTGCAACTCGACATCTATGCGCGGGAGACGGGCAGACCACTGGTCAAGCCGTTCATGCTGGTTGTGGCAAAAGACACGACCCACGCAGAAGACCTGCTGAAGAAGATTGAAGATGCTGGCTTTTTTGAAGGGCGATACAAGGGCCGCGTTATCACTGTCCATTCCAACCAGAGCGGTGAGGAGAAAGACGAAACTGTGCAGCAATTGTTGAGCGTGGAAGACCCGGCGAATCCGACCGAGATCGTCATCCACGTCAATATGCTGAAAGAGGGCTGGGATGTAACCAACCTCTACACTATCGTCCCGCTTCGCGCCGCGAACTCAAAGACTCTGGTTGAGCAGTCGATTGGACGCGGATTGCGCCTGCCGTATGGCAAGCGCACGGGAGTGGCCGATGTGGACCGACTGACCATCGTTTCACATGACCGCTTCCAAGAGATTGTGGATCACGCCAACGATCCGAACTCAATCATTCGTACCGGCGTTGTGATTGGTCGTGACATCCCGGATACGCCGACGCAGGCCATGACGATTGCGCCGACGATCCTTTCCGTATTGGGCATCGCGCCTCAACCGGAGCCGGGAGACAGCACGCAGGTTGGGCGCACCGTGCAAGAACCGCTCTTCAGGACTGAACCTGAACGTAAGGTAGCGGAGGCCGCCTATGAAATGATGCATCGCAGTTATAGCCGTCTGACGCGTTCATCGGAACTGACCTCGCCCGATGTGCAGCAAAAGATGGTTGCGAGTCTGATGGAAGAGATACGTCCTTTGCAAGGTGAGTTGAGTGGCATCGTCGAGCCAGTCGATGTTGCTGATGTTGTGAGAAAGACAACGGAAGCTTTTATTGAACGCACCATCTTTATCCCGAAGATTACCGTCGTCCCATCGGGCGATGTAACCGTCGGCTATCACGACTTTGATCTCGATTGCAGCAGCGTTCATTATCCGCCAGTAGCCAAGGATCTGCTTATCCAACGACTCACGGATAACCAGAGATTCAGACTCGTTAGCGGGGATGGGGTTGTCGAGGAGCCGCGACTAGAGAACTATATCGTTCGGGGCCTGTTCGACAAAAATGACATCGACTACGACGCTCATTCCGCGTTGCTCTATAAGTTGGCCGGCCAGCTCGTGCGGCACCTTCAGTCGTACCTGTCTTCGGAAGACGATGTGCGGAATGTGCTCCAGTACAACCAGAGCGAGCTGGTGCGGCTCGTCCACACGCAGATGAACCAGCACTACATTGAGAAGGCAACGGAGTATCAGGTATCCGTACCGAAGGGCTTTCAACGGCTCAGTTCCAGCAGTGCGGAGGTTGAGCTAGGGAAGAGTGCAAGAGACTTCCGGCAGCCGGTCGAAGAGAAGCTGCTTATTCGGGGCATGGTCTTTGGTGGTTTCAGGAAATGCTTGTATCCTGAACAGAAATTCGACTCGGACCCGGAGCGCCGTTTCGCTACGATTCTCGAAGACGATGTGGATGTGCTGAAATGGCTGAAGCCGCCGAAGGACTTGCTGATGATTCAATACGCCGAGGAGGATAATTACAATCCGGATTTCATCGTCGAGACACACGGCGGGCGTTATCTGTGCGAGATCAAGCGAGCTACCGACATGGAGACAGCGAACGTGTTGAAGAAGGCAAAGGCGGCAATTCAATGGTGCGAACGCGCATCAACCGTGAGTGACCGCCCATGGAAATATGTGCTCTTGCCTCATGATGTGATCCAGATCAATCGAACATTTGCGAGCCTTATGCACCAGGTCCAATAGGCGAATCGAACTTTACAGAAGGCACTCTGTTCGTTGGGGTGCCTTTTTCTATTTAGTACTTCACCACACTGCAAACCATATCGAGGCCAGCGTGACCGCTACGCTGGCGCTTTCCCGCGTTGCCGATCTTGCGAATGGCCTTGAGAGTCGATGTCCACGCCGCCGTGTATGTCCCGATCTTCCCTTCGACCGGCGTCCGAACTGAGGCGGCGAACCCCACCACCAAGAGCGCCCCCGATCCACGAAACCAAAGAATCAAGTGCTCGACCCCAAGTCTTCCCGCCAACGGCAATCGTTGACCACACGCACCGCCGACGCTTTTCGGCCTGGCCCGCAAGGTTCCGGCGGACTTTTTGAGCTGAGGCCCGATCTCCTTTTTGGTCACAATCAACTCGGCCATCATGGAGGCCTCAAGAACGTTCTCGCCCTGCGGCGGCGGCGCAAACTCTTCCGCTGCGCTTTGCTGATTCCTCTCCCCAGGCAAGCTGTGGTCCCTCTCCGCAAAAAACTTTGCTTGGCACTTGGGAGTTCACTGCGCCCCATGTCCGTTCCGGCAGTATGTCCCGATTCACTCGCGACCAAATTCAAAAGGAGAACATCATGTCTAGCTACAAAAACAACGTCCACCTCGAAGGCAACCTCGGCAAAGACGCCGAAAAGAAGTCCACCCCGAACGGCGATGTCGTCAACTTCAGCATTGCCGTCAACGAGCAGTGGGAAGACAAGGACGGAGCCGAGCACAAGAACACCGATTGGTTCCAGATTCAGGTTTGGGGGCCATTGGCGAAGTTTGCCGCCACCCTCAAGGCCGGAGCGCCGGTCATCGTTGAAGGCAAGATCAAGCCCGAGACGTACACGGCTGACGGCGTGGAGCATAAGACTTTCTCGATCAAGGCCGACTACATCCGCAAGATCGACTACGCGGCACCGAGCGAAGTCAGCGAGAGCAAGGCGGCCAAGCCCGTCAAGAAAGCCAAGTAGCACCCGCGCAACCTGGAGGCGGCTCTTCGGAGCCGCCTTTTTTGTCCCGTTCAAAGACCGGGGTAACCATTTTCGTATGTGTGCCTCGATTTGTAGACGCCCCAACTCTCTCACGGGTAATGTGATATTGTGGAGCGCAAGATGCCCAGAGGAACAAGAACCCCTAGCGATGTTTTCCGTTCTGTCATGGAGAAGGCCAGGCAGCGCCTTCTACTGGAAAGCGCTGACGCTGCCGACTTCAACCATAACGGGATTCGCGGGGACGAACGTGCAGCTTCTTTATGCGAATTCTTTCGAGAAAGGCTCCCGGATAGATTTGGTGTCGAAAAGGGTGAAGCTATCGATTACCGAGACACCCGAACAGGACAACTAGACATTGTCATTTATGATCGTGCGCGTTGTGCGCCTATCCGAACAGGAAATGAAAATCTTCTTCTGCCCTGCGAAGCTCTCTATTGCATCATCGAAGTGAAAACGACTGTTACACAAAATGAATTGAATACTTCCTACAGTGCCGCAGGCAAAGTGCGGGCGCTGAGGCCCTTCAAAAAGCCTTTCATAGCTGCCCGTCAGGAGGGTGTGAGCGCCAACGCTGACGAGGATCGATGTTTGTACGTGGTTTTCGGATATACCTCTAACCTCAAGAATGATGATAAATGGGCTAAGAAAGAATATGGACGCTTAGTAAGTGCGGGACGGTCTGCTGGGGTAACGCCAGACTGTGTTGACCGGCTATTCATCCTCGACAGGGGAATCATAAACCCGCAAAAAGTTGCTGCGAAATGGGAAGCGGGCAACGCCGATTCGATATTTCTGGAGTGCTATCTGCACATTGTGAATTTCATCGGAAGAGAGTCGGAGCGACGTAAGCCTGTGGATTGGCAGATATATGGGCCTCGAAGCGCAAAGGGATGGAAAACCTTGTAATAGTGTCTTGAACATTGGAAATAGCACTGGGAGGATATGTCGTGATGGAAGAAGGCTCCGAACTGAAAATCTGGAAGTACTTGGATCTGGCGAAATTTATCTCTTTGCTTACAACGAACACACTGTATTTCGCATCACCAGCTCAATTTCAGGATTTATCTGAAGGATCATTGCCGAAAAGCCATGCGGACGCATGGTCAAAATTCATACAGGAATCTATCGTTGACCCAAATCAGGCTCTGAGGCCACAATTCGCCGCTCGATCTCCTGCCGCCTTGAAACAATTTGATTACATACAACAAAAACTGGTGCGGGAGTTGCCAAAAGCACAGAGAGAAGCAACTCTAAGATTCGGAGTAAGCTGTTGGCATAAGAGCGAATATGAATCTGAGGCTATGTGGAAACTATATTCAGCTTCAGGACAGGGCGTTGCGATTGAGTCAAGTGTTGGCCAACTAAGATCCTCTCTTGGGAGTACAGAAGGAATCCAGATCGCCTCAGTTCGTTATGCGGATTTCGACAACGACCCGATTGAAAAGGGCCATAAGCACTATGGTCTCTTCTTGAAGAAGAAGAGTTTTGAACACGAAAAGGAATTGCGAGCTACTATCCTCCTTCCGTCCGAGCAATTCTCGCTTCCAGCGAATGAAAGGGGCATCGCCGTTGATTGCAATCTTAGTTTATTGATCAACAACATATATGTATCACCTCTTTGTGCGCCTTATGTAGCAAGTGCTGTCGAGAGTTTGTGCCGTGGAAAGATAACAGTCCTGGAGAAGCCCGTGATTCATTCGCGGTTATTGAGTGACCGAGGGTACAACATTGAGATCAGTCTGCCAAGCTATCTATCCAAATAGGCTATTGCAATCCTGATATGTCATAACTTATGTGAAAGATACTGCAAATATATTTCTGACGTTTATCCTATCTTTCTCGTTAGATGCTCCGCTTTCACGTAACCCATTCACCATTACTTATAAACATTCATAACTTCTACCCGTTTCAGCGAGGGCTCCTGCCCTACGCTTCAGGCGCGCCGCAGTGAACAACGGCACGTCTTGCGCTACCCCTCTAGCGGGTCGGGTAAGGGAACGGCATTGCTGCCGCTCCCTCCCCTAAGAACCGGACTTGACAGTTTCCCGTCATCCGGCTCAAGCCGTGTGTAAGCCCCGCGTGAACGGAGCCGGTAGAACACATCACCCAAGGATTCAGCGATGGCGGCTGGCTCCCCTGAATCTCTTGCGAGACTCGAAGTAGCCACACCACAGTGAGTCGAACGGGTTGGCGTCCGACTTCACCTTCACATAGCGCCGGATGGCGATATCGGTGGGGTCAACCAACCGAGCGACATACGAGCGCGACTGTTGCGCGTGAGAACTAGCCAGTGCAGCAAAGTACCACTTGCGTTGCCCGAAACAGTCCCAGTACCGATGTAGTATCCAGCTAGGAGACTTGTTCGGGTGTCTCCGCGTTGCCCATCGCCAGAGCGAGTACCAGATTGCCATTCTCACTTTCCGAAACGCCGCGCCTGCTTCGATGTGGCGATGATAGTATGCCCAACCACGGATGACCGGGTTGAGCCGCCTGATCATATTCTCCTGTTTAACGGCGCGATTCGAGCGAATCGTGTCGCGTACCTTTTTCAAGAAGGCGTGCATGTTCTTCTTGGAAGGTGTAATCAGGAGCTTGCCGCCGTACTTACGCAGGTTCTGCCCCAGGAAGTCGAAGCCCTGTTCGATATGCGTGATGCAGGTTTTCTCCGGTGAGAGCTGCAAGCCTCGTTCGGACATGAACTGTTCGACCAAGGGCTTGACCTCATCCTCCAGTAGCTCTTTCGAGCAGGCAGTGATGATGAAGTCATCGGCATAGCGTACGAAGTTCACTTTCGGTCTGTAACACTGTCCTCGGATTTTCTTCTTACGGAAGGTCTCCTTGAGCAGTCGCTCCAATCCATCCAGTGTCAGGTTCGCCAGCGTGGGCGAAATGATTCCGCCTTGCGGTGTGCCTGCCTCCGTAGGAAACAGCGTTCGATTTTCCATGAAGCCCGCCTTCAACCATTTCTTCAGTACCTCTTTGTCGGTGGGGATATGAGTGAGCATCCATGTGTGGCTGATATTGTCAAAACAGCCACGGATATCTCCTTCAAGTACCCACTGAGGACTGATCTTTCGAGCCAGCACAGTGAAGCACTGCTCGATGGCATCGGCGGTCGAGCGTTTCGGTCGAAAGCCATAGGAGTTGGGATCGGCGGTAGTCTCCGCGACCGGGAGCAGCGCCAGCAGATAGAGTGCCTGCATGGCGCGATCCTTCATCGTGGGGATTCCCAGCGGCCTCAGCTTCCCATTGGATTTCGGGATATAGACACGCCGCAGCGGTTGCGGCTGATAGCCGCGCCGTCGCAGTGTGTCAATGGCCTTGTATCTGGACGCCGGAGTGCTCCAGATCGCTCCGTCCACTCCCGGCGTGTTTTTGCCCTGATTGTGTGTCACCCGCTTCACGGCCAACGCTCGACCGTAGAACGAGTGTGTCAGCAGCCATTGCAGGGCTTTCACCTTGCCATGACGGCCTTCCTGTGTTGCCTTGACGATACGCTCTTGTAGTCTCCTGACCTTGAGTTCACACTGAGCCCAGTCGATCTGTTCCCATTGCGCCTCCGGGCCGGAGGCTGCACACATTGATTGCTCCACGTTCATTTGCAATTTCCTCCTGCGAAGATTCTGTAAGTTCTCTCGTCAACCACGACCAACTGGAAGTCTGCCTGCTTTCGCAGCGGAGTGATGTTGCAACTCCTATCCGCCCCATTACAGAGCGGCCTTCGCTTTCTCCAGCTTCCTTTACCCGCTGCCCCAATAGCGCGCCTCACGGCGGTGCCTGCCTCCGAAAAGGCGGAGCATCGGGCTTACCTTGTTCCATTTGAATGACACGAGTGACGTAGTCCCCGCCTCTACACCGGCAGCCTTTATGTCCGTGTGCCCCAAACAGGCGGTGGAGCATCCGGCTGCGTGCCTTTTGGCTAGAGCCTGTCAGCGTCTTTGGCTCTTTGACAGTTACGGTGCCTTCGGCGGTTCACTTGTGTTGGACCTATCACTCAGCCTGGCCCTCCCACCGCCTTGACGCTGGCAGTTACGGAGAACGCCTCACGGCATTCTTCTTTGTCATAAGACAGGAGGTACGTTGTCTCGACAGCTTTCGACCCAGCCGTTACCAGCTACGCCGATGTCGATAGGCTACTGCGGACGGAACCGCAGGTTCAGCTCACTCCTTTCGTGTTGAACAATCATCCAAACAGCTTC
>Ga0255349_1000871_pt1 | contig 12611 bp, 11 predicted proteins | sample CBST25v15metaG_FD_189947 | JGI IMG/M metagenome (GOLD analysis project Ga0255349, IMG submission 189947) | Peat soil microbial communities from Stordalen Mire, Sweden - C.B.S.T-25.v15 | ecosystem: Environmental > Terrestrial > Soil > Wetlands > Peat | place: Sweden: Norrbotten County, Stordalen...
AAGCTCAAGACGATGCGGCGTGACGAGTTCACGCTGGAGGAGTATCGCAAACTCCACACGGTCGGGCGCAAGTGGATTGGCGAGACGGACAAGCCTTCGAGCATCTGGTATCGCACCGTTACCTACAACATGATCCTGATTGCCTGCAACACGGGCATGAGGCCAGTGGAGATGAAAAATCTCCGCTGGCGCGACATCATGCCCACGAAAGACCGCGAGGGCCGCGAGATCGTTGTCTTGTTCGTGCAGGGCAAGGACAAATCGCGCAAGCTGGTCGCGCCCAAGAGCGTCGGAGATTATTTAGAACGCATCCGCACAATCTCGAAAGCCACAGAACCGGACGACAGCGTATTCACCAATGTCACAGGCAAGCCCGCAATAACTCTTTACAGCTCGCTGATTGCGGATCTTCTGAACGAGTCGAATCTGCGCGAAGGCACGCAGGGCGTTCCGCGTTCGACTTATTCCTTCCGGCATACCTACGCCACGCTCAGATTGCAGGAGGGCGTGGACGTGTATTTCCTCGCCGAGCAGATGGGAACTTCTGTCAACATGATTGAAAACCACTATGGACACGTGAACACGATCAAGCACGCCGATCGCGTGTTACAAGGCATGGCGGGATGGGAACTCCCGCAAGCGGACGACGCCAAGGCTAAGGCGTCGAAAGCGGCAGAGACCCACGATAAATCCAAAAGAGGTCAACGCAACAAGCCGCGTTGACCGTGAACCTCCGAAGCCGTGTTTTGCCGGAGCCGCTGGCGGAGGCTGGCGCAGGGAGGTGTTATTTCATTGTCCGGCCCGGACGCTCTTAACAGGGATCGTCCTGATTTGCCGCTGCCCCGCCGGGGCGCTCTTAACGGCAAATCTGCGCGCACGTGCCGCCGCTGGCGGCTGTTTTCGTGCGTGCTTGTCTTGGCATGTTTACTTGCAGCAAAGAAACGGAACCTCTTCGCGCGCCTGTGCACCGTCCCTTTGAAACCTTCGCTGAGGTCTGCTGCTGGCGCGCACAAGGGGGTTCCAAGGGTTCAATTTCTTCGGGGTCTAATTCCCCGCCGCTTGCGGCGGGGTTGTTCATTCAAGCTAGCCCTGTTTTTCGCCCACTGAAACTCAACCTCCGGTTTGCCAATCCCCGGCCCAGTTCCAATCCCTCGGAAAATCTTGCCACAAGCCGACTTCGCGGTAGCTATCCTTGCCGCCGACCCGGAGCATCCGAATCAAGGTCACCTCGTTCCAGTACATTACCGCCCGCGACGAGTTCCACTCACGGAGAAGTCGAAGGTGATAAGGCAGGCACCCCAAGGTGACGTCTGCATCGGCCAGTTAGCTAGAAGAAACGTAGCGAACACTAATCAATGGTGGCACTACTTGCTTTCGCACCTGACGCTTGCAAAAAAGCCTTTCAGACTTGGCTTTTGAGAGATTTGCGCAACAGCTAACGTTGGCGCAGTGCCATCCATCACAATGGCACCATCGCCTGTGCGAAACCTGAGGTATCCGTTTAGGTCTGTGAGTCCCTGGAATAATGGTCTGAACCCGTGACCTCGTCGCGGGTCGCAAAAGCGCGATGCGCCATCAGTTAGTGCTAGTTCTAATGCGCTGCCGTAATCACAAAGCCCATGATATGTCGGTGAACTTCTCAGACTCGCCAAGATCCCTATCCCGCGGTCAGCTACTACAAATTCGAATACATTGGTCGTCGCACGGAAGACAAGAACCCCAGTGGAGGCTGCACCAGAATGTTCTTGGATGTTTCCCTCCAACTCCTGGATAGCCGCGGCCATCTGCCCCGGCACCGATCCCGAGAGTTTGGAAATACCGCGAGCAGCTCGTTGGACCTTCATTAGGAAGCCGGTTGACTCGATGCGCCAAGTCTCAGACTCCTCGCGTGTACGAATGAAGCCAAAGTGTGAAGTTCGGCTTAGCCACTGCCGCTGGCCGTCAGACCATGCCCTGATGAAATCAGCCAGGCCGTTAGGGCTCAACCAATTGATTGCAGTTGCAGGTAGTATTTTTGCGGACACCAGAAGCAGGAATTCAATCAATGGCCCGAGGCTCGACGGAAGAACGCTGGCCTGTCGAATATCTCGAAGGCGAGCGCTTGAATCAGCGCCAGCGAAGGCCAGATCATCAAGACTACTGAACGTGAGTTGTGTCCGGCCCGTGATCGCTATGCCACCTTTCGATGGACCGAGTTCGTTAGGCGCTCTATTTCATAGCTCTCGGAAATCACTGTCCAGTTGTAATTCAGAAGCATATCGAGCAGTTCGTGCTGCTCCGTGGGCGCTTGTCTCCATCGCACTAAACCGCCTGTCCTGAGGACCGCAGCTTTACGGTGCATTGTCTTCACAAAAATTGAAGTTTCAAGACAGGTCACTTTTTCGAAGGCGTCGAAGAGGCGTGGCAGGATAGTGGAACCACCTCGTATTACCAAGTGCAGCGGTCTTCCCACTACAACGCGAAGTCTACAGAGCTGTTCCACGTGCCAATCAATGCGACCTCCCCAACCGGCGCCTGTAGCGAACTCAAATGCCAAATGGCTGATCTCAGGCCGCCCTGCAATAAATTCTCCCCAACGGTCCCAATCCCTTTCGGTCCTAGCATTAACGTGCAGCGCTGCCGGCAGCCCTGCTTCCAAGAACTCTTGGTGGACAATAGCTATTCGCTTCATGCTATGAAGGTCGTCCCACCGTGGCTGATCGGTAAAAAGACTGTAATTCGGCGTCGTGACGAGGGAGACATCCAACATCTTGAGTGAACGAATTGCATCAATGCGACGTCTGCCGAAAGACCACCATCTCTCCAGGGCAGGGTCTGTCGAGGTTCCAGTTAAGATAACTTTCGTCCATTTCTCTAATCCGAATCTTTCCCGCAGCTGTTGCGGATTCGTGAAGCGGACCGCCCCGGTTCTGGCCTCGATTAGCTTGTACATGGGCAAACAGACGACACCCGCCCCCGAGAACTTCGGTGACCGTTTATTGCCGTGAAAGATCACCGGCACAAGGCTCGGCAGTTCCGGAGCATCCAGCGCTGCTGCGCGTGACACATTCTCCAGGGTGAAACCTCCGACCTCTCGTACACGCTGGGCGAATTCTTCCGGTTTGTTGCGGCAAACAGCATCACAACTCGACGGGTTCCCACAGCACAGATGCATGCAATCATAGAGTGGGGACGCAACGCTCAACCCTCCACAGAGTGACTTGTCAGGGCAGTTTACGCAGCCAAGTGACTGCGTAAACATTCCCGCATCATTCCACAGCCGCTGCGTTCGGAGAGGTGCATTCGTAAGTCCTGATTGTGATGGAAATATCAGCATACTGTTATCTCCGCAATGGACGCCATCTCATGGAAGACCTGAACTTCACCGCAGGCTTCCCCGAAAGACGCCTTCAACCCGGTTACCAACTCAGCCGATGGATTTCGGAATAGAGCGACGATCGACAGACCACGAAGGGCTAAGACATCGTCGCCCCTGAGACACACACAGAGCTTGTCACCCTCCGCTAACCTCTCGCCACCCCGTACGGAGGCCGCGTACGCGCGCGGCTTACCTTCAAGTTGGTGTGAAAACAGGTAGGGTGTGCCAAGCTCAACCCGCCGTCGATCCAGCCCCTTGTGGAAGGCTGGTGCGCATTTCTTGAGAAATTCAATTCCCATAGATTCCCTCTTCGAACAGCCGCTTGTATCGCTTCGCACGTCCCAGGCATACCTCGAACACTAGGCCCTGCTCTGCCAATGCGGAGAGTCGGTTATTCCAGGCGGTCTGTTTCACATTCTCACCTGCATTGTGATCGCGCATCAACTCGGAAGCATCTGTCTCCCCAATCCTGTTTACTAGCTCGAGCGTCAGCTTCTGCTTCGGATCCAAATCGCCGAGCAGAACCGGGTGAATCGGCCTCCCCTGTTCGTCGAGAGAACAGGTCATCAACGCTTCGTGATTAGCCTCGATCAGCAAAGCCAACTCTTCAACTACTTGCTCGTTGGCGTTGGCAACGACCGGATATAAGTTGGAGCCCCGTCTCCTGACAGCATCCTTGAAATGAAGCACGCTCTCCCGTAGGTAGCTCGCCGTCGCGATTGCTATATCTGAAAAGTCCAGGTACAAAGGTTCGGGCGAGAGCGGCTCTTGGACGGTCAGTGCAAGCAGTTTTCCGAACGCATGTCGCCCTGCGGGTACTCCGGCCAAATTCCGGGATTTTTTGTCACCCACAGAAGTCATCGAAATCAACATCTCACTATCCTCACGTAACTCATGTGACTAGTATGATGTTTTCAGATCGCATTGTCAACTGGTCAAGGCATTATTTCAGTATCTAGCACATATAATGATATTTACATTCACTTTTCTCTCGCGCTTTATCTCATTTCTACCCAGATTTCCACAGCCTCTTTCATCGCGAAGTGTTTCGCTTAGGATACGAACGGGTGAGTTGTCGCCTCAGACCGCGATCCTAACGGATCCTTCGTCCTCGGAAACGCCCCAGGGTCCGCGTTTCCTTCAACTAAACACTCCCCAGGCGCCACCCAATGACAAACTAGAGGCTCTGGAGAACGGCAGTGCCGGCAGAAACAGTAGCCGCCCACTGCGCCCCCCGGCACCCGCCCACGCGGGTCGGGTAAGGGAACGGCATTGCTGCCGCTCCCTCCCCTAAGAACCGGACTTGACAGTTTCCCGTCATCCGGCTCAAGCCGTGTGTAAGCCCCGCGTGAACGGAGCCGGTATAACACATCACCCAAGGAGTTAGCGATGGCGGTTGGCTCCCCTGAATCTCTTTCGAGACGCGAAGTAGCCACGCCACAGTGGGTCGAACGGGTTGGCGTCCGACTTCACCTTCACATAGCGCCGGATAGCAATATCGGTGGGGTCAACCAACCGAACTACATACGGACGCGACCGTTGCGCGTGAGAACTAGCCAGTACAGCAAAGTACCACTTGCTTTGTCCGAAACAGTCCCAGTACCGATGTAATATCCAGCTAGAAGACTTATTCGGATGTCTCCGCGTTGCCCATCGCCAGAGCGAGTACCAGAGTGCCATTCTCACTTTCCGAAACGCCGAGCCTGCTTCGATGTGGCGATGATAGTATGCCCAACCACGGATGATCGGGTTGAGCAGTCTGATCATATTCTCCTGTTTAGCGGCGCGATTCGAGCGAATCGTGTCACGTACCTTTTTCAAGAAGGCGTGCATGTTCTTCTTGGAAGGTGTAATCAGAAGCTTGCCGCCATATTTACGCAGGTTCTGCCCCAGGAAGTCGAAGCCCTGTTCGATATGCGTGATGCAGGTTTTCTCCGGTGAGAGCTGCAAGCCTCGTTCGGACATGAACTGTTCGACCAAGGGCTTGACCTCATCCTCCAGTAGCTCTTTCGAGCAGGCAGTGATGATGAAGTCATCGGCATAGCGTACGAAGTTCACTTTCGGTCTGTAACACTGTCCTCGGATTTTCTTCTTACGGAAGGTCTCCTTGAGCAGTCGCTCCAATCCATCCAGTGTCAGGTTCGCCAGCGTGGGCGAAATGATTCCGCCTTGCGGTGTGCCTGCCTCCGTAGGAAACAGCGTTCGATTTTCCATGAAGCCCGCCTTCAACCATTTCTTCAGTACCTCTTTGTCGGTGGGGATATGAGTGAGCATCCATGTGTGGCTGATATTGTCAAAACAGCCACGGATATCTCCTTCAAGTACCCACTGAGGACTGATCTTTCGAGCCAGCACAGTGAAGCACTGCTCGATGGCATCGGCGGTCGAGCGTTTCGGTCGAAAGCCATAGGAGTTGGGATCGGCGGTAGTCTCCGCGACCGGGAGCAGCGCCAGCAGATAGAGTGCCTGCATGGCGCGATCCTTCATCGTGGGGATTCCCAGCGGCCTCAGCTTCCCATTGGATTTCGGGATATAGACACGCCGCAGCGGTTGCGGCTGATAGCCGCGCCGTCGCAGTGTGTCAATGGCCTTGTATCTGGACGCCGGAGTGCTCCAGATCGCTCCGTCCACTCCCGGCGTGTTTTTGCCCTGATTGTGTGTCACCCGCTTCACGGCCAACGCTCGACCGTAGAACGAGTGTGTCAGCAGCCATTGCAGGGCTTTCACCTTGCCATGACGGCCTTCCTGTGTTGCCTTGACGATACGCTCTTGTAGTCTCCTGACCTTGAGTTCACACTGAGCCCAGTCGATCTGTTCCCATTGCGCCTCCGGGCCGGAGGCTGCACACATTGATTGCTCCACGTTCATTTGCAATTTCCTCCTGCGAAGATTCTGTAAGTTCTCTCGTCAACCACGACCAACTGGAAGTCTGCCTGCTTTCGCAGCGGAGTGATGTTGCAACTCCTATCCGCCCCATTACAGAGCGGCCTTCGCTTTCTCCAGCTTCCTTTACCCGCTGCCCCAATAGCGCGCCTCACGGCGGTGCCTGCCTCCGAAAAGGCGGAGCATCGGGCTTACCTTGTTCCATTTGAATGACACGAGTGACGTAGTCCCCGCCTCTACACCGGCAGCCTTTATGTCCGTGTGCCCCAAACAGGCGTTGGAGCATCCGGCTGCGTGCCTTTTGGCTGGAGCCTGTCAGCGTCTTTGGCTCTTTGGCAGTGACGGCGCCTTCGGCGGTTCACTTGTATTGGACATATCACTCAGCCTGGCCCTCCCACCGCCTTGACGCTAGCAGTTACGGAGAACGCCTCACGGCATTCTTCTTTGTCATAAGACAGGAGGTACGTTGTCTCGACAGCTTTCGACCCAGCCGTTACCAGCTACGCCGATGTCGATAGGCTACTGCGCACGGAAGCGCAGGTTCAGCTCACTCCTTTCGTGTTGAACAATCATCCAAACAGCTTCAAGTCGCACGCCTGTTCCTGCCCGCAACGCCGGCCCTTCCTTTATAAGGTGCAGCCTGCGGCTGGTCCTCCCGTCTCGACATTCATTTCCCGGCGAACTATAGGCTCCGTTCGGCTCCTTCTGTCAACTCCGCTTGTGCAGCTCCGCGCGGCATAGAAGCCGCCGTGCTCGCTTCCGCGCCCCTTCGGGCTTCGGGAGTTGACAGCGCCTCTCTGCGCCCGTTTCGCCAGTCATGAAATGAATGTCTTTTTTTAGCCCTCCCAGGGCTTAAAAACGGCAAATTCAAACTCCAAAGGAGATAACACCCATGAGCAGCACAGCAGCCACCATCAACCACCCCGTCCAGCCGTCCCCCTATCAATCCAAGCAGCGCCAGACGGCAAAGGACGTAATCGCCGAGAACGTAAAAGCCCTTATTGCCCAGCTTGAAGCGGGCAAAAGCGACGCGCTCACCGCGTATCTGGACGCGATGGCCCACTTTCACAACTACAGCTTCGGAAACATTCTGGCCATTGCGCGGCAGAAGCCCACGGCAACCAACGTTGCCGGAATGTATACGTGGAACCAGCTTGGACGCCGCGTGAAGAAGGGCGAGAAAGGCATCCAGATTCTCGCGCCTATGATCGGCGTTCGCCGCAACAAGCAGGAGGAAGACGTGCAGGACGGAGCCGAGAAGAAGGCCCCTGTTTTGGTTGGATTCCGCGCCGTCTACGTCTTCGATGTTTCGCAGACCGAAGGTGCGGACCTGCCGGAGCTTTCGCAGAATGTTACAGGCGACGTGGGAGGCAACCGCGACCGGCTGCTTTCCTTTCTTGCCGCGCAAAACATCGCTCTTGAATACAAGGAGTCCATCGCCCCGGCAATGGGCGTCAGCTACGGCGGCAAGATCGTTATCTTGCCCGGCCAATCGGAGGCCGAGGAGTTCTTTACGCTGATTCACGAACTGGCGCACGAGATGTTGCACAAGGCCGACCGGCGCACGGCAACAACCAAAGTAGTCAGGGAGACCGAAGCCGAGGCCATCGCCTTCGTAGTGGGAAAGGCCATCGGCATTGAAGGCGGCAGCGCCTCAGCCGATTACATCCAGCTCTACCACGGCAACGCCGCATTGCTGGCGGAAAGCCTTGAAGTCATCCAGCAGACATCTGCCGTGATTCTTGCAGTCTTGCAAGAGCCTTCCACGGAAGAGTCTCACGGCCAGCCCGGAGACGCAGCCCCTCAACCCGCAGTAGAAGAGCAAGAGCCCTTTGCGGAGGTGGCCTAGTGAGGACCATTCTCCAAATCCTCGAAAGGGCGGGAGGCTATCGCAGCGACCTTTATCTGCGGATCGAGAACCCGCCCTATATGGCCCTCGTGATCGAAGCCACGCCGGAACCCGGCCCGCTAGGAGTTCCGGCAATCTCCGTCGCGCATTATGGCGAACAGAACGGCGACCTGATGCGCGACCCGGAGATGTGCTTCGAGTTATCCAATCCGCTTGGCATGGGTTGGATTCTCGCACCGTACTACTTTCGCAACGACTACATGGGAGTGGAGCAGTACTCACGCAACCGTGAAGGCGAGAACTATGTCTTTGTCCGCGACCTCTTGCACCAGCATGAGAGCTTTGCCCGCACATGGGACAAGAACATCCGCGCACAGGGATTTATTGAAGCCTTTGAACGCAGCCGCAACCAATAACCCGCAACGATTTGGGCGGGCACTTGCGGCCCGCCCACGCACTCACGCAGGACAACACAAAGGAGAATCTACTATGACCACCGCAGTTCAAATGCAATCTGAATACCGCGACCTGCCACTGTCCACCCTCACCGAGTCGAAGACCAACCCGCGCCGCATCTTCGAGGATGCGGCCCTCAAGGAACTGGCCGCAAGCATCCGCAGCCAGGGCGTTCTCTCGCCCTTGCTTGTGCGGCCATTGACCGAGCGCAGCTTCGAGATTGTTGCCGGAGCCAGACGCTACCGCGCCGCCCAGCTTGCCGAGGCCGAGACCGTTCCCGTCCGCATCGTCAACCTTACCGACGCCGAGGCGTTGGAGGCGCAACTGATCGAAAACCTCCAGCGCCGCGACGTTCACCCGTTGGAGGAGGCGCAAGGCTTCCGCGCCCTGCTCAATCTTGAGGAGCCGAAATACTCCATTGAGCTGATCGCCGCTAAGACGGGCAAATCGCCCGCCTATTGCGCCCAGCGCGTCAAGTTGACCGAACTCACCGCCGCTGTCACAGAGGCATTCGCCAAGGATGAAATCGGCGTGGGCCACGCCCTGCTTTTGGCAAAGCTACAGCCCGCCGAGCAGGAACAGGCACTCTCCGCTTGCTTCCGCGAGGATTGGAACGGCGGCAAGGGCAAGACCAAGCGTATCCTGCTCCCTGTCCGCCATCTCCACCAGTGGATTGAGCAAAACATCCTGCTCATCTTGAAAGACGCGCCGTTCTCAAAGACCGACCCCAACGTCAACCCCGCCGCCGGAGCCTGTGTCGATTGCCCCAAGCGTACCGGAGGCAACGCGCTGCTTTTCGCCGACATCGCGGAGGACGCTTGCACCGACCCGGCTTGCTACCAGTCCAAGCTGGACGGCTTTGTCGCGCAGACCATCGCGGCCAAGCCCAAGCTGGTACAAATCTCTTCTGCCTTTGGACCGGCCACAACCGCCACCAATGGCGGCAGCGCGGCCCTGCCCCGAAACAGGTACATCGAGATCAAGCCGCAAGACCCCAACGCCAAGAAGCACAGGGATTGGCCGGAGTACCAGACCTGCAAATCCATGACCGAGGCCATCGTCACCGAAGGCACGGAGAAGGGCGAACTCCGCAAAATCTGTGCCGACGCTGAATGCCCCGTACACCATCCGAAGAAGCAGCGGCCAGCAGGAGACGAGCGCATCAAGGCCGAGCAGGAGAAGCAGCGCCGCGAGGAGGCGCTTGCCAACGCCGTAGGCTTGCGCGTCCTTTCTGCCATTGTCGCCGCAGTGCCGATACGCCTCACCAAACGCGACCTCGTTTTCATCGTCGAGCGTTTGCTACCCCAGTTGGAGGAGCGGCGCATCGAGGTTCTCGCCCGGAATCGCGGCATCAAGAAGGCGCAAGTCGCCGACAGCCCCCAGAACGGAATTGCCAAGCTGATGGGCGCCTACATTCACAAGGCCGAGGAAGGCGAACTCGGAAGGCTTCTTGTCGAGATCGCCATTCTCCATTCAGCCCGGACGCAATCGGAGACCGGCAAGGCGCTCAAAGACGCCGCACAGCACTACAAGGTGGACACCGACGCCATCACACAGAAGGTTAAAGCGGAGTTCGCCGCCAAAGAGAAGGTGCAAGCGGCCAAGAAGACGGCCGCGAAGGCCCAGCCAAAACCGGCGCGGCCCACAGCCGCCAAAAAGGCCAAAGCCGCGTAACCCTCAACATCCAAGCCTTGCATACGGGGTCTGCCAGCGCAGGCCCCGTTCTTTTTGTGCGCCCAGCATGGGCGCACTCTTACGGGTGCAAGTCCCGTCACAAGCAGGTCACAGCGAGTGAAGCGAAGCGCAACTGCATGAGGGCGACCGAGTGTGGGGAGGAAGCGTGAAGCGAAGCTGCGGGCCGATGAACAAGAACCGGATACAAGGCGCTACCGGGCAGGGCGAGCGAGCCAGAATTCGCAAAGCTCTGGTGACCAAGGCGCGGCGGCGTAGATCCGGCGGTCGTGCAGTGAAGGAGTGCGTTCTTACCTGGGGAGATCTCGCCTTATGCCTGAAAGGGCGACGGTGTCGAGCCGGAGCGAGAAGTCAGCCGAGGCCGTAGTAGCTCGTCGCAAGGCGAGTGAAGGGCCGAACGAGGAGGAGTGGAATCCGCCATGACGATGCGGAGGGCATTGCGTCAGATGTCCGCGGAAGCGGAGCGGTCCGGCAGGCAACAGGGTGAAGCCCTGTCCGCGCCGGTCAGCGACGAAGCCCTCGGCCCGCGTTATGAACCGGAGGACACGGGGCCGGGACTGCTTTCGGCGGTTTTGGCCAGAGAGAACATGCAGCAAGCCTGGAAGCGGGTTCGGTCCAACAAGGGCGCAGCGGGCGTGGACGGTCTCAGCATCGACGAGACCTCCGAGCGGCTGCGCACCGAGTGGCCTGCGATCCGCGAACAACTGCTGCATGGGACGTACCGGCCTCAGCCGGTGCGACGGGTAACGATCCCCAAGCCGGACGGAGGCCAGCGCGAGCTGGGCATCCCGACGGTAACGGATCGTCTGATTCAGCAAGCGGTGTTGCAGGTATTGCAGCCGATGCTTGATCCCACCTTCAGTCAGCACAGTTACGGCTTCCGTCCGGGCCGGAGCGCACATCAGGCCGTCCTTGCGGCGCAAACCTATGTGCAATCGGGTCGGCGGGTGGTCGTCGATGTGGACCTGGAAAAGTTCTTCGACCGGGTCAACCACGACATCCTGATCGACCGTCTGCGGAGGAGGATCGCCGATGCCGGAGTCATCCGGTTGGTGCGCGCCTATCTGACCAGCGGCGTCTTGATGAACGGCATAGTTGTGGATCGCGACGAAGGGACGCCGCAAGGCGGTCCGTTGTCGCCACTGCTGGCCAACGTGTTGCTGGATGAAGTGGACAAGGAACTGGAACGGCGGGGTCATTGCTTCGTTCGTTACGCCGACGATGCGAACGTCTATGTTCGCAGCCGCCGCGCGGGCGAGCGGGTGATGCGACTGTTGCGGCGGCTTTACGACCGGCTGCGTCTCAAGGTCAATGAGGCCAAGAGCACGATAGCCAGCGTATTCCGGCGCAAGTTCCTGGGCTACAGCTTTTGGGTGTCTCCTGGCGGCAAGATCAAACGCCGGGTAGCCTCGAAGGCGGTGGCAACGTTCAAGCAGCGCGTTCGGGAACTGACCCGCCGATCCTGTGGGCGCAGCCTGAACGAGGTGGTCAAACAACTGCGTGTTTATGTGCTGGGCTGGAAGGCTTACTTCCGGCTGGCGGATACTCCCGGAGTCTGGAGCGATCTGGACCAATGGATACGCCACCGGGTGCGGGCCATCCAACTCAAGCAATGGGCACGCGGCACGACAACCTATCGTGAACTGCGGCAGCGGGGAGCTTCGTCCGACGTAGCGGCGCAGGTGGCGGCCCATACCCGTCGCTGGTGGCGCAACAGCGGGATGCTTTTGCATAAAGTGCTGAATCTAAGATGGGCCGACGAACTGGGAATCCCTCGTCTCTGTTGACCTCAACTTCTCGAACCGCCGGATGCGGACCCGCTTGTCCGGTGGTGTGGGAGGGGAGAGCAGGTGACTGCTCCCCCTATCCCGATCGCCCGTCCTCCCGCCCTTTGATGTGCTGCCGCTTCGCGCCAGACTTGGTTTGGCCCACCCGACGGGCGAACTCCCTTGAAAGCTGCGCTTCTTACATCTGGGATGCTGTTTATGATTGCACTTGTAGATATGCCCCCGGCCATATAAACGGCCCACGCGGGCGAGATCTCCGGCGAGATTCCGCCCGCCTCACTCCCCACATTGAGGCCCACCATGCAGAACCGCACCCATCCCGGCGACCGCCGCACCGTGCAGATCGTCCAGGCCGCGAACCACTCGCGACCGCATCCGCTGCAACACCACCCAATGCCGTACTAGAGGCTCTCGACGGCGGCAGCGCCGCCGGCTGAAACAGGCGCCGCCCGCTACGCCCCCGGCACCCCACCCGTGTATTTGTGGTGCCGGAGCACCACACCGCGGACAAACCCCTGCCTTAGCGTACGATTCATTCCGTTTCGTGAGCTGATCTCGGGAGGGGGCATTTGACCAAGACAGTTGA
>Ga0255349_1000876_pt1 | contig 12565 bp, 19 predicted proteins | sample CBST25v15metaG_FD_189947 | JGI IMG/M metagenome (GOLD analysis project Ga0255349, IMG submission 189947) | Peat soil microbial communities from Stordalen Mire, Sweden - C.B.S.T-25.v15 | ecosystem: Environmental > Terrestrial > Soil > Wetlands > Peat | place: Sweden: Norrbotten County, Stordalen...
ACGCGGCTATCGCAACCTCAACTACCTGCTACTGAAAGCACAACGGCTGGCCGCCACGCGCACCGAATTCGTCGCTTTCCAGAAAGCCGCGTAATATGCACACTTCTCCACTTTCTTGCGCAGAGCCTGAAAGTGCATCTCCGTACGTTCTACCGTCCCTGCCCTACGCAGATGACGCGCTGGCTCCCGTAATCTCAGCACACACCATTGGCTTCCACTACTGCAAGCATCACAAGGGATATGTCGATAACCTAAACAAGCTGGTGGCAGGAACGGAGTTTGCGGACCTTCCGTTGGAGAATATCATCACCGCGACAGCCGGCAAAGCTGATAAGAACGCTATCTTCAATAATGCAGCGCAAACATGGAACCACACGTTTTACTGGCACAGTCTGAAGCCGAAGGGCGGTGGTGAACCACCCGCGGTATTGAAGCAAACGATCGAGGCTTCCTTCGGCACCTTGGATGCATGCAAGAAGGAGTTGGCGACTGCTGCAATGACCCAGTTTGGCAACATGAACAGCCGTTCGACCGACGCCTCCGATTGCACCCGTGATGAGAATGGTTTCTCCCGGCCTCGGCTGAATGCCAACTTCTATCACTTGGGCACCGGTGAGCAATACCAGAGGCAATACCGCTGCGTCGATGGCGTCAAGAGCACCAGGTGTCCGAGTCTCCAATTGCACAGATAGCTCACTGCCTTGTTAGAGGATTATTCAGGATGTGCTGGAATTATTCTTTTGCAAAGAGAGATACAACTACAGCGGGCGGCTACTCTCTGTTCTTGGAAGATAACGGGAGTGCAAGAAGGGCTTGTTTCGGAATACGGGTCGATGCAGCGATGCATCGCATGGCATTTGGAAAGAAAAAAAGACCGAAAAGAGCCAGGCTGCGACCCGCTTTGGTGACCATGGACCGCGAGAGACGGCTTGCAAGACTCATACCTCGGTTAAGCTGAGCATGAAGCCTATGGTTGTACTGTTCAGCGCTTTCGCCAGCCAGATACATCTCCGTGGCAAGGGCAGCACTGTGCAAGGCGATCGACATCCCATCTCCTGTAAACGATGGGATTACCGCAGCCTGATCACCCACACACCAGAGACCGAAGGGTTGTCCGGCAAGATGTCCATACGGAATGGAAGAGATGGCCAACGGCCGATCCCACAAGGCCTTTGCTCCTTGTAGACGGTGCTTCAAATGCCGATTATCATCGAGTACGGATGCGAGGAGTTCTTGCCACCCGCCAATCCTGCGTAACTCAGCCTGTCGAACTACCAAGCATAGATTGGCTATATCTCTCTCAACTAGAGAAAGTCCACCGTATCCTCTGGGGAATAGAAATAGCTCAATGAACTCTCTCAACATATCGGTCTGGGACGGATCGAGTTGCCAGTGCAATTTGAAGGCGACCAGGTCGCCTTGACCGGTGTGTGCACGCTCCCATCCTCGAAGATCGTGTTTGCCGTTGGCAAGAAACACTGTATGAGCGCACACCGATTCGCCGCCTCGGAGTTGCGCAAACCATAGGTTGTCCTGAATATTTAGTTGTTCCACGAACGCGCCACGCTGCACTTTGCATCCTCTTTCTTCAGCGCGTGAGAGCAAGGCTTCATCCAGAGTGAATCGTGAAAGCGAGAGCGCGGTGAAGGGCAAAGCTGTCTCCACCGCTCTCTGCTTTGAGGAAAGGCGTACAAAGCGGATCGTCGCCGCACCTAGATCCAATGGGTTGATCCCTACCTGATTGAGATACTCAACGGCTTCTGGGCTCAGGAACTCACCGCATACCTTGTGGTGCGCAGCGCTCTCCTTCTCAAGAAGAGCCACCTGTCGTCCTGCGGCTGCCAGTCGGATTGCCACCATTGAGCCCGCAAGCCCTCCTCCAATGACAAGATTGTCAACAGTTGGGTCTACAGCTCTCACTGATGCATCCTCCATGATCATGGCTTTCGCCGGGATACACACAGACGTGCAGGTGTGAAGGTCTCGATATCGATGTCTTGATATTCAAGGCCTGCGGCGGCGCACATCCGTTGCCAGTCTTCCAGCACAAAAGACCGCGCTATTGAGATGGGGCCGTCATGCTGCACAAAGGAATGGAGCCTTGCCAACTTTGAGAAGATTTGGAAGGAATAGTAAGGAATCGCAGCGCGAGATAGATCGTTGATAAACCATCCCAGCCTGGCATGCTGCTCCATCCATTGCAAGAATCTAACAATATTGTCTTCAGAAAGATGATGTGTGAAGAGCGAACTGATTACAAGGTGAACCGGATGCGGCGGCACGTATGCAAATACATCCGCGGTAACCCACCGAATTCTGCTTGATGCCGGAGTTGCCTCCGCGGCTATCACCATAGCGTCTGAATTCAGCTCAAGGCCAGTCAGTTCCACGGCAATGCCGCGCTTACGTGCCCATTGCTCAATCCTGCGCAACCCGTCTCCATAGCCGCAGGCAACATCGAGTATGCAGATCGGATCCGCTAGCGCCGATAGTTCATCCGCTAGAGTATCAAGCCAATGCATCTGAGGCCGATAGGCCAGGGTCCAACGGTTTGTCCAAGCAAGATCACAAAGACAGGCGCGCATCTCATCGCGGCTGCATGGCGCGTCCATGAGTTCATCAAGCTGCGAGCGATAGCGGAAATCCGGCGCGTTATGCTGCATGGAAGAGCATCGTTTCCGCAGTCAGCCCGGGTCCAAACGACATGGCACAGCCTTGCTGCCCTGCCTGGGCTTTTTCCATGATCTGCTGCAACACAAACATCACGGTAGCAGAGGACATATTGCCGTATCGCGCCAGAATATCGCGTGAGCAAGCTAGTGCATCAGTGCGCAACCTGAGGCCCTTCTCCACAGAGTCAAGAATCGAGCGGCCTCCAGGATGCACTGCCCACCAATCGATGGAGGATATAGGTTGCCCTCGCGTAATCTCAATGCCTGATTCTTTCAGCGCGCGGCCGATCTCTCCTGGGACCTCTCCGGAGAGATGCATGTCGAATCCACGGTGGCCAACCCGCCACGTGATCAGGTTGCTTGTCTGGGGAATGTTGAGCGCCAAAAAACTATCAATGGCAAGCCCTTTCTTTTGCGCCGTAACCAGCAATGCGGCACAGCCATCGGCAAAGACCAGGAAAGACAGGACCTGCTCCAGTTCATGAGTTTCTTGAAAATGCAGCGAACAGAGCTCAAGGTTCAATACCAGAACCGCGGCTTCCGGCACCGAGCGAACGATGTGATGTGCCGACTTGAGCGCGTTGATTGCTGCGTAGCATCCCATGAAGCCGATCATGGTACGTTCGACTGACGGATTGAGCCCGAGATGATTGACTACTTCGAAATCCAAACCCGGTGCGTAGAGTCCGGTGCAAGAGGTTACGATCACGTGCGTAATTCCGCGTCGCTCCTCTTGAGTCAGAGAGAGATTGTCCAGCGCGCTGTGTGCCAATTGCGGGGCAAAGCGTTCGAACAACTGCATACGGCGCGCTGTTGAGGGAAAGTCGCCTGGCACATAGATACTCTCCGCATCGTGCCACGAACCGTCTGGTATGGCGCTAGGATTCACGAATGAATACCGGTGTTCGATTGCCGACAATCGTGCCATGCGGCGAAACAACTTTCGGACCGTACCCTCTGCAAGAAAATTGGCCGCAAAGTCAATGAAGGCATGATGGACATCGTGTTGAGGGGTTGCTGTCGCAATGCGGTTAATGTGTGCGGTTGTCATTCCTACCCCTTCTGGTAGCAAATAGCTTATATTGACGGAATATCAGGACAGACTACACAACGAGCTAAGCCGTCCCAACTTGTCTCAAAGACAGCAGGAGAACTTTGACCACGATTATCCTATTGCCTGATATGGATACGCCAAGTTTTCGATAATTATCACATTGGACGCAGCGACTGTCTGCTCAGTTTCGCTCAACTGCGAAAAGCTATAATGGGGATGTCGATATGGAAGCGACTCCGGGCTATCATACGGAAGCAGATGCCGACGTGGGTTGAGGGCCGTGGACAAGCTCACTGTAGCTGATAGTCCGCTTTTGGGACGCTTCGTGGATTGGCTGAACCAAGGGGTATCTCGGCATTCTGCTCGCTGATTTGATCGTGCAGAATCACATTCAGCAGCGACTTGTGAACCCGGATGCGGTCTTTGTATTCGATAAACCCGAGATTCCGAAAGCGATTCATAAAGAAGCTCACACGCGATCGGGTGGTTCCGATCATCTCCGCCAGCGTCTCTTGAGAAATCTTTGGAATGAATTCTACTGGTTCTTCCGGCTCTCCGTATTCGGCCATCAACAGCAGAATTCGCGCCAGCCGCTTTTCGCTAGAGTTGAAAAGATGATCCACCAGATCAGCCTGGATGCGCATACTGTTCTCGATCAGATACTTCATGAACAATTCTGAAAACCCGTGTTCATCGCGCATCAGACGGACCATCTCACTCCGCCAGATTTTCAGCGTGGTGCAGGCGGTAACGGCTGTGGCTGTGGATAGACGCAGCCCCTCCACCGCCGCAAGTGAGAAATATTTCAAAAATCTTGGACAGTGTGCCGCTGAAATAGCGTCTAGTGAAGAGCACCGTGAATCGCGCAACCAAGGCACCGGGCAAGAGAGTATCACTGATCGCGAGATGTGCCTCACGTTGATGATGAGGCGCGGTATTCAAAGAAAGAGTGGAATCGATGGTTCCTCCCCACAAGCGGCATCAGCTCTCCAGCAAGCGTTCGAGCGCCTGGGCCTGAGTCAAGAATTTCTTGGGGCTTAGTTTGGCCAACTGCCCCAGATTATGCAGCTTCCAACGGATGCCGGGCAACTCGGCAAGATGTGTAATTCGCAGAAGGTCCCAGTCCGGTTGGTTGTGGACAAATGAAATCAGGAACTTGCGCTCATCCGCATCCAGACCGCGTTGAAGCTCACGGATAAGACGTTCCCGCACCGCAGTCAATTCGCTCAGTTCGACTGGCTCGGCTGTCATTCCCTTGAAGGTGCGCTCGTACTCCTGGCTTATGTCGCGGACAGAGGGGAACAGCACTTCATGCACCGGACGATTGTGGCAAGCCAAGTAGACGACGAATGCTCGCCGAATAGCAGGCGTAATGCCCTCATACGCAAAAAGTTGCAAGCAATCGAACAGATCCCGCGGATGCTGCCGGTCCATCGCGGCAACGAGCTTGCCTCCATACATATCTTCGAGCGAGACGACCGGCAGTTCGAGATCGGCCAGCAGGACTTCGCGCGCCCTGGGCGAGAGCGACGCATTGCGAATCGGATGCACGGTTCCGCGCATCACGAAGTTCACCTCGACTTTCAGCTCGACGTTGCCGCGCCTCACCAGGAGTTTGGTTTCGCCGGCGTCCGCGGATGCAATGGTATGCGTCAGAAATCCACGCGCTGTCAGCCGTGCCGCCGAGTTCCTTATCGCTTCGTTGATACGGGCCAACGCCTCTTCCCGTGAGAGCGTTTAGTCGGGAAAGACCAGATCGAGATCGACGGAGAGGCGCGGCATATCGCGCGCAAATAGGTTAATGGCCGTGCCGCCCTTGAGGGCGAAGATGCCATCTGCAAAGACCATGGGCGCGACCTGTGTCAGCAGTCTTACCGTGTCAAGATAGATTTGGTTCATGGTTTGAGCACCAGTAGACCGTCGGCGGAACGGGAAACCCAGGGCCGTTCGCTGCCGGTCGGTAGTTCCGCAGGATCGAGTTTCTTGATCCACGAGAGTGAGAATTCGCGCCCCAGTTGGAGGCAGAGGCGAACCGTCTTGACGTTCGTACAGCACTTCAGCAACTCGCGCAGCACATCGGCGCGAAGGTTGTAGGCGCTCTCCATCAGTTCTCTCGCCCCCTGAAGCGGCTGGCGTACGCCGACTTCGCTCAGTAATTCCAGTATCGCGCGCTCCGGCGCGGAAACCTGCGGGCCGTCGCTGCGCTCTTCAAACGGCGCGACATGCAATAGCTTGTCCGGCGGTTCCGCAAAGAGACGCTTGCGGTGATACTCCGCCGCAAATCGTTCCACAAACCAGGCTGGCAGCTTGGCCGCCACCGAACCGTACAAGTGAAGCGTCTCCTGCTGGGCAACGTAGTGGCGCACTCCGTACCAGTTCAATGCGGTTTTGCCGCCAACGTGAAATCCGGGGATCATACGCTCCAAAAGTCGAAGGGAAGGATGGAGTCCAGGGGCCTCGCTCTGCCGCACAAACACCCCCCTTGCCAAACGATTCAGCCAGCCAGCACGGACATAATGAACGGCAAGATCGGCCGATATGCCCAAGCTGGCAAGGTCCTCCGAAGTCACCGGAGTCCCCGCAACCGTCTGTGCATAGAGGCGATTTAGTTTGCTCTTGCTAGTCGTAGCCATACTGCGATTATAGGCACAATATCAAGGTAGGGCCAATTTGATACTGAATGAGTTGTCGTAGTGGCACTACGACAACTCATATTAAACAGATATTAAACAGAAATCCTGTCGAGTGAGACTTGAAGTTTGATCCTGCGTCCGGCTGAGATTATCAATTGCGCCCAACCAAAACCCGCCAGCCGCAGGAGACCTCCGGCAATCAGTCCACCGCCAAAGCACGCCCAGAGCAACCGGCCCAGGCGCCGCCTAGCTTCATCCGGAAATCTTCTGTGGCCGAACCGAAACATATCTGAGCTAGAGCCAGCTAATCGAGTTGACCTTTGTCTGCGTCTCCGCGTTCTCGGCAGGCCGCAGATACCTCATCGTAGAGGCCATATCGGCGTGCCCCATCATCTGCTGGACTGTTCGGAGATCAAGTCCTGAACGCAGCAGTTTGGTACAGTAGGTTGCGCGAAAGCGGTGAAGGAACCAACGCTCACACTCTTTTCTGGCAATACCAGCGTCGCATGTGCCGCAGTTGAGTCCGGGCCGCCGCACACATTGCTTCAAGAGACGCAGCAGTTCCCCAAGGCGGTGTGATCACTCCCCTTACACAAAAGGTAATTTGAGCCGGCGGTCTGGTTTATGGGTTGGGAACCGCCTTGCGTGGGGCCCTGCGGGACAGGAATGCTATGGCGAATGGTGATGGTGTCGTCTCCGATCAGGACGTCTTTCACAACGAGTCGAACGATTCGCTGACGCTCAATGATACTCAGCGTATCAGCAGCCCCGTGCAGGCGGTCGAGAAACGCCGTGAGGGTCTCCGCGAGGCGAAGGAAGGCCGCCCGATCATTGGCCTGGTCAGCGATTGCCTGCAACTCCGCACGGAGCGCCTGTTCGCGCTGGCGTAGCCCTGGCATGCGCTCACGCAACTCCTCGATCGACATGAGTGCTTCCTGGTAGGCGCTGAGAAGGCGTTCGATGCCTTTGCCCACATGCACCAATTCTCTTTGCAGACTCTGCTCGCGCTTTTTGGTCGGATCGGACGAGCGCGCTGCTGCCAGCCGACGATCCAGCTCTTGCTGTATGAGCGTGGGGTCTTCCAACAGCTTGATGACCTCGGCCCAAACGATCTGATCGAGCAGATCCTGCCGGACGAAGCGGCCGTTGTCGCAAACAGGGCCACCCAGTTTGCGCCAGCTATCCGAGCCAATGCATTTGTAGTAGTGGATCTTGCGTGCACTCGTTTGCGTCGATGTGCGCGAGAAGGCGTAGCCGCACTTCTGACAGCTGACCAGACCCTGCACGATACTTGGCTCGATGGTGCGGCGGCGCGATCTTATTTTGTTCTCCTGAAGAAGCTCCTGGGCGCGAGCGAAACTGTCTTCACTTATCAGTGCCGGCACGGGGATCTCGATCCATTCTTCGCGTGGGCGCTCGTGGCCTGCTGTCATGCTGGGTGTAACCACACCCCGCCGACGCAATGGACGGATGACACGCGTCCGTGAAGAGGCGCGCGTCTTGCCGAAACAGGCGACCCCACGATAGGCAGAGTTGCGCAACACGGCCCAGACGGTCGAGCGCTGGCTTTGCGTGTCGGTATGCCTTCGCCGTTGATCCGGCGGGTAATCTCGCCGATGCTGAGGCCTTCAACCGTGTACATCTCATAGATGCGCTCGACCACACGGGCCTCGGCTTCAAGCACGGCGTACGCGTCGGGTGCCTCGTCGGTCTTGCGGACATAACGGTACTGAGAGGCCTCGGGCCAGGTAATCGTCGGTGAGATATTTGTAGGCGAACCTTGGTTTTTTCTGAACTATCTCAGCAAAAGGCGGAACTCTGAGGAGGAGGCGAAGAACTTCACGGTGCGTTCTGAGGTGGGTGAGGCCGCGCCACAAAACTACCCCGAACCGAACAAGAGAAAATGGCTCCCGCCCTTGCGCGACAATATACCTCGGTGCTGAGGCTGTCCTTTTTTCCGTCGGGGCGGAATTCTCGTTCCCGGTCGCACAGTAGCGTGCCCCTGACATCTAGTGGTCGACCTCCGAGGTGTCCGTCTGGCGTCAAGACGTGCCAAGGCCACAATTGACCTGTCCGCAATAGGATGCGGAACTGGGACCGACACAGAACTACTCTGATTATGGCCAAAACAATGAGGGGCATCAACCGGAATCCCCAGTTTGCCCTATCTTGAGTAACTAAACAGCTACCAGTCTGACATGGAGTGACTCCGTCAATAGCTGCGAATCGGTGGGGGCGTTCTTGCCTTTAATTTGAAGAGCTGAGTCAGCAGCAGCCGTTGCAGGTAAGGGAATGCCGATGAAGATGCGCATATCACAACCGGTATGCCCCAAGCTCGCGATTGCTGACAGAATTCTGGCTATGTCAGAGACCGTACAAAAGAACCTTCGAGTTATGTCAGATACCATCCAGAGATTTGGGGGGTTATGTTAGAAGCCGTACAAAGATCCTAAGAATAAGCGAGTAGGCTATATTTGGTGGTTCCGTCAACCTTCTCTTTCTTCGATCGCAGGTCTCCACATGAAGGCGCTCCTGGTCAGCATCGCATCGTTCATTGTGACCGCGCCTTGCCGCCTCCGCGAAGCGAGAAGCCATGGGGACTCTGTACGCCGGATGCCCTTCCGAACAGTTCCCGTGAACACCGCATCCGAGATGAGTCATTCAGATAGCAAGGGTGAGAAGCATGACCTTTGACCTCGCCACCTTTCTGGAAGAAGCAGGAGTGGGGCGAGAGCTCGTCCATTTGAAGGACAATCAGACCTTCTTTTCGCAGGGAGATTCGGCTGACGTCGTCTTCTATCTTCGTACGGGCCGGGCAAAACTCACCGTCGTTGCGCAAGACGGGAAGGAGGCGACCATCGCGCTTCTCGCTGCCGGCGACTTCGTTGGAGAGGAGTCCCTCGCGGCGGTGCCTGGACTGCGTTTGTCCACGGCCACTGCCATAAATGTGTGCACGGCGCTCAAGATTAAGAGGGAGGAGATGATTCGCGAGATGCATGAAGAACCCGCGTTCGCGGACGTCTTCATGAAGTTCGTGCTGGCCCGAAGCATGAGAACCCAGGCCGATCTTGTTGACCAGCTCTTCAACCTCAGCGAAAAGCGTTTGGCAAGGATTCTTCTGTTAATGGCGGAGTTTGCAAAGCCTGGGGAACCAGAAACCTTTATTCCTCCCATTACGCAGGAAGCCATGGCGGAGATGATCGGCACGACCCGCTCCCGCGTCAGTTTCTTTATGAACCGATTTCGCAAACTCGGGTTTATCGAATACCACTACCACGGGCGCATCAAGGTTCACAAGTCCCTTCTGAATGTGGTCCTGCTTGATCAAATGCCCGAGCGTAATCCCGAGAAACCTCCTGCTTCGGCCACCGCACGAACTCGATCGACGCCTGTCAGGCGTGCATAGCATGGCCGGAATTGAGCAAATCAGAGTTGAGTGTGGCGGGCACTGAAAGGACCAGGGCTCACGCTCACGCAAAACGGGCAGCAGGCTTCTTCACGGCCGGTGCGGCCTGGGCGCTGAAGCCGTTGCGGACCGACTCGGTCAGTCGCGGCTTATCCATCTCCCTTTTTACGCGAGAGACAATCTGTCTTTCAATCTCGATCCGGCTTTTCTCTTTCATGAAGCGGCCCTTCTTTGAATGATAAGCAGTGAATTACCGTATCGAGTTCGGAGCCGATCTTCCTCCAGGTAACCCGCAAAGAGGATCAAACAGCACGTGTACGTTTTCATTCAGCAGCCCCGTCAGCGCCGCCACCGCGAATATCCCCAGCCCCCGCCTCCGAGCAGAAAAAGCACCAGTAGAACAATCAGGATCGTTTCCATGTTGTAACCTCACTCGCAGAACGAAGCGGACCCGCCCTTGTAACGACTGTCCCACGTCTTGTCTACACATGATGCTATTAGTGGTCCAGACGATTGTCTGATCACATTGGACCGCCCTGAGGGTCAAGTACGGCGCGCCGATCATTGCGTCTTGTATCTCCCACGCCAGAACGCCAATCAGTGAGAGTTATTGGCAAAGCTTGAAGTCAGGCTGACTGACATCACGATGTAGGTGTGAGGGGGGAGCAGGTGTTGAGTGTCCCGGCAGTCGCTCTTGGGCAACTTCGGCCTCGATTTGACTGTTGATCTCTGCCCCAGCAAGAAGCATGAGGGCAGTGATACGGAACCAGGTGAGCAGGACGGTCATCGCTCCCAGTGAACCATAGGTTACGGAGTAACTGCTACAACATGTAGGTAGATTTGGAGGCCAAGAGAAGCAAGCAGCCGATGGCTTCCGATTTTACTGCGCTCTCCGGCGAAAGTTTGCAAGCAATCTGCAAGAAATGGCGCGAAATTAGCCTCGCGGCACGCTTCCTCAACTCGCGCGGCGTAACTGTGTCCCGCAATTGGCGCCGAACCAACCTCAGGCTGAACGCACCCATCTGAGTCACCTGTCGATTCGAAATGCTTTCTACTCCCGCAGGCTCCCTGGCGTGATGCCGCCCATCTCGGAGCAGTTGCCAAAGCTGCGTCAGACCAGACCTCAGCACGGCGTCTCGGCGGCACATAATAAACAACTTGAGCGGATCAAATTGCATCCCATTCACTAAGCATGAATGTGCGATTCACAATGTCAGGAGGGTCATGAAGACTGAAGAGCACGGGAGAAGATCCGTCGTCGGTCAATTGTCCGAAGGCAGAGAACTAAACATTGAGAGCGCGACCGCCAGTTACGAGGGATGGATGCGCAGTTGTACTGTGATCGTCTCGTCCGATCTTCGATCGAAACACGAGCAAATGAAAGAAAGCCCATTCCAGTTCTTGAGGGGTACCTTCTACAGGTGGGCGCAAGTCTGGCCGTCTATCTGCGCCGAGTTGTGTGACGCACCGAAGGTTCTCGCGGTAGGGGATCTGCACGTCAATAGCTTTGGAACCTGGCGGGATGCTGAGGGCCGCCTCTGTTGGGGTGTCGACGATTTCGATGAGTCTTACCCCCTGGTCTACACAAACGACATCGTCCGTTTGGCCGCAAGTCTGAAGATCGTGATCGATGCCGGTAGCCTGTCCATCAGGTTTAAGGACGGATGCGGTGCCATTCTGGACGGATATCTGCAATCACTCCACGAGGGCGGTTGTCCGATCGTTCTCGCCGAACGAGAGCAAAAGCTGGACAAACTGGGAGTGGACAGCTTCAAGCCGCCTTCTGACTTTTGGGGGAAGCTAAACCGCTTGCCAACTGTCAGGCACTCGCTTGCCAATGACCTGAAGCATGCATTGGAGAAGACGCTGCCTGACCCGAAGATGGAATACAAAGTCGTCCGACGCCAAGCCGGGTTGGGGAGTCTTGGACAGAAACGATTCGTAGCAATCGCCAGATGGCAGGGCGGCTTTATTGCCCGAGAAGCAAAGTCTATGCTCCCCTCTGCATGCTCCTGGCTGAATGACCAAATTGGGCATCGTCAGTCCTACTACGAGGAAGCGATCAGCTCTGCGGTACGCTCCCCTGACCCGTTTCAAGTTATCGAAGGATCGTGGTTGATCCGGCGCCTTTCTCCAGACTCAAACCCGATCGATATTCAAAGCCTGCCTAAGCATCGAGATGAGCACATGCTCCTGCATGCGATGGGCTCTGAAACGGCAAACGTGCATCTGGGAACGAAAGGTCAGACGACCAAGATTCTGAACGACCTGCAAAAGAGAAAATCGAATTGGCTGCGGGATGCGGCCGCGCGAATGGCGCGAGTCGTCGAAAAGGATTGGAAACACAATAGGAAGTCCTGAGGGCACAGACACATGGATGAACTCATTTTCCGCTTTCTGATTGGCGGCACGCTCGTGTCGGCTTTTGCTTTAGTAGGAGATGCCGTTCGTCCAAAAAGTTTCGCTGGCCTGTTTGGCGCTGCACCGTCGATTGCGCTCGCTACTCTCGGATTGACAGTTGCAACGAAGGGCAGGGACTACGCTGCAATTGAGGCTCGCTCCATGATCGCCGGAGCGATCGCGTTCTTCATCTATGCATTGATCGTAAGCAAAGTCATGCTGCGCTATAAGCCGCCGGCCTTAGTTGCGACATCGGCACTCATGCTGGTATGGCTGGCCACTGCCTTTGGGCTGTGGTTTGTCTGGGTGCGATAGGACGGAGCTATGAGAATCGGACTTGACGTTTCCTCTATGCAGCACTTTCGCTGGAGGGACTACGCTGTGCGTTTCGTCTTCGGCG
>Ga0255349_1000878_pt1 | contig 12557 bp, 9 predicted proteins | sample CBST25v15metaG_FD_189947 | JGI IMG/M metagenome (GOLD analysis project Ga0255349, IMG submission 189947) | Peat soil microbial communities from Stordalen Mire, Sweden - C.B.S.T-25.v15 | ecosystem: Environmental > Terrestrial > Soil > Wetlands > Peat | place: Sweden: Norrbotten County, Stordalen...
GGTGATGTAGTCGTCCGCGCCCTCGTCCAGAGCCGACACCTTGGCCGCATCCTGGCTGCGCACCGAGAGCACGATGATCGGCACCTGTGAGCGCGCGCGAATCTCCCGCGTCAGCTCGATCCCGTCCATCCCAGGCATCGCCAGGTCGGTAATCACCAGCTCCGGCTGCGCCTTCATGAACTGCGCCAGCGCCTCCGCGCCGTTCTGCGCAACCGTCACCTCATGCCCATTGCTCTGCAATGAAGTGCGCAGTACCCGCGTGATCTGCGGCTCATCGTCAACAATCAGAATCCGCATTGGGGGCCTCCATGCTTACGTCGGCTGCTGCGTAACAAGATGCACATCAACGTGAGTTGCATCGTTCATAAACCGCTGTAGCGCGAGATAGTACGCATACTTCTTCCATCCCCTCACCGCCGACCGCCCGAAGATGACCTGTGTGATTCTGTTCCTGGTGACATACTCTGCGGTCACAGCGGGAACGCTGCTGCCCTTCAGCCGTACCACCCTGGCGCCCACGTTCTCGGCAAACTGAATGTTGGCCTCCAGCGTCCGCCGGCGGTTCTCCGGCACCTCTATCGCGCTTTCGACATGGAGCACGAAGAACTCGCCATTGATTGCCTCCGCCAGGCGTGCCCCGCGCGCGATCAGGTCGCGCGATTCCGGGTTGGAACTGATGCACACGGCCACCCGTTCGGCGATCTGCCAGTGCCCGCTCAACTGCTTGCGCGACACATAGTCGTCCAGCGTACGGTCCACCGCGCGCGTCACCCGCTGTAGCGCCATCTCGCGCAACGCGATCAGGTTGCCGCGCCGGAAGAAGTTCTGCAGCGCCCGCTCCACGCGCTCCTGCGGATAGATATCGCCGCGGTCCATGCGGTGCACCAGCGCCTCAGGCGTCAGATCGCTCATTACGATCTCGTCGGCCCGGTCCAGCACCCAGTCCGGCACCGTTTCGCGCACTGTAACGCCGGTCAGGCTCTGCACGCGCGGTGTAATGCTCTCCACGTGCTGGATGTTCAGCGTCGTCAGCACGTCGATCTCCGCCTCCAGAATCTGGAGCACGTCCTGGAAGCGTTTTGGGTGCGCGCAGCCCTCCACGTTGGTGTGCGCCAACTCGTCGATCAGAACCACGTCGGGCCGTCGCGCCAAAACCGCATCCACGTCCATCTCTTCGAAGATGGCGCCTTTGTACTCCATCTGCCTGCGTGGAACCTGCTCCAGTTGCGCCGCAAGTTCGGCTGTGCGAGATCTCCCGTGCGTCTCCACAATGCCGATCACGACGTCTTCGCCGCGACTCTTGCGGCGAATTGCCTCGCTCAACATGCTGAAGGTCTTGCCAACACCCGGCGCGTACCCCAAAAACACCTTGAACCGGCCGCGCTTCTGGCCCTCTGCCGCGGCAAGCCACTCTTCGGGAGTCTTAATATGTGGTTGTTCTGGATTCATCTGGCTCATCTTTCTATACAATTCTGATTGTGTCCATCAAACATATTGTCGAGGCGGGTCGCTGGGTCCTCATTGCAAGTGGTCTTGCCGGTATTGTAGCTCTCTACCATCACTTTCCACGGGCAAACAATACCACCGTCTCGCTTACTCTGCTTCTGCTTGTACTCGTCTTCGCCGGAAGCTGGGGCCTGCGCTACGCAATCGGCGCCTCGCTCGCCGCAGCCCTCCTGTTCGACTGCTACTTCCTTCCCCCGGTCGGCACTCTCACCATCGGCGACACGCAGAACTGGATCGCGCTGTTCGCCTTTCTCGGTACCGCGCTCTACGCCAGCCACCTGGCCAGCCGCATCCGCGAGGAGTCGCACGAGGCCGACAGCCGCCGCCTCGAATCCGAGATGCTCTATCGCCTCGGACGTCAACTGCTGCAACCGGAGAACGTCGCCCAGTTGCTCAACTTCATCCCGTCCAGCGTGGCCAACGCCTTCAACAGCCCCGCCGTCACCCTCTATCTAGCCGATGGAGACCGCATCTATCTGTCTGACCCCAAGCGCATCTCCAGCCCCAATGTGGCCTGGAAACCAGACGATACGCCGGACACACCCAGCCCCGAGCTTACCCGCGCCGAGATGGTCCGCGATCTGCGCGAGGCCATGCTGCATCCCGTCACCAACTCCACAGCCGACGGCTTCCCCGCCGTCATTCCGCTGCGCGTCGGCGTCCGGCCCACCGGAGTCGTCCTGTTGGAGACCACTTCGCTCTCGCGCGAGACCATGGAGGCCCTCAGCGGCATGGTCTCCATGTCCATCGAACGCGCCGAGGCGCTCGAAGACAGCGCCCGCTCCAAGGCCGCCAAGGAGACCGAGCGCCTGCGCACCGCCCTGCTCGATTCCGTCACCCACGAGCTGCGCACGCCGCTCACCTCCATCAAGGCCTCCATTACCTCACTGCTCTCCCAGCAGGCCCTGGATGCACCGGCACGGAAGGACCTGCTCACCGTCATCGACGAGGAGTCCGACCGCCTTAATCACCTCATCGAGCAGGCCGTCGAGATGGCCCAGCTCGACGCAAACAAAGTCCAGTTGGATCTGAAACCGCAGTCTATCGCGGGCCTGATCTACATCGCGATCGAGCAGAGCCGTTCCGCCCAACCCTCACGCGACTTCCGCGTCTCCCTCTCCAGCTTCCTGCCCAACGTCCTCGCAGACAAGGCCTGGATCGAAAAAGTCCTGGTCAACCTGCTGGGCAATGCCATGAAATACTCCCCCCAGGACCAGCCCATCTTCGTCTCCGCCGATCCCCAGAAGGAGATGCTCTCCATCAGCGTCGCCGATCGCGGCACTGGGATCGACCCGCTCGAAGAGGGAATGATCTTCGACAAGTTCTACCGTGGCCCAAGCCAGCGCAACCAGGTCAGCGGCACCGGCATGGGCCTGGCCATATGCCGCGCCATCGTCAACGCCCACGGTGGCACCATCGGCGTCACCAGCCAGCTCAACCACGGCTCCGTCTTCACCTTCACCCTCCCCATCGCCCGGCCCAACTGAAGTTTCCCAGTTTACAGATGCAGAAAATATACCGGAACGCACCCCGCCAGCCACGCCGCGGCCTGTAGCCCCAGCACCCCCAGCGTCTGTCTCGGAGCGCGCCGCAGCCACTTCACCACGAAGAACAGCGTAATCGGCCACTGCACCGTCATCAGGAGCTGCCAGAGATGGGCCTCTGCTCCTTCGTCGGGGCCTCGGCCGTCGTAGCCGAGGTGGCCAATGTTCACCGCAACCGTGCCAAGCACCGTCGCCAACGCAAGCAGCGACATAGCCACCGGAAGATACGCGCTTGGCCGCCGCATCATTGCGCCAAACGAATTAGTGTCCTGTCCCATCTTGCCTCCTCGTGTCGGAATAATGTGCTCACGCAGCGCCGACCACACGCTGTCGGCAACCGTGCCAGGGTCGCCGGGGCCCATCTCCAGCATTGCCGCAAACTCCTCGCCATAGCGATCTCGCCAGGCGGGTGGATACAGGCGCGTAAGTAATCGGGCGAGCCTCGGCGTCATAAGGGCTCCAGCCTGCCCAGTCCGGCCTTGGCAAACTGATGCAGGGTCGTCAGTTTTGCTCGCAGAACGCGCAGGCCCTCCGCCGTGATCCGATACGGCCGGCGTCGCTCCTCCGGCGCCAGCGGCGCAATCCATCCCTGCTGCTCCAGCCGCGCGATCGCCCCATACAGCGTCCCCGGCCCCAGGCGTGTCCCACACATGCGCACAATGTCTTCGATCATGGCGTGTCCGTGCTTCGGCCCGTTGGCCAGGCTGGCAAGCACAAGCAGTGGAGGGTCGGAGTAGTGCCCCAATCCTGCGCCGTCTTCGTTTTCTACTACGTTTCGAGTACTACGCATGACGTAGTTATCGCACACTCTCAGCCATCATGCAAGAATTTTTCTGCCAGCCATGTAAACCAGGGCCTGCCATCCCCGTCTATGGTTGCTAAGCAGGGTTGCCCCTTCAGACTCTCCCAGGAGACTCACATGAATCTTCACAGCTTGATTCGCACAACCAAAGCGACACGTTTTCTGGGCTTTGCCGTCAGCCAGGTCCGCTTCAACGGCCTCATCTTCAACACCGGCTCTGGCGCGTTCAGCATGGTTGCCGGATGCTCACCCGATGGGCCGCCGGGAATCTAACCCCGTTTGTGGGGGAAACGACCCTCCCAGGTCTGTGACCGCACCACAAACAAGAGCCGGGAGCCTGCCAACCGCAGACTCCCGGTTTTCTCTTGCGTGATGGAGAAAACTTGACGCTGTTTGGGATCAGGAGTTGGGAGCGCGTCCGCGTGTTTCGGTGGGAACGTTCATCTGAGGCTGCGACCTCACCCACTCCGCCGGAATGTAGTCCGGCCCAACCGACTCCAGTACAAACGCCAGCGACTGGCTGTATATCTCGTGCATCAGCGAGCGCGGGTTGCCGAGCGCCGGCGCGCGTCCGATCTCGCCCAGCGGTACGCGATAGCAGCTCAGCTTCTGCGCCTTGTCGAACTGAAAGAGCTTCGGCGCCTCTGCCTCGATCAGGTCGTACGCCGCCGCCAACTCCTTCATCTGCCGCGGGTCGGTGGTCAGCTTCGCAGCCAGCGCGCGCAGATAACGGAAGCGCCACAGGCTTTCATCCAGCGTAATGTTGCACAGCGCAAAGTGACGGAACCAGTCGAAGCGCGTGGTCAGCTCTGCGGCCTGCTCTGCCGTCAGGTGCGGGCGCGCGACCTCCAGCGCCGTGGCCATCTCGTCGAGCCGCTTCCTGCATCCCGCCTTCTCCTTCGCGATGCGGTCGATGTTCTCCAGCGTGGGCTCGAGATACGCCGCGTACTCCGGCAGATAGTTGCGGTTGGTGTAGCGCAGCAGCACCTCGCGCCGCGCAATGTTGCCGGCAAAATCCGCGTTGGTGGACGATCCATGCCCCAGCGGCGACCAGCACCAGGTACACGCGTCCTCCGACGCACGCATGAAGGTGACGATGGCAGGCGCGGCGGCCGCGCCGTAGATCGCAGTCGCCCAGTCCAGCCACATCCGCCCCAGATCCGCGTTGACATCCCACGACAGCTCCCGCCACGCGTAGATGCAGTGCCCGTTGACGATGTCTGCCAACAGGTCGAAACTCTCCGGCTGGCTCGTCCCCCGCGCATCGATCTGCACCCCGCCGGTCGCGCCGACCAGCTTCAGCGCGCGCTGCATCGTCGTCGCCGTGTAGTTCACCGTCGAGGCAGGGAAGTACTGGCGTCCGATGAATTGGCCCACCTGCTGGTACTCCACCATCTCCGTGTGCGGTGCGCACTTGCCGAGCAGTGTGGTGAAGCGCGCATTCGGCTCGCAGTCCGAGTGGTAGACCTTGGTCTGCATGATGACGTCGCCGGGCGTCTCCTTGATCACGCGTCCCCACAGCTCCGGATGGCTCAGCCCAAACTGCCCGTACCCCGGCGCATGCACATAATTTGTCCCCAGCCAGTGCGGGCTGCCGCTGGACCACGTGCGCAGGTGCAGCCTCTTGCCCATCGGCTTCAGCAGCGCGTGGTAGCGCGAGATGAACTCATAAAGCTCATTGGGAAATTTGTCCAGCCCCGTCTTCTTGCAGCGCGCATCCTGGCAATACGCGCTGTAGTTGTCCCAGAAGGTCGCCGAGATGCCATCGCCGCCGGTCTGCTCGGCCCACTCCTTGACGTACTCCTCCAACACCCGCCACGTCAGCGGATCGGATGGGCAGAGGGCCGCCGACTCATGCGAGTTCGCCTCCGGTGTGCCCTTGATCGTCGGGTAGGCCTTCAGCGCGGCGGCATACAACGCCGGAGACCAGGTTGCAAAGTTGTTGCCGTAGGGCAGAAGGGCGTAGACATCCACGTCGGCGTCGTGAAACTCCTTCACTCGCACAGCATTCTGCGACTTATGTGTCTCGCCCGCCGCCACCAGCTCCTTCTGCTGCGCCGCCGTGAGTTGCCCGAAGACATCGGTCAGCGACTGAAGTGCCGGTGAAGCAGCCAGATTCGCGATAAAAAAGTTTGCCCCGAAGATCGCCGTCTGCTCGGCGACCGGGTAATCCGGGTGCCACGTCGCATTGCGCAACGCAAACTCCGGATTCCGCCGGTAGGCAGCAGCGCGGCGCGCCACCCAGTGCTGCGGCTCACCCGCCGCAAACAGAAGCGACCGAGGCCGCGCCCCCCAGACGACCGTCCCGCCGGTGTATGTCACCGCGTAGCCATCCTGCCTGGGCACTTCGGCCGCGGGCAGATGTCCCTCCGAGGCGAGCGCCAGAACAATCGCTCGCGCCGTAGCCTTGGGCGCACCCTCGTAAGTTGAAATCGCTGACTCAGGCAGCTTCAGCCGTACCGCCAGAATGCGCGCCGCGGATTGAATCGCCGCGTGGCCATTGGCCGGAACCAGGATCGACTTCGGGCTGGACGCAGGCGCGTCGGCGAAGAGATTGAGCGGGCGGATGAGGCTGGCTCCAACGCCAGTCATTCCGGCCAGAAGAAGAAAATCGCGTCGCGTGGTGGACGAGTCAACAGTTTGCTTGGGCGACGAGTCGGTAGCTTGATTGGCCACGGGGAGCCTCCTGGGTTGTTCTGCGGCGTGCATTCGTCAATACGCGCCCGAAGACAGACTAGTCTCAATCGCGCTGCAAAAGAACGGAATTCGCGGCGGTGCGCAGCTTGTAGCCAAGTCTCCCCCTCCGGATTATTTTTCATGTGACATAAGCAAACAAAAAGCGAATATAATAGAGATCGATGGTGGCCACATGGTCGATTCCCTCCAGCCCGACCGCTTCCGCTTTCTCTACGTCGACCTCAACAGCTTCTTCGCGTCCGTCGAGCAGCAGTTGCACCCCGAGTATCGCGGCCGGCCGGTCGCCGTCGTCCCCACCCTGGCCGACACCACCTGCTGCATCGCGGCCAGCTACGAGGCCAAGGCGCTCGGCATCAAGACCGGCACGCAGGTTGGCGAGGCCAAGCGCATCTACCCCCAGATCATCCTCGTCATGGGTGAGCACGGCGTCTATGCCGACTACTCGCGGCGCATCGCGCAGGCAGTCGAGCGGTGCTGTCCCGTCGCGCACACGCCCTCGATCGACGAGATGGTCTGCGAGCTGATGGGCCGTGAGCAGGAACCACCGCGCGCCCGCCAGATCGCACTCGCCATCAAGCAGGCGATCAAGGACGACGTGGGCGAGACGCTGCGCTGCTCCATCGGCCTCGCGCCCAACCGCTTCCTGGCCAAGATTGCCAGCGACATGCAGAAGCCCGACGGGCTGATTGGCCTTTTGCCCTCGCAGCTCCCAAGAGCCATCGCGCATCTGGCGCTACGCGACATACCCGGCGTCGGCGCGCGCACCGAGGCGCGCCTCAACGCCAAGGGTATCCATACCATGGAGCAGCTCCTCGCGCTCGACCGCAAGGGAATGCACGCGCTCTGGAACTCCGTCTGGGGTGACCGCCTCTACCACTGGCTGCGTGGCGAGGAGACGGGAGACGACGGCGCGCCGGTGGACGACGGCGTGCAGAAGTCCCTCGGCCACTCGCATGTCCTTGCTCCGGAACATCGCACGCCCGAGGGCGCATGGGCGGTGGCGCACAAGCTCCTGCACAAGGCCGCCATGCGCCTGCGCATGGAGCACCTCACCGCCAGCTCGATGCATGTGACTATCCGCTATGCGCTCACCCGCGAGCAGGTCTCGCAGGCGGAGAACGCGGGCAGGCGCGCCAAGCGCCACTTCAGCGGACTACGCCACTCCGGTTGGTCGATGGAGGCGCGCTTTCCGCCCTGTCAGGACACGCTCACCCTGCTGCAGGCGTTACGCGGCATGTGGGCCAGGCGTCCCGAGGGCGTCGAGTTTGCCCGTCCCTTCCACGTTGCCGTCACCATGCACAATCTGATCGCGGAGAGCGACCTTGAGCCCTCGCTCTTCGCCGATCCAAATCACCGCGCCGACCTTGCCGCCACCATGGACCGGCTCAACATGAAGTACGGCAACACCACGCTGCACTTCGCTGCAATGCTGTCGGCGAAGGACTCCGCCCCAACGCGCATCTCCTTCACCCAGATCCCGGTGAAGTACGGCATGGATTACATATAGATCGGGAACGGAGTAGACGCTCTACTGCGCCGGCGTTGCAGGCGGAGGCTGTTTTTCTCCACCGCCGAAGATCTTCTGGAAGATGTTCTGCGGCGCCTCGCCGCCCATGTGGCTGCACGTACTGCCGGGAACCGTTCCGTTGAGAAAGGCGAGGTTGTAGTCTTCGGGGCAACTGTCGTCGGCCGGCAGCCAGGTGATCTTGTCGATGCGCACCTGCTGGACGCCGTCGGGCGCGCTGAAGCCATGCATGTCGGAGTACTGCGGCAGCTTGATGGCGCGGTTCATGAACTCGGCCCAGATGGGCGCCGCAGTGTCCGCGCCCTGCAGCGAATGGGATAGTCCACTCGATATGTCCGTGTAATCGTCGTTGCCGACCCAGATGATGCAGAGAAGGTTCGACGTGTAGCCGGCGAACCACGCATCGTGGCTGGTCCCGGTCTTGCCCGCGGTGGGCGCGCTGAATCCATGGGCGCGCACGGCCGCCGCGGTACCGTAGTTCGCCGCGAACTCCAGCAGCGACTGGGTCAGGTATGCGGCGCGCGGGTCCAGCACCTGATGCGCTTCCGGGGCGAAGTCCGCCACAATGTCGCCGTTGGCGTTGCGCACGCTGGCAAGCATCCACGGCTTCAGATGCACGCCGTTGTTGGCGAACACCGTGTATGCCCCCGCCATGTCGATGGGCGTTGCGTTGTAGGTGCCGATCGCCACCGAAGGCGTCCCCCGCGCATTCACTACGCCCGCGGAACGGGCCAGCGCCGCCACATTCTCATAGCCCACCTGCTCGGCCAGGCCGATGGTTGCAATGTTCAGCGAGTGGGCGATGGCTTGCGCCGCCGTCACCATCCCAGGGTATTCGCCCCTCTCGAAGTTGCCGGGGTCGTATGGCTTGCCGTCGAACATGAACGTATGCGGATCGTCATTCAGCTTGGTCAGCGCGGTAAAGATGCCATTGCCGCCCAGGTCCATTCCGTTGAGGCTGGTGTTGTACGCCGTGGCGTAGACGAACGGCTTGAAGATGGAGCCGGTGGGCCGCTCGGCGGTGGCGTGGTTCAACTGCGAGACGCCGTAGTTGCGCCCTCCCACCAGCGCCAGAATCTGTCCGGTGTGCGGGTTGAGCGCCACCAGCGCCACCTGCGGATACATGATGTTGCTGTTGTTCTTCTTATGCAGCTTGCGCACCAGGTCGTCGACGTTCTTCATTCCAGCGTCCACTGCCTCCGAGGCGGCGCGTTGCAGCTCGGGATCGAGCGAGGTGTAGATACGCAGCGCTTCGTGGCCCAGCTCCTGGTCGCCGACGCGCTGGGCAATCTGGTCATGCACCAGGTCGACGAAGTAGGGCGCCTCCGACGCGTCGATGTTGGGCGCGGTGAGGCGCAGCGGCTCGGCCTTGGCGCGGTTGGCCTCGGATTGCGTGATGGCCCCGGTCTCCACCATCGAGTCCAGCACCAGGTTGCGCCGCTCCATGGCGCGGTCGGGATGGTGGTAGGGGTTGAAGTAGTTCGGCCGCTGGATCATGCCCGCGATCAGCGCAGATTCGGCCAGATCGAGCTGGCCGAGATCCTTGCCGAAGTAGGCCTGCGCCGCCTCGCCGAAGCCGTTGACGCCGAAGCTGCCGCGCTGCCCGATGTTGATCTGGTTGGCGTACATCTCGAAGATCTGCTGCTTGTTGAAGCGTGCCTCAAGCTGGAAGGTGATCATGATCTCGATCAGCTTGCGTGTGAATTTTTTCTCCGGCGACAGAAAGAACCCGCGCGCCAGTTGCATGGTGAGCGTCGAGCCGCCGCACTCCTTGTGCCCGGTCAGGGTGTCTTCGACAGCGCACTTGGCGATGCGCATGTAGTTGATGCCGCCGTGCTCGAAGAAGCGCCGGTCCTCGATGGCCAGCACCGCCTGCACCATCTTGGGCGGAATCTCGCTGTAATTCACCAGGCGCCGCTTGGTGCGGTCCTTGTCGTCCTCGGAGAGCGCGGTGATCAGTTGCGGCTCCAGCTGGTATGCGGTCAGCGGTGCGCCGTTGTCCGCGGTGATCGACTGCACCACCAGGCCGCTGCCCATGCCGGTGACCGCATCGGTGCTCTGCCCGGTCGTGATGGTGGCCCCATCGGTGGAGTGGTAGCTCTCGGGGCCGGGCTTGATCCGGATGCTGTTGCCATTCAGGGTAAACGTGCCAAGCTGCGGATTGCTGTTGTAGCCGGCCGTGCGCAGTTCCTGCGCGATGAAGGAGACGGTGAGGTGCTGCCCCGTGCGCACCTCGCGCGGAGCCGCGTAAATCTGCGCGCCGTTGGCAAAGATGGGGCCGGAAGCAAGCCGCTCGTCCACGATGGACTGGTACTTGAAGTAGCAGATGCCGAGAACGCACGCCGCGATCAGCATACACGCCAGTCCGCCGATCAGCAGCCCGCGCAGCACGCGATGCCGCAGGCCGGGACGGCGTCCGTATGTGTTGCCGTTGCCGCCGAGTTTGAGTTTGATGGCCATAAAGAACAGGTTCGAGGTACTAGGTTCGAGGTTCGTGGGACGCGCCAACCAGCGCGACCTGCATCTGTTGGACGGCTTCGCCCGTGAGTATGTCGCAGGTCTGGTTGGTCAGACGGTTGAGCAACTCGACCTTGCCTTCCACGAGCTTCTTGCCCACGGCGATGCGGAATGGCACGCCGATCAGCTCGGCGTCCTTGAACTTCACTCCCGCGCGTTCGTCGCGGTCGTCCAGCAGAACGTCGATTCCCGCCGCGCTGAGCTCTGCGGCGATCTTCTCGCCGGCGGCAAGCAACTCAGCCTCGCGCACGTTGGTGATCGTCACCACCACCTGGAAAGGCGCAATCGACGGAGGCAGTGAGTAGGCCTCGCTCGCCTTCGCATCGCCAGCGTTCTGCGCGGCAAACTTCGCTGCCGATTGCTCGATCGCCGCGGTCAGAATGCGCTCGATGCCGATGCCGTAGCTGCCCATGATCGGCGTGGTCTCCTTGCCGTCGCGGTTCAGCACCGACGCGCCCATCGACTTGGAATATTTGTACCCCAGCTTGAAGATGTGCCCAATTTCGACCGCCTTCGCGATGCGTAGCGGCTGTCCGCCGATGGGGTCCAGCTCGCCCTCGTTCACGCTGCGCACATCGGCCACAAGCGTCGGCTTGAAGTCTCGCATCGGCGTCACGTTGCGCAGGTGGTACTCCTCCCTGTTCGCTCCGGCGATCAGGTTCGTCCGCCCTTCCAGCGCCGCGTCGAGGATTACCAGCGTCCCCGGCTTCTTCGGATGCGGCGCAGCCACCAGACCAATCGGCCCGAGGAATCCGGCGGGCGCGTTGAAGGTGGCAGCGATCTCTTCGGGCTGCATCGGGCGTAGCTCGCCGCCCGCGATGGCCGAGAGCTTGGTCTCGTTGACCTGATGGTCTCCGCGTAGAAACGCAACAACGGCCCGGGTTTTGCCCACGGTCTTGATCTGCCTCTCGTCGCTATCCGTGTGCTCGACGATATACGCCATCGTCTTCATCTGATGGACAGGAGCCACGCCCAGAAACGCTCCAACCTCGTCGATGGTCTTCTGCCCTGGCGTATGCACAAGCTCCGGCAATCCATCGCCGCTCGGCGCGAGGTCCTCGACCGCCGTGAGCTTCGATGTCGCCTTCTCCACATTGGCCGCGTAGCCCGAACTGGAGCTTGCGATCAAATCCTCGCCCGCTTCGGTCGAGACCATGAACTCCTGCGACCCCGTTCCGCCCATCGCTCCGGAGTCAGCCTCCACCATCAGGAAGTCCAGCCCGCAGCGCGTGAAGATGCGCCGGTAGACCTCCTCATGTTTACGGTACGACTCGTCCAGCCCCGCCTCGTCGATGTCGAAGGAGTAGGCGTCCTTCATCAGAAACTGCCGCACCCGCAGCAGGCCGGACTTCGGCCTCAGCTCGTCGCGGAACTTGGTCTGGATCTGGTACCAGATCTGCGGTAACTGCTTGTAGCTGCGCAGCTCGGAGCGTGCAATCGAGGTCATGATCTCTTCGTGCGTCATGGCCAGGCACAGCTCCGCGCCCTTGCGGTCCTTCAGGCGGAACATGTTGTCGCCCATACTGGCCCAGCGTCCGCTCTCGGCCCAAACTTCCATCGGGTTCAGCGCGGGCAGGTGCATCTCCTGCCCGATGGTGTCCATCTCTTCGCGCACGATGGCCACGATCTTGTTGATCGCGCGGTTACCGAGAAAGAGCTGCGAGTAGATGCCCGAGCCGAGCTGGCGGATGTAGCCCGCGCGCAGCAGCAGTTTGTGGCTTGCGACTTCGGCGTCGGCAGGCGCCTCGCGCAGTGTGGGAATGAAGAGTTGCGACCAACGATGCATGGGTGGTGGGAGAACGCTTTCCGGCGTGGATCGCCTGGTTGCCTGTGCGCCTGCGGCCTGCTCAACGAGCGAGGCGCGGACGCTATTGGGCCAAGGACTATTCTAAACCGCCGTGGGCGAAGGCATGCCAGCGCGCGCTCCGCGCCATCAACGGATTGTGATGTTTCCCGAGCCGGTGGC
>Ga0255349_1000882_pt1 | contig 12520 bp, 9 predicted proteins | sample CBST25v15metaG_FD_189947 | JGI IMG/M metagenome (GOLD analysis project Ga0255349, IMG submission 189947) | Peat soil microbial communities from Stordalen Mire, Sweden - C.B.S.T-25.v15 | ecosystem: Environmental > Terrestrial > Soil > Wetlands > Peat | place: Sweden: Norrbotten County, Stordalen...
GGAAGGCGGCTTGTCCCATCTCGCCTCCTCTCTGCTCCTCTTCACCTTCCCAGTTTGCACGAACAGCGGGCTATTTTCTGCACGGCGAAGGCGCGATCTGTATTGTCGTAATAGAACATTTTTCCTGATGGTGTAGAGGGCGGAGCGTTCCCCAGGGGCTAAAGCCCGTCGTTTGTAATCAGGTATTTGCGGCACGACTAAAGTCGTGCCCTTTCAAAACCTGACTTTCACCACGGGCTGCTAAAGCCGTGCCCTTTCAAAGCCGATCTACACCTACTAGAAAAATGCTCTAAACGCCTCAAGCCCCGCCCGGCTCGCGATATTTACGCAATTGTAACGACGCGCCGTCTTCTTTTTCATACACTCGTACCACTATGGCCATCGACGCTCCCCTCTCCATCGAACAGCAGGAAGGCAAAGCTTCCGGCACGGTCGTTCTCCGTCTCAGCGGCCCGCTCACCCTGATGAATCTTTTCGTCTTTCAGACCTCGCTGCGCCGCGATCCGCCGCCGCGGGTCGTCATTCTGGATCTCAGCCAGGTTCCCTATATGGATTCGGCAGGCATGGGCGCGGTCATCAACTACCACGTCCACTGCGAAAGGCATGGCGGCAGGCTGATCGCTGCCGGAGTGAGCAGCCGCGTGTTGGAGCTGTTCAAGATGACCAAAGTGGACGGGGTCATCCATCTGGCCGGCACCGTGGAGGAAGCCGAAGCCTGACAGCCTGTGGTGAAAGTCGAATATGCCGAAAACCGTCCCTCAGGGGCTAAAGCCCGTCGTTTGTAATCAGGTATTTGTGGCACGACTAAAGTCGTGCCCTTTCAAAACCTGACTTTCACCACGGGCTGCTGAGCCTGAAGCGGTCGCCCTTCTCGCGCGCGCACGGTACACTGGTCCCAAGCCGTTTCAGGGAGCCATCGATGCCGAGCCTTTGGGCCAAGACGCGAACAACGCTCGATATGATCAAGTGGGAGCACTCGATCTTCGCCCTCCCCTTCGCCCTGACCGCCGTGCTGCTGGCCGCTCACGGTCTGCCTGCCTGGTCGACAGTCGGGTGGATTCTGGTAGCCATGGTCTCGGCGCGCTCGGCTGCCATGGCCTTCAATCGCTGGGCGGACGCAGATTTGGACGCCGCCAATCCCCGCACCAGGAGCCGCGCCATTCCCGCCGGGCTGCTTTCACGCGGGTTTGTGCTGGGCTTTACGCTGCTGGCCGCGGTGGTCTTTGTGGCAGCCGCCGCGGAACTGAACCGTCTCACACTGTGGCTCTCGCCGGTGGTGCTGGTGGTGCTGCTGGGCTATAGCTACATGAAGCGCATCACGCGCTGGTCGCATCTGGTGCTGGGCCTGGCGCTGGGTCTGGCCCCGTCGGCCGCATGGATTGCCGTGCGCGGCTCTCTGGACGCACGCATCCTGGTGCTCACCGCGGCGGTCACGTTGTGGGTGGGAGGCTTCGACGTGCTCTACGCCTGTCAGGACTACGAGCACGACCGGGCCGCGGGCCTCAATTCCCTGCCCCAGGCGATGGGCATTCCGGCGGCTTTCTGGGCGGCGCGGGCCATGCATCTGGCCATGCTGGGGCTGCTTGTCTGGTTCGGCGTCCTCTTCCATTTTCACTCACCCGGATGGCTGGGAATCGGAGCGGTGGCGCTGCTGCTGGCCTATGAGCACTCCCTGGTTTCGCCCCATGACCTGAGCCGGCTGAATGCGGCATTTTTCACCATGAACGGCGTGATCGCCATGGTCTTTTTCGGCTTTGTGGCGGCCGATCTGTGGCTGTAACCCTGAGTCTCACGGCCTTTTGAGCCTTCAATTCAGCCCGGATTTCCTGCTTGAGCCGTCCTCCCGGGCCGGCTGAACCGACGTGGAAGAAAGGGAGAGCATCTCCTTTTTTCTCGCCAAAACTATTCTTCCACGGCGCAACGCGCAGAGTGCCCGGCCTGGTTCGCTTCGGGTACAAGCGGAAGATTGAGATGTATCATTTGAAATACCCCGAGGAGAAGAACATACCGATATGAGGATCGCAATTCAGGGAGAACTCGGCTCGTTCAGCCACGAAGCAGCGAAAAAGCTGGTTCCGGAAGGGGTGATCGTGCCCTTTTCGCTCTCCGCCGACGCCTTTCAGGCCGTCGCCTCGGGCGCCGTGGAAGCGGCGGTGATTCCCATCGAGAACAGCCTGGCCGGCTCGGTCTCAGAACACTTCGACCTGCTGCTGAGCCATGATCTGCGCATCGAGCGGGAGACGCTGCTGCGCATCCGGCACAACCTGATCGCCCTCGCCGGCGTTGCGGCCGCAGAGATTGAACACATCTTCTCGCACCCGGTGGCGCTGGCCCAGTGCAGGCGTTTCCTGGCCGCGCATCCGGCGATGAAGGCCTTCGCCTCCTATGACACCGCGGGCAGCGTCAAGCAGTTGGTGGAGTCGAACGACCGGCGCTCGGCGGCCATCGCCAGTGAGGCCGCGGCCCTCTGCTACGGCGCCGAGATTCTTCAGGCCGGCATCGAGGACAATCCGGAGAATTTCACACGCTTCTTCCTGGTGCGGCGCGCGGCCGAAGCCGTTATCGATCCCGACTCGAACAAGATCAGCCTGGCGTTTTCCGTCGAGAACCGCCCTGGATCGCTGGTGGCGGCGCTGGCCGAGCTGGCCGCGCTGGGCACCAACCTGACCAAGATCGAGTCCCGCCCGGTCCATGGCAAGCCCTGGGAGTACATCTTCTATGTGGATTGCCAGATTCACTCCGCCGCGGAGAAGCTGCGCGCCGTCGAAGCCCTCCGGCCCCATTGCGCGATGGTCAAGGAGCTGGGCTGCTACCGGGAAGCGGAGAGCTAAGGCTTGTGATCCATCTCTTGAGCATTTCATGTCCTATGCGGGAAAACCCCGACCGAACATATGTGACGTAGCTCACAGCCGACTGTGCTCATCACTCCTTACGTTCGCATCCATCCACCGGCGAGCTTGCCCGGGCGGGTTCTTGCGGGAAGTCAGCCGCCACGGACTCCCCGGCGCCCGGAGCCAGCGAGGTAGGCATGGGTCAGTCGATTTGGAATTCGATGCAGCAGAAGGGCTACAGCCGCAGAGATTTTCTCCAGTTCTGCGCCGCGGCCGCAACCATGGCCGGGTTGGGTCAAACCGGCGTCGCGCAGGTCATATCGGCCTTCGAGAAGAAAGACAAACCGGCTGTCGTGTGGCTGCACTTCCAGGAGTGTACCTGCTGCAGCGAGTCCTTTATCCGGGCATCGCACCCGATTGTGCTGGATGTGCTGCTGGACGTGCTGAACCTGAATTACACCGAGACTTTGATGGCGGCGGCCGGCTTCCAGGCGGAAAAGAGCCTGGCCGACACCATTGCGAATAATAAAGGCAAGTACATCGTGCTGGTGGAAGGCGCGGTGCCCAGGGAGAAGGACGGAGTCTACTGCATGATCGGCGGCAAGACGGCCGAATCGATTCTGCAGACTGTCTCCAAGGACGCGGCCGCGGTGATTGCCTGGGGCAGTTGCGCCTCGAACGGCTGCGTGCAGGCGGCCAAACCGAATCCGACCGGCGCCACACCGATTCACAAGCTGGTGGACAAGCCGGTGATCAATGTGCCCGGCTGCCCGCCGATCGCCGACGTGATGGTGGGCGTGGTGACGCATCTGCTGGTGCTTGGTCAGGTTCCGGATCTCGACAGCCAGGGCCGGCCGAAGGAATTCTATGGCCGCCGGGTGCACGACACCTGCTATCGCCGCCCCAACTACGACGCCGGTCTGTTCGTCGAGTCGTGGGACGACGAGAGTGCGCGCAAGGGGTATTGCCTGTACAAGATGGGCTGCAAGGGGCCGGTGACGTACAACGCCTGCTCGGTGGTGAAGTGGAACGACGGCACCAGCTATCCCATCCAGTCCGGCCACGGCTGCATCGGCTGCAGCGAGGAGGGCTTCTGGGACAACGGTCCGTTCTACCAGCACCTGACGTCTTTCCCCGGCTTCGGCGTGGAGAGCACCGCCGATACGGTGGGCACGGTGGTGGGAGTGGCTACGCTGGCCGGCGTGGCGGCGCACGCGGTGGTGACCAACATTCGCAAACGGCGCGTGATTGCGGAAGTTCACGCCGAAGACCAGGAAGACAAGAAGGAGTCGTAAGCGCCCATGACACGCGTAGTCGTCGATCCGATCACTCGCATTGAAGGCCACCTGCGCATCGAGGCAGTGGTGGAAAATGGCGTCATCACGGACGCATACAGCGCAGGCACCATGGTGCGCGGCCTGGAAAAGATTCTTATCGGCCGCGATCCGCGCGACGCCTGGGCCATCACCGAACGCGTCTGCGGCGTCTGCACCACGGTGCACGCGCTGACCAGCGTGCGCGCCGTCGAAAGCGCCCTGGGCATCACCATTCCCCCCACCGCCGAGCTGATCCGTGACATCATGATGACCACGCAGTATGTGCAGGATCACGTGGTCCACTTCTATCACCTGCACGCGCTCGACTGGGTGGACATCGTCAACGCGCTCAAGGCCGACCCCAAGAAGGCTTCCGATCTGGCGCAGTCGTTCTCGCAGTGGGACAAGAATACCCCGGCGTACTTTTCCCAGGTGCAGAACAAGATCAAGGCCTTCGCCGCCAACGGGCTGGGCATCTTCGCCAATGGCTATTGGGGCCACCCGGCTTACAAACTGCCGCCAGAGGTAAACCTGATCGCGGTGGCGCACTATCTGGACGCGCTCGAATGGCAGAAGGAAGTCGTCAAGATTCACACCGTCTTCGGCGGCAAGAATCCGCACCCGAATTACCTGGTGGGCGGCGTTCCCTGCTCCATCAATATGAACGAAGTGGCGGCCATCAACTCCGAACGGCTGAATCTGGTTTCGCAGCTCATCAGCCAGGCCGATGAATTCATCAACCAGGTGTACATTCCCGACCTGATGGCCGTGGCCTCGTTCTACAAGGACTGGGCAAACTACGGCGGCGGATTGACCAACTACCTCAGCTACGGCGAGTTCCCCACCAAGGGATACGGCCAGCCGGAGTCCTTCCGCTATGCGCGCGGGGTGGTGCTCAATCGCGACCTGAGCACGGTGCATCCGGTCAACGCGCGCGACACCGAGGAGATCAAGGAATACATCGCGCACTCCTGGTACAGCTACGACGGCGGAGACAAGATTGGGCTGCACCCGTGGGCGGGCGAAACCAACCTCAACTACACCGGCCCCCAGCCGCCCTTCGAGACGCTGGCAGGTTACGAGAAGTATTCGTTCCTGAAGACGCCGCGCTGGAAGGAGCAGCCGATGGAGGTGGGTCCGCTGGCGCGTCTGGTGGTCTCTTACGCGGCCGGCCGCACCGACGTGCAGGAACTGGTGAAGGAGACACTGGGCAAGCTCAACGTGCCGGTGGGCGCGCTGTTCTCCACGCTGGGCCGCACCGCGGCGCGCGGCCTGGACGCGGCCCTGGCCATGATTTGGCTGAAGGATTACTTCGCCCAGTTGATGAATCAGGTGAAGATCAACGAGGTCTCCACCTTCAATGGCGAATTATGGGAGCCGAAGACCTGGCCCAAGGACGCCGAAGGGGTGGGGCTGACCGAGGCTCCACGCGGAGCACTGGCGCACTACATCAAGATTCACGACGGCGCCATCGAGAACTACCAGTTGGTTGTGCCTACCACCTGGAACGGCTCGCCGCGCGATGCCCGGGGGCAACGTTCGTCGTTCGAAGCCGCGCTGATCGGCACTCCGGTGGCCAAGATCGACGAACCCGTCGAGATTCTGCGCACCATTCATTCCTTTGACCCGTGCCTGGCCTGCGCCGTGCATCTGTACGATCCGCAGGGACGGCACCTAGCCCAGGTTTCCTGCGAGTGACGGCTATGAGCAATCCAAACTCCGCTGCGGGCGTGGCCGCAGGCAATGGGTATTCGGCCAGTGGCGACCAACCGGTAGAGTACCGGCGCGTCTATGTGTGGGAACTGCCGGTGCGCGTCTACCATTGGATCAACGCGGTGGCCCTGGTGGCCCTATGCGTCACCGGCTACATGATCGGGGCGCCTGTCCACCTGTTCTCCGCCGCCGAGGCCTACCAGCAGTATTGGTTCGGCTGGGTGCGCTTCATCCACTTCACGGCCGCCTTCGTTTACGTCTTCAACTTCATGGCGCGCCTTTACTGGGGTTTTGTGGGCAACAAGTACGCCAAATGGAGCGCCTTCTTTCCGTTGAAGCCTTCGCAGCGGCAGGAAATCGTGGATGTCGTCAAGGCCGACGTGCTGGAAGTCAAAATGCACGGACCCATCTCGACCGGGCACAATGCGCTGGCTGGCTTGATCTACTTCTTCACGTTTTTGGCCTTTCTGGCGCAGACCATCACCGGCTTCGCGCTTTACTCCAGCATGAGCAACTCCTGGCTGCCGCGCATGTTCACCTGGGTGGTGCCGCTGCTGGGCGGTGAATTCGGCGTGCGCTTCTGGCATCATCTGTTCCTGTGGTTCTTCGTCACCTTTGTCATCGTTCACGTCTATCTTGCCTTTTATCACGACTACATCGAGGGCCGCGGCACGGTATCCTCGATCATCGGCGGATGGAAGTTCGACCGGGTGGAGAAGGGTGACAAATAACGCGGAGGCAGAGAACCGGAAAACGACGCTGGTGCTGGGGCTGGGCAACGTCCTGATGGGCGATGAAGGCGTCGGCGTGGCCGTTGTGCGGGCTCTCGAACAGCACTCGCTGCCCGAAGGGGTGGAGTGCCTGGACGGCGGCACGGGCGGATTCGTTCTGCTCGATCCGATCGAGAGCGCCGGCCGCGTCATCCTCGTGGACGCAGCGGCCGACGGCAACCCGCCCGGCACCGTCACCCGCACCACGCCGCAGTTTTCGCGCGATTATCCGCCAACGCTCACCGCGCACGACGTGGGCGTCAAAGACCTGCTCGATGTCTTCTACATGCGGGGCGGAAATCGCACCGTCGTCCTCTACGCGATCGCCATCGACCCGCGGCAACCGATTTCGATGGAACTGTCCCCGCTGATCGCCCAGGCCGCCGAAGAAGCCGTGCAAAGAATCCTGGCGGAGTTGGAATCCAACCCCGCCGCCTGATTATCTTGCCCGCGCGTTGAGTTTCGCGATCACCTGCTTCAGCGCTTCGAGCTTCTGTCCGGCCTGGGCCAGCTTGCCCGCGGCCGTCAACTGCTGATAATCGTCAAAGTCCTTGCCGGCTTGCACGATCAACGCATTCAGATCCTGCTTCGCCGGGGGTGTGTTGGAGACGGAGGTCTGCGTCGCGGTCGTTTCTGTGGCCGCTGCCGGGTTTTCCGCCGCGCTCAACGACGAAGTACCTCCGCCGAACAAAGCCGACAGCGCTGCCTGGAAGGTGGGCGCGTAGGCGAGCCGGTCCTGAAGGGCCAGCACCACCAGGCGCAACTCCGGCATGGGACTGCGATTGGCCTGCAGGTAGATCGGCTCGGCATACAACAGCGCCTTGCCCGAGGGAATGACCAGCAGCGCGCCGCGCAGAACGTGCGAGCCCTGCTGATTCCACAACGTCAACTGGCCGGAAATCTGAGCATTCTGGTCGATGCGCGCCTCGATCTGCAGCGGCCCGTCCACCAGCTTGGTTTTGGGAAAGTCGTAGACGATCGCCTTGCCATAGTTTTCGCCGTCGCTGCGGGCGGCAATCCAGCCAATCAAATTGTTGCGATTGGCGGGCGTGAAAGGCAGGATCTCCACAAACTCGACGTTGGCCTCTCCCGGCAGCTTCATCAGCACGAAGTTCGGCTGCATCTCCTGCGTTGTCTGCTGCCCGTCCGCGTCCGTTCCGACTTCAGTGGCCAGGTTCCACAAGTCTTCCCGGTTATAGAAGACTTCGGGGTTGGTCATGTGATAGAGGCCGTAGACCTGGGCCTGCAACTGGAGCAGCAGTTCGGGGTAGCGCACATGTTTGCGCAGCCCGGCCGGCATGGCGGACGCATCGCGGAAAAGGCTGGGGAAGATGCGCCGGTAGGCGGCGAGAATGGGGTCCTGATTGTCGAAGACATAGAACGTCGTGGTGCCGTCGTAGGCATCGACGACCACCTTGACGCTGTTGCGCATGTAATTGACCGGCTGGCCGTTGACCATGTACTGCGTCGAGTAGGGATAGCTGTCGGACTGCGTAAACGCATCGAAGATCCAGGAGAGCCGCCCGTCGTCGCCGAGCACGAGATACGGATCCTGATCGAAGGTGAGAAATGGCGCCAGGGCTGCTACGCGCGTGCGCACGTCGCGCCGCATCAACAGCAGGCTCTGCGCGTTCACATCGTCGCTGAAGGGCAGCTTGGTCAGGTCGCCGCGGTCGAAGGCGATCAGCGCGCGGCGGAGGAATCCTCCCAGCGCGATGCCGCGATTGCCCTGGTAGGAGGTGAAGTTGTTGGTGTCGCCCTGCGGGTAGTTGAACTCCTGCTGGTGGGTCTTCACGTACACATCGCTCGAGGTCATCTCGCCGAAGTAGATTTCCGGCTGCGTGACGTTGAGTCCCTTCACCGTACTCTGCACCGGCATATTGCTGAGCAGCAGGTTGGGCAGGCCCTCGGGCGTAAACTCGTTCACCGGATTCATGGTGATGCCGTAGCCGTGGGTGTAAATCAGCTTGTCGTTGATCCAGTTGCGGCTGCTCTCGGGGAGTTTGTCCTGGTTCAACTCGCGCGCCGCCAGCATCACTTCGCGCATGGAGCCGTCGATGTCATAGCGGTCGATGTCGATGTCGGGAAAATCGTAGTAGGTGCGAATCTCCTGGATCTGGCGCAGCGCATCCTGCAGCGCATGCCAGTCCCACAGGCGGATGTTCTGGAGCGTGGCCTGATTGTTGGCTGGGTCGGCTGCATCCACGGTCGTCTCGGCGGGAAACTCGCGCCGCTCGAAGCGGTCCAGTCCGTAGGCCTTCCGGGTCATCTCGATGTTAAGAGCGATGTAGGGCCGCTCGCGGTCCAGTTGATTGGGCTTGACCAGGAAGCTCGACACATACCAGCCCACCAGCCCTACCGCCAGATAGCACAACACGGCCGGAGCGGCAGCTATCGCCAGCCAGCGTCCGCGGGGCGCGAAGATGCCGCTCGCGGCGGCGACCAGGGCTCCGGCCACCAGCGCCGCGCAGACAATCAGCAGACCGGCAAGCGAGACATGCGCATCCGTGTAGGTGAGACCGTCGAAGATCGTATGGTGGCCGAAGAGCAACTCGAAACGGCTCAGATACACGCGAAGGGCGACGACCAGCAGCAGGGAGGCAACCGAAATGGAGAGCCCGCGCCAGGGCAACTGCCGAAGACTGCCGGGCCTCTGCGCGAGCGCGCGCGAACCGCCGGCGACAAGCAGAAACAGGGCCGCAATTCCGCAGGCGATCACGCACAACATCGTCAGCCAGCCAACAACCAGTTGCCAGGCCGGCAGCGTAAACAGATAAAAGTCGATGGGCAGCCCGAAGATCGGATCGGTCACCCCGCCAGCGGTTTGCGGCGCATACCACCAGAGTGCGAACGTCTGCCATGTCCCGGCCATTGCGCTGCCGGTGAGCATCGCCACGACCAGCGAACCGCCGACGGAAACCACGCGCATCACGGGCTTGAGCGACACATTGATCTGTTGGCCAACGATAAAAAGGGTGTGTTCGGTGGGCAAATCGTCGACGTGGGCCCGCTTGAGAAGCGAAAATGCCCCATACAAGACAACAAATGTGACCACTGCAAAGGCCGCGAAGACGGCCCATGCGATGCCCCGGGCTCTCCAGAAGACTTCTTCGTAACCGAGCGACCTGAACCACAGCAGGTCAACCCAGTAGAAAACCGCCGTCCTGAAGCCGAAGACAAAAACGGCAACGATGGCAATGAAAGCAAACAATCCTCGGCGTTGTCGCGGCGGCTGCTGCGTCAACCTGGGCCAATCAATCGTATCGGGCAACTCTGTGCACCATTCCTTCCGTTGCTGCGCATGCCGTGTTTCAGGAAGCCGTGAGAGCCTCAAAGGGGTTGCCGCCGCGCTGGCTGAACCGCGGACTCTCCGGTTTCTACCACTCCACTTTAAACTTCTTCACGCCCGCCTGCTTGCCGCCTCCTCGTACACTGCGGCGTATTCCCGCGCCGGCTGAGGCCAGCCATCATCGCGCGCCATGCCATTGAGCATGAGTTTCCTCCAGTCTTGCTTGTTTTCGAAGGCGCCGAGTGCGCGGTCGATGGCCTCCAGCAGCGCGGTGGTGCTCAGGCCGCTGAACTTGAAGCCGGTACCAATTCCCTCGTCCGCGTTCCATTCGTCGATCGTGTCGGCCAGGCCGCCAGTCTTGGCGAATGGAACGCACTCCGAGGTAGCAAAAACAACATGCATGAAAACAATTCCCTGGCCGGCAAGTCAAAAATCCGGCGGAACCGGGCGACTTGCACAGCCAAAGAGCAAGTCTACTACCCGCCTCTCCTCGGTCTACGGTTCGCCCCTTGAACGCTCACCGCTCCACGGCCGGTGCTGCCTTTTGCGGCGCGCCGGGGAGCCATCCGCGCTGGTGCAAGGTGGTCAGCTGGCGGCGGAGAACCTCGGCCTGGCGTTCGAGCCGTCCAAGCTGGCGTTCGCCGGGGTGGTCCTCGGACTCCGGCTGCGGCAACTCGCCCGCGTCCGCTTCGGGCCACGGCGCGGTTGCTAAATCAGCCTCGGCTCCGGTCTGCGCTTCGAGCCATGCCAGGCGCCGGTCCAGCAGCGCCAGCCGGTCCTGCACCGCGCTGGATTGCTTCCATGCCCGCTCGCCGTCGAGCGCCGTCAGCGTGGTGACCGACTGAGCGAAGCGGCGCAGGTAGGTGACGAAGGCGGTCACGAACTGGGCGAAAGGCAGCCGCCGGGGCCAGCTCTCGGCCAGCAGTCTCTCCAGGGACTCCTCGGTATCGTTATGAGCCAGCCCGGTGGCGCGGCGGGCGCTCGCCAACAGGCGCGAGGAGCGCGCGCCGGTCTTCCAGGCCTCGGCCAACTGGGCCAGGTAGCGGCGGTCAGCCCCCAGGCTGGCGCGCAGAAACTCGGGCGCCCGCTCCCGCTCATACGTGGGAAACAGAAAGAGCATGGCCGCCACCGAGAGCAGCGCTCCGGCGACGGTGTTGCCCGTGCGCACCAGAGCCAGTTGCCAGTCGCCGGAGTAGGGCAGCCAAGCCAGCACAAAGGTCGGTGTGATGAAAAACGCGAAGGCCGTGTAGCTGACGGGCAAAATGGCCATCGTCAGCACCGCCAGCGGAAACAGCATGATGGCTGTGGCGATCTGGGAGTGAAGTCCGGCGGCCAGCAGCGCCGCCAGGATGCCGCCCGCAACCGTGCCGCCAATGCGTTCCATGCCGCGGCGCATCGTGCCGGAGACGTGCGGCTGAAGGACGAGCAGCGAGGTCATCAGCAGCCAGTAGCCATGGTCCACGTGAAAGCGCAGGATCAGCGCCACGTCCAGCCCGCAGACCACCGCGACCCTGGCAGAATGGCGCAGAATGAGCGACTTGGAGGTAAAGTTGGCCGTCAACTGGTCCACGATCCGCCCCGGATTCCAGCCCTGGCGAAGCTGGCCGAGCCGCTCGTAAACATAGCCGAAGTGGCTCGTAGAGGGGGCTGAGCCGCGCGTGGCGGCCCGCACCGGCGGCTTTCCGAGCCGCAACAGGGCGGTGCTCTCGATGGCCGTTTCGACGAGCGCTGCGGTCCCGGTCAAAAGCGATAGCAGAAAGCGGCTGGCCGGATCCGATCCGCTCAGGCAGTTTTCGAGCGAGCGGGGCAGGCTCTCCATCTGCTGGCGGATCGCGCAGGCCGTGTCGATCGATTGTCCGCGGCGGCTCTCGAGCAGCGAAGCAACCCACAGCTCGGCCGTGCGCAGCTCCTCCAGCCCGGCCAGGCTGCGGCCAAAGCAGGCTCGAGCGCCGGAAGGGCCGGACTGGGCCTCCAGATGCTCGGCCAGAGCCACGGTGCGGGCGATCAGCAGGTCGGCATTTTCCAGCAGCACCACCAGGTGATAGCCCTGCGCCGTGTCGCTCTGGTGCTCGGCGCGAATCGCGGCCACCGCCTGCCAACCCTGCTCGACGGCGCGGCGGACGCGGTATTGGTGATCCTGCGCCAGCCGGTGCCACAGCCCCGCGCCCTGCTGCTCACGGCCGAAAAGCTCGGCCACGGAGCCAAGGAAGGAGGCCAGTTCGATGTAGCAGCCGCTCACCGCGGAGCGTGCGGGGCGATAGGCGTCCAGCGGCCAGAGCAGCAGCGAAAGCAGCGCCGCCCAGGCTCCGCCGGCCAGCAGCAGCCCCGCATGCAGCAGCGCCTCGCGCCAGGATGTGGTGGGCGCGCCCACGCCGCAGATGTAGATCAGCTGCACCAGTACCCCGGCCGAGCTGAACGGCTGGCCCAGCACCGCCAGATAACTCCAGACAAAGCACCAGAGCACCGTCACCGGCAGCGCCCAGTGCAGGCCTTCGCCCGCCAGCGAGCCGAGGAACAGGCCCGCCGCACCGCCCAGCGAGAGCGTCGCCAGGCTGCTCAGGCGCGTGCGATAAGAGCCGCCTGTGTCGGCGACAATCGCCT
>Ga0255349_1000883_pt1 | contig 12517 bp, 6 predicted proteins | sample CBST25v15metaG_FD_189947 | JGI IMG/M metagenome (GOLD analysis project Ga0255349, IMG submission 189947) | Peat soil microbial communities from Stordalen Mire, Sweden - C.B.S.T-25.v15 | ecosystem: Environmental > Terrestrial > Soil > Wetlands > Peat | place: Sweden: Norrbotten County, Stordalen...
GCATCACGCTTTCCACGGCCATCTGGGCACTGGCCAGGTCGTCGGCGCTCTGGAAGTAGCGTTCGCCGGAGCCCTGGTTCATGGCGGTCAACGAACCCATGCCGCGATAGCTCTTGAAGCTGCGGCCCTGGTAGAGGATGGTCTCACCCGGGCTCTCGTCCACGCCGGCAAAAAGCGAGCCGATCATCACCGAACTGGCTCCGGCCGCGATGGCTTTGGTGATCTCGCCCGAGTACTTTATGCCGCCGTCGGCGATGATCGGAATCCCGCTCTCGCGCGCGGCCCGCGCAGCCTCTGAGATGGCGGTAATCTGCGGCATTCCCGCGCCGGTGACCATGCGCGTGGTGCAGATCGAGCCCGGCCCGATGCCCACCTTGATGGCGTCTGCGCCGGCGTCGATCAGGGCCCGCGTGGCCTCATAGGTGACGACGTTGCCCGCCAGCAGGCCTACTCCGGGGAAGTGCTTCTTGATTTCGCGAACCGCCTCCAGCACACGCGAAGTATGGGCGTGCGCCGAGTCGATGGCCAGCACATCCGCGCGCGCGCGAATCAGCTCCGCCGCCCGCTCCAGAAAGTCGCCCGTGGCCCCGATCGCTCCGCCCACGCGCAGCCGGCCCTTTTCGTCCTTGCTGGCGTTGGGGTATTTCAACTTCTTCTGGATGTCCTTGACCGTGATCAGGCCCTTCAGATTGTACTGATCGTCAACCACTAGCAGCTTCTCAATGCGGTGCTGGTGCAGAATCTGCTCGGCCTCTTCGAGCGTGGTCCCCACGGGCACGGTGATCAGATTTTCCTTGGTCATGACGTCGCCGACGGGAATATCGGTGCGGGTCTCAAAGCGCAGGTCGCGGTTGGTCAGAATGCCCACGAGGCGCTTGCCCTTGGTGACGGGAACGCCGGAGATCTTGTAGCGCCGCATCACCTCGAGCGCGTCGCCGATCATCTGATCCGGTCCGATGGTGACCGGGTCCACGATCATGCCGCTCTCGGAACGCTTTACCTTGTCGATCTCGCTCGCCTGGTCAGAGATGGAAAGATTGCGGTGCACGATGCCGATGCCGCCCGACTGGGCCATGGCGATGGCCATGCGCGATTCGGTCACCGTGTCCATGGCGGCCGAAAGCAGCGGGGTGTTCAGCGTAATTTCGCGGGTCAACTGGGTTTGCGTGCTGACCTGCGCTGGCACTACATCACTGTAGGCTGGCACCAGCAACACGTCATCAAAGGTAAGGGCTTCGGGCAGATTTTTGGTTAGCATATGCGTTGGTGCGCCCGGCGGACCGGGGAATCAAGTCCCCGGCGCGGCAGGCGCTTCTCTCTATTGTAGCGGAGGGGGCAAGGGCAGCACTTCAACGGTCTTCGAAACCACAAGCACACCCCCAGTTCGATGTGGCAGGGGGCCTCTCAGTGGGGAAGCTCTTCCACGGTTCCCTCCTACACTCCCACAGGGAAGGGCTTGGGGCTGGATTCGACGGCGGGGGCACCGGTGCGCCAGCGGTCGAAGCGGCCTTGCAGCAGGCTCATCAGGCCGGTATACCAGTAGCCGATGACGAACAGAATCAGAAACGGCGCGGTGAAGTAGTTGTGGTTCGAGAAGGTGTAGAGGATGCAGCCCATGAAGTAGGCGCCAATGAGCAACTCGATCCATGGGGCCAGCACCAGCCGCTTGCGATACTTGCCGGCCTGCGACTTTTCGCCCTTCTTGGCCACGCGGTACTTGGGGGTGCGCACAAAGGCGCTCTTGATGCCGAAGATCGCCTCCATCACCGCCTTGGTGTTGGTGACCGTCAAGCCAATGCCCAACGCCATCAGAATGGGAAGATAGAAAAAGGTCTTCCACCAGTTTTTTGGGAAAAGTACGCGCTCGGCCGCCAGGTAAAAGACCGCAATGGAGAAGGTGGAGGCGGTGAAAAGCGGAAAATCGATCAGCACCATCTGAAACCAGCCCTGATAGAAGCGCACAATCATCGCCGGCATCAGGAACGCCGTCATGATGATCATCAGCGGGTAGCTCAAATTGGCGGTGAGGTGCTGGATTGCCTCCCACTTGTTGCGCCTTGAGGCTCCGGACTTGAAGACCACCGGCAGAATCTTGATGGAGACCTGGATCAGTCCCTTGGCCCAGCGCGCCTGCTGCGTTTTGAAGGCGGTCATCTCGATGGGCAGCTCGGAAGGGCACTCGACATCGGGCAGGTATTTGAACTTCCAGCCGGCCATCTGCGAGCGGTAGCTGAGGTCCGTGTCTTCGGTGAGTGTGTCGTGCTGCCAGCCGCCGCCGTCGGCAATGGCTTTGATGCGCCACATCCCGGCGGTGCCGTTGAAGTTGAAGAATTCTCCTGAGCGGCAGCGGGAACCCTGCTCGATCACAAAGTGCGCGTCCAGCAGAATGGCTTCGATCCGGGTCAACATGCTGTAGTCGCGGTTGAGGTGAGTCCAGCGGGTCTGCACCATGCCGATCTGCGGCTCTGCGAAGTGGTGGATCACCTTCATCAGCCAGTCCGCCGGCGGCACAAAGTCGGCGTCGAAGATGGCCACAAATTCGCCCTTGGCCACATCGAGGCCGGCGGCCAGCGCCCCAGCCTTGTAGCCTGTGCGGTCGGTGCGGTGGATGTAAGAGATCGGGTGGCCCAGCGCCGCATAGCGCGCCACAATGTCCCTGGCCACCTGCTGGGTTTCGTCGGTGGAGTCGTCCAGAACCTGAATATCCAGCTTCTCGCGCGGATATTCCATGCCGCAGACCGCCTCGATCAGACGGTCGATGACGAACTGCTCGTTGAAAATGGGCAGTTGCACGGTCACCCGCGGCAGCTCCTTGAAGTGCTGCGGCGGCTCGGGATTGTAGTTCTTGCGGTCCCTGTAATAGACGTAGCACATGGTGTAGCGATGAACGCCATAAAACGATAGGGCGATCATCACCGCAAAGTAGGGCAGCAGCATCGTCAGATCAAACCAGTTCCAATGGTAGAGGCCCTTGAAGGTCTGGTCGGCGTACTGCATTTTGAGGTAATGGCGGAGGCCGGCTGGGGCAAATGTCATGTACTCGGCCAGGCGCATGGGCAGGCCGCCAAGCTGGATTCGGCACAGGCTGGAAATAGGATTTAAAGAGTTTACAAACGCGGCAAACAGGGCAAGCCTCCACGATACTGACAAGAGCAATTGTAGACGAGAAGAGGGGCGAACGTAGAAACTGCCGGGCGCTCGGCCGGGGCAGCGGATGGGACTGAGCTGCGCCGATTGACTTCCAGAATCTTGTAATGACGTTATGTAAGGGCGTTACAGGCTACGGAAAAGTTCGCCGTTTTGAAAGGGCACGGTTGACGCCGCGCCCTTTCAAATAAGTTCAACCCCTGTGGCGAATTTGCCAGGGTGCCCCATCCTTTTCCGCGCCTTTTGCGGAAAAGGGTGGGAAAGCGATGTCACTGTTTTCTTGCCGGATCAATAAGGCAAATCGGCCTTCGCTACTGCAACAGCGAGGCGGTCACCACCACTTGCATACTGCCTTTGCTGTCAAGCTCGTCGGATTTGAAAACGACGGTCGGTTTGCCGATGGGAATGAGAACCGCCGAATCCCATCTGTTCTGGCGCATGGTGGGCTGATGGGTGTTCGAGCCGTTCGAGCCGAGAATTGCTGTTCCGCCGAGGGTACTCACATCCGCAGTCAGGTTGAGCGTGAGCAAGCGTCCGGCGTCATGGACGTCTCGGATATCGAAGCGAACTCCTACGTCCTGATATTGAAATTGCGTGTTGACGGTTGCATTGTCTTTCGCGTCCGTTGAAAAGATGCCAATTGGAACTGGAATTCTGGAATTAGCGCGAATGCTGGGTCTTTCGTGCGAGTTGGTGACGACGGTTGTCGAGTAAGAGCGGCTGTTGACGGGCTTGCCGTCCTCGCCGGCTTCCTGGACCACGAAGTCAAGGTGGTAGTAGTGATCCGGAGGAGGAGGTGTCTTGGCGGCGTCTTGAGCCTTGGCGTCGTCCTGGGCAAAGCTCTTCGGTCCGAAGGCCAGGGTAAGGAACACGAGGCAGCAAACGAGCGTGATCTTGCGCATGAAAGTCTCCTTAATTGCTGTTTGGATCGGGAGTGTCTTGATCCAGCGGTTTAAGCGGTTCGAGTGGCGGAATGTGAATGGCGGCGATGCTGATCGGCGCTTGAAGCTGAATTTGCGAGTCAATGAGGGCTTTGCGCTCCGAGTCCGAAGCGTGGCTGATGAAGACGGCCAGAGCCTGCTCCTCGGCGGTGAGCGGCCGCGGGGTGGGGAAGACATCGAGCTTGGGCAGAGGCGCGGGCTGGGCCACGCGCGTGACTGGCTGGAGCTGCGGCTTACGGTGTGTAGTGCCGGATTTTGTAGCCAGCAGGTTTTCGGCGCGCATGGCGGCAAGGGGAGGCGGCGGCGAGGCCAGTTTTGCCTGGCTGGAGCGAAGCGGAGCGGTTTTCGGGATAAAAAAGATAAGCAGCAGACAGGCCGCGGCTGGCAGAGCGATGGCCCAGGGCAACCAGCGGCGGCGGTTTGCGGAGCCTCTCCCTGGCCTCGACAGAGGCACAGCGCGGGCGGCGGCGATATGGGTCAGAACGCGCTTGTCCAGGCCGGAGTCAGGGCCGGGATCAGCGTACGTTGAAAGGGCTGCGTCGAGTATTTGGTCGAGGTTGTCGTCGTCAGACATAACGAGTCTCCTGAAGGCAGGTGTCACGGCGGGCGCCGAGTTTTTTGCGGAGCATTTCGCGCGCGCGTTGCAGGCGGGTACGAACGGTTCCCTCAGGGATGCCGAGGATGTCGCCGATTTCGCGGGAGTTGAGTTCGTCGAAGGCGGAGAGCGCAAGAGGCAGGCGAAGCTCATCGGGCAGGGTGTCGATCATGGAGTGAACCATGGCCATCTGGTTGGCAGTCAGCAGGGTTTGCTCGGGACCGGAGTGCGGGGAGGGCAGCTCGCCGGCCTGATCCGGTTCGGAGATTGGGCCGGCCGACCAGGTCGAGCGGGAACGGCTATCGACGGCGACCCGCCATGCAACACGGGCCAGAAAGGCTAGTTCGTTGTCGAGGTTTTGCCATCCGCGATTGCGATAAAGCTTCAAGAAAGTCTCCTGAACCACGTCTTCGGCATCGTGCGAGTTGAGCAGGACCGCGTAGGCGACGCGGAAGACGAAGCGCGACTGACGCCGGACAAGCTCCGTGAACTCCGCTTCCTCGTCCGTGGTCAAGACGCGTGCTCTCCATCGGGACCTGCTGCCTGACGATTCATGCCGGGTCAGGGCCTCTTCATTCCCCGTACATACGCTAAGACGGTGGCTGGGCGAGAAGTGTTCAGATGTTTTTTGCGGTGGGGTGCAGAGACACAGCGGTCCGCTTCGCGATGTGAAGAGCGGGCCGCTCTGGTCATGGAACAGTAGAGGCAGGTTCCTCTTTGGCCTCGGCTTTTGCTGCGTCGCTGGCAGGGGCGCCTCCGCAGGCAGGCTGCCGATCAGTCGCGGTGCTCGCGCGCGAGTTCTGGGGCCGGGTTCTGAGCCGGACGCTTGTTGATTCCGCGCTTGCTGTTCTTGGCCTCGTACATGGCGGAGTCGGCGGCGTTCAGGAGGCTGTCCCCGGTGGTGCTGTCCTCGGGGTAGAGAGCTATGCCGAAGCTGGCTGTGCCCTGCATAGTGTGGCCTTCGAGAACAAATTGATCGTTGAAGCTGTGTTCCAGCCGCCGGACGACCTCATCTACGCCGGCGCGGTTGCGCACCGTTGGCAGCAGCACGGCAAACTCATCGCCGCCCAGCCGCGCCAGCAGGTCGCGGGGGCGCAACTGCCGCTTCAGGCGCAGCGTTACTTCCTGCAGATAAAGATCTCCGATGTGATGGCCATAGAGGTCATTGACCTGCTTGAATTTATCCAGGTCGATGTAGATAAGGCCGAAGATGCCGGCATTCTGGCGCGCCTCGTCAATCTGGGCGTTCAGGCGCTTTTCCAGCGAGAAACGGTTATGAACATCGGTGAGCAGATCGAACTCCGAACGGTGGTGCAGGTCGTAGTAGAGCCGCCGGGTTTCAATGGCCAGTGTGGCCAGCCGCGTGCCCATGAAAAGCGCTTCATCTTCAGAGGGCCGGGGTGTCGTTTTTGCATTGAAGGCGGCAAAGAGGGTGCCCAGCGCCGGACCGGAGCGCGCGGGAATCTCCGCCGGGACAACGCGCAGTTTGTGCGGTTCCGAGGGGCGTTTTCCCAGCCGCGCGCCATCGGCGATCTCGCACCAGCATGAAGCGCCATCCAGGCTGAAGGAGATCAGTTCGGCAATCTGCTCCAGGATGTCGGCGAGAGGTTTGGTTCCGTTGATGTCCTCGAGGATGCGGCTGCGCCGCCGCTCCAGCTCGGCCTCGGCCTCCGTGCGAGCTGACATCGCGACGGTCTGACGGCGCATCCTGCGTCCGAGAACCCAGCCCCAGACGCCTACAACGGCGACGACCACCAGCAGGAAGCCGACGAGGAGAATCAGGTTTTGAGTGTTCAGCAGGGAAGGCTTGGCAACAACCACAATATCTTCCGAGGATCGCATCAGAATATTGAAGGGAACCTGGGCGTTGAAGGGGTTGGAGCTTCCGAGGATGCAGATGCCGGTGACGCGGATTCTGGAGCCCTGCGGGATCTGCTTCATGGGGGCAGGTCCCTCTTCCGGCTGGCTCAGGATTGCTGTGAATAGATTGCCGCCGGAGGAAAGAACGTACTCGTCCTGCAAACCCTCCCGGACCTCCGTTACCACTTCTCCCTCGATAGAGACCAGGTCGAATAGATTGCTGCTCGATACGAGTTTCTTCCAGGTTACCGGTAGTGGCTGGACGATGGCTTGCACGTTGCGATTCCGGATCTCAGCGTATGTCAAAACCAGAAAGCCGCTCTCCGTATCGGGAAATCCGGTCGCGTCGACTTCATCGTTCAGCTCCAGTTGGGTGTTCCGCGTCCTGGTGTCGATCCACAGGCTCTTGGAGCCATTCTGCAGCACCACGGCTCTCCCCGGCTCGTAATAGGTGATGGTGCCCTGCACATGAACTCTCTGTGTGAGATCGCGCACATAATGACTGGAAAGAATCTGGTCCATGGGCATGACCGGAAGCGAGAGCGGGCTGACAGCGGCGCTCTTCAGAATCTTCACATCCGCCGGCGAGGAAACGTAGAGCTGAACCCCCGTCGGCTCCATCTTGCCGTCGTATCTTATGCCGGCAACCCCGGTGATCTCGACCTCGCTGTCCAGCAGGCCTGAGAGCGCGCTTGCATCGTCGGTGTCAACGAATATCTCGACGTAGCCGCCATCCATGAGCAACTGCACACGTGCGAGGGAATGCCGGGGCAGGCTGGCGTTGCGCACATCGTTTCGCTGTTCCATATCGATCGCGCGAACCACGCCATGCACGGTGACCAGCATGCAATCGCGTTTGACTTGAATCAACTCATCGAAGGTGGATGGGATGGGTTTGGGCACTTCGCCGCGGTGGAGCAGGGTCAGGCGATCACTGGCCACATCGGCGCTGAAACCCACTTGCGTTCTTCCCTCTACCAGAACGCGATCACCGGGAACCAGTTTGGCATCCGTGTCGGCGGAGACATAGATGGCCAAGCCGCCATCCTGAACAAAGAGCACTTTTTCAGATACGCGGGAATAGGTGACCGTGGCCTCGAAGGCAACAGGCAGGCCCTTGCTGGCCTCGGCCTTCGTAAGGTTGTGAATCGCGCTTACGGTGGTCAACGTGGCGGGCGCAGCCGCCCAGGCAGCCCAGGTCCATCCAAGGATCACGGCAATCGCTGGAACCAATCGCTTCATCGCTTATCCAGTCGAACCGGCGCCGAATGATTTGACTTTCAAAGTCTACATCTGCGAAGCGGATGAGGCAATTTTCCCCAACCAATCACGATCATTCACTTCGAGAGAAAGGCCATGCGAAGAGCGCGCCGGCTTCTCTGTTATCCGCGCCTGGATGCATCAGCCGCTGCGCTGAACGGCTTGGAAGGTCAGATTGATAGACGGGACGAGCGAGATTCGTCTCAAAAAAAACCGGCCCGCTTCTCGATGTGAGGAGCGGGCCGGTTTGGTTTTGGAACAATAGAGGCAGGCTACTCCTTGCCCTCTTCTTTGTCCTTGGCTGCTGCTGCTGCTGCCGCGGCGGCGGCGGTTTTTGCTGCGGCTTTTGCAACGTCTGTAGCCAGCGCGCCGAGGTCGGCGGCCAACTTCTCGGTGGAGAAGGCTTCGATCAGGTCGCCTTCCTTCAGGTCATTGAAGCCGCCCAGGCCGATGCCGCACTCCATGCCGTTGGTGACTTCCTTGGCGTCATCCTTGAAGCGCTTGAGCGAGTTGATCTTGCCCTTGTAGACCTGCTCCTCGCCGCGCATGACCCTGATCTCCGCATCGCGGCGGATCACTCCGTCCTGAACGCGGCAGCCGGCGATGGTGCCAATCTTCGGAATTCTGAAGATATTCAGAACCTCGGCGCGGCCCAGGTAGTTCTCCTTGAATGTAGGTTCGAGGAGCCCGAGCATAGCCAGGCGCATCTTGTCCTGCAACTCGTAGATGATGGAGTGCAGGTGGATATCCACGTTTTCCTGCTGCGCCAGTTCCGCGGCCTTGCGCTCGGGGCGCACGTTGAAGCCGATGATAATGGCGTTGGAGGCGGTGGCCAGCAGAACGTCGGTTTCCGTGATGGAGCCGACGCCGCTGTGAATCACCTTTACGCGCACCTTCTCGGTGGACATGAGGGTCAGTGAATCGGCCAGCACCTCGACCGAGCCTGTAACGTCGCCCTTGATGATGAGATTCAGATCCTTGACGCCGGCCAGACGAATCTGTTCGGCAAGACCTTCGAGAGAGACGCGTGAACTCTTGGCGAGCTGTGCGTCGCGCTCCTTCATCCTGCGGTACTGGGCGATGCTCTTGGCCTTGTCGCGATCGGCAACGACCAGGAATGTGTCGCCCGAGTCGGGCATGGATTCGAGGCCGAGGACTTCGACCGGAGTCGAAGGGCCGGCTTCTTCAATGGCGCGGCCGCGGTCGTCGAACATGGCGCGGACCTTGCCGAAGGTGTTGCCGACGATGTAGCTGTCGTTGAGGTGGAGGGTGCCGTCCTGAACAAGGACGGTGGCCACTGCGCCGCGGCCGCGATCGAGCTTGGCTTCCAGAACCGAACCGACGGCCTTGCGGCCGGGAGTGGCCTTCGGAGCCTTGAGGTCGGAGACCAGGCAGATCATTTCCAGCAGCAGATCGAGATTGATGTGTTTCTTGGCCGAGACCTCGACGAAGACGGTGCCCTCGCCGCCGGCTGCCCACTCTTCGGGAATCAGGCCGCGGTCGGCGAGCTGCTTCTTGACGCGCTCGGGGTTGGCGTTGGGCTTGTCGATCTTGTTGACGGCCACGATGATGGGCACTTCCGCGGCCTTGGCGTGGTCGATGGCCTCAAGGGTCTGGGGCATGACGCCGTCATCGGCTGCGACGACGATGACCACGATATCCGTGACCTTTGCGCCGCGAGATCTCATGCGGGTGAAGGCTTCGTGGCCAGGGGTATCGAGGAAGACGATTTCGCGGCCTGAAGCCGGAGAGCCTTCCTTGCTGAATTTCACCTTGTAAGCGCCGATGTGCTGTGTGATGCCGCCGGCCTCGCCGGAGACCACGTCGGTTTCCCGGATGGCGTCGAGCAGCGAGGTCTTGCCGTGATCGACGTGCCCCATGACAGTGACCACGGGCGAACGGGGAACCTCAAGCTCGCCGGTGTTATCGGCTTCGAGGACTTCTTCGATGGCCTCGTTGGCAATCTCCTCTTCGTAGCTGATGACGGTGGCGGCGGCGCCGAACTTGGCGGCGACATCCTTGACCATCTCGGCGTCGAGGGACTGGTTGACGGTGACCATGATGCCGCTCATCAGGAGAGTGGCGATCAGATCCTTGGCGCGTACATCGAGCTTTTCAGCCAGGTCCTTGACGCTGATTCCTTCGGTGACGGTAATTTCGCGGGTAATGGGCAGCGGCTCGGTAGCGTAATGCACCCCGCCATAACGTGGCGGCGGCACAAAGCCCTTCATTGGGCCTTCCTTGGTCTTGGGATACTGCGGGCGGCCGCCGCGGCCTCTGGAAGGAGCGCGCGCCGGACGAGGAGCCTCGCCGGTTGGCGGCGCGCCTCCGGGACGTGGAGCGCCGGGACGAGCGCCAAAGCCGGGACGCGGAGCGCCGGGACGAGCGCCAGGCGCTCCAGTTCCAGCGTAACCGCCAGCAGTGCGCGTGGGGTGCTTGGGGCGTGGTCCGCCAGCAAACTGGCCGGGCGCGCTTCCGGGGGTGCGTGGGGTAAAGGTGCCAGGTTGACCGGCTCTGCGGTCGAAAATGGGTCTTCCGCGCGAAATGACGCCTACAGATGCTCCGGCAGCAGACGGCGGGGGAGCGGGAGGCGCCTTGTAAACCGGGCGTGGTCCGGTTTGTGGCATCACCAGACGCCGGGCCGGCACTGCTGGGGCGGATGACGCGGCGGCATGCGCCTGTCCCTTGCCACGGGCGGGCTGATGCGCGGGCGCTGCTGCGGCAGCGGCAGACTCGGGCGTTGCCGCAGTACCCGGAATCTCCGTCTTGGGAGCGATGGCGGCCTCTTCGGCAACGGGGGCTGCCGCAATGGCAGGAGCCTCGGTGGCCTTGGCTGCCTTGGGGGCCTTAGTGGCTGGAACAGCGGTCACAGGTTCGACGGCTGGCACGGTTGTGGCTGCGTGCGCTGCGGCCTCTGGAGTCGCAACCGGAGCTGCCGCCGCCGGCTTGGCGGCAACTGGATGCTCAACGGCGTGCGGGTGGGCTTCGTGGGTAACAGGAGCCGCTGGAGGCTTGACCACCACGGTCACCGCTGGAGGTGCGGTGGCGCCTGCCGGGCGCGGCGCGGCCGCGGCGCCTGCGGGAGCCTTGGCTACCACCGGACCAGCCGGCGGGCGCGTGGCAATCGCGGGCGTTGGGGGCGGCACAACAACGATGGGCGGCGCCGAGCGGGGCTGGGGAACGATCTTGCGCGGTTGCGGCTTGGCCGGAGCCTCTGGCGCCGGCGCGACCGAGACAACCTTGGGAACAGCTACAGGCGGCGCTGCCGGGGGTTTCACCGGCGCATGGCCGTGCCGCGATGCTGCTTCCTGCTCCTGCTTCTTGGCCAGAACGGCCTTCAGCACGTCGCCGGGCTTGGAGATGTGCGAGAGATCAATCTTGGGCGCAATGCCCTGCGGGGCGCGCGAGGGCTGCGTGCTGGCGCTCTTCGCACTCCGCGCGCTACGCTCAAAATGTGCGCGCACCTTCTCTGCTTCGTCGGCCTCCAGCGAACTGGAATGGGTCTTGCCGGTGGCCAGGCCGAGCTCTGCCAATACGTCAAGAATCCGTCGGCTCTTGACTTCCATCTCGCGCGCGAGATCGTTGATTCGAACCTTACTCATCCGCCTCTTTTCAAATTCTGCCAGCCCTATGCCCTTAGTCGCTCATGGCTACCTCATGGCATTGGCTGTTCTTGAAACTTCCCTGGTTGCCTGATTGGTCTGGAAGATCGCGGCGCATCTTACGCCTGATCCTCTTCGGCCGCCTGCTCGTCCTTGGTGGTGCGTTCGGTTTCGTTCTCTTCCAGCAGCGGCTCTTCCGCGCTTTGAGCGTCTTCCTCAAGCGACTCCGCTGGACGATCTTCCAAAGTCTCCACTTCCGCCTCATCGGCGGGAGGAATGTCCTCGACGGCCTCTTCGGCCTGGTTGCGGTATTCTTCCGCATCCTCTTCGACAGAGCCTATATCCTCGATAGCGTCGTCATTCTCATCTTCGGCGGCGCGTACGTTCTCCGCTTCGGTGATGACCGCGGCGTCGTTTTCCGCCTCCGCCTCGTCCGTCTCCAGAACCGCTTCGCGTTCTTCCTCGCTAACGGCCGTCTTGGCGCCTTCGGCTTCAGTGGACTCCGCTTCCGCGTTTTCCGCCTCCGCAGCCTCGGGCTCCTCAGTCTCCGGCACGTGACCTTCCTCGCCCTCTTCAAAGCGGCCGAAGTAGTGGCGTACGGCCACGCTGATGCGTTCCAGCGTCTTCTCGCCGATGCCGGGAATCTCTTCGAGCTGCTCGGGCGTCATGTCGGCCAGCGCCTCGACGGTGGTAATGCCCGCGGCGACCAGCTTTTGGATGATCGCGTCGCCCAGCTCCGCCACCTGCTCGATGGGCGTCGAGGGTCCGCCGGTGAGGTCCTGCATCTGCTGCTCGACCTCCTGCCGCTTCTCCTCTTCGCTCTTGATGTCGATCTTCCAGCCCAGCAGCTTGGCCGCCAGGCGCACATTCTGCCCCTTCTTGCCAATAGCCAGCGAGAGCTGCGTGTCGTCGACGATCACTTCCAACTGCTTGTCGGCCAGATCGGCAATCGAGACGCGGCTAACCTTGGCCGGCTGCAAAGCCTTCTCGGCAAAGGTCGTAATCTCGTCGGAATACTCGATAATGTCGATTTTTTCCCCGCGCAATTCGCGGATGATCGACTGCACCCTCATGCCCTTCATGCCCACGCAGGCGCCCACCGGGTCCACGTC
>Ga0255349_1000891_pt1 | contig 12438 bp, 7 predicted proteins | sample CBST25v15metaG_FD_189947 | JGI IMG/M metagenome (GOLD analysis project Ga0255349, IMG submission 189947) | Peat soil microbial communities from Stordalen Mire, Sweden - C.B.S.T-25.v15 | ecosystem: Environmental > Terrestrial > Soil > Wetlands > Peat | place: Sweden: Norrbotten County, Stordalen...
GCATCGCGCAGTAAAGGAAGCGAGTCAGCAGGTCGGCGGGTCAGCAGGTCGGCGAGTCAGCGGGTCAGCGGGTCAGCGGGTCGGAACGTGGGCGAGTCAGAGAGGTTGACTGCTTGCGCTGGTTTCGCAGGCCGGTGCGGAATGATCGGGCCTGGGATACGTTGCCTCAACTTTGGCTAAGTGGCTTGGAGTTTGCCGGCTCGCTGACTTGCTGACTCGCTGACCTGCTGACCTGCTGACTCGCTAATCCGCTACCGCCCAGGCAGAGCCACGCTTTGCTCCACCCGCATCATCGGCGAGTGCCCTGAGGATTGGGTCCCGCGAATCACGTGCGGCGTCAACACGATCAGCAGTGTTGCGTAGCTCTTCTGCGTATCGTTGCCCGTGATGTTATTCAGGCCGGGAATCTCGCTGATTCCCGGCACTCCGCTGATGGCGCGGCTCTCCTGCCTATTCAAATCGCTGATCATGACCACTCCCTCGCCCTGCTTGACCGTCAACACGCCGGAATATGCGCGATTGTTGAGCACGGGATTGCCATTGATGGAGGTTCCAGCGAGGGCAACGATTTTCATGTCGATGGTGAGCGCAACTTCGTTGTTGCGCATTACGTTTGCGGTTGTTTTCAGCGTCATGCCCAGGTCCTGGTACTCCACCTGGGGAACGTTGGGCACACTGCTGCTCAACGAGGAGAGCAGCGAAGACAGGCTGCTGGAGCTTCCCGCGCCGGTTAGCCCCGGGATATTCGGGACGCTGCCCGACAGGCTGGAGAAGGAGGAGGTCTGGATGGGATAGCGGGTGCCTGACCGCACCGTACCTGCCTCGCCGTCGCCCAGGCGCAACTGCATATTGTCCAGTTCGCGCGAGTCAGAGGAGTTCAGGTTAAGGTTTGCCGTAGCCGCGCCGGGAGCCAATGCGGATTGAGTGAGCCCGCCGCCAAATAGAGCGATCCCGTTGGAGAACAGGGAGCTCGAAACCTGGCCGGAAGCCAGCAGAATACCGAGAATCGCCAGGGTGTTGCCGGGTGCGGCCAGTCCAGAGGAGATGATCTGCTGCACCAGGCTTTGGTTCGCGTTCAGAATGGACTGTTCTTCGGCGTAGACGTTGAAGGCCGAGATTGACTGCGGCGGCTGAATCCCGGTGTTGCGGTCGCTGCTGTGGGCGATCTGGATCAACTGCACCTGAAGCAGCACCTGGCTTCGCCCGTCAAGGAGCTCGCGAAGGGTGCAATTGAAGGCGTTCAGAGCCTTCTCTGGCGCACGGATGGTAATCGTCCCTGCCGACTGATCCACGGCCGACTGCTGGACATTGAAGACGTTCTTGGCCAGGTTGCCCACATCGGTCAATTCGGTCGCGGTCAGCCCAGGCAGGTAGATGGTCTCCGAGTCCTGGCGCAGAAACTGTACGCGGTTGTCGCGAGTGTCGAGGGCTACCAGCACGCGGTGCGCATCCAAGGGAACGTAGAACGAATTGGTGAGCAGGCTCAACACCTCCATTGCCTGCTCGAAGCTGGCGTCATCCGTATCCAGCCGGATCTGCGTGGAGCGGACGCTGTCGTCCACAGTAGCGTCCAGACCATACGCTTTGAAGATTTGCTGGATCGCCTGGCGCTGGTCGGTGTGCAAATGGAAGCTGTGCACTCCCGGAGCGTGCGCAAGCGGCACAGCCTCTGCCACCGTGCTTGCAGCCTGCTCGTAGAGGGGAGCTGACTGCTGCCTCAGCGCGTCATCGCCCAATTCGTGAAGATGCTCGGTGACCTGGATGTTCCTGGGGTCGAGTTCGAGAGCACGAGCCAGGGCTGCGCGCTCGGCTGCCGCATCGGAACGGAACCGGTCTTTTGCGGCGGCTTGAATCAGCGCCGTCACGGCGTGACTGCGGGCTAGTGCGGCTGCCAGTGGGTAGTTGGCGTTGGAAGGGTCGAGCGTGGCCGCCCGCTGATAGCTCTGCATGGCCTGTTCAAACTCTTCCTTTTCGAAGAGCTTGCTCGCATCGAGAAAGAGCTTGACAGCGCGCCGCCGGTCGCTGCCAGTTGGCTGCTTGGCCGTTTTATCGTCTTTGGCCGGCGCGGCGGCTGGGCTTGTGGCCTGGGCTTGAGCGGGTGTAGGTTGGGCCGGAGCTTCGGCACGTCCTGCGCTCGCCGCCGTTGCCAGCAACAATCCTGCCAAGACTGCGCAGAAGAGTCGAATCCCAGTCAGATTCCGTAAAGCGTATGCCTTAGGGGCAAAACTGGTTGCGGAAAAACTCCACTGAGCCGAGATCCCTACCGACGGGTCTTTGTCGCTGGCGTGGAAAGCAACGGTCTTTTCCGCGGCAATTGCTGCCCATGGAGTCGTCCTGCTGCGGTGCCGTTTCACTGCGCGGTCCGTGCAAATGCCATCAGATCGGCCAGGGACGAAGCGCAGGCCTCCGGCTGATGCTTGAGTAGCTCATCGAAGCTGTATTTGCCGGTGGCTACGGCGATCACAGAAAGGAAATTGGCCCGAGCTGCCTCGATGTCGCGCGGAGTGTCGCCGACCACGCAGATGCTGGCTCCCTTGCCGGCCAGCTCTCTGGCTTTTTCCGCCGCCTGGCCGATCAGTTCCGCCCGGATCGGAAAGTGGTCGCTGAAGCCGCCAAAACGAAACCACTCGCGCAGGCCGGCTTGCTCGACCTTGATCCAGCCGATCATCTCCAGGTTGCCGGTCGCGATCCCCAGCAGCGCGCCTCGCCGCGCCAGATGGTCCAGAGTCTGTTCCACGCCCGGCATACGCACGAGGTCCATTTCGTGACGCCGTTCGGCAACCGCGAGGCGCATCGCTTCCAGGATGGCCTCGATGCGGGCTTCCAGGACCTCGGCGGGAACCCCAGCCTGATGGCAGGCCTCGCGCAGGATCGCCGTGTCCGTGCTGCCGTGCAACAGGATGCCGGCCAGCGTGATTTCAAATCCCGTCACCCGTTGCACGCTTGAGGCGAAGGAGTCAAAGTGGATGCGGTCGCGGCTCCGCAACAACGTGCCGTCGATGTCGAACAGGTAGGCATCCTGCCCGTCCCAGGCAAAGCCCGGCTCGATTGCGACGCGCGCTTCAGGGGTGGATGAAGTTGTCAGCATGTCCTCGGGTGAATCGTCAGCCTTGGCGGTACACCGGTCGTACCGCGCTATATAAAGGACGCTCGCTGCGGGGCGGACGCTTGAGACCGGCGCGCACTTCGGCAAGATCCAGGTCCAACTCCGCCATGGCGCGGCTCAGCGTGTTTCGGTGCATCCCCAACTCTTCGGCCGCTTTGCATTGATTTCCCCGGTGAGCGATCAATACTTCGCGCAGATACTGCCGCTTGAAGTCGCGCACGGCGTCCTCATAGCGCATGCCGCTGGAATGCATTTGCGTTACCAGGCTGTCCAGTTCTCGTCTCACGGCTGCCTCTTGCTCCTGTGTTAGCTTCACCTGTTTCTTACTGCGTGCCCATCTTCAACTCGCAATCACACGTGATTGGGATGCATCCACTCGGGCGACTCTTCTTCCAGCGTTTTCAGCCCCTCGCGAACACGCTCGGCCAGATCCGCCGGGCTCAAGTGCGTGCTTAGGTGGCAGGCTCCAAAGAATTGTTTGGGCAGCTTGCCCTCCACCAGCCACGGCGCCTTGGGAAAGAAGGCCACAGCAACCAAGATACACAACGTTACCAACAACGCACCTTGCAGAAGTCCGAATACCGCCCCAGCAAGCTTGTCCAGACAGCCCAATCCCAGCATGTGAAAGGTTTTTGCCAAGATTGAGCCAAGGATGCCGGCCAGCCCCATCACCACCAGCGCAATCAGCAGGAAGCCGATCGTATCCGCCACCGCCTCGATGCGCAAAAACGGCCTGAGGAGCGCCGCGACGCGGGCGTAGTTCCAGGCCGCCACCGCCAGACCCAGCAACAGTCCGCCCAGCGAGCAGGCGGAGCGGAAGAACCCTTGCTGAAGTCCTCCCAGGACCGACAGCACCATGAAGATCACGATGGCCCAATCTACCCATGTCCAATCTACCCACATTGAGCTGTGCTCCGTCTACGTTCTACAAGCTTAAATCCCGCCCGGTCAAGCGCCGGTAGGCTTCAAGATACTTGGCCTGCGTACGCTCTACCACGTCATCCGGCAGCCCAGGCGCAGGCACCTGCTTGTTCCACTGGATTGCTTCAAGATAATCGCGTACAAACTGTTTGTCGAATGAAGGCTGCACGGCCCCAGGCTTCCAAGCCGCACCCTCCCAAAAACGCGAGGAATCGGGCGTCAACGCCTCATCGGCAAGGATAATGCCTTCTGCCGTCTTACCAAACTCAAATTTTGTATCCGCCAGAATCAATCCACAAGACTCGGCGTGCTTCGCGGCTTTCCGGTAGAGGTCCAGCGTCAACCGGCGCAACTGGGCGGCATCGGCCGCGCCCAACACCGCCTCAGTGGCGGCAAAGGAAATATTCTCGTCGTGGGCGCCGTCCTGGCTCTTGGTGGCGGGAGTAAACACCGGCTCCGGGAGCCGCGATCCGTCCAGAAGACCGCTGGGGAGCGGAATGCCGCAAACGGTTCCGTTTACCTGGTATTCCTTCCAGCCCGAGCCGGCCAGGTAGCCGCGCGCCACGCACTCCACGGGAAACATGTTGGCCCGCTTGACCAGCATCGAGCGGCCTTCCAATTGGTCGGCGTAGGGCTGCAAGACGGAGGGGAACTTGTTTACATCGGCCGTGATCAGATGGTTGGGAACCAGATCTGACAGCAAGTCGAACCAGAACAGCGAAATCTGGGTAAGAATCTTGCCCTTGCCTGAAATGCCGGTTCCCAGCACGTGATCGAAGGCCGATATGCGGTCTGTGGCCACGAGCAGCAATGCCTCCTGGCCCGCGTTGGATACGGCATACAAATCGCGTACCTTGCCCCGGCCGATCAAGGGGGTTTTGCCCAGATTCGTTGTGAGGAGAGCTGTCACGTGAAGGCCTTCCGTTCGAGGGAACTGAATCTCCGATTCTCCAGCGATAGCCTGGGTTTGTCAATGTGCTTGTGACGAGTAATTGTGTCCAGAATTGACCAGCTACGGGGATGAAAGAAATGGTCCAATACGAACGACAACCTGGTGTGGAAAAATGTTACGCACCACTGTGATGGCCGTCACGGAATGCCAGTTCCATATAGGAGACACTCCAGTTGTCAACATGGTTCGGAGAGCTCGCAAGAACGCTCTCTTAGAGCCGGGCGACACGAAGTAGCCGTGGAAAGGGGAAGCCGCAGCTAGCTTCGTTAGTGCAGGGATCACCAGTAGCCGCGCGCTACCGACCTCCAGCGTCGGCTACTGGTCCCCGTTTTTTAACTTGTGCAAAGCAAGCGCCTCCGAAGAGAAGAGATCCTTCGGGGGCGGTTTTTTGCGCGCCGTCAGCTCCGTCAACAATCAACCGGCGTAGCCGAAAAATCGGCCGACAGCCCGGGATCCAAATTTTTCTTCGACTCGCAAAAGTGTCATAGATCAAATATTATGATCCAAACCAGGGGATACTTATGTGCAAGAAGGTTCTTTTGCTTCTGTGCTTGGCTTCTTATGCCGGCTCTTTCTTGACTGCACAAGGCAACGCGAAGAGCAACACAAACGACCCGCGCAATTCGGCATCTGCAGCTCTGCAGTTTGCATTGGGTGAAGGCGATGCCAAGAGCGCCCCCAACAGCCCAAATGGGGGTCCATGGAGCGTCAGTTGGACAATGCCTGTGTGGAGCGAAATCGTGAATCTTTCTTGGCCAATCGGATTCCATCCAGATTACGAAGTCACACATGGCGGCCACTATATGACGGAGATGGTGCCGAAAGGTGAAACTGCGCATCAATGGTCGCAAATGGTAACGGTGACTGGCGAAAAGGGGCTTTCCGCCAACCCGAATTTAGACGCGATCAAGTTTTCTTTTACCATGGTGTCCGGCTTCAGAGGCGTTTGTCCGGGCACATTCTCTTCACAGGCAATCGGCCCCACGAAAATCAGCGGCCACGATGCTTATATTGCATGGGCAAGTTGCGGGACCGTGGAACCTGATGGAACCGGACCGCGCGGAGAGGGGAGCACGCATAGCGAGTCCGCCTTGATTGTTTCAATCCACGGCACGAACGATTACTATACGATTCAGTGGGCGGAACGCGGCCCTGCTTCAAGTCAACCCTTGGTCTTCGATATTACGAAGTGGGGGGATCGATTACAGAAGCTGAATCCAATCAAATTGTGTCCCATTGTGCCCGGAGAAGCAGCGCCTTATCCGAGTTGTGCCGACAAAAAACCTGTCACATCGATCTCGACGGTCAAGCCGATATTCAGCGAACTCGTAAGTTATTCTTACCCGAGTGGATTCCACCAAGGGTCCGAAAGCACGAAAAGCGACAGATACACGATTGAAATGTTGCCGGATGGCGAACCGTCGGCTCTTTATTCTCAAAAGATAGTGGTAATGGGCGGTAAAGGATTTTCTGCTAACCGGAATATGAGTGCTCTGAAGGGCGCTCAACTAAGAGCGGATGGCTTCAAAGCCGTTTGTCCAGACACATACTCTTCCAAGGACATAGGCCCGGCAAAGATCAGTGGCCACGATGCATACATTGAGTGGGCAGGTTGCGGGAGCGCGAAGTTTGGTGGCGGCGTGCATAGTGAGTCTTCCCTGATTGTTTCTATTCTGGGTAAGGAGGATCACTACCTTGTTCAGTGGGCCGAACGCGGCCCCGCTTCAAGTCAACCCATCGTCTACGATGAGGCGAAGTGGCAGGACAGATTGAAAATGTTGAACCCCATCAAAATTTGTCCTTCGGTTCCTGGCGAGAATGAGCCATATCCAAGTTGCGTCAACCAGAAATAGCCCGCAATTCACAAAAAGCCGTCTGCTCGGCCCCGCGAGGGGTAAAAGTGGAAGTTTTCCTTCGGTCGCCTTACGCCGTAGCCCGCCTCTGCTCGTGGCTGCCCAAACGCACACTCACCACCTTGGAGACACCAGGTTCCTGCATGGTGACGCCGTAGATCATATCGGCGAACTGCATCATGCGCTTGGAGTGGGTGACCACCAGGAACTGCGTGTCCTTGCTCAAGACGCGCATCAGGTCTCCGAACCGGCCCACGTTCGTCTCGTCCAGCGGGGCATCCACCTCGTCGAGCACACAAAAGGGGCTGGGCCGGAACTGGAAGATCGCGACCAGCAAAGCCAGAGCGGTCAGCGCCTTTTCTCCGCCGGAGAGCAGCAGCACATTTTGCAGTTTCTTTCCCGGCGGCGAGGCGACAATATCCAGTCCGCTCTCGGCCTGATTTTCCGCGTCCGTGACCCGCAGGAAGGCCTGCCCGCCTTGGAACAGGCGCCCGAAAACCTGGGCAAAGTTCTCGTTGATCCTGGCAAAAGCCTCGTCGAACTTGGTGCGCGAGATCAGATCGATCTCCTTGATCGTCTCCTGTGTGTTCTCAATTGAATCGATGAGGTCCTTGCGCTGCGTATCGAGGAATCCGTGCCGGTCGGCCGTCTCCTTGTATTCCTCAAGAGCCATCATGTTTACCGGACCCATCTGCTCAATCCGCTGGCGCAGTGTGTGGCAGGTCTCCTCCTCGGCGGTGAGAGCCTGATCAGCCAGGCGCTCCATGATCGGGTCGGCACGCAGCACCTGGGCCTCGACGTTGACTTCGGTCAGGCAGCTTGCCTCAAGGTATTCCAGATCGGAGTGCAACTTGGCCAGCTCGGCCGAGCGGCTCGAGCGGTCCTCGCGCAACTGGTCCAGAGAGGCCCGCCCGGTCTTCAGTTGTGCCTCCATGGCCGCCAACTGATGGCGCAGTGTCTGCGCCTGCGCGGCAAGAGTCTGCGCCTGGGCCAGCGCCTCGGCGCGCACTTCTGCCAGTTCCTTCTGTCGTCCAGCCAACTCGGCGCTTTCGCGAATGCGCTGTTCCCGCTCCGTCTCCGCGGCCACCCGCTGCTGCGCGGTGGCTAGCACACGGCGGTCCAGGTCGGCATGGAGCCGATCGATGCGTTGGAAGGCCGCCTCCGCGCCGCGCCTCCGCTCTTCCAGGCCGGCCAGCTCCGCGGTGACCTGCGCCGCCTCCTGCTGCAAGCCTTCGCGTTTCTGGCGCAGTGTGGCCAGTTCTGCCTGCAATGCATCGAGGCCAGCCTCGGCTTGCGCGTGTTCCGCCTCCAGGCGCTGGGTCTCCTCGCGCTTTTCACTGATGGCGAAGTGCTTGGCCTCGCGCGCATCCTTGTTGCGTGCCGCCTGCGCCGTCCACTCTTGCAGACGCCTCTCGATGCGCTGCACCTCGCCTTCCATCTGTTTCAGCGCCGCGCCTTGGTTGGCGCTATCGGTCTCGGCCTGCCGCCGTTCTCCGCTGCGCGCCTCAACTTGCGCCGTCATCTCTTCGATGGTCCGGGTCAGCGTTGCTGCTTCAGCCTCCGCCTGCGCCAGGCCGGTTTCCAGCTTGGCCAGCCGGGCCGCCGTCTCGCGCAACTCGCGCTTCAGCGCCAAAGGTCCTTCGCTTGCCGGTTTTCCGCCGGTCACCGTCGCGTTGTGGAAGCATTCCCCTTCCGGCGTCAGGAAATAGCCTTGGGAGTGCCGCGCGGACAGCCGTAGAGCTTCGCCTGAGTCCTCAACCAGATATCCGTTCCTGAGCTTGGGCAGGATCGACTCCAGCGACCGCCCAAAACCATTCAGAACCCGGATCGAGTTCTTCAGAGGAGTCAAGCCAGGCCCACTGATCGAGTCGTCACTTTCATTCAAAGCGCTGCCTTGCGTATCGCCGCCAGGGTGGATCAGAAAAGTGGCGCGGCCATCGACGCCGGACTTGAGCAGGCGGACGCCCTCCTCGGCAGCCACCCAGCTCTCAACAACCACATAATTCAGCTCCTCGCGAAGAAACTCGTCCACCACGCCTTCGTGTGCGCCGCTTACCTCCAGAAAGTCCGCCAGCGTACCCACTGGCGCCATGCTCAGTCCCAGCGCGCCGGGTTTCAGGAGCCGCCGCACCGTGTCAGTGGAGTAGCTGTGATTGCGAATCAGCGCCTCGAGTGAGTTGCCCCGCCCGGCCACAGTGGCCTGCTCGCTGCGCAGTTGGTTGGCCCGCGTGCGTTGCGTATTCTCTTCAGCCCGCCTTGACTGCAATGCCTCGCGAAGAGCGGCAATCTCGCTTTCGAGCCTCTTCAGCGCCTCCGCCGCGGACTCAAAGCGCTGCCGGGCTTGCCCACTCTCGACGCCCAGGTTCTCCTGCTCGTTTCGCGCCTGGCCAATCTCCGACGCCAATCGCTCCGCTTCGCGCTCCAGGGCAGCCAGGCTCTCTTCGCCCTGGGCCGTGTAGTTGCGGGCGTTGCCGGCCAGGGTCAACAGGTGCATGGCGTGGCGGCGGCTGGATTCCAACTGCCGCTCCGCCGTAAAAACTTCTTCGGCTGCCGTGCGTGCTTCCTGCTGTCGCGCTTCCACCTGCTGGCGAAAGGCCTTGGCTTCTCCTGCCGCCGTCTCAAGAAACGCGTGCTGCTGCGCTCGCTCTTCGGCAATGCCGCTCAACTGCGTTCGTGTCTGCTCCAGCTCCGTGCCGGCTGCCGTGATCCGCGCCTCCAACTCGCCCACGCGTTCGGCGTTGCCGCGCTCCCTTGCTGTGGCCCGTTCCAGCTCGACCGCCGCTTGGTTGGCCCGGTTTTGCGCGTCCTGGCCCTCGCCATCCAACTCATAGCCGCGCTCGGTGAGCGTGTGCTGGCTGGCTTCCAGCGTGCCGATCTCGGCCGCAGAGCCGTTAATCCGCTCAGTGAGGGAAGCGATCTCCTGCTCCAGCCGGGTCTGCACCGCATCCATCAGCGCCATGCGGCTGGCCAGAACCACCCGCAACCGCCCCCGCAGCTCGTCTCGCACGGCAGCAAACCGCTCTGCCTTCGCCGCCTGCCTTTTCAGGCTGTTCATTTGCCGCGTGACTTCCTCAAAGATATCGTCCACGCGCGCAAGGTTCTGCTTGGCGCTCTCCAGGCGCAGCTCCGCCAGACGCTTCTTGTTCTTGAACCGCGTAATCCCCGCAGCCTCCTCGATGATGGCCCGGCGGTCATGCGGCTTGGAGCTGAGCAGTTGGCCGATCCGCTCCTGACCAATAATCGCGTAGCTCTCCGGCCCCAGGCCCGTGCCCATGAAGATGTCCTGAATGTCGCGCAGCCGGCAAAGCTTGCCGTTCAACAGGTACTCGCTCTCCCCGGTGCGGAACAGCCGCCGGGTAATCACGATCTCGCCTTTTTGCGGCGTGCGCTGGAACTTGCGGCGTCGAATCTTGAGCACCACTGCCTGCGGACCCTGGCCTGCCGACGCGGACTGCGATTCGGCTAACATTGGATCTGGCCCGTCTTCATCGCTTTCTTGGGGATCTAGCGCCTGTCCCGGCTGTTCGGCGGCGATAATCTCGTCGGCCTCGACGGCTCGCTGGCGGCGTACTTCGTCCTCGTCCCAGTCGGCCGGACCATCGTGGTCGACCATCACCTCGGGCTCAACCGGTATCGGCCCCTCGAAGGCTTCGGGATCAACCAGGGTCAGCGTCACTTCGGCCATTCCCAGCGCCTTGCGCTCGCGAGTTCCGGAAAAGATCACGTCCTGCATGTGTGTGCCGCGCAGGGATTTGGCGCTCTGTTCGCCCAGCACCCAGCTCACCCCGTCCAGAATGTTCGACTTGCCGCAGCCGTTTGGTCCCACCACCACGGCAATGCCTGTTCCCGGCACGCTCAATTCCGTCCGGTCGCAAAAGCTTTTGAAGCCGAGGATGTGGATCTTCTTTAGTTTCAGCATTTTCTCTCCGAATGAATCGGGCTGCGCGACTGGAGTGCGGAGACCGGCCCAACATTCCGCCGCCGCCCTTGCGGCGGGAAGGATTGCTATCCGATTACAGAGTCTCGATTACAAACTCTAAGGAGACTGGGGTGCGGGGTCAACGGTGGAAGGCGGGGTAATTGTGGATAAGGGAGGCCCGAATTCCTCTTCTTGGAAAATCCTAAGAATGCTGTGCAGAATTGGGATTGTTTAACGAGTATTGCGGGGCTTTTGCACAGCACACGAAGCCGGAACGGGTTGGTTTCGAGCTGTCCCGCAGGATCAATCTGGCCGTCAGCCAGGCCGACGGCGCGATGCGATTCTTGAAGCGTTATCGAGGAGGATTTGCCGAGGATGGCCGCGTTTTCATCCTGTGAACCGCCAATTTGATTTATCGAACCAGGGAGCTTAGTTTTGATGAGATGCCGAAACCCTCGAAGGCAGGAAGCATCCAAGATTATGCAATCAAATGAAGCATTCATGAGGAGCTGCACATGTCTGAAAGCGAAACAAAGACCCCCGGACCACCGATAGTCGACGATCAGAACACCATGTCAGGCGATGCAAAATGCCCGTTCTCGAACGGCGCCCGCAAGCACACAGTGGCTGGAACCCCAACGAACGCAAACTGGTGGCCCGATCAACTGAACCTGAAGATCTTGCACCAGCACTCGGCCCTGTCCAATCCCATGGGCGAGGCTTTCAATTACGCCGAGGAGTTTAAGAGCCTCGACTTGGATGCCGTGATCAAGGACCTCCATGACTTGATGACGGCGTCGCAGGACTGGTGGCCTGCGGACTACGGACACTATGGGCCGTTCTTCATCCGTATGGCGTGGCACAGCGCAGGCACCTATCGCATCGCCGACGGCCGTGGCGGCGCAGGCTCCGGCGCACAGCGTTTTGCTCCTCTCAACAGTTGGCCGGACAATGTGAGTCTCGACAAAGCGCGCCGGTTGATCTGGCCGATCAAGCAGAAGTACGGCCGGAAACTTTCCTGGGCCGACCTGATCGTTCTCGCTGGTACCGTGGCGCTGGAGTCGATGGGACTCAAGACCTTCGGTTTCGGCGGTGGGCGCGAGGACGTCTGGGAGCCGGGGGACGACATTTACTGGGGATCTGAGGGCAAGTGGCTGGGAGACGAACGCTACCGTGGCGACCGTCAGCTCGACAATCCTCTCGCCGCCGTTCAGATGGGCCTGATCTATGTGAATCCGGAAGGGCCGAATGGCAAGCCGGATCCAATTGCCGCGGCTCGGGATATCCGCGAGACGTTCGCTCGCATGGCGATGAATGACGAGGAGACAGTTGCCCTCATCGCCGGCGGACACACCTTCGGCAAAACTCATGGCGCTGCCGATCCCATCAAGTATGTCGGTCCGGAACCAGAGGGCGCCGGCATCGAAGAGCAAGGCCTGGGCTGGAAGAACAGCTTTGGCAGCGGCAAAGGCGCTGATACGATCAGCAGCGGCTTGGAGGGCGCATGGACCACGAACCCGGTGAAGTGGGACAACAACTACCTGGAAAACCTGTTCGGCTATGAATGGGAACTCACCAAGAGCCCCGCCGGCGCCAACCAATGGACGCCCAAGGACGCATCTGCTGCGGGTACCGTACCGGATGCTCACGACCCCAAGAAGAAGCATGCCCCCATCATGTTCACGAC
>Ga0255349_1000896_pt1 | contig 12404 bp, 8 predicted proteins | sample CBST25v15metaG_FD_189947 | JGI IMG/M metagenome (GOLD analysis project Ga0255349, IMG submission 189947) | Peat soil microbial communities from Stordalen Mire, Sweden - C.B.S.T-25.v15 | ecosystem: Environmental > Terrestrial > Soil > Wetlands > Peat | place: Sweden: Norrbotten County, Stordalen...
CCCACGATGGCCGCTCCGTGCTCGATGACCGCGTCGATGGTCCGCTCGATGGTGGCAGCGTCAATCAGCGGGCGCACGGCGTCATGCACCAGGATGATATCGTCCGGCTCGGCGGCAAGAGCGGCCATAGCGTGGGAAACAGATTCCTGGCGGCTGTCGCCGCCTTCCACCACATGGACTTTGCCGGTAAAGCCGTACTCGGCAATCTGGGCCTGGACGCGCTCCATCTCCGGCTTGCGCACGGCCACATAGATAGCCGTCACACGCGGCACCGAAGCAAAGGCGCGCAGCGAATGAATCAGGATGGGGACCCCGTCAAGCGCCAGAAACTGTTTGGGCTGCGGCCCAGCCATACGAGTTCCAAGGCCTGCCGCAGGAAGAATCACGAATACTTGCATATCGCTTGGAGTATACAACGGCAGGGCAATACTTACAGCAGGCAATCCGCACGGCATTTCTTCCAGGAACCCGCTACGGCAAAACGCCGGATGGCCGCCGTATCATTCTGGAATGAGCCCCAAGCTGCCTCAGACGCTCGCGATCGATACTACGCTGCTGAAGCCAGGGTTGCGCCTGGCTGTGGGACTATCGGGCGGCGCGGACTCTGTGGCCCTGACGCGCGCACTGGCCGAGCGGAGCAAGGAACTGGGCCTGGTGTTGCACGCTGCCCATCTGCACCACGGGCTGCGCGGCGAAGAGGCCGACGGCGACCTGGCCTTTGCCCGCGCTCTGGCGGCGGAGCTTGGCCTTCCCTTTCATGAGGCGCGGGTGGATGCCGGGACAGCGGCCAAAGAAAACAGAGAGACCATCGAAGAGGCAGCGCGCAGCCTGCGCTACGGCTGGTTCCGGCAACTGATGGCTTCGGGCGAGGTGGATGCCGTGGCCACGGCCCACACCCGCGACGATCAGGCCGAAACCGTTCTGGCCAAATTTCTGCGCGGAGCATGGACCGGAGGGCTCAGCGGCATTTATCCGGCGATCGAGTTTGCGGAGGGGCGCATTCTGCGTCCGATGCTGTGCGTGACGCGGGCGGAGGTTGAGGCTTATCTGAACGCACTGGGCCAAAAGTGGCGCGAAGACTCCTCCAACAGTCATCTCACCTTCACCCGCAACCGCATCCGGCACGAACTGCTGCCGCTGCTGGAGGGTTGGAACCCGCGGCTGCGAGAGCACCTGGAGCAGATGGCTACACTGGCCCGCGACGAGGAAGCATGGTGGCAGGCCGAAGTGGCCCGCCTGGCCCCGCAGTTGATCCTGCCGGGCCGTCCAGTACGGGGCGGAGGCCGCGCCTCTGGCGATGGCCTGGCCCTGGATGTCCTACGGCTGGCCGCGCTGGCTCCGGCCCTTCAGCGGCGGATTCTTCGCTACGCGGCAGAGCAGTTGGGCGCGACAGTCGACTTCCCCTCGACCGAGGCTTTGCGCGCCATGGCGCTGAACGGGCACGCCAGCCAGAAGCTGGAACTGGCCCAGGGGCTCAGCGCCGAGCGAACACAGAGAGAGTTGAGAGTAGCTGTGAGCGGAGGCGGAGTTCGAAAAGAGGCTCCCCCCGAATACCGCGTGGCTGTGCCTGGCGAGGTAACGGCTACGGCCTTCGGGCTGAAGCTGCGCATTGAGAGCGCGGCTCCCGAGGCGGCGGAAGAGGTCCATGAATCCGCTCCTGATCGCACAGCCACGCTGCGCAACTGGAAGCCGGGCGACCGCGTGCTGCTGCGCTACTCGTCCGGCCCGCGCAAGGCAAAGGAAGTGCTTGAACGATTGCGGGTTACAGGCTCCAGGAGAGCATTGTGGCCAGTTCTCGAACTCGATGGCCGCATTGTCTGGATGAAGGGAGTTGAATTGGAGCCGATGGCGGGAATCCGCGTTGTGGCGACCAGCCTGGAGGATGAGCGCCGTCCCTACGGGACTCCGAGTAAATTATTGGTTTCGCCCACCCCACGCTGAAGCGCGGGGCTAATCAACATTGCGCCTACGGCGCGGGTGATGGGGCCTACTCGATGGCCACGAATGGAAGCAATTCCCGGCTAACTACCTTTTACGCCTACGGCGCGGGTGATGGGACCTACTCGATGGCCACGAATGGAAGCAATTCCCGGCTAACTACCTTTGCGCCTATGGCGCGGTTGATGAGCCGCTGCCGGACCGGCGCACAGATTGCTAGGACTTTCCCTGCCCTGAGAGTAAAATTGAGTTGACTGTCCTTCGAAGCGGGGGAACGGACGTATTTGCCGTGAAGATGTGTTGTGCCTTCGCGACTTTGGGGGACGTGCCTACGTCCAAGAAGAAGATGGAGATGGTGCTGGAGAGCTTTTTAGAGGCTTTTTCAGCGCCGGAAGAGAGGAATCCTGGTGAATTCGACCATTAGAACGCTCATGTTCTGGGTTTGTATTATCGCCGGCCTCATGGTTCTTTTGAGCATGTGGTCGAAGAGTGCGAACGTGGGCAAGGACAAGGAGATTCCTTACTCCGATCTGTTCAACGCCGTGAAGGCGCAGCAGGTGGCCGACGCCGAGGTTCAGGGCGGCGAACTGCACGGCCATATGAAGGCCGCGCCCAAGGAACAGTTCCATACCCACGTTGGGGATCATTACGACCCCCTCGAAGCGGCATTTCTGACGACCGACGCCCACTTTTCCAAGAAGGCGGAGCAGAACAACTACCTGTTTCAGGCGTTGATCAGCATAGGCCCGTTCATTCTTCTGATCGGCATCTGGTTCTTCTTCATGCGACAGATGCAGGCGGGCGGGAACAAGGCGATGTCGTTCGGCAAGAGCCGCGCGCGCCTGCTCTCGATGCAACAAAAGAAGATCACCTTCAAGGATGTGGCCGGCGTGGATGAGGCCAAGGAAGAGCTGAAGGAGATCATCGAATACCTGCGCGAACCGGCGAAGTTTCAAAAGCTGGGCGGGCGCATTCCCAAGGGCGTGCTGCTGGTTGGCCCTCCGGGAACAGGCAAGACGCTGCTGGCAAGAGCCGTGGCCGGCGAGGCCAACGTGCCGTTCTTCTCGATCTCCGGCTCGGATTTTGTGGAGATGTTTGTCGGCGTGGGCGCAAGCCGCGTGCGCGACCTCTTCGAGCAGGGCAAGAAGAATGCTCCCTGCATCATCTTCATCGACGAGATTGACGCCGTGGGACGGCATCGCGGCGCAGGCCTGGGCGGCGGGCACGACGAGCGCGAACAGACTCTCAACCAATTGCTGGTGGAGATGGACGGCTTTGAATCGAACGACGGCGTGATTCTGGTGGCGGCCACCAACCGCCCCGACGTGCTGGACCCGGCGCTGCTGCGTCCCGGCCGTTTTGATCGGCGCGTGGTGGTGGGACTGCCCGATGTGCGCGGGCGCGAGGAAATCCTCGGCGTGCACGTCAAGAAAGTACCAGTCTCCGATGACACCAATCTCAACGTCCTGGCTCGCGGAACACCGGGCTTCAGTGGCGCCGACTTGGCTAACATGGTCAACGAGGCAGCACTGAGCGCCGCACGCATGAATCGCAAGCAGGTCACCATGTACGACTTCGAGGTGGCCAAGGACAAGGTGCTGATGGGCGCCGAGCGCAAATCCATGCTGCTGACCGACGAGGAGAAGCGGGTCACTGCCTATCACGAGGCCGGCCACGCGCTGGTGTCGCTGATGCACGAACATTCCGATCCCATTCACAAGGTCACCATCATTCCTCGCGGCATGGCACTGGGCGTTACGATCTTCCTGCCGGGCGACCGGCACAATTACACGCGGGAATACCTGGAATCCAATCTGGCGATTGCTTACGGCGGACGCGTGTCGGAGGAGATATTCCTCAACCAGATGTCGACTGGGGCGGGCAGCGATATTGAAAGCGCCACCGACCTGGCACGGCGCATGGTCTGCGAGTACGGCATGAGCCGGCTGGGCCCGCTCACCTTCGGCAAGAAGGAGGAGCAGATCTTCCTGGGGCGCGAGATTGCGCAGCACAGGGACTTCAGCGAAGAAACGGCGCGGCAGATTGACCTCGAGGTACGCCGCCTTATCGACGAGGCCTACCAATCTGCGCATGGCATTGTGGAAGCGAATGCCGACGCGATGCACCGCATTGCAGCGGCGCTGCTGGAGCGCGAAACCATCGACGCCGAAGAGGTGAAGATGCTGATCGAGGGCAAGGAACTGCCCGCGCTTCGCTCGAATCTGGCGACGCCCAGCGATACGGGGGGCGGCGACGTGCAGCAGGTGCTGAAGCCGGAGAGCCGCGGCGGACCGAACTATCCGGAGGGCTCGCCTTCACCGGCGTAGCGGCAAGACATTTTCAGGCAAACACCAGAAGGGCTGCTCTCAACGAGCAGCCCTTTTTTGCGCCTGGTCCGATGATGCGGAATCGCGTGAATGTGAGGAAATGGCTCAAGCAGGAGACCGGCCTCCGCAGATATCTCCCGCTAATACTACAGTTGTATTTCTTTGAAGTTCTAGAAAAGCGGCAAAGGTTCGGGCCTGAACAGGCTGCGCAAAAAGACTGTTTCCGAGTGAGAAGTACGAAAAAATCCCGCAGGGGCTAAAGCCCATCATTTATCTTCAATAGCTTATGGCACGACTGAAGTCGTGCCCTGACACTTCTTGCCTCTCCAGATGAGTTTTTCCGCAGCCTGCGAAGGCCCCAAAAAGTCCGCTCTCTTTCTGGGGGCTGAAGCCCCCTGCTCCCTCCGGAACGGCTATCAACAACAGTGGTACTAGAAGATCTTGTAGCCGATGCCCATGCTGGCGCCATAGGGCGAAATGGTGGAGTTGCCCCACTGAGGCCAGTATTGGTACTCGAAATCGACAGCGCGGAAGCTGAGCCGTTTGGTCAGCTTCACGTCCACGCCGCCGCCGAAGGCAAGGTCGGTGAACTTACCGTGATCGCCGTAAACGTCAAAGTTCATTTTCGAGTAGCCAGCCAGGGCCTTGACATAGAGCTTCGACCGCCCCAAACGATAGACGGGATACCTGGGGCCGATCAGGTAGTTGTCCTGGTAGATGCCCGCGGACTCATTGAAGCGCTGCCAACGGCCTTCGGCCTCCAACTGCACCCAGCGGGAGAGCTTTACGTCCACATAGGCGCCGGCGCCGAAGAGTGGCTGGCTGCTGGATTGCGCGGCGGGGGTGTAGGTCCACAGCCCCGTGTAATCAGACTGGAAGACGGAGGCCATTCCGCCAGCAGTGATCGAAAACTGGCGAGCGGTGGCTGTGGGAACCACTTGCGCATGGGCAGAAATGGCCACGACAGCGAAGAGAATCGAATAGGAAAAAACAGCAAATCGTTTCATAGGCAGTAGACACATTCAATCTGGACAAATACCCGTCGCCCGAAGATCAAGTTCAATCGAACAGATTCCGGAATCCCTAGAGTGGAATGCGTCGCAGGACGCAAGCGGCATCCAGGGATTCCCCATAGATCGGCGCTACTGCTCCGTCGGGTTCGAGGTACCCGAAGTCGGCTGGGGCAGGTCGCCGGAGGCCCCCTGCGCTGCTGGTGGAGTGGTTGACGACGACGCGGGAGCAGCACCAGATGCAGACGGCGGTGGTGCGGGCTCGTCAGCCGCAGGTGATGGCGCGGGCGTGGCGGCCGGAGGAAGCGTTGGCGCCAGCCGCGAGGCATCATAGCGCTGGAGCTTGTAGAAGACTGGCGTCAACTCCAGCGGCATCTTGTCGCGGGGATTCATGTAGGCGTAGATCTTTGCGTTCAACTGATGCACCCTGTCATCCCATGGATCGGTCTTGAGCCAGCTTCCGAGGGGCAAGGCCGGACGCTGCGTCAGGTCGTCCCAGTTCAGCCTGGGGGCCATTCTCTGCAAATCGGCCATCCAGGGGGTTCCGTCGGATTTGAGCAGCGAGTCGCCGAGCTTGGGCGTGTTCAGAGCTTTCAGCACCTTCTCCCGGTCAACCAACTGCGCATAATAGAGACCCGCCGAGGGCAGTTTGTCCTTGTACATGGAGTTCTGCAGGTAATCCATGGCCCGCTTCGCGGCCTCTGCATTGTCATGATCCGAGTGGTACATATCGATGCGCTGGAAGCTCGCCTCGTCGGGAAAGAGCAGCCGGTCATTGAAGGCGTATCGGGTGTCAATGTGATGGCCCATCGCGATGTGGGCCAATTCCATGGATACGACCGAGGCGATGGCTTCCTCGCTGGGCAGCGTATCGATAAGCCCTTTGCTGATCAGGATGGTGTTGCCGACCGTGGTGGCTTCAACGGTGGTGGTGAGCAGAATGCGCGTATGCACCTGGTCGGTGAAGGCCAGGTTGTTGGGCACCTGCAGGTTGATGACGATCTGATCGAGCACCGTGTTCTCATAGCCGCCAGGGGTCAGCGGCGCTACCAGGCCGGCTTCCACGAGGCGGTCGATCACGTTGTTTTCAGCCTGCGTGACCCAGGCGCGCGTGGCCTGGAGCGGACCCACGTCCTGCGAGTCGTCGCTTTTGTCGACCGCATCGTCCACCTTCACGCTCACGTTTTCGCTCTCTCTGGTGGGCAGCTTGAGCGAGTAGCCCCAGAAGTGCGTCTGGGCCCTCAGCCCGGTCGACTTCTTCTCGTCTTCAAGGCGCTGGGTCTCTTCCACGTAGACGGTCGCCGGCAGCCAGATTCCCGGCTGGATGTTGATCCTCCAACTGTCAAAGTGGAAGTAATAGCGCGAGTCGTCCTCGGATTTGGGAGGGGTAAAGGTGCCGTTGAGACGGACGATGTTGGCATCCTGATCCTCGATCCAGATGCGCCCATAGAAGCGGCCCATACCGGAAACCTTGGGATGCACGTCGTAGACCCAGGTGCGGACCGAGCCCAGGAACTCCCGGCGCACATAGCTGAAGACATAGTGCTGATTATCGAAGCCCTTGGGATCCACAAACATCATCTGCGTGAATCCCAGCGGGTTGTAAGCGAAGTGCGTATCCAGCTTCAGGGCTTTGGTCAGCCCGGTAATGGATCCCAACGAACCCTTGAAAAAACCGTGCTTAACCTTTTTACTGCGCGGCTCATAGGCCTGGTCGAAGAAGCCCTTGCCAAAGTCGACACGGCTCAGCATGTACTCGTCGGAGACCGGCACCTGATAGAGCCTGACGTCTGGCTTGGTGTTCTGGATATAGGTCTCTACCAAGGGCGTGCGCTGCTGAATGTTCTTGATCAGCACCTTCTCACGAACAATGGCTCTCTCTACCAGTGCCGCCTGCTCCGGCGTCAACTGGTGTACCTGCGAGTACTTTGGCTGCTTCTTCTTTGCATACGCGCAGGACACACACAGAGTTATAAGCAGGAAGGTGATGGAGATCTTCCGAAACGTCATGTCAGGCTCCTAAACTGAGGTCTTTCAAGTCTTCTTCCGGCCACTTGCACCGTGCCAGAAACGAGCAGCCGGGCACAGCCATTGTTCTTGGGTGTCATCCCGATGTTACGCCAACTGAAACGTAATCGTGATGTTGGTTGTCATGTCTACCGGCTGGCCGTTGTGCGTGGCTGGACGGAAACGAATCTGCTGCGCGACCCGCCGCGCCTCTTCATCCAGACCGTGCCCCAGGCCATGCACGATGCCCTGCACCAGCACCTGGCCGCTGGCCGTGAAAGTGACCCGCAGGATTACGTCGCCCTGTACCCTGAGCTGCCGTGCTTCGCTGGTGTACTTGGGCTGCGGCTTGGAGATGACTTCCAAGTTGGTTGGGGGCCGTTCGGCGCCCGCGCTGGGGGCTGTCGCCACGGCTGTTGGCGCGGTTGGAATGCCGGCCGCTGCCACCTTGCCCCTGTTGGCTGATGGCCCCGGATTCGCCGCCCCGCCCGGAAGCCCTGCGGAAGCCACTTTGCCAACAACCCCGGCACTGGAGCCGATTCTGGATCCATTGCCGAAGCCGACCGATCCCACCTTTCCGTGGGGCGCGATGGCCGGGCCCTGCATGCCGCCATAAGGGTTGCCGATGGCCGCCACGGTCGCCGGTCCCTTGGCATTCGGATTCGGGGTGACCCCGAAGGTGTCGCCAAAGTGGACGGGTTTCGTGGAGAACTTGACGTTCTTGTCCTGTGCAGGCATAGCCGCGCCGGCCAAAGCGGCCTTGGGCTGCGGCGCCAGGATCACCTGCTGTTTGGCCCCCTTGATGGCCGGCAGGGTCAGCTTGGCTTCCATCTGGATGGGCTTCAGATCCGGTTTGGGTTCCGGCCTGGGCACGCTAATCTTGGGGGCCTCAAACTTCATCTCCGGAATATTCGGTGGCTCCTCCATGGGCGGCGGAGGGGGCATCTTGACCTTGGGCGGAGGAGGAGGCTCCTTGGCGGGCAGAATCAGCATCGTCTCTTCATACCTGTGCTGATCGATTGCCCTCTTGGCTGTGGCTCCGATGTAAAGAATCAGGATCAGGATGAGGGCGTTGACCACAATACTGGTAACAAAGGCCCCGGTGCTGCGCTCGGGCTCAGGAAGCAATCCGAAAGTGGCTCGTACTGGATAAGGTTCCACCGGCGTCATTTCAGCCCTCGCTCGCGGCCGCAGGGGCAGCGCAGTTTCATTCTTGTGGTGCGAAGATCGATGGAAGCGAAGAAACCGGGCGCTTCCGCGCGCCGAGTGCTTCGACTCGCTGCGCGAGACTTGCACAACACTCTAAATATTGTGTCAGACCGGGACAAAAACGCAACTGCGGCCTGCCGTTGCAGTCCATACTCAGTTATCTTTCTGGAATGCTGTGCTCTGCCGGACCATTGCAGGAAAGGCAAGGAGTCACATGCTCCTGACACCGAGCCGGAAGCGAACAGCTTCTGCGTATGCTTAAGGAACCTCTGATTAAGTTCTATTCCAGCTTGAGCATTCCCTCGGGGGCTAAAGCTCCGGCTAATTTTGCAGGCTTTATGTACGGGCTGAAGCCCGTACCCTTCAAAGCATCAACTTGTTCAGAGGTTCCTTAACGGAAGGGAAAGAGAAAACTCGATCCATAGTTGTCGCGAGTAATGCGATAGAACTCGTACACCCACAATGCGGCCCTTCCTTGCAGGAATACGGGGCCTGGCTTACCTGTACCCTGGACATTCAAACACTCCACGTTATGTCCAAGGCATCAACGAATCACCAGCCCCAGCTCTTTCGAGAGGGATACGTCTTGCCAACTGGCGCCAGGTAGCCTCTGAGAAAACGATCCCCTGCGCCGACAAGACCAGCGCATTAAACAACAGACGGAACGCCGTCCTTTGACGGTCTCAAGGCGGCTGGCTGGGAGCCAGCGCAACCTTGCCCTATCTATTAAACTTTAAGCTGTACCAAATGATGCAGGAGGAGAGAGAGTTTTATGAAGATCCTGGTTACTGGCGGCGCGGGGTACATCGGTGGAACAGTTGCAGGACTGCTGGCCGAAAACGGACATGAGGCGGTAGTTTTTGACAACCTGAGCCATGGGCGGCGCGACCTGTTGCCGGCTGGCGTGGAATTTGTGGAGGGCGAGCTGGCAGACCGGCCCGCGCTTGAAAACCTTTTCGCCTCTGCCAAAGACCAAGGGAAGCCCTTTGACGCCGTTCTCCACTTCGCTGCGCTTATTGAAGCTGGCGAGTCCATGGTTCATCCCGAGCAGTTTTTCCGCAACAACACAGCCTCGACCCTCTCGCTGCTGGAGGCCATTCTCGCCGAAGGCCCTCGCAGGCTGGTCTTCTCCTCCACCGCGGCTGTGTATGGGGAGCCGGAGGTGATTCCCATCAAGGAGGATGCGCAACTGCTTCCGACAAACGCCTACGGGGAGTCAAAGCTGCTGGTCGAGCGGATGCTGGAATGGTTTCACCGTATCCACGGCCTGCGTTCCGCCGCTCTACGCTACTTCAACGTAGCCGGCGCACCGGAAGGCCCGAGCGGCAGCATCACCCGCGGCGAAGCCCACAAGCCCGAGTCCCATCTGATTCCCCTGGTTCTGGACGTCGCCCTGGGCCGGCGCAAATCGATCAAGATCTTCGGCGAAGACTACCCCACCGCGGACGGCACCTGTATCCGCGACTACATCCATGTCTCGGACCTGGCCGATGCGCACCTGCTGGCCCTGAAGGCCCTGGAAGCAGACGCAGCCGCCAAAAGCCGGTTAATCTTCAATCTTGGCAACGGGCAGGGATTCAGCGTACGCGAAGTCATCGAATCGGCGCGTCGCGTCACCGGCCATCCCATCCCCGCAGAAATCTGCCCACGCCGCGCCGGCGACCCCGCGGTTTTAGTCGCGAGTTCAGAAAAGGCCATTCGCGAACTCGGGTGGAAGCCTCGCTACACCCAACTCGACGAGATCGTGCGCACGGCCTGGGTTTGGCATCAGAAGCGCTACGAAACCGAAGCAAGATAAGCGGCCCTTCAGACACGCCAGTTGTCAGGGCGCCAATTCCGGATGCGCTCCTTGATCTGCTTGCGGTTCAGATTGGCCTCCAGCGCCTGCTTGGCCAATTCCACCACCTCGTCATCTGCGGCGAAGCGCAGGCCGATCAACTGGTCCTCGGTGAGGCGCTGCATCTGCGAACGCCATTCCGCTGGAGCGAGCGCCTGCAAACGCAGCCGCTCTTCCAACCGGATGACGCGGTCCTGCACCTTGAGCGGGTATTTACGCAGCTTGTAGACGGGAAGGAAGACAACCACAGAAAGCAACAGGAACCATCCGGCAGCGATGGGACCCGTGTTCCAGTGACGGATCAGATGGAAGACTGCGAAGACCAGATTGGCAAACAGAACGAGAAGCAGCACTATGTGATACGGCGGATCAAACCGCCCGTGATTCTTGAAATTCTGCGAGACGGACTTACTCATGCGCAACCTTCATTTCTGTCAGGCCAGGGTTGGCTGTCGCGATTGCTACTACTTCCGCGGAGCCTTCTTCAGCGGCGCTGGGGGCCTGCGTACCGGCGCTCAACGGATTTTCGGCGGCGTCAGCCGAAGTTGTCAATGCTATTAGATTGTCCGGCGTCAGCAGCAGCGGATTTTTTGGGATGAGATGATGGCGGCCGCGGACACAATAGTCCACGAATAATCCTCCGGCCAGGTATGGATTCAGAAACACAAGGGGGACGGCGTAGACGGTGGTGGTCAGCGACTCGGCAATGCTCTTGTTGGAGCGGCTGAGGCGGCGATAGCCGGGAATCTGCGGAATTTCGAAGATCGTGAGTGCGATTTCGGGATGCTTGCGCGCATAGCGCTCCAGCTTGTAGGCGAGCTGTTTGGGAGTGGTCATGCCCGCATCCGGAAAGACACTGCGGCGGAAGGTTCCGGGATAGTAGAAATTGAGCGTAAAGCGCGCAAAATCCGAGCAGTTGTTGAAGAGGAGGTTGAAGCTGGAGCGGTTGCTGCTCTGGTTCATGCGCGCCATGAGTGCGTCATCCTGCGCTTCGGTGGTCTCGAAGCGGAAGGCGTAGATACGGCGCTCGTAGGAGATGCCTACCAGTTGAGTCCAGCCCCCATGCACGAAGTTACCGGGATGCAGGTCTTCTCCCAGACTGAGCAAATGGGCTTCATGATAGCGGCTGCGCAGCCGATTGACGGTTTCGCGGTTTACACGAGCAGGAACGTCGGAGGCTTCTTCAACCGAAAAGAGATAGGGAACCAGAGGGATCGCCACCCAGTCGTAGCCGTTGATTCCCTGGTAGCGGGAGATGACGGCGCCCAGTTCGCCGGGTTGACAGCGGCGCAGGCGCGTAGGGGTTTCGGCGCAGATGCGCTCGAAAAAGATGGCATTGTGCCCGGTCGGATTCACAGAGCCAAAAAAGCCATAGGGCTCCTCCATGAGCAGGGCTGCCTGCGCGCGGCTCGTCGCAGGAGAGAGTGCCAAGACCGCCAAGACTATGAGAACACATACGGTTTTGCGCGGTTTTCGCATCGAGCATCGGTCCTCTCTTGCCAAGTTTTTGAATTTCCTTTCAGGGTGTCCCGCTTCCGGGAAATGAACTGCTTCTTATTGAGATGCAATCTGGAGCGCATCGCACCTTGCTTGAACGAAAGATTCAATGCAACGAATCGCCGCGGGCCGGAGAATTCTTTTGGAGGCTTTGACACGGATCGTCAAGAATAGTTGCGGTTTAGCTTGTTCGAGTCTGGTGATTTGCATGTCGCGGCGCGAGGTCGTTAATCTGGAAGGTTGCTTCCGATGAGATCCGCTACAATCTGGCGGGAAACGACTTCGGGCATTCTGGTTCCTGCGAGGTGTGTTCTGAAACTGCGAAATCTGCTTCTGCTATTGATGCTGCCGGGTGCGACTCTGTGCGCACAAATAACCTTGCCGAAGATTCTGTCCAGCCACATGGTGGTGCAGCGCGATCTGCCGGTGCATGTCTGGGGAATGGCGACGCCGGGAGAGGCGGTAAGCGTAAGTTTCCGAGGCGAGAGCCGCTCGACAAAGGCTGGGGCACTGGGCCGGTGGAGCGTTTACCTCAGGCCCGGCGCGGCCGGCGGACCGTTTCAGATTAATGTACAAGGC
>Ga0255349_1000898_pt1 | contig 12373 bp, 10 predicted proteins | sample CBST25v15metaG_FD_189947 | JGI IMG/M metagenome (GOLD analysis project Ga0255349, IMG submission 189947) | Peat soil microbial communities from Stordalen Mire, Sweden - C.B.S.T-25.v15 | ecosystem: Environmental > Terrestrial > Soil > Wetlands > Peat | place: Sweden: Norrbotten County, Stordalen...
TGCCGATCCTGTCGAAGACTGTCCTGCGGCTCAACAGGCAACATGTGGGTGCGTTTCTGATGCGCTTCGGCGTATTGAACTGGCCGCAATCAATCTCCCCCTCGCCAATATGCGAGCCGAGATAGCCCTTGATCGCGTTGAACGATCCGCCAGCCGACCAGATGTGTATGCCATCCTCAAAGAGAATCTTTGGCGCAAGCAAATCGCAATCCAGTGCATTGAGCTCGCTCACAAGGGTTGCAAATGTATCGGGCTCAAACTCCACGTCGTTGTTCAAGTAGAGCACATAGTCGCAGTCATCGGCTAGAGCAGCACGCGTCCCCTGATTGTTCCCTTCGGCTACGCCAAGGTTGACCGCATTCGGAATCACTCGCAGCCTTGCGTCGCTCCAGTCCTCCAGATGCGCCAGAGTATGGTCCCGCGAGGCATTATCGACGGCGTACAGGATAAAGTCCTCATGTGTCTGCGTCACCAACGAGTGCAGGAACTGATCGAGCACCTGCTCACTGTTATAAGTGACCGTAACAACTCCAACCTTTCCCAAGCTACTCATGGTACAGTCCCCGTTCCTTCATCTCCTGCAAAGATGGCGCATAGCCGCTCTGTCCGACCTCCTGCGTGCTTGCCCATTCGAGAAACTTCACAATGCCCTTGCGGAAACTCCATTGGGGCGCAAACTTCAGGACCCGCTTGACCTTTGCGAGATCGGCGAAGCAGTGCCGGATATCGCCCTGTCGAAACGCTCCCGTTACGGATACAGGCGAGCTGCTTTTGAAGTAGGAGATAACTTCCTCAACCACTTCAAATACAGAGGTGGAAGTACCGCTGCCCACGTTGAGCGCCTCGCATTCGGCGCCTTCATGAAGCAGTGCGGCTGTCGTGGCATCGGCAACATCCTGGATATAGACAAAGTCGCGGCTCTCTTTGCCGTCTTCGAAGATGTAAATAGGCTGGTTGAGCCTGGCTTGGTTTGAAAAGATCGCGAGAATTCCGGTATACGGATTCTTAAGCGATTGGCCCGGCCCGAAAACATTCTGGTAGCGTAACCCAAAGGTGGAAAAACCAATTGTCTTTCCCCACAGTATGCACATCTGTTCCTGGACTTGTTTTGTGAGGCCATAGAAGGACGTAGGGTGAAGTGGAGCATCTTCCATCGTCGGCACCGCCGTGCATGCATCGCCGCTAACCGGGTCCAGAATCTCAAAACGTCCTGCATGCATATCCTCGATGGTGCGGCTCTCTGGAAAGACAATGCCATTCGACGGCGAAAGGTAACTGCCCTCGCCGTAGATGGCACGAGACGAGGCGACAACCAGGCGGCGCAGGCTCCTTTTCGGATCGTCAGAAATCGCCTGGAGGAGGTTGGCGGTCCCGCCGATGTTGACTCTCTCGTAGCGAGCAACCTCGTACATCGACTGTCCCGTGCCCGTCTCTGCCGCAAGATGCACGATCGCTTCCTGCCCCTGAACTGCTCGCCGCACCGCCGACTGGTCCTGAATGTCGGCTACGATCAGATTCACATGATCTCCAATATCCGGTGCAAGAGACTGTGAACTTCCGTGAATTTGCGGGCTGAAGTTATCAAGTATTGTCACCTCTGCGCCAACGCGGAGCAAAGCGCGAGTCACATGGGTTCCAATAAACCCCGCTCCGCCTGTGATGAGAACTTTCATGTGTACCTCGGAATTTGAAATTCAAAAGCGTCGCTGTCCACAAGCTGGCAGCGAGAGTCCGCGTGGATCAGGACTAAGTACCGGTCGCGACGCGATCAAAGATATATGCATAGCTGCATTGCCTGGCGCAGATTCCGGATGATCTTGTCCATTGGCATTCGTTTTGGGGCCATTGTCGCCAGGACAAAAGGTATACTTCGGACGCGCCATCTGACCGGCGGGACATGGAACAATAACACTGATCTTAGGGCTCGTCTTCATTGCGCATCAACACCTCTTCGATAAACCGGCTGGCGTCCGCGAACCCCGGCGCATGTTTTCTGAGCTTGTCGGTACTCCAATCCCACCAGCGGGACTGGAGCAGTCGTTCAATTTGTTCATCGGAGAAGCGTTTCTTCTTTGCAATCGCGGGAACGCCTCCCACGAATGTGTACGGAGCAACATCTCTCGTAACCACGGATCCCGCGCCAACAATGGATCCAGAGCCGACGGCGATTCCGTCGAGGATGATCGCATTCGCGCCAACCCACACATCATTGCCAATCATGATCTCTTTGTTTTCTTGTAATAGGTCAACTGAGCTAAAGGTAACACCGACCCGTTCCATGGTGGAAAAGAAGGCGGGACTTGTCGAGATGTGGTTGGTTGGATGTATGCCCAGCCCAATTCGGCAGCCCGGCCCGATGGAACAAAACTTTCCAATCTCGGTACGAAGGATTTTTTGTTTTGTCGCTGACGTAGGTGTAGGCCCCGATCTTCGACTCTTCTATCAAACATTCGCGTCCGATCCGGACGTTCGGCTGACATGAAGACTTCTTCACCAGCGCCATGTACGCCTGATCAAAGTTCTCGAATCTCCGCCGGTTCATCACTTTGTTCACCACAAAGCGGAGATACTCAGAAAATGGGTTACGAAAATACTCCTTCATACACGCTCATCCCTTCATCCATGACATAGACATTCGATCACAAGCGCATATGTGAAGAGCGGCGGGGCTGAATCGTAGACTCCATCTACTGCCCATAGATAGAGCGTGCAAAGATTGACAAGGTATGCCAACGCCTGCGTCTCCGGCTGGTAGCACCGCTCTGTCCCAAACGATTGTTGACACTGTCCGATTATTTCATGCATTTTACGCACGATCTTTGCCGGGGCCTCACTCCTCAGCGCCATCGGCGCCAGAGAAAAGTGCAACGGGTCAAACAAGGGGAGCTGCTCATAGCCGGCATATTCCCAGTCGAAGACTCTGGCGACGCCACGGTCCAATCGTATATTCCAGGGAGTGAAGTCGTTGTGTGCAGCAACAACTTGAATCGGCGCCCCCGAAAATGACCGCTCAATCCGCTTCATGCTCGTTTCGAGCCGGTGTGACCAATCTTCCGGAAGCAACCCGGATAAATCATGCAGACGCGAGTGAAGTGTTTTGAAGAGCCCGGAGTCTTGATACCGCATGGATTGGAGCGAAGACTCCTGGAGTTTACTCAAGAATTCGAGTTGTTGCGGGCCCAGGCTGAAATCGAGATCGCCTGGGAGTACGCGTTGTGCGACGAAACTGAGATCAGAACTGGACCGATGGGCAACAAGCTCGGGAATGTGATCAGCGAGCGAGGGCTTATCGCGCAGGGTTCCCAGCCAATTCGCTTCGTTCGTCAGCAGACCATTCACTGCTTCTCCCGCGCCCGCCTTCACGATATACAGAGGCTCTGCCGCTTTGTCCAGCAAGAGAATCGTGTCCTTATACCAGGGGCCCGGAGCACCGGCGCGACAACAGGAGAGACCCGCTTCATTCCCTATCGCATCTCTGATCAACGCCAGTTTTTCCGATTCAACACAACTCACTGCACCCAGGAAACGTGGCAGAGTTGCCATGGCGCGCATTGGAATCCCGAGCTTGCCAGGCTTGAAGAGCTTCCAACATTCTTTCTGCGCTGCGCTTTCACGTGGAACTGTGAAACGCACACGGCCTTTCCAGCTCAATGAAAGGTGAGTCCCAGTGAGCCGATCATCAGCTCGGTACAAGCGGCTTACTTCATCCACGATTGCCCTCTTATCCGCTCAATGACCGATTGATCGCATGTTGGGCATCCGCGATCACTTTGTCCAACGGCTGGGAAGCATCAACGATGACATGCTTGGGTTGACTGCGAACAAACGTGAGGTATGCCCCTACTTGCCGCGCGGTCTCTTCGGGGGCCACCTCCTGCTTGCGCGCCTGCAACACATCCGCTGGAGCATTCAACAGGATCCACAATTTCGGCCGTGGCATCAGAGACCCGATCAGTCTCGCCGTCCACATGGGAGCTCCAAAGCGAAAGCGTACGGGGTCAACCAGGAGGTCATGATAATAGCGGTCGCAGATCAACAGGGTCCTGCTCTTCTCCTGAAAAAGAGTGAAGAACCATTCCTCCATGAGCCAGACCGCGATCTTTACCAGAGAAAGAAAGGCTCCTCGCGGCGGCATAGCATGAGGATCAACGACGATGGTGATTGGCTGGCCGCGCAGTTGCGCCACCATGCGCGGCTTGAGGTGGCGCATCTTCACAGCCAGCCCAGCCGGATTCAATCTCTCCATCAATCCGCTGATTACGGAGCTCTTGCCGGCTCCGTCGGGACCAAGCAATACGATTTTCAGTTTGAAAATCTCCTTGAATTGCAAACATCGGATGCAGTTGACACCCACGCGGTGGCGGCGCGCAACGCAGGTCCTGCGCCCGCATCGCAATTGTCGATCGAACGCGAGAGAGTTACAAAAAGCTCCTGAGCCTTCTCGCAGTGCGCTGGGCGAGCGCATCGATGATTGCCGCATATGCGCCGCCCACAACGCGATCCGCCGGTTGGCTCGAATCCAGAATAACGTATTTCCTTCTCGTCTTCACGAAGGCGCGGTAAGCTTCAAGCTGCCTCAAAATCTTGCCGGACTCAGGCTGTTGATGACTGGTTTGCATTGCTTCAACGGGCGCTTCCAACAAAATCCAGAGGTCATGTTGAGGCAGGAGCTTGCCGATCAATTGCGCAAACCACATCGGTCCGTTGTAGCCATATCCTTGGGGATCGATCAGTAGATCCTGATAGCATCCCTCGCAGAGACGAAGCAGAAGATTCATTTCTCTGATGATTTGGCTCAGCCAGATGGTCAACTGCAACCGCACAACCTTTGCGATCGAAGCGAACCAACCACTGTGACTGCCATCCCGATAACCTGCTCCTTCGGCAATCTGCTGGAGCGCCCTTCCTGCGATCGCGGGTGGATTGACATCCCGCTTCTCCACCGTGTTTGCCGACCATTGGAGTATCGGAATCAGACTTTGGATGAGGCTCGTCTTCCCGCTACCTTCCCGGCCAATGATGCACACTGTTTCCAGGTTTCTCGGCAAATACCGTGCGGCGAATTCCATCCTATAAAATCGGGCAACCGCCGCTATCGACTGAAACGGCCTGCGCAGGAAGCAGCGCAGACCAAGCGATCTGCGAAGTGGTCCCACGCAGTCCATGATCGTTCGGCGGTCGCCGTCGATGACGGAATCGACCAATCGCGCCGAAGTCCTCGATCCGAATTGAGGCGATAAGGCAACAATCACCTCAAGCCTGCCGCTTGCAAAGGCGCGCTGAACCTTGGGAAAGTATTTTTCCTTCACCCGCCCACTCACAATCAAGCTGGTGAACAAAGAGATGATTCCTTCGTGGGCCTGGCATGGCACATCGAAATTCAAGTCACCGGCGCGCCTTGTGATCGCCGCCTGCAACACTTCATCAACGGAAAGGTACGGCAACCCCCTCAGACCAAGATTCGAGTAGAAATCAACCTGGAGAAAGTCTCTTCCCGGAGAAACGGAAATCCCTGCCAGGAATAAGGACGTCACATGGGGATGCTCTGTGTCGCCGACGATTTGAGTGTTTTCAATGGACTGAACCGCGCGAATTGCCTCAGGCAATTCAGATGGCCGAATCAGAAAATCAATGTCACCACCCAGGTTTTCAGTGGGGAACCCTTCGTAATTCCTCAATACACATGGGCGCACTCCATGAACAACAAGTGCCTGCATCAACAAATGAAGAAACTCGCCCAAAGACAGCGTCGGTTGCCAGCTAACCGGGGAATTGGTGATGAGATCTTCCATAGGTGCCGCATAACTCACTTCTTAACGGGGTCGATACTGCCGCTTACCGGCAAAAAAAGAACGGTCAACGGCGCCATAGCAGAAGCTTGCGGGCAATCTGCGGCCCGGTCAACGAAAAATGCGGCTGGTCAGGAGCGACGAAGCAGCAGCTTCGATCTGATCTGCCCGATTGTGTACGTTGGCTGCAGAGCCATCGCCGCAAGAACTGTCGGCACGAGAAGGAAGTAATTTCGCAGGGCATATTGAAAGACCGCTGCCTTGTAGAGAACCTTGGCAGTGTCTTTTCGTGCTGCGTTGACCTGAACGTACCAAGGCAGGGTCCGGCGCAGGGAAATGAATTCTTCCCATGTGAGTTCCTGTTCGCCTCGCCCTCTGCGTGCCCGGCAGTCTTTGAGCCAGCGAAGTTCGCGGAGCTGAAACCGAACCCGCGCCACTGAAACTGATCCAGCATGGATTCGGTACCTGAGCAGGTATTCCGGCTGGACAAGGATTTCGTAGCCCGCATCCAAGAGACGGATCCACAGTTCGGTATCCTCAGTCACCTTAAACTGCGGTCGATAACCACCGACAGCCTGAACCGCACCCTTGCGCAGAATGGCTGCCGGATGACTGAAGGAAACCAGGTGACCCGCCTTGTGCCACTTTTCAACGGCCTCATGTGTGAGCAGGTGCGAATTGCTGTCCTTGGCAACAACTCTTCCCTGGCCATCGATGTGTTTGACCCAACTGCTGGCCACTGCCAACCCCGGGTGCTCTGAAACAAATGCGAGTTGCCGCTCGAGACGATTCGGCATCATCACATCGTCCGCGTCCATGCGAGCCACCCAATCGTTGGAAGCCAATTCCAAACCTCGATTGAGAGTGCGGGCAATTCCCATGTTTGCCTGCGACTCCACTCGAACACGCGAATCCCGAAGAGCATAGCCTTCGGCAATCTCCCTGGTTCGGTCTCGGGAGCCGTCGTTCAGGACAATCAGTTCAAAATCCGGAAGAGTTTGCGCCAGCACGCTTTCGATCGCCTCAGCAAGAAACTGCTCTGCGTTGTAAGCCGGCATTAGAACTGTAATTGGCATTCGTGCAACTCCCCTATTCGGCAGCATCCGGTTTGAGAGGTCAGGCCTGATTCACTCTCTTTGACCGGGCAGCACCCAGGCACCCAAACCGGCCCGTGGCCAATGTCACCAGTCCTCATTGAATCGATACAGCTCTCTCGTAGAATTCAGCCATTGAATCGGCTTTCGTTTCCCATCGGAAATGCTCAAAAACGCGCAGTCGTCCGGCCTGTCCCATGCGCGCGCACAACTCGGGATCATGAGCCAGAAGATCCAATGCACCGGCAACATCGCTCACGACCTGCTCGGGAGAGTCCGCCGGAACCTTGATTCCCGTCTTCTCATTCACCAAAAGCGCCGGCTCTCCCAGATCCAGACAGACTACCGGCTTGCAGGTCGCCATTGCCTCAATGATGACAAATGCTCCAGGCTGGTGCAGGCTGGGATAGAGCAGGACGTTGCTGGTGCGCACTCGTGCTAGATAGTCCGCGCGCGACAACGAGCCGATGAAATGCACACAGTCGGAAACACCGAGCGAGGCGACCAGCTCGACCAGTTTCGATTTTTCTGGACCGCTTCCGACAATCCAGTGCTGGCTGTCCGGGAAGGCCTCATGGAACCTCGCGAAGGACCTGATGGCCAGGGCAAATCCCTTCCAGTGAACGAGCCTGCCAACGGTAAGCACCGTGAATGGGCCGGAACCGCTGGAAAGTGCAGGATCCAATTCGGCAATCTCCTCGGAATCGAAGCCCACTGCCGAGAACAAGGCGATCTTGTGTTGACTTGCGCGCGTGAACGCATTCTTGGTTCCGGATGAAACCGCGAGGATCAAAGAAGCTTTGTCCTCGGTCATGGCACGGAAAGGATCAATCCGCGCAAAGAACAAAGCAACTTCCCGCAGCCATTCATTTAACTTTCCGCGGAAAGAGAATTCCTTCCAGAAGGTTCTTGGTGCAGGCAGGCCAGCGCCGACCGGGCCCCAAACGAAGGGAATGCCGAGAAGCGAGACGAAACTTGGAGACCAGAAATTGCCGAAGGTCACATGATGGACAAGATCAAATTTGACCTCATTGCGCAGGCGTTTTGCGACAAAGTACGCTCCCACTTGCCAGAGATAGTAGTACACATAAAGTCCGCGTCCACCCTTTTTAAAAAAACGCAGCCAGCGCGGGAGATCGAAGTAGACCCAATGGATGTTGCCCGGATTTGTTCCCAGAATCTCTTCAATCGGTTCCTGGTTATTCGACCGGGTGATGACCCATACCTCGTGCCATCGGGAGATCTGCAGTACCCAGTTCCAACCAACCGCCTGCTCAGAACCCTTGCCAGGCTCGCAGGCGTAAGCTGAGATCAGGACTCGCAAGTCTACCTACCTTTCAATTCAAATCCCCCTGCTTGCGCAGGCGCTGGAAAGCGAGTTGCATGGACCTGGGATACGCACGCACAGTTTGATGGCCAGTGGGTTGAACGTTCCCGCCGTTCCTTTACCTTTGTCACTCGCACAGAGTACCCGCCCGAAAGTAGAAACTACTCTGCCAGAGTGGGAAAATGTGATCCGAGCCGTGCCTCCCTTGCGACGCGGCGTGACTTAATCAACAGAGAGACACCAACTATGCTCTGAAAGAGAATCTGGGTTGCGATGAGACCCAGCATCGAGCCGCTTAGTCCGAGTTGCTTTGCCATTGGAATGGCAAATGCAAAGGAGAATGCTGTCATCGCCAGATACGACCAGAAAATTGGAACCGTGAACTCAAGCGCCTGCAGCCCTGCGCGTAACGGCCCACCAAGGAAAAGGAGCAAGTAAAGCAATGCATAAAGCCGCAAGATGTAAGCATACTGAACCATCTCCGGCCCATAGATGAGGCGCAACCAAAGCGCGGGGGCCGCTGCCATAACGCCTGCGAAACACAGCGTTAAGAGTCCCCATCTCGTAAGGATTGAACGTGTGTAGGCTAGCATCGCATGCACTCCGCCCTCGCGAAGCCGGCGTGCCGTTTCAACTGGTACCACATTTTCCAAGCCCAGGAACCAGACGTTTGCGGCACCCATCATGTTTTGCGAGGCCTTAAGGACGCCCGCAGCGCCAGCTCCGTAGTAAACCGGTGCGGACAGAAGAAAGAGATTGCTCGATGTCCAGGTGAGCACGGTGGACCCGGCGATCCAGCGGGACACCCTCCAGTGGCGGATGGATATGGCCTTGATCCAACTCCAATGGAATTCAATCCGCTCCACCCAGAACCATCCCACCACCAGGCCGACAATCGAGGTTCCAGACATAGCCCAGAGCGCCGTCGCGCTGTTCAGATGCCCGTAGAGATGAAGCAGGAACAGGATGGGCAATTGGGTAAGGTAGCTGAGAGCGTCGTCGGCAAGCGCAAAACGGCTTTGGCGGGTGGCGAAAAAATAGCGCCTCACAAAGTCCTGCATCTGGTACGCAAATGCCGCCACGGCAAGCGGCAATGCCAGATTCTGCAGATTCGCATGGTGAAAGAAGCCGCTGAATGTCTTCAGCCCAACCAGGACCAGAATGAAGCAGCAGGAGACTAATGCCAACTCCTGTGCGACCACCGCACCGAAGTAGGAGGGCCGGTCTTTCTCTTCCTGCTTGGGGCCGATGCTCATCATCGGCGCAACAATCAGCGCTGTCTGAAGGCTGTTTACAAACAACACCGACATCCATGCCAGCACGAAAATGCCAAATTCGCGCAAGCCCATGAAACGGGCAAGGATCACATTGGTTAGAAAACTTGTGCCGCTGACAATACCTTGATCCGCCAGTGCCCAGGCTTCCCGGCCGAGAAATTGTGCGCGGAAGCCCTGCAGCAAACGGTCCCAGAGCGAGATTTTCGCACTCATTCTGCCCCCGAAGCGCCTGGCTTCAGATTGATTGTCGAAGATTGTGAACTTCCACCGCAGCTACGCGGCAAGTCGTACACCGACCCAGAGCCAGTTGCGCTCCCAGATCAATGGACCGCATAAATGGTCGACGAAACAGCGGTCCCAATCAGCGAGGTAGCATCGGTGAAAACAGACTTGAGTTTGCTCATGGGCACATAGACGATGTCCTGCGCCTGCAATGCGAGCGGCGTCTGCGTGCCTTTTACGATGCCGTTATAGGAAAGCGCAAAATCCAATACCGTGCCATCTGGATTTCTTCGAATGACCCTCAGGCCGTCGGTATTGGCGGTCAGGACCGTTCCTCCACTGAGCGCCAGCGCCTGTGCGATATTCAGTTTCCCGTCCTCCTGCATCACATAGCCACCGGGGTGGTAGACAGCGCCGAGTACGTAGACAATGCCCGTTCGCGGAACGATGACCGTGTCACCCGGTCGCAACAAGACTGTCCCCGTTTGCTGGTTGCTCTCGCTTCGCGAGTAGGGCACATCCTCTTCGGGTGTGGCGTCGTCCCCTCCATGGCGAATCTTGATAAGTGTGCCCGCGATGGCAGTGAGGCCGCCAACCTGGGCAAGAATGTCGCTGAGCTTTGTGGGCGCGATGATTGTCACCCGGCCAGGCGAGCTCACTTCCCCGAGCACCGTGACATACTGGCCAGCGTATTGCTGGACATCCACCGTAACCTGCGGGCGATTGAGCACCTGCTCATTCTTGAGCGTTTCCTCAAGAACCGTTGCCGCTTCACCCGACGTCAACCCTTCCACTTTCACCTTGCCGCAAAGCGGAAGCCTCAGGTTTCCCTGTTGATCTACCCGGTACGCATCCGTGAGTTCAGGCGCGTCATAAACGTTCACACTCAACAAGTCTCCCGCCTCAATCTTCAACTGGGCGAAATCCCTGGGAAGGATGACCGGGGCCGACCCCTGCCCCCCCGCAGACTTGCCCGCCGAGGATGCCGCACCGGAGGAGGAAGACGCCGCGCCGCCAGATCCGGGAATTGAAGACGTCGTGCCCTGAGACTGCCCATGTACCGCCACGGTGGACGGAAGAAGGGCAATGCCAAGCAGAAGCGAAGTTCCACGTCGAACTGTCAGCCTACTTTTCACCGTAGTATTTCTCCACGTTGTACCCATAAACACTCCGATATTCGCTGGCAGACATGTCCACAGCTTCGATCACCATTCCGAGAAGATGAATACGGTTCCGAGCCAGTGTCTGAACGAAGCGTCGAAGCGCTTTTCTTGAAGTCTGGCCCGATCGCATGACACCGATCGTACCGTCGCAGTGAGAAGCAACCTGAATCGGGTCGGCCACCGGAAGGACCGGCGCGTTATCCACCAGGACCAGGTCAAACCGGTCCCTGGCGGCATGCAGGACCTTCACAATCTCGCCCGATTCCAGCAGTTCCGATGCAAGCGGGGTGCTTTGCCCCGCCGAAATCAGAGATATATTCGGCACCACCGAATGCGGCTTGATCACCTCGTCAAAGGTTCCAATGCCGGCAAGCAGATTCGATAAGCCATTCTCACGCGAGAGGCGGAAAAGGGAATCCTGCCGGGGACGTCGAAGATCGGCATCGATGATGAGCACCTTCAAACCGGTTGCGGCAAAGGCAAGACCGAGATTATAGACCGTAAACGATTTGCCTTCGCCACCCAGAGCGCTGGTAACCGAAAGCAGCTTCAACCTCCGCCCCACACCGGAAAGAGTCAACCCCGAGCGCAGGCTGCGAAATGCTTCTGCAGTAGCGCCTGTAGGGTCGATCAGGAAAGGACTGGACTCTGTTGCCAACGGGCCCTCTGCCGGAGCCTTGATCTCCCTCTTGTAGAACGGGACGATTCCAAGTACCGGCACATGTGCCATTGCTTCCACCTGAAAGCTGTCGGCCACAGTATCGTCCTGGCTCTCCAGCAGGAACGCCAGACCTATACCCAGAACCAGGCCGCCAAATAACCCGACAACTGGAAACAGCGTCCGCTTCGGCACAAAGGGCTTGCCCGGGGGACGCGCGGGATCGGCCAGAGTAATGTTCGCCGCGGTGCTCCCGGAGTCAATGTTGGTCTCCTGCAGCTTCGCATAAAGAACATCGTAAAGCTCTCGGCTGGAACTGGCTTGCTCCATGAGAATTCCGAGCTGAACAACGTCATCGTTCATCTTGCTGGTCACGACCTTTTGCGCTTCATAGGCCGTCCGCAGCGATTTTTCGCTCTCTTCTGCCAGGGTCAGATCGTTCTTCGCCCGCTGCTTGATCTTTTCCATTTCGGCTTGGATCTGATCGTCAAGCGACTTCATTTGATTCTGAAGTTCAACCAGCCGCGGATTCTTGGGGCCGTACTTCGTTGCCGCATCTGCATAAGCGACCTTGACCGTTGATTCCTGCTCTCGGAGTGTGATAAGGATCTGCAGTCCATTTCCCTGCGATATGACAGTCGAACTCGCTAGGCTGGGAAGAGAACTGGACCCCAGTGATGAGATGACTTCCGGATTTTGTGTTTCCGCCAGCCGGTAGATCGCCTCGGCCGAGAGGCGCTGAGCCTCAGCTTGCGTTACTTCTTCGTTCAACGCGGTGAGACGGTCCAATTCGGGAATATGGATTCCACCACCACCACCGCCGCCGCCGCTACCACCAGCACC
>Ga0255349_1000903_pt1 | contig 12309 bp, 10 predicted proteins | sample CBST25v15metaG_FD_189947 | JGI IMG/M metagenome (GOLD analysis project Ga0255349, IMG submission 189947) | Peat soil microbial communities from Stordalen Mire, Sweden - C.B.S.T-25.v15 | ecosystem: Environmental > Terrestrial > Soil > Wetlands > Peat | place: Sweden: Norrbotten County, Stordalen...
GGGAAGATGCGGGGAAAAAGGGACTTCAGGTAGCTTTCGCTCATAAGGACTCACCGTGCGCTTCCAATTTGGCTAGTTGGTTGCGCTTCAAGATAAGCCCCCGCGGCACCTTAAACTATGACGCAGATCACATTCCGGACGATCCAAGGAATACGTCCGATAGGCATCTGAGATCCGGGATCATCTCAAGCGGCCTGATACCCGTCGAAGGAGCTATCTCGCAAGTTCTGGAATAGAAGCTGAGACCTGAAAGCTGAAAGCTAGGAGCTAGAAGCTAGAAGCTGCTTTACTCCTTCAGCGTAACCGTAATCTTCCGCGCATCCCCACCGGCCGAGCTGATCGCAATCTCCCCCGTAGCCTTCTTGCGGATGCTCTTGAACTTCTCGCCCCACTCCACCAGCACCAGCGCATCCGGCGTCAGCAGCTCATCGATGCCCAGCGTCTCCAGTTGCCGCTCGCCTTCCAGCCTGTAAACATCCAGGTGAAACAGCTTCACCGGCTTGCCGTCCAGCGCGCCATCGTACTCGTGAATCAGCGTGAACGTCGGGCTGGTCACCTCGTCCGCCTCGGCCGCGTCCAGCGCCTGCGCAATCCCCTTCACCAGCGTGGTCTTGCCCGTACCCAACTCGCCGCGCAGGATCAGCAGTTGCGGAGCCTTGAGCAACCGCGCCAGCTTGCGGCCCACCTCAATGGTGTCCGCCCCGCTCTTTGTCGTGAACTCGTGTATCCGGCCTTCGGTGGGGGGTGCGGCGTTGCTCATTTCTGAACCTCACGAGGGGCTTCTACGTGCAATTCCCCCTGCAACCAAACATACCCGTTCTCCCCGCGCGAGTGAAAGCGAAAAGCCCGTGAAAGTTGTTGAAGACTGTCCGTAGCCAGCAAAGTATGTTCATCCGCCGCACTTACCGCCATGTCCGCCGCCAGTCCGTGCAGATAAACCGCCGCCTCCACCGCAAGCGCCACATCGCTTGATCCGGCTTTGGGCGGATACTGCGCCAGCATCCCCGCCACCAGCCCCGTCAGCAGGTCGCCGCTGCCGCCCTTCGCCATTCCCGGATTTCCCGTCGTATTCACCGCAACCCGCCCATCCGGATGCGCAATCAGCGTCCGTGCCCCCTTCAGCACCAGCGTCACGCCCGTTCGCTTCACAAACTCGCGCGCCACTCCCAGCCGGTTGGCCTGGACTTCGGCGATTGAAATGCCCGCCAGCCGCGCCATCTCCCCCGGATGCGGCGTCACCACCACCGTACGCCCTTTGGCCAGCTTCACCAGCAACAACGGTTTGGCAGCCAGAATATTCAAGGCATCCGCGTCAATCACCACCGGCATCTTCGTCGCCCACAGCAGCGCAATCGCGAACCTGGCTGTCTCCGGCCCCTGACCCAGCCCAGGCCCGATCGCCAGCACCGTCTTGCCGCCAGTCAGCGTATCCACAAATGCCTGCGACACCAGAGCCAGGCCGGCTCGCTTTGATTCGGCATTGCCTTCGAGCTCCGGCGCCAGGCTACCCGCCGCAATCTCGCCCGCGGTCGTCGCTGCCAGCGGAAACGTCATCAGCTCCGGCGCAATGGCCGCCACCAGCGGCAAAATGGGTCCGGGCACCGCCGCCGTCACCAGCCCCGCACCCACCCGCAGCGCCCCCAGCGACGTCATCGACGGCGCGCCCGACCGTCCGACCGAGCCGCCCACCACCAACACGTGTCCAAAGTTGCCCTTGTTCGCCGCCGCCGCCCGCGGTTTCTGCACCAGCTCCATCGCCGCGCCCGCCCAATGCAGTCGCAGCTTCGACTTGATGGCCTCTTCCGGCGACCCGATCGGCGCCACCACCACGGGTTGATCCCAACGGCGCGTAAGCTGCCCAAACACATGCGCCGGCTTCGGCGAAGTAAAGGTAATCACCGCATCCGCATCGAATGCCGGCCCTATCGCCGCGGCAGAAGTCGAATCCGCCTCCCACCCCGAAGGCAAATCCACCGCCAACACCAACGCCTTCGAGTTCTTCACCCACTCCAGCGCCGCCAGCGCCAGCCCCTTCAGCGGCGCTTTGAATCCCGTCCCCACAATCGCATCCACAATCAAATCGGCATGCAGCGCATCCTCATGCGCCGCCAAATCCTCTGCCTTCTCAATCACCCGCACCGTTCCCGGCGCGGCGCTCGCCAGCAGCTCGCTCCAGGCCGTCGCCGCATCCCCGCCAAACCCCTCCGGAGCGCCCAGCAGCAGCGTCGTCACTTCGAGGCCGGCATCCGTCAGCAGCCGCGCCGTCATCATGCCGTCGCCGCCGTTGTTGCCCCTGCCGCACAGCACCGTCACCCGCCGTGCCTGCGGATACAGCTCCCGCGCCAGCCCCGCAACCGCACCCGCCGCCGCCCGCATCAGCTCCAGCGACGGCACGCCAAACCGCTCCGCAGTCACCCGATCGCAAGCCGACATCTCCGCAGCAGAGAGAATCTTCATGGCATTGATAGTACAGGGATCAGGTTTCAGGGATCAGGTTTCAGGGATCAGGGATCGGACCGTGCCGATGGCGATCGGCTCTCTGGAACCACGCGCGAACCTCAAGACGCTCCGAGCGCTCAGGCTTGCAGTTCATATTTCTTCCTGGCTAAACTTCACGTCCTGAAAACTGATCCCTGATCTCTGACCCCTGATCCCTGAAACCTGACCCCTGCGTTCACCGCAACATCATCACCAGGAACCAGGCATTCAGTCCCGCAATCAGCGCCGCCACCAGCCACGACAGCCCTTGCAGCCAGCGCCCGTTCACAAACTCGCCCATCTTCTTCCGGCTGCCCGTGAATATCACCAGCGGGACAACTGCAAAGCTGAGCTGCAAACTCAAAATCACCTGGCTCAGCAGCAGCAGCTTCTCCGTCCCCCGCTCGCCGGTAATCGCCACCACAATGATCGTGGGAATAATCGCCAGCGTGCGCGTAATCATCCGCCGCAGCCAGGGCGACAGCTTCAGATGAATGAATCCCTCCATCACAATCTGTCCCGCCAGCGTTCCTGTAATCGACGAGTTCTGCCCGCTCGCCAAGAGCGCAATCGCAAAGATCGTGCTCGCCCCGGCCGCGCCCACCAGCGGACTCAGCAGTTTGTACGCGTCCTCGATCGCCGCAACCTCAAAGTGTCCGCTGCGATGGAACACCGCCGCCGCCACCACTACGATCGCCGCATTCACAAACAGCGCCACCGTCAGCGCCAGCGCCGAGTCGATATTCGCCATGAAGATGGCTTCGCGCTTGCCCTCCGAAGTCCGCTTGTAATTCCTGCTCTGCACAATCGACGAGTGCAGGTAAAGGTTGTGCGGCATCACCGTCGCGCCCAGCATCCCGATCGCGATATACAGCATGTCCGGGTTGGTAATAATCGACGGCGAAGGAACCAGCAGGTTCTTCAGCGCCGGCCAGTACTCCGGCTTGGACAGGAACAGCTGCACGCCAAACATCGCAATGATGGTCCCGATCAGCGCCATCACCAGCGCCTCCACATACCGGAAGCCCCACCGCTGCAGCAGCAGGATCAGCAGCACGTCCAGCCCGGTAATGAGCACGCCATAAAACAACGGGATGTGAAACAGCAGGTTCAGCGCAATCGCCGACCCGATCACCTCGGCCAGGTCGCAGGCCGCAATGGCAATCTCCGCGCCGATCCACAGCGCAAAGCTCACCCACTTCCCATAACTCTCGCGGCAAACCTGCGCCAGGTCCCGCTCCGTGGCAATGCCCAGTTTGAGACTGAGACTCTGCAGCAGAATCGCCATCAGGTTGGAGATCATGATGACCGACAGGAGCGTGTACCCAAACCGCGACCCGCCGGCAATATCGGTGGCCCAGTTGCCTGGGTCCATGTAGCCCACTGAAATCAGGAATCCCGGCCCCAGAAACCCCAGCAGCCGCCGCCAGCTCACCGGCGACTTGGAGATGTTCACGCTGGAGTGCACCTCCGGCAGGGAGGGCTCAGCAGGCGCGGCAGAAGTGATGGTGCGAGGCGGCATGGTTTCCTGGGGGGAAGAGACCGGATACGTCCCTCAACCTCAGTATGCCACAGAAAGTTAATTATGGTTAATAAAATTCATTATGTGAAATTACTATGAAATCTCCGGCTGCTGATTCATCGCCAGCATGAGGTTCTTATGGAGGGAGCACTGAGGTTTTCCGGCGGAAGCATTTGGCTTCAGCCTCGGAAGGAGCTGTGGGCTTCACATGCTGCGAAAAAGCACAATTCTGGCAGGTTTTGTAATAAGGGCACGACTTCAGTCGGGCCGCTAAAGCCCCTAAAACGAGAGGGGCTTTAGCCCCTGAGGGATATCTTCCTGTCCACCATGAAAGGAGGCGGGGCTTTGTCCCAAATTCTTCAGCCCACTGAAATCATCACGCATTGAGCGTCGTTCAGCTAAGCTCCGCCTTCAAGCACCTTGGGCACGTCGATGCCCAGCGCTGTCGCCAGGTCGTGCTGGTGCTCCTGCTCCTGGGCAATAATCTTGCGCAGTTGTTCCGCGAGCGCGTAGTGGCCCAGCGCCTCGGCCTGCTTCACGCGCTGGCGATAGTTCTTGATGGTCTCGGTTTCGTTGTCCAGGTCGAAGCGAAGCATGTCTTGCGCTTTTTTTGACAGCTTTACCGTTTTTGGAGTCGCGGTCGGCGAGCCGCCCAAGTAGTCGATCTGATCGGCGATGATGAGCGCGTGTTGCAATTCCTCTGCGGCATGGAGCTTCAGCTCGGCGGCAATCTTCATGTACTGTGCGCCCGTGAGCACACTGCTGTAGACGGTGTAGGCGATGATGGCCTGGTATTCGCGCGACAAGTCTTCATTCAATGCGTCGACCAGCTCCGTGATGGCAGATCCGGCGTTCTGTTTTTCCTTTTTTGTCATGGTCTCTCTCTTTCGTAGCGCACAAGATTGGATGCGAAGATTCCGATGTTGGCCTATCCAGTTCACCATGGCAGCTAGCGGCAGGTACGTTCAATTTTGCACACACGGCCTCCGTGCAGAAATTCCAGTCGACCGCCAGAACTAGCGTGACCTTCAAACAAACCGGACATTTCTATCTGGGTAAATTGACTTCAGAATTGCAATCCGCGGGCTAGACGGTTTCGACCTCTGACTGCGATGCCATCTCGTCTGGCAACTGATATGGCGATATATTTCGCGTAGGTCGGTTTCGCGCCCCGAAGAGCACCGCCTTGGGCGCGCACAGTAAGAGGGCATGACTTCAGTCGTGCCGACAAAAGCCCACAAGATAAGTTGGGCTTCAGCCCCTGCGGCATGTCTTCCGGTTTCGCCATAAATCCAATTTCACCGGCAGCCGGTTGGTTATCATGGCAATCTATAAAAGCGCTTGACCGTCGCAACGACATCCTCAACTGTATCGCCGTACAGTCGATCGTTATTGAAGTCGGACTCGATAAGGAAGGGGCACATGCCCTCTGAAGACTCTATCTGAACCTGTTTCTCGTGATCTTGGACGTTGATGAACCAGAGGTCGTCGTCATCGGCTCCGGGATGTCTGACCTTGAGCTGCTCGATGTGAACGCCAGGTATGCTTGCGGTCAGACGTTCGAGGATCAGATCAATGTCTCGCTGCATCGCCCCCTATGCCCCCTCCGGCCTGAGCCAAACCGCCTCCGCCGCCGGCCGTCCCAGAATCGAGCTTCCCTTGTCCAGCTCGATCGAAACCGTCTGGTCGTAATTCTGGCTAACCACCTTCAGCCTCTGGCTGGGCCCAATCCCCGTCCGATGCAAAAAAAGCAGCAACTTCGGGTCCCGCTCATGCAGGCTGGTCACCGTGTAGCTCTGCCCCTCGCGCGCCTCGGACAGAGGAACCTCGCCGCGCCGTTTCCGCTCCGCCGGGCTCTCCGGCAGCACCGCGTTCCCATGCGGACAGGCCCCGCCCTCGCCCAGCCTTTCCTTCAGCTTGGCCTCGAACGCCGGCGACACCGCATGCTCCAGCCGCTCCGCCTCTTCGTGGATCTCGTACCACTCCATCCCGAAGACCTCGCTCAGCATGCGCTCAATCAGGTGATGCCGCAGCGCCGTCCGGTACGCCGTCTCGCGCCCCTCCGCCGTCAGCCGCACAATCCCGTCCGCGCCCACCTCGGCGTACCCATCGCGCTTCAGCCGTTTCAGCGCCATGGTCACCGCCGGCGCCGACACCTCAAGCCAGTGCGCCAGCAGCGCCGGAATCACCTCGCGCCCCTCGGCCTCAGCCTCCAGGATCGCCTTCAGGTAATTCTCTTTCGAAACGTGGATGGAATCTTTCATCGCAGTATTGCAACAAGTCTATACGCCTATGGCAAAACCAGGGATGCTGGTTCCCGAAAGCACGACCGTTGAGCTGAAGCGACCCACCTGGGGCGGCAATCCTGTACAAAACTGAACAGACACAAGCCCTGGTTTGGCTCTAGACTGCCCCGGCTCTTACCATCTAGCTTCCACCCCCATCATTCCTGCCATTTTCCATTGCACTCCCAGAACTGGGCTGCCACAATTCTCCTAACCTCAGTCCAGTCAAGGTGATTGCGTGAAACAATGCCCGCTCAGCGCCGACGGCGATCCCAATCTCACTGACACCTCCCCTGTCCAGGGCGGTAAACTCAGCAGGATCGACGACCTCAAGCCCGGCAGGTTGTTCCAAAAAACCTACCGCATCGTCCATAAGCTGGGCGAGGGCAGCCTCGGCCCTGTCTACCTGGCCGACCATGTCTTCCTGGACGAGTTGAGCGCCCTCAGGCTCCTGCCTCTGCAGTTGATCCTGGACGAATCCCTCGCCGCCCGCTTCCGTCATGAGTTGCACGCCCTGCGCCAGGTCCGCTCCAGCAATGTCGTCCATGCGGGCGACCTGAAGTATGCCGAGGATGAAACTCCCTTTATGGCCGTGGAATATGTCGACGGGCCCAACCTGCAAACCATTCTCGACATAGCTCCCGGCCCGTTCGACGTGGATCTGACCCTCGCCATCACCCGCTCCATCGCTCAGGGATTGGTCGCTGCGCACGCCTGCGGCCTGGTCCACCGCGACATCAAGCCAAAAAACATCCTGATGGCCCGTGAAGGCGCCTCATGGGTTCCCAAAATTGCCGGCTTCGCGGTCGTAGCCATCAAGGAGCACAGCGCCTCTCTCGGCTCCACCGTCCAAACAGTGCTCACCCCAATCTACGCCGCGCCGGAGCAGTGGTACGGCACGGATCCTGCCGATCTCGACGGCCGCACCGACCTCTATGCCCTCGGCGGAATCCTCGTTGAGATGCTCACCGGGCGCACGGCCTTCCACGCTGCGGACTACGACGGCTGGGCCATGCAGCATCTCAAGGCGCAACCCCCTCCCCCCAGTTCCCTGCGCCCCGATCTCGCCCGCTGGCATGGTCTGGACGACCTGATCCTCAGTCTGCTCGCCAAGGACCGCGAAGCACGCCCCAGGAGCGCTGCCGAACTGCTCCTGCTCCTTGACGCAGTGCAATTCCGTACTCCCGTTCCCCAACTTGCCACCGCCAACGTGGTTGAAGAAGAAATCCAAACAACCCAGGCCCCCGAAACCGGTCTCCCTGTAACCACTCTCCCTGAGGTCATTGAGGAAGAGCCCAGCCTCATTGCAACCCCGCCCAGCACCACCGTCATCCCGGCCCCAAACACAGAAACAAACACGGACACCAACGTGGCCGCCGTTGAAGAGTCCGTAAGCCTTTCAGCTCCTCCAACGATCTCTGACGGCATTGACACAACGCAGGCCGTGGAAGAACAACTCACAGCCGCCGCAATCCCGCCGGCCACTCCCGTCCCGCCGGAAACAAGCACAGAAACAGGCACGGACACCAACGCGCCCGCCGTGGAAGAGGCCGTAAGCGTGCCGGTTCCGCCAACGATCTCTGACGGCATGAACACAACGCAGGCCGCCGAAGAAGAGCTTGCACGCTTTCGAGTTCCGCCGCCCATCTCCACCCCCGTTTACCAATTCATGGTGACTGCGGTGCAACGCTCAACCGTCGTCGAGCCGCCAGGCACCCTCGCTACTCAAGCCGCAGCGGAAGAACCCATCAGCCTCGTCGAGCCGCCTACCGTTTCAGTCGGCGCGGACGCCCACATCGCCGTCGAAGATGGGTCCGAAAAGCCTGACGATTTCCATCTCTGGCTCCGCCAATACGCGCGCAGAAACCCAACCCAGGCGCCAGAAAAGCCGGTACAGCCGCCGGCCGCCGAAGTGTCCCTGGACATGCCCAGGGGCACGATAGAAAAGCCCCAAGAGCCTGCCCAACCGCAAGACCTCATCGCCGGTCCCGATCTGAAAAACGACGCCGGCCAGGAAACCAAAAACTTCCCCGCGCCGGAGATCGCGATCCCCGGCGCGGAACCACCCATCGCGCTCACTCCCGAGCAAAAAGAGCTTGCTGAGCTGCTGCGGATCTTCAGTGCCGCAAGCGCGGCCGGGACCAGCCAGGGCAAGCCTGGAGGAAGCACCATACTTGGGCGTTTCTTCTCTGGCGCGAACGCGGGCAAAGTCGCGGAGGCCGCCGGCAGAATCCCAGCCGGGCCGGCCATCCTGCCTGCCCCTTCGAGCATTGCCCAGTACCCCGCCGCCGCGGGAAGCATTGACACCGCCGCGATGCAGCCGCCCTCCGCACACGCCAATCCTGTGCGCGAACCAGATCCCCACGCCGCAGCCGGCACGCCTCATGAAACCACTACGGAAAGGTTTACTCACCCGGTTTGGAAGGTCCTTGCTGCCTTGATTCTGCTCGCGGTCTTGGGCTTTGCCGGATGGCGCCTCGGTTACACCGATCCAAAACTGCCCCCCGCAAATCTCTCCAAGGGTTGCAACGCGGGCGATGCCAGGGCCTGCACCCAACTCGCTGCCTGGTACGAGCAAACCAACACCGTGAAGGATGGCGATGCCAAAGCGGTAACCTACTACGCCAAAGCCTGCGATGCTTCCTTCCCGCTCGCATGCCGCAAGCTCGGCTATAAATACCTTTTTGGGAAGGGCATCCCGGAAGACAACCCTCGCGCCATGACCCGCTTGGCAAAGGCCTGCGATCAAGGCGACTTCGAGAGTTGCGACGTACTTGCAGAGATCTATCACAACGGCAATTACGTGGAAAAGAACGACGAGCAAGCCACGCAGTTATACTCCAGGTCCTGCTCTCTGGGCGAAGACTTTGGATGCAGGTGGGCCACGCGGCTTGAAGCGCTCAAATCCCCCGCCCCCGCTGTTCCGCCGGCTCACTTTCCCCGTCCCACAACCACATCCGTAGCTGCTTCCGTTGCCTCTCCCTTATTGAAACCGAAGCCCTCACCGGCAACCGTGGCCCAGCCCGCTCCCCCCACCCAGTAGTCCAGTTGGGGGCCCCTCATCTACCGCGTATTCCCAGGTGAAGCGTCTATCCATGAGCACCAAAAAATCAAAAGCCCCCAACCTCATTCATTGAGGCCGGGGGCTTTTACTGATCCCTGATCCCTGCCTTTACGGCTTCACCCTCACCGTAGGCTCCACGCTAAGCCCCGGCCGCAGCAGGTGGTCCGGATCCTCGTTCTTGATATCGGTAAAGTCGATGCGCACCGGAACCCGCTGCACCACCTTCACATAATTGCCCGTCGCATTCTCCGGCGGGAAAAGCGAAAGCACGGACCCCGTCGCGCCCCCAATCTGCGTCACTTTGGCGTGATACTTCTTGCCCGTCGCGTCCACTGAAACTTCCACCGGCTCGCCGGCAGACATGTGCTTCAGTTGCGTCTCCTTGAAGTCCGCCGTGATCCACAAGTCGTCCAGCGAAACCAGCGTCAGCAAATTCTGCCCCACGCTCACGTTCTGGTTGATCTCCACGCTCTTGCGGGTGATGATGCCTGCTGCCGGCGCGACGATCTTCGTGTAGCTCAGGTTCAGTTCCGCCTGGTCCAGTTGCGCCTGCGCCCCTTCCACCTGGGCCTCCGCCTGTTTCGCACGCGCACTCTGCGCCGCCACCTGCTGCGGACCGGTCTCGGCGTACTTCAACTGGTCCTTGGCCTGCGACTCCTTTTCGCGTGCAATCTTCACTGCATCGCCGGCGGCCTGTTCGGTCGCGCGCGCGTCGGCCACGGCTGCCTTGTCGGCGTCCGCCGCGGCCACCGCCGCGTCAAACTGCTGCTTGCTGATCACGTCCTTCGCCACCAGCGGCTTGTAGCGCTCCAGATCGGCCTGCGCCTTCACGGAGTTGGCCGTTGCCTGCGCCACCTTGGCGTGCGCGGCCTCCAGTTGCTGCTGGGCCTGTTCCACGCCGGCATGCGTCCCACTCACGTCCGACCCCGCCGATCGCAGGTTGCTGCCCGTGTTGATGGTCGTGATCGGCACGTTCACGTTGGCTGCCGCCGCATTGGCGCGCGCGCTCGCCAGTGCGGCCTCCGCGTTCTCCACCGCGACGTTGTAGTCCTTGGGGTCCAGCTCGGCAATCGGGTCGCCCGCCTTCACCACCTGGTTCTCTTCCACGTCCACTTTCAGCACTTGCCCGTTGATGCGGGAGCTGATCTGGATCAGGTGCCCGTTCACCTGCGCGTCGTCTGTATCTTCGCTATACGTCGAGTGCCACCAGACGGCGACCGCGGCCACCACCAGCAGCAGGATCACGACCACGACAATTCCCCTGCGGCTGGACTTCGGCTGCTCGATCTCTGTTTCCGCCGGCGCCGGCTGGCTCGGTGTTGGTGTTGAATCCGCCACGTTTACTTTCCTCCCAGATAGTTCTTGTAGCTCTGCCCTGCTCCCAGAGCCCGCGCCAGGCTCAGCTTGGCCACATTGTGCCGGTAGAGACTGGTTACGTATTCGCTTTCCGCCTGCGCAACACTCTGCTGCGCCTGGCTCACCGCCAGGTTGTCGCTCACCCCGTTCGCATAACGCTGCTGCGACTCGCTCAGCGCCTCATTCGCCAGTTCCACGCTGGACTTGGCCACTTCAACCTGTTTCTGCGACGACGCAATATCCAGCAGCGCATCCCGCACATCCGCGTCCACCTGCGCGTTCTTGTCGCTCAGCTTCGACTTTTCCGTGTCCAGCTCCGCCTGCGCCACCTGCGCCTCGCCGCGAAACTCGAACTCCTTGAACAGCGGCACGCTCACCATCCCCACCGCATCCCCCGTGCCATGCGAGTGGCTCAGCGTCGTCCCTATATCGCCATAGTCGCCATTGAACTTCAACACCGGCAACCGGTCCGCGGTCGCCGCCTTGCGCAACTGCTCGTACGCCTTCACCTGCTCCACCATCGCCGCCAGGTCCTTGCGGTTGGCGTGCGCCTGGCGGATCGCCGCGTCCACATCCAGTTGGTCAAACACCGCGTAGGGAACCTTGTCGGTCAAATTGAAGCTCTGCGCCAGCGGCAATCCAATCGTGCGCGCCAGGGCCAGCTTGTCCTTTTCCAGGGAATTCTTCGCCGCAATCAGTTGCTGGTCCAGTGTCTGCGAGTCCACCTTCGCCCGCAGTTCGTCCAGCAGCGGCGCAGTGCCCGCCTGGTGGTTCGCGGATGCCTGGTCCAGCGAAACCTTTGACGTGGCCCCCTGCGCTTCCACGCTCGCCACCTCGGTCTCGTCGGCCAGCACCAGCAGGTACGCGTTGCCCACCGTCAGCACCACCATGTCCCGCGCATCGTCGGCCGACAACTGCGCCGCGGTAAAGTTGTGCCGCGCCGCCAGGTATGTGCGCAGAGACTGCACATCCACCAGCGACCAGCTCAGCGAGGCCCGCACGTCCGTGTAGCTGAAGGGCCCGATAATCTTCGGAAATCCCGGCAACCGCAATCCCTCGGCCGGCAGATCCACCTGCTGCACCGATTCCTTGCCGCTTCCATCCACCGACGGCAACAACGCCTGCAACCGGCTGAGCCTTTGACCGCGCGCCGACGCCGTCTGCGTTCCGCTCAGGATCACGCCCAGGTTGGCGCGCAGCCCGCGCTCAATCGCCTCGTCCAGCGAGAGGTCAATCGTCTGCCCCGTCGCCTCACCCGTCGTAACGCTGCCCTGAAAGCTGGAGGCCGTCGGCGTCGTCTGATTTGGGATAGCCTGACTCGCAGCCGTCTGCGCCAGCGCCGCGGGGCCGCCCAAGCACAAAACCGCCATCCCCAGCAGGCCGCCGCCCATCCTGGCAAAAATCGCGCTCTTTATCGTATGTTCTTGCGAAATCAAGGGCCTTCCACTCGCTGCGAAGCACTGTAACCCCAAAATGGCTGCCTTTAAGAGATGCGAAGCCAACGCGTCAGGGTTCTAAAAGTAGTGTAGCGGAGATTCGACATTTCCCAAGGTGCCCCGCAGCACATCCGAAGTGCATCTCAGAATGGCAAAGAGTGGTTGCCG
>Ga0255349_1000919_pt1 | contig 12197 bp, 12 predicted proteins | sample CBST25v15metaG_FD_189947 | JGI IMG/M metagenome (GOLD analysis project Ga0255349, IMG submission 189947) | Peat soil microbial communities from Stordalen Mire, Sweden - C.B.S.T-25.v15 | ecosystem: Environmental > Terrestrial > Soil > Wetlands > Peat | place: Sweden: Norrbotten County, Stordalen...
AACGGTTCCGGGTCCGCTTAGAGCACGGGCTCCTACGCACCAAGGAATGAACGACCTCTGTGCCGATGACGCAAGACTAATCTAAATCAGCTACGATACCCGTTTCATCCCCCGTGGGTCGGCAACGCCGGTGAGAGACTAGAGCAAATTTCCTATTGATATAGAGGAGAAATCGCACCCTCAGGGACTAAAGCCGTGCCCTTTCAAACTCCCTCTCCACCAAAAGCAGATTTGCTCTAATCTCCCGTGGTCGCCGCCGTCGGATCCTGGCCGCGGATCGCGCCGCAGTCGATCGACAGGCAGGCGCCCAGCTCGCTGAAGTCCTTGTTCCAGCGCGGCTGGTCTGCGGAAGCCAGCGCGGACAGCGCATAGCCGGAGGTGCGCAGGATTTCGTACCAGATGTTCTGCGCCTGCCACAGATTCAGCTCGAAAGGCAGTTCGACCAGTGTGCGGGCCAACGCCAGAGCCCGGTCCAGCGCTTCGAGCGCCCCGGAGGACATTTGCAGATCGACCATGGCCCGCTTCATGCGCTGATCGGCAAGGTAGGAGAGGGTCTGCGTCTCGAGCGAAACCTGATCCGCCTTGGCCAGGGAGAGAAAAGAGCGCAGTTGGGACTGGTCGATCGGATCGCTTTCGAGAGCGCGGCGCAGGCCCGCGTTGATGGCGAAACCAGCCGCCAGGACCAGGGCGGGCGGCTTGGGAAGTCCAGCCTGGGAGAGATAGTGCAGGAGGCTGGCGTGGTCGTCGTAGATGGTGGTGAGCGAGCTCTCGATGTCCGCGAGCGTGGAGTTGAGGATGATTTCGACGATGCGCCGCTGCTCGTCGGTGAACAGCGAGGTGAGCGAGTAGTCCATGCGGCCGTAGAAACGGTCCAGCAGGCGAATCACTTCGGGGAAGTCGGCGCGCTGCACGTGTTCAGCGGCTTCGGAGGAGAAAGCCTCGAAGGCAGCCGCGTCTTCCGGCAAGTAGGCCTTGATGGCTGCGGTGATGTTCTGGTCGCCGAAGTGGAGCACGGCAAAGGAGAAGCTCCGCTGCTTGCCGGTAATGGCGCTCACAATCTTGGCCCTGCCCAAAGCGAGCCGTCCCCGGCCGGAGGTATGCATGTCGTAAAAGTCGCGCCAGATTCGGAAGCAGAAAAGGTCCGTCTCCTCGCCATAAGAGGAAAAAACGGAGCTGATGGCGTAGTGGGCCGCCACCTGCTCCAGTCCCAACTGCTTGGTGCTGACCTGCGCCTTGTAGATTTTGGCGCCGTCGCCGGCATCGGCCACGTTGGAGTGGGCCTCGGCCAGGCGGGCCAGGAACGCGGGTTCGAGCGGCGCGGCCTTGTCTCCGCACACATCCCGAGCCAGTTGCAACACCCGCGCCGCGTAGGCGATCACCTGCACGGTTTCGATGCCCGAGATGTCGTCGAAGAACCAGCCGCAACTGGTGTACATGAGCTGGGCGTGGCGCTGCAACTCCATCAATTCCAGTGCGCGAACCCGTTCCGGGGGCGTGAGAGCGCGGATTTGGTGTTTGCGGAAGAAACGCTCCACCGGCTGGGAACTGCGGTCGAGCATCACCTCGATGTATCCGTCGCGGGCCGCCCAGACGTCCTTGAAGAGCGTGGCACCCTCCTGCTCGGTCATCGGGACGAGGGCGTCGCGCAGCTCGTCCAGCGCCTCGCGCAGCGGTGTGCGCCAGGCCTGGTTCCATCCGGCCTTGCCGCCGTTGCAGCCGCAGTCCGAGCGCCAGCGCTCAATGCCGTGAACGCAGCTCCAGGAGGTGTTGTCGACGATCTCAGCCTCGTACTCGGGAGGAAACTGCTCCAGAAACGAGCCGTAATTGGTCAGTTTGACGGTCTTGTCCGCCTCCAGCAGGCGCAGCGCGTAAGCCAGCGCCATTTCACCGTATTTGTGGTGGTGGCCGTAGGATTCACCGTCCGTCGCCACATGAACCAGCTGCGGCTGCGGGTTGCCTTTGAAGCCTGCCTTGAGCCGCGCGGCAAAGCTCTCGCCGGAGTCCAGCAGACCCTCGAAGGCAATGGCGCGCGAGGTAGGTCCGTCATAGAAAAAGACGGTGATCGAGAGACCGGACTCGAAGCGGACGCGATAGGGGTGGGTGGTGTCCACGCTGGCGTCGGGTGTCTCCGCCCACTCCGCGCCCTCCTGCAGGCTGCGAATGCGCTTGCACTGGTGCGGCGCCAGCACCGTGAACTTGATGCCGGATTGGGCCAGCAGCTCCAGCGATTCCGCATCGGCCGCGGTCTCGGCCAGCCACATCCCCTCAGGCTGCACGCCAAAGTGAAACTGGTAGTCGGCGATGCCCCAGCGAATCTGAGTCAGGCGGTCGCGGCGGCTGGCCAGCGGCAGAATGATGTGGTTGTAGACCTGCGCCATGGCCGAGCTGTGCCCCTTGAAGTTTTTGCGGCTGCGGCGCTCCCCGTCCAGGATCATGCGATAGGTGCGCGGCGCATTCTCCTTGAGCCAGCTCAGCAGCGTGGGGCCAAAGTTGAAACTCATATGCGCGTAGTTGTTCAGGATGCGCGTGATCTGGTTCTTGCTGTTCACGATGCGCGCCGCGCCGTTGGGAGCGTAGCACTCCGCGCAGACGCGCTCGTTCCAGTCGTGGTAGGGCGTGGCCGTGTCCTGAGTCTCGACTGTCTCCAGCCAGGGGTTCTCGCGCGGAGGCTGGTAAAAATGACCGTGAATGCAGACAAAGTGTTTGCTCGAAGCCATGAAAGTCCTTCTCCCGCACCGGTAAGCCCGTCTGTTTGACTATTGTAGGCTCGACCGCCCGGCCGGCGCTGAGCCTTTAGCCAGGTCGCAGGCACGCCACAGGTACCAACTGGCCACGGAGCGGAATGGCGCCCAGCGCTTTCCCCTCTTGAGCAGCACCTCCGGCAGGGGTAAATCCTCAGCGGCAAGGGGGCGGGTTTTGGGCACGCGCTGAAAGGTCAGCGCGAAGCCCTTGCGCACGCCATAGTCGCTCACCGGCAACACGTCCGGACGGCCCAGGCGAAAGATCAGGAGCATCTCCACCGTCCAGGGGCCGATGCCGCGCACCTCGGTGAGCCGCTCGACAATCTCCGCGTCCGTCATTTTCTTGATCGCTCCGTGCGTGGGAACCGTTCCGTCCAGGGTCTTGGCGGCCAGGTCGCGCAGCGCCTTGATCTTGTTGCCGGAGACGCCGGCGGCGCGTAGCGGTTCGTCCGGGGTGCTCAGAAGAGATTTGGGAGCCGGATCGCCGCCAAAGTACTCGCGAACGCGCCGATGAATGGTGGCCGCGGCCTTGCCGTGCAACTGCTGATAGAGGATCGACTCCACCAGCGACTCGAAGGGCGAGGGCGAGGGATCGAGCTTGAGGGTGAACGGTCCTGCGCGGTCAATCAGAGCGCCCAGCTTGGCGTCGGAGGCGCGCAAATGCTCAAGCGCCACGGTAGGATCAAAGGGAAGCTTGAGGCTGCGGCCGTCGTGAATCATAGGCAGAAGTTTACACCTGAGCCGGGCAAAAAGCCGAGACCCGGAAAGCCGAGGCGCAGAGTGATCTCCGCAGGGCAAACGCATCTTCCCCTGGCAGCACAGGATGATCGGGGTGCCGTCCGCCCCTGGCAGCACAGGATGATCTGGGTGCCGTCCGCCCCTGGCAGCACAGGATGATCTGGGTGCCGTCCGCAGCGCGCAGAATGCAATCACTTCAAGTTCAATTTGCCGGGGAAATATTGCAGAAAACCCACCGATAGCCGGAGAGTGATTTGGTGGAGCTGAGCGGGATCGAACCGCTGACCTCCTCGTTGCGAACGAGGCGCTCTCCCAGCTGAGCTACAGCCCCACGACATTTTCTATCTTAACAGCGGACGGCAATTCGTGGAAGGGGAACCATATTTGGACAGCGGCCAACTGATCCGGCCCATAATATATGCAACATTGCGGGTTATTTTTCGTCTGACTGGAGGCGGAAAAGATTGATTCGCGCGGATTGCCGGATGCGGTATCGAACGAGCGGCGGCGGCGTGCGTCTCACCGCGCGCAACACGGGAAAGCATCTCAAGCGCTGGGGATTCACGCTGCGGCGGCCGTTGAAGAAGCCTTACGAACAGTCGCCCGAGGCGGTCTCGAAGCGGGCCAACGAGGAGTATCCAAAGATCGCGGCCAAGGCCAAAGCCGAGGGCGTCGAGAGACAGTGGGGCGACGAGACCGGCCCGCGCTCGGAGGAATCGCAAAGGCTTCCCACAACACGCTCCGCAAGGCGAGCGCGGGGCTTAGAATACCTGCATGAGTTTCAAAGGAAAAGTCGTTTTCGTAACCGGGGCCTCGTCGGGCATTGGCGCGGCCACGACGCTGGCTTTTGCGGCCGAGGGAGCGCGGATGCTGCTGGCAGCTCGCCGCGCGGACAAACTGGCCGAAGTGGCCTCCGCCGCTCTCGAGCGCGGGGCCGAAGCTGTTCACACCATCAGCCTTGATGTGCGCAACCGCCAGGCCGTTCAACAGGCCATCGGCGCACTGCCCGCCGAGTGGGCGGCCATCGACGTGCTGGTCAACAACGCCGGCCTCAGCCGCGGCCTGGAGAAGCTCTACCAGGGCCAGATCGACGACTGGGAAGAGATGATCGACACCAACATGAAAGGGCTGCTCTACGTGACTCGCGCCGTGGTGCCGGGGATGGTCGAGCGGGGCCGCGGCCACGTGCTCAACCTGGGTTCGACGGCCGGCGAGATGACCTACCCCGGCGGAGCAGTCTACTGCGCCACGAAGGCCGCCGAGCGGGCCATCAACGACGGCCTGAGGGAAGACTTGCTGGGCACACCGGTCCGCGTGACCACCGTCGACCCCGGTATGGTGGAAACCGACTTCAGCCTGGTGCGTTTCCATGGCGACCAGGAACGAGCGGCTAAAGTGTACAAAGGTATCCAGCCCCTCGTGCCGGAAGATATCGCCGAGGTGATCGTCTGGGCAGCGAGCCGTCCTGCGCATGTGAACATTGCACGGGTGGTGCTGACCTCGGTGCAACAGGCCAACTCGCTGCTTTTTCACCGCGAGGCTTGAGCCACGAGGGTAAAATCGCGCCCCGCCCGGTCTTCCAGAAAGCTCATGGAGGGCCGGGCGAAATTGTCGAGCGGAAGCTCGCCTTATACGAGGTGCGCGATCTGCCCTTCAATCTGGGTCAGGGCTGCCTCCAGGGCGGCTCTGCGCGCCGGGTGAGAGGTCTTTTGCGAGAGGATGTTCTCTCTCTGCAAATTCAGCGCCTGTTTCTTGCGTGCCTGCTCGGCGCGCACCTGCTGGGCCAAGCGTTTGGCCTCCTCGCTTACAATTCCGTCGCCGGGACCTCCGCTGAACGCTGTGGGCTCAATCGGGGCTTTGTCGGGGCCGACTTCCGGTTGTTGCAAGGTATTTGCCATCTACTCCTCCTCAAATTTACTTTCATGAACCATAAGACTTATCTTCTATTCTACGGGTGTTGGCCGCATTGTGCCCCGCGAAATGCGGGAGCTGGCCCCCGATGCGGTGGAGGAAGTTCCCATGCAGGTTTGGCAGATCTCGTCGTTTGGCCTTGATTCTTTGGAGTTTGTGGAGCGTCCAACCCCTCAGCCGGGCCCCGGCGAAGTGCTGGTTCGCGTGCGTGCGATTTCCTTCAATTACCGCGATCTGCTGGTGGTCAAGGGGCTGTACAACCCTAAATTGAAGCTGCCGCGCACTCCCTGCTCGGATGGCGCGGGCGAGGTCGAGGCCGTCGGCGAGGGCGTCACCCTATGGAAGCCCGGCGACCGCGTGGCCGGCATCTTCATGCAGAACTGGCTGGACGGCCCGCCCACTCAGGCCAAGGTCAAAGGGGCCCTCGGCGGCGACATCGACGGCATGTTAGCCGAGTTTGTCGTCCTCCACGAGGCGGGACTGGTCCGCCTGCCCGCGCACCTCAGCTTTGCCGAAGCCGCCACCTTGCCCTGCGCCGCCGTCACCGCCTGGAACGCGCTGGCTGCCGGCGATGTCCGGCCGGGCTCGACCGTGCTGACGCTGGGAACCGGCGGCGTGTCGATCTTCGCGCTTCAGTTGGCGCGGCTGATGGGTGCGCGAGTGCTGGGTACTTCGGGTTCCGCCGCCAAGCTGGAGCGCGCCCGTTCGCTCGGCCTCCATGCCGGCTTCAATTACCGCGAAAACCCCGATTGGGACCGCTGGGCGCTCGACCAGACCGGCGGCGAGGGCGTGGACCTGGTGGTCGAAGTGGGCGGCGTGGGCACTCTGCCGCGTTCGCTGCGCGCGGTTCGCATGGGCGGGGTTATCGCCCAGATCGGCGTCCTCTCTGGATCGCAGGAACCGTTTCCGCTAGCCTTGATCCTCCACAAGCAGGCCCTTATCCGGGGAATTTACGTCGGTTCGCGGCAGAACTTCGAGGAGCTGAACAAGGCCATCTCGCTCGCTCAACTGCGCCCCGTCGTCGAGAGCTTTCCCTGGACCCAGGCGCGCGAGGTGCTGGCCCGCATGGAAGCCGCCGCGCACTTCGGCAAGCTGGTGCTGACGCTCGACTGAGGGCCGCGCTCATGCAGCAAAGGGAGCGAAAGGAACGCCGGGCGGTCGCACTTGCGCCATACCGCGTCCCCAACCTCTTCTTTGTTGCGGGCGAGTGACCTGCTTAGCTCGGGAGCAATCCACCAGGACGTTATGGCGATCAATTCACCCGCATTCCGGGTAGCTCGGCGAACTCCGCGGCAGTGACTGGATGGCTGAAATAAAAACCTTGCGCCTCATCGCAATCCTGAGTCTTCAGAAACGCAATATCTTCGGCTGATTCAACTCCCTCTGCAATGATGCGCAGCTTCAGGCTCCGGCACATGCTGATGATTGCGTTTACGATCGCCGTGTCCTCCGGGTTGCTGTTCATCCCGCGGACAAACGACTGGTCGATCTTGAGCGCATCGACTTCGAGCATTCGAAGACAGCTCAAGCTGGAGTAGCCTGTGCCGAAATCGTCGATTGCCACCCGCACCCCTCGTTCTCGCAGGGCTTGCAGGGTGGGCAATCCGAATTGGGTGCGCTCCATGATCGCACTCTCGGTCACTTCAACATTGAGAGATTCCGGCGCCAGGCATGTTTCGTTCAGGGTCTCGTTTAGGCTCTTTAGAAAGCTCTTGCTTCGAAACTGAAGAGTGGAGACGTTCACCGACATGGTGATCGGGCGCATAGCCCTATCCGCCCAGGCCTTCGCTTGAGTACACGCTTCACGCAGAACCCATTCGCCGATGGGCAGTATAAGGCCGGAGTCTTCCGCCACCGGGATAAACGTTATCGGCGCCACAGATCCATGATCGGGATGCGTCCATCGCAGCAGAGCTTCCGCTCCAGTGATGGCTCCCGATTTGAGATTAACGATGGGTTGGTATTGCAGCGTTAGTTCGTGCCGTTCCAAGGCGTGCCGCAGGTCTTCCTCCATGGATTGCCGTTCAACCGCCTTGACGTTCATCTCTGGCTTGAAAAACCTGAAGTTCTGGCGCCCGGCCCATTTGGCTTGGAACATGGCGGTGTCTGCGTTCCTCAGCAGAGTTGGCGCATCCAGCCCGTCATCGGGGTAGACGCTGATGCCGATGCTTGTGGTCACATAAAGCTCGTGGCCCTCGATCGAATGAGCCTCTTTCATCGCCTTCAAGATTCTTCTGGCTGTAAAGCCGGCGTCTTCCACTTGCTGCATATCCTGGAGCAAGAGAACAAATTCATCCCCACCTTGCCGGCTGACCGTGTCTGGGGCGCGAACGCAATTCTGCAGCCGCTGAGCAACGGATTTGAGAAGCTTGTCGCCGGCTGGATGTCCCAGCGAATCGTTGATGTGCTTGAAGTTGTCCAGATCGAGAAAGAGGATAGCCAATAGACTCGTTTCGCGTTTTGCCCGTGTGATCGCCAATGCAAGCCGGTCGTTCAGCAACAGTCGATTCGGCAAGCCGGTCAGAGCGTCGTGCTCGGCCAGATGCGTTATCTGTTCGGCCAGCGCCCGCGCCGCGGTCACATCGCGAAATACCAGAACTGCTCCCGATGCTAGCCCGAAACGGTCACTGATGGGGGCGACAGAGTCCTCGATAAAGATCTGATATCCGTCCCGACGGGTCAGGATGCAGTTTGCCGGCAAGTAGTTCATCCGGCCTTGTCCAATTGCTTGCTCTGTAGGATTGTCGGCAATATCGCCGGTGGCGGCGTCTATGATCTGGAAAGAATCGGTCAGGGGCCGACCTACGGCTTCCATGAGCGACCAGCCTGTCATTCTCTCCGCAACGGGGTTGAGAAATGTGACGTTCCCCGCGAGGTTGGTGCAGATAACGGCGTCGCCGATGCATTCGAGCGTGGTCTGAGCCCAGTTCTTTTCGTTAAACAACGCAACTTCCAGGATCCTGCGGGCAACTGAATTGCGCATGGCACGCATCAGTTCGTGCGATTCAATCTGACCCTTCACCAGATAGTCCTGCACACCTCCTTCCATGGCATACAGCGCCATCTCCTCGTCCCGAGGGGCGATTAACAAAACAATGGAAGCGCCTCGCCCGGCTGCGTGGGCCCGAGCGATTGCCTCGCTTCCCGTTGCGTCCGGGCAACCATAGAAGTCCAGCAGGACTACGCTAACCGGTTGCGCCTTGAGATAAACTTCGGCATCCGCCATGCATCCCACGCGTATTAATGCGAAGGAGTAGGAGCCTTGGTCATTGAACATCTCGCCGATCAGGCGAGCCTGTTCATCGTCATTCTGAATCAATAGAACAGTCTTGATAGGTCTCGTGCTCATCCCGCGGCCTTTGTCAGGGCCCTATGTTCAGCATCATTCGGCAACCTGGCCGCTCTTTTCGCACTTTGACGGATGTGCACCATTGAATCATCGCAACTGCTCGGGATGCAGTCTGGTCTATTGTGCGCACAAGTGCGTTAATAACGCGGGTTCGCTTTCCGGCGAACCCGCTCAAGAGGCATTACGGGGGGAAGCCACAGATCTATGGGGGAGGGTGCGAAGGATTGAATTACGAAGAAGGATTTCAACTCATCACTCCTCTTTCTCATAGCATGTATACGCCGGCGTTTCTATGCTGGTCTATATTGCTCATCATTGAAAAAATTCTTGAAAATTGCTGAATATAATTCGGCTCACCTGAACGGAAGGCGCATCGAAGCGTCAAGCAGCCGCTTTCGACTCATTTTCCGATATCACTGGCGACTCGTTCTCTGCTCGGGCCACGCCGGATCGAATGGACTCCGAGGCGAACTTCTGTCAATGATATGGATCGGCCCATCCGTCAGCAATCTTTGACCTATCGGAAGCGTTCGAAAATCGTGATTCTGGAGACTTACGGGGAATCGGGTAATTTCGTCGCTTGCAAGGGCGGCTCCTCAGTATGGGGAAGAGGGAGAAAAATCCGCGCAGTCCCTCCTGGAAAGACCGAGCAATATATGACAGTTTGTGGCTCAGCCGAGGAATATTCTGTTCCCCATGACCAATGCAGTACGAATCACCAGTGTTGAGATGGACGGCGAGGACGGCCTGATTGTCACGTTTTCAGATAGGACGACAGGCGCGTATGCGGTGGAGGACTTGCTGGGGCTGCAAGTCTTGCGAGAACCAGTTGAAAAGTCGAAGGGCCAGGATCTTGAGCAAGTTCCGCAAAGCTGAGCATCCGTGGTGTTGGCTGGAAGGCGGTGAAAGAAGGAGAAGCACGCAAGCTCATGGATATGGATTCGGTTCACTGTCCGTAATCGGACAGCGTTACGCTGAAATCGGTCACTCTGGGCGCGGTTTCTTGTTGTTTATCTTACTAAATAGCTTTTTATCAACGCATAGATGCAAGACTCATTTGGCACGGCAGGTGCAATGATTCTCGGCGTATGGATATTGCGCGCCCGGATTTATTGCAAAAGACGAGGTGCCGGCGTTGAATTCTGGCTGGCGTAGTCGCGGCAGTTGCGCTGCCTGGGATGTTGCGGCTCAAGCCTGCTGCTCCGACCGTGGATCGCTCGACGATTTGGACCGATACGGTCAAGCGTAAGCCGATGGTCCGGCAGGTACGCGGCTCAACCGGAACGCTGGTTCCGCGCGAGGACAGCATCGAGCTGATTCCCGCGCAGACAGACGCGACCGTCGTACGCATCCGCGTTCTGCCTGGAGCCAAAGTCTCGCCGGATACTACCCTCATGGACTTGGCCGACCCTCAGCTTGAGCAGGAGCTTCGGAGTGCAAAATTGGCGCTGAAGGCCACGCAGGCCGATTACAAGAGTCCGCAGGACTCGCTCGAAAGCACGCTGATGAACAAGAAGACGGCAGCCGCTGCTGGAGTTCGTGCCGGCGCGCGGCGGCTGTCGAACCCATGCAGGCATTGAGAACCGAGTAACTCGTCTTATGAAATCGGAGTAACTTCATGATCGAACTGAAAAATGTGGAACGAAGTTATAAGACCGGACCCGCGGAAACCTGAATGCTGCGCCGCATCGGCATGGTCTTCCAGAACTATCATCTGCTGGACGATCTTACCGTCGCCGAGAACATCGATCTTCCGCTCACCTACAAGAACCTGCCCGCGAAAGAGCGCCAGGCCATGGTGGCCGACATCCTCGACCGCTTCCAGATTGTCGCCAAGAAAGACCTATATCCCTCGCAACTCTCTGGCGGGCAGCAGCAACTGGTGAGCATTGCGCGCCGTGGTTCATGCGCCCGCGCTGCTCTTGGCCGACGAGCCAACCGGCATTGTCTCCTCCACGCTGGGCACAGGGACCACCGTCTCCGGTTACGATCCCTCGATCAATGCGCAGTTTTACAGCGACCATAACTCGCAATCGCACACCAATCGGCAGCTCTACGGCGTATCGGTCTACAAACTGAACACCAATCTGCTCAACGTGAGTTACAAGCAGTCCTTTCCCACCGAAAGCTATCTCGAGTGGACTGGGACAACAGCCGGACCAATTCCAACAGCCCGGACAACAGCCTGAGTCCGCAGCTTTACACAAGCATGCGATTCTATGTTCAGCAGCAGTTGCTGGCAGCCCTCGGATTGGGGCCGAACCTGCGTTTCCTGCGCATCGGCAAGACCAACCGGAAGATCTCCGATACCGCATTTAGCGCCCAGTTGACGGCCACCGTGACCCAGGTCTGCGATCTGTACTGGGATCTGGTGAACGCCTATGATCACTGCTGTCCGGCTACAAGCAGAACAGATTCAACTGGTTGCCAGAATCGTCTAGGTTGTTATCGCAGCTCATCGCCTGAAATGCTTGTGAAATCGGGGTTTTCTCGAAGAGAGTTACGCTGAGAATCTGTAGGATTTGGCTACCTTCCAGGCCGAGTCGTTTGCGGACGATGGCCACCAGGACGAAGATGCTGACGGCGATCCATCCCATAGAATGCGCCGGTCTCGATCAGAAGTTCGTCGAGTATGTTGACGTCATGCACCTTGCCGTCGGTAATGCGAATGAAGGTGGGGATGTTGCCGCGCAGGTCGAGCAGCGTATGCATCTTCACAGTGCCTTTGTGTTTGCGGAGCCTAACCCGCGGGAGGACCGACAGACATAGATCGATGGTGGTTGAAACCAGCGCATACCGGGCCTGCACAAGGTCTACGCCGAGAGGATCGTCGGCGTACAGCGGCCGAGCGATGGCAATCAGCATCAGGGCGAAGTCGGCATGGATGCGCCAATAGTGGGCCTCGTTGGCGTCGCCCAGGCCGGGGTCCCCACGGACAGGTCTTCGTCCGTGGGGTGGAGCGTGTTGTGCGGCCGCGGAAGCCCATGTCGTACAACTTGCCGCGCATAGCGCCCAGGCAAGCTTCGATGTCGCGGAGAATCTCGGGGTAGGTCAACTGCGCAAAGGCCATCGCCAAGTACTGATCGCGGCAGGAGAAGCCTCGATGGTGTGCATCTCCACGATAGCGCTCGACGCACTTCTGAAACTCGTAGGAGGGCAGGTGATCCAGCAGTTGGGAGAAGACGGTCTGTCCGGCATTCATCCCTTATTGTCGGCAATCGGCGCGCCTTGCGGCCACTCGGCGCTGGCCCTCGCCTCCGCCGCAGGGAATTCAAATCGAAAAACAAGAGTTATCTTCTATCGCGTCTGGTATGCGATGGGTACAGCGGGTCGCCCGAATTTAGCCGGACACTAGCCTGGATCATTCATGAACGCGTCTCGATCAGCGTTTTGCTCGGTGCAAGATTGCGGAAAGCGGCAGCGGCGGCGAGATCTTGCTCGGCTGTAGGTTACTGCGC
>Ga0255349_1000932_pt1 | contig 12103 bp, 9 predicted proteins | sample CBST25v15metaG_FD_189947 | JGI IMG/M metagenome (GOLD analysis project Ga0255349, IMG submission 189947) | Peat soil microbial communities from Stordalen Mire, Sweden - C.B.S.T-25.v15 | ecosystem: Environmental > Terrestrial > Soil > Wetlands > Peat | place: Sweden: Norrbotten County, Stordalen...
GACCATGGCCGCGCAAACTGAAACCGGGACGTCGCTGAGTCTGGATGCCGAGGGCTGGGTGCATCCGGCGCGCCGCGTGCCGTCACCCAACTGCAACGCGCGTCCCGAGGGCTGTGCGATCAGCCTGCTGGTGATCCACAACATCAGCCTGCCGCCGCGGGAATACGGCGGCGACGGCGTCGAGCAGTTGTTCACCAATACCTTGAATGCGCATGAACATCCCTTCTATGCCACGATAGCCGATTTGCGCGTTTCCGCGCATTTTTTCATCCGCCGCGACGGCGCACTGCTGCAATTTGTGCCGGTGGGACTACGCGCCTGGCATGCCGGGGTTTCCAACTGGGGCGGGCGCGAGGGCTGCAATGACTTTTCGCTGGGGGTGGAGCTGGAAGGGTGTGACTTTGAGGCTTTCGCCGAAGCGCAGTACCGCGCCTTGCAGGATTTGATCTTGCTGCTGCGCGAGCATTTTCCTGGTCTTGCCCTGGCTGGGCATCAGGATATCGCTCCGGGACGCAAGACCGACCCGGGCCCGTATTTCGACTGGAGCAGGCTGAACGCATAAGAGTGAGCCAGGCGCACTCTTATGCGCAGGGCATGCGGATCAAAGTTCGATCTGCGCCCCGAGTTCAACCACGCGGTTAGTGGGAATCTGGAAGAAGTCGGTGGCGCGCAGGGCATTCTTGCTCATCCACAGGAACAGGTGCTCGCGCCAGCGCGCCATGCCCGGCCTGTCGGTGGAGATCAGGGTTTCGCGCGACAGGAAAAACGATGTATCCATCATGTCGAATTCCAGCTGATGCTGCTTGCAGTCCATCACGATATCGTCAATGTTCGGGGTGCCCATAAAGCCATAATGCGCCACGACACGCCAGAAACTGCCGGACAACTGAGTAACTTCGGACAGGGTATCCACATACGGCAAGTCTTCGGTGATGATGGTCAGCAACACCACGCGCTCATGCAACACTTTGTTATGCTTGAGGTTGTGCAGTAGCGCATGCGGCACACCCTGGGTGGTGCCGGTCAGGAACACCGCGGTTCCGGGGACCCGGGTTGGCGGATACTGTTCGATATTCTGAATGAAGTCCTCCAGCGGCAGCGCATGTTCACGAATCCGCTCGGACAGCAGTTCCCGGCCCAGTTTCCAGGTATTCATCACGATAAACACCACCAGAGCGATGGTCAGCGGCAACCAGCCGCCATGCGTCAACTTCAGCAGATTGGAGCTGAAGAAGGTGATGTCTATGATCATGAACAGCGCGGTCAGGCCGGCCGCCAGCGGTAAAGGCCAGTGCCAGTTGGCGCGCGCCACCACAAAGAACAGCATGGAAGTAATCACCATGGTGCCGGTGACGGCAATGCCATAGGCCGCCGCCAGGCTGTCGGACGAACCGAAAGACACCGTGACGATCAGCACCGCCACCAGCAGGGCCCAGTTGACGAAGGGCAGATAGATCTGACCGATTTCGCGCGCCGAGGTGTGATTGATCTGCATGCGCGGGCAATAGCCCAGCTGGATCGCCTGGCGGGTCAGCGAGAAGGCGCCGGAAATCACCGCTTGCGAGGCGATCACCGTGGCCATGGTCGCCAGAATGATCATCGGCAGCAGGCACCAGTTGGGCGCCATCAGGAAAAACGGATTGGAAATCGCCGCCGGATGGACCAGCAGCAGCGCGCCTTGACCGAAGTAGTTCAGCACCAGCGCCGGCAGCACCAGGCCGAACCAGGCGTGCTGGATCGGCTTGCTGCCGAAATGGCCCATGTCGGCGTACAGCGCCTCGGCGCCGGTCAGCGCCAGCACCACCGCGCCCATGGTCAGAAACGCGCCCCAGCCATGCACCATGATGAATTTGATGCCATACCAGGGATTGATTGCCAGCAGCACCTGCGGCATCAGGATGATGTTGCGCGCGCCCAGCACCGCCAGGGTAATGAACCAGATCAGCATCACCGGTCCGAACAGTCGGCCGACGCTGGCGGTGCCGAAGCGTTGCAGCAGAAACAGGCCCAGCAGCACTACGATTGCCATGGGCAGCACAAACCGGGCCATGCCCGGGTTGATCACCTTCAGGCCTTCGCAGGCGGAAAGCACCGAAATCGCCGGAGTAATGATGGCGTCGCCATAGAACAGCGCTGCGCCGAACAATCCCAGCATGATGATGCGGCGGCGCGAGGCGCCTTTGACCAGGCGGCGCGCCAGCGCCATCAAGGCCATGATGCCGCCTTCGCCGCTGTTGTCGGCTCGCAGGATGAAGGCAACGTATTTGATCGTCACCACCATCAGGATGGACCAGAAAATCAACGACAGGATGCCAAGAATATTGGCTTGGGTCAGCCCGATGTTGGCCGCGGAAAAGCACACGCCCAAGGTGTACAACGGACTGGTGCCAATATCGCCGTACACTACCCCCATTGCCGACAGGGTTTTGGCCGTCATGCTCTGTTTTTTGTGATCCTGCATGGTATGTATGGTTTAGCTCTTAGCAAGATGTAAACAATCAATGCGCCAGATGCGGCGCACAGCGAAGGATCTGCCTGCGTATTTGCTTGCGCAGATTACAGCAGACGGCTGGCAGTGCAAGGATTAACCTTTCGATAGGCTAATTATATAGATAATCTGTTGGACTGAGGCCACAGTCATAAGAAATTCTGAGCGCCATGAGCACCCTGTCCAGTCAGGTGCCGGGGCGCAACAGTTTCAACCGGGCTGGCAAAACGCTACAATCAGTCACTTTTCGCCGATTTTCCAAGGATGTTGTCCATGCGAGCTGCGCAATTTTTTATTTCCACCCTGAAAGAAGCGCCTGCCGAAGCCGAGCTTCCCAGTCATAAACTGATGTTGCGCGCCGGCTTGATCAAACGACTGGCGTCGGGTCTTTACTCCTGGATGCCCATGGGGCTGCGCGTACTGCGCAAGGTGGAGGCGGTGGTGCGCGAGGAAATGACGCGCGCCGGTTCGGTCGAGCTGCTGATGCCTGCGGTGCAACCCGCAGAGCTGTGGCAGGAATCGGCCCGCTGGGATTTTTATGGCAAGGAGCTGTTGCGCTTCAAGGACCGGCATGAGCGTGAATTTTGCTACGGTCCGACCCATGAAGAAGTCATCAGCGATATCGTGCGCAAGGAAATCAACAGCTACAAGCAGTTGCCGCGCAATTTCTACCAGATCCAGACCAAATTCCGCGACGAAGTGCGCCCGCGTTTTGGCGTGATGCGTTCTCGTGAATTTATCATGAAAGACGCGTATTCGTTCCACGCGGATTTTGATAGCCTGCTGGAAACCTACAACGGCATGTACCAGGCCTATGGCCGGATATTCAACCGCCTGGGCCTGAAATACCGCGCGGTGGCGGCGGATACCGGCTCTATCGGCGGCACCGGATCGCATGAATTTCAGGTGCTGGCCGACTCTGGCGAAGACCTGATCGCCTATTGCCCGGATTCGGACTATGCGGCGAATATCGAACTGGCCGAGGCGCTGGCGCCCAGCGCGACGCGGCCCGGCGCCAGCGAGGCGCTCACGCTGATCCACACTCCCGGTGTCAAGACCATCGCCGAACTGGTGGCGTTTCTCAAACTGGACGTCAAGCGCACGGTCAAGGCGGTGGTGGTCGAGGGCGAGCAGGGCGAGGCGGTGCTGATGCTGGTGCGTGGCGACCACGAACTCAACGAAATCAAGGCGGAGAAACTGGCCGGCATCAAACAGCCGTTGACCATGGCATCCGCCGAGCTTATTCGCGCGTCCTTTGGTGCAGGTCCGGGCTCGTTGGGTCCGGTCGGCTTTCAGGGGCGGGTGATTGCCGACCGCAGCGTGGCGGTGATGGCCGACATGGTGACTGGCGCCAATCAGGACGAGCATCACCTGAGCGGGGTGAACTTTGTTCGCGACTGTCCCGAGGCGGAAGTGGCCGATTTGCGCAATGTGCTGGCCGGTGACCCGTCTCCGTGCGGCAAGGGCGTGCTGGCGCTGTGCCGCGGGATTGAAGTCGGCCATGTATTCCAGCTGCGTCAGAAGTATTCCGAGCCGATGGGGTGTTCCTTCCTGGACCGCGATGGCAAGCTGAAAGTGATGGAGATGGGGTGTTACGGTATCGGCGTGTCGCGCATTGTCGGCGCGGCGATCGAGCAGAGTTTCGACGATCGCGGCATCATTTTCTCCGATTGCATGGCGCCATTTACCGTAGTGATCGTGCCTATGGGCTATGGCCGCAGCGAGATGGTGCGTGTCGCCGCCGACCGTCTGCATGAGGAATTGCTGGCCTTGGGAATCGATGTGTTGCTGGATGACCGTGACGAGCGGCCGGGGGTGTTGCTGGCGGACTCCGAATTGCTCGGGATTCCGCATCGCGTGGTCATCGGCGAGCGCGGGCTGAAAGAAGGCAATGTCGAATATCAGGCGCGGCGTGACAGCAGCGCCAGCAGTATCGCCTTCGGGGGGATTGTGCAGTATCTGCAGGCACGCCTGGCATCATGACGGCATGAGCTGAACCGGCGGGGAGGCTTTGCGCCTGCCCGCCACTGCTTCAGTGCTCCTGTGCCAGCAACATTTTTTTCAGCAAGGCCGCCAGGGTCTGTCGCTCCGCTGCATCCAGCGGCAGCAGCAACTCGGCTTCGGCCGCCAGATGGTGGGTGACGGCGTCGTTGATGACGTTCAGCCCTTTTTCGGTCAGGGTGACATTCACGCCGCGCCGGTCATCCTGATCCGGAGAGCGTTTCACCAGACCGGCGCTTTCGAGGCGGTTGATGCGGTTGGTCAGCGCGCCGGACGAAATCAGCACCATGTCCTGCATCTGATTGGGCGAGAGCTGATAGGGCTCGCCCTTGCGCCGCAGCGCCGCGAGTACGTCGAATTCGCCGACATTGATCGAATGGCGCGCCAGGTCTTGCAGTACCCGCCGGGTGACGAAGTACTCCATGCGCGCAATTCTGCCTATAACCTCGGTCGAAGAAGGATCGAGATCCGGGCGTACACTACGCCACAGGGCGACGATGCGATCGATTTGATCTGCTTGGTCGTACATGATTTTAATTTTTTATGAAATGGTAGGGACGCCTCTAGCTTATCATGAGTAGCAATACAAATGTTTTTATGTAAATGTATTATGTATTAAAATTATAAGGTAAATAGCCTGAAAATATGGAAGTTAAGCGCGGATTGTTGCTGTTTTCTGCCAATAAACACTGGAATGCACTGGGTTTTGTCTACCGCGCGTGATTCTAGTGAGCGCTTGATTTTTCGCGCAGAATCAAGCGGGTGTGGCACAACCTATCTTGCAGACATTGCCCGTGCGGGTCGAAATAAGCCCAGCAGAAAGGCGCCATGCACCACAGCAAGGACATGCGCGCAATGCTGACGCCGTTGTCCTGCATGCCCAGATAGGCCACCAGGGGCACGGCGACAAACAGGAACAAGGCCACGCAAAAGCGGAATGTCGCCAACCCCCAGCCGATCTCGCGGCCATTGTCGGTGACCAGGCGGATGCGCCAGGCCTTCATCGCCACGGTCTGCCCGCCCTTGACCCAGGACAGTCCGAAATAGGCAAACAGTATCCCCAGCAGAAAAAGCCGTTGCAAAGCCAGACCCAGGTCCGCGGGCAGGCGGTTTTTCAGCGGCAGGAACACGGCGGTGGCGATCAACAGCAGCGCGGCCATCAACAGCAGTTCGTACAGCAGGCATCCCAGGCGTCGGCTGAGACTGGGAGGAAGTAAGGTTTCAGTCATGGGCAAGTCACACGCAGTCCGGTTTATGAGGCGCTGGCGGCGCGGCATGTTGCTGGTTGCTCAAGATGCCGGCTCGGGAAATTTGGCCCTGCTGACAGTCGGGCCATTAGCGAAATACTTATATTTTTCAACGGGGAATACTACCAGAGCCCGGCCGTCAAGCATAGACGCTAAAAAAAGCTTGAGATTACCGTGGCTTAGCGGTTTTTGCGACTGCACAAAAGCGCTTGACCCATATTTGCTAATTAATATAAGGTTATTAGTTACAATGGGACAAATAATCTTTAGACAGAGGCAAAAATGCAGATCACGGGCGCGGAAATCGTAGTCCGATGCCTGCAGGAAGAAGGAGTCGAGTTTGTTTTCGGCTACCCCGGCGGCGCGGTTATCGAGATTTATGATGCAATTTTCAAGCAGAACCAGTTCAGACATGTACTGGTCCGGCATGAACAGGCGGCAGTCCATGCTGCGGACGCATACTCGCGTTCCAGCGAAAAGATCGGCGTGGCTCTGGTCACCTCCGGTCCGGGTGCGACTAATGCGGTGACGGGCATCGCCACCGCATACATGGATTCCATTCCCATGGTGGTGCTTTCCGGGCAGGTTTCCACGCCCGCCATCGGACTGGATGCCTTTCAGGAAGTCGACATGATCGGGATTACCCGACCGTGCGTGAAACACAACTTCCTGGTGAAAAATGTCGCGGAACTGGCGTCCACGATCAAAAAGGCGTTTTACCTGGCGAAATCCGGCCGGCCTGGCCCGGTGGTCGTGGATATCCCCAAGGACATCACGCAACAGCTGGCGGCGTTCGACTACCCCGAGAGCGTGAACGTGCGTTCCTATGTTCCGGTGATGCGCGGTCACAGTGGCCAGATCAAGAAAGCGATCAGCCTGCTGCTGGGCGCGCAACGTCCGCTGATTTATGTCGGTGGCGGCGCGGTTCAGGGCAATGCCTGGGAAGAAGTGCGGGCGCTGGTGCAATCGCTGGGCCTGCCCTGTACCAATACCCTGATGGGTCTGGGCGCTTATCCCGGCAATGACAGGCAATGTCTGGGCATGCTGGGCATGCATGGCACCTACGAAGCCAACATGGCGATGCATTATTGCGATGTGGTGGTGGCGGTGGGCGCGCGTTTTGACGACCGCGTGATCAGCGTGCCGGAGCAGTTCCTGGCGCAGGCCAAAAAAGTCATCCATATCGACGTTGATCCGTCGTCGATCGCCAAGCGCGTCAAGGTCGATGTGCCTATCGTCGGCGACGTCAAGCTGGTGCTGCGCGAAATGCTGGAGCAGCTCAAGCATGGCGGAGAAACCCTGGATGGCGCCGCGCTGGAATCCTGGTGGCGTCAGATCGAAGCCTGGCGTGCGCCGAACTCGCTGTTCTATGCGCCATCCGACACCTTGATCAAACCGCAGTACGTGGTGCAGAAGCTGTATGAAGTCACCGGCGGCAACGCGATCATTACCTCGGATGTCGGGCAGCATCAGATGTGGGCGGCCCAGTACTACCCGTTTGACACCCCGCGTCGCTGGATCAATTCCGGCGGCCTGGGCACCATGGGTTTTGGCTTGCCGGCGGCCATGGGCGCGCAATTGGCCAATCCTTACGCCACCGTGGCCTGCGTCACCGGCGATGCGTCGATCCAGATGAATATTCAGGAACTCTCCACCTGCAAGCAATATCATGTGCCGGTGAAGATCATCAACCTGAATAACCGTTATCTGGGGATGGTGCGCCAGTGGCAGGAGCTGTTCTATGGCAACCGCTACTCGGAAACCTATATGAACGCCTTGCCGGACTTCGTCAAACTGGCCGAAGCTTATGGCCATGTGGGCCTGCGGGTTGAAAAGCCTTCGGATGTCGAGCCTGCGCTGAAAGAAGCCTTCGCCCTGAAAGAACGCCTGGTGTTCCTCGATGTCATTACCGACCAGTCGGAGAATGTGTTCCCGATGGTGCAGAATGGCAAGGGACTGAATCAGATGGATCTCCCGCCGCACATGCGCGAGATTCAGTTGAATCCGTCAGAGAACAACCGTGATTACGGCAATCTGTGTTGAGGCGGAATCATGCGACATATTCTTTCCATATTGCTTGAAAACGAAGCGGGCGCACTGTCCCGCGTAGTCGGGCTGTTTTCCGCCCGCGGCTATAACATCGATTCGCTCACCGTTGCGGCGACCGAAGATCCCACCCTGTCGCGCATGACCATTGTCACGCATGGCACCGAGGAAGAGCTGGAGCAGATCACCAAGCAGCTGAACAAGCTGATCGAGGTGGTCAAGGTGATCGATCTCAACGAATCCGAGCATATAGAACGCGAACTGATGTTGATCAAAGTGCGTTCCATCGGCAAGGACCGCGAAGAGATGAAGCGCATGGCCGACATTTTCCGCGGGCGCATCATCGATGTTACCGACAAGACCTACACCATTGAGCTGACGGGAACCAGTGAAAAGCTTAACGCCTTTATCGAGGCGATCGACCACGCAGTGATCCTGGAGACGGTACGTACTGGGGCATCCGGCGTAGGGCGAGGTGAGCGGATTTTGAAAATTTAACCGGTGCGCTGATTTCTGCACCGTACTGACAAAAGGATGAGTAAATGAAGGTTTTTTACGATAAAGACGCAGATCTGTCGATCATCAAGGGCCAAAAAGTCGCGATCATCGGTTATGGTTCGCAAGGCCATGCCCACGCCCAGAACCTGAAGGATTCGGGTGTTGATGTGGTGGTGGGCCTGCGCAAGGATGGCGCCTCCTGGAAAAAAGCCGAAACCGCGGGTCACAAGGTCAAGGAAGTCGGCGAAGCGGTGAAGAAGGCCGATGTGGTGATGATTTTGCTGCCGGACGAATCGCAGCCTGAAGTCTACTACCGTGATATCGAACCGAATATCAAGAAGGGCGCCGCGCTGGCGTTCGCTCATGGCTTTAACGTGCATTACAACCAGATCGTGCCGCGCGCCGATCTGGACGTGATCATGATTGCCCCCAAGGGCCCGGGCCATACCGTGCGTTCCGAATACGTCAAGGGCGGCGGCGTGCCGAGCCTGATCGCGATTTATCAGGACAAGTCCGGCAAGGCGCGCGACGTTGCGCTGTCTTACGCCGCGGCCAACGGCGGCACCAAGGGCGGCGTGATTGAAACCAGCTTCCGCGAAGAAACCGAAACCGACTTGTTCGGCGAGCAGGCCGTGCTGTGTGGCGGCGCGGTCGAGTTGGTCAAGGCCGGGTTCGAAACCCTGGTTGAAGCCGGCTATGCCCCGGAAATGGCGTATTTCGAATGTTTGCACGAACTGAAGCTGATCGTCGACCTGATGTACGAAGGCGGTATCGCCAACATGAACTACTCGGTGTCGAACAACGCCGAATATGGCGAGTATGTGACCGGCCCTGAAGTGGTGACCTCGGCGACCAAGCTGGCCATGAAGAATGCCCTGAATCGCATTCAGAGCGGCGAATACGCCAAGATGTTCATTCTGGAAGGCAAGACCAACTATCCGTCGATGACCGCGCGTCGCCGCTTGAACGCCGAACATCCGATCGAAAAAGTCGGCGCCACCCTGCGTTCGATGATGCCCTGGATCGCCAAGAACAAACTGGTTGACCAAAGCAAGAACTGATCGCCATGCCCCGGCGCCGGCGCAGCATGACCGGTGACGGGCAGGGGAAACCCCGGCAGGCCTGCATGCGTGAGCATGCGCGCCTGCCGGGGTTTGTTTTTGCCGGGCTGGCGTGCGGCATTCTTGGGCGAGTGGCGTCCCCGCGCGCGCCGAACGCGGTATAATCCCCTGCACGTACTTGATGCACGACACTCTGACCTGGAGAGCAAATGTCTACGCAATATCCGCATCCCCTGATCGCCCGTGAAGGTTGGCCGTTCCTGATTATTTCCGTCGCAGCTTCGCTCTACATGACCTGGTCTGTTGGCTGGTGGTCCTGGCCGGTGTGGCTGCTGGCGGTGTTTGTGCTGCAGTTTTTCCGCGATCCGGCGCGCGTGGCGCCGCAAGAAGCGCGTGCCGTGCTGTCTCCGGCCGACGGCCGCGTGGTGGTGGTGGCCAAGGCGATCGATCCCTACCGCAATCAGGAGGCGCTCAAGATCAGCGTGTTCATGAATGTCTTTAACGTCCATTCCAACCGCAGTCCGGTGGATGGGGTGGTGGAAAAAGTCGAATATCATGGTGGATCGTTCCTCAACGCGGCGCTGGACAAGGCCTCGCTCGAGAACGAACGCAATGCGGTGCTGCTGAAAATGGCGGATGGCACCGACGTGACCTTCGTCCAGATCGCCGGCCTGGTGGCGCGTCGCATCCTGTGCTACACCCGCGCGCAGGAGCAACTCAGCGCCGGGCAACGTTACGGCTTCATCCGTTTTGGTTCGCGGGTTGATGTGTATTTGCCGCTGAGCGCCAGACCACGGGTCGCCATCGGTGACAAAGTGCAGGCGACCAGCAGCATACTCGCCACGCTAGACTGAGGAGCGCTGCCGAAATGACGATACCCGATATGCTTCCTCCCGGACGCGACAAACCCTCGATTCGGCGCCAGGGGATCTACCTGCTGCCCAACTCCTTTACCCTGGCCGCCTTGTTCGCCGGGTTTTACGCCATTGTTCAGGCCATGAACCATAACTATGAGTTTGCCGCCGTGGCGGTATTCATCGGCATGGTTCTGGACGGTCTGGATGGCCGCGTGGCGCGCCTGACGCATAGCCAGAGCGCGTTCGGCGCCGAGTTCGACAGCCTTTCGGATATGGTGAGCTTCGGGGTGGCGCCGGCGCTGGTGGTCTACGAGTGGCAATTGCGCGGCATGGGCAAGCTGGGCTGGATGGTGGCCTTCATCTATTGCGCTGCCGCGGCGCTGCGCCTGGCGCGCTTCAATACCATGCTGGGCGTGGTCGACAAACGCTGGTTTATCGGCCTGCCCAGCCCTGCTGCCGCGGCCCTGGTCGCCGGACTGGTGTGGATCAGCCTGGAGTACGGTTACGATACCCTGCCGGGGATGCAATGGATTGCCCTGGTGTTTACCGCCTTTGCCGGCCTGTCCATGGTGACCAATATCCGCTTCTGGAGTTTCAAGGAAATTCATCTGCGCAGCAAAGTGCCTTTCTTCGTGCTGCTGGTGCTGGTGCTGGCGATTTTGTTGCTGGTGGCCTCGCCGCCGCTGGTGCTGTTCGGTTTCTTTGTCTGTTATGGCCTGTCCGGATATGTCGTGGCCTTGCTGCGTTACTTCAAGCGCCCGGCCAAGGTGCGCGCCATAGGCTGAGCCCTGCTGGTCGAGATCAGGGTGCCGCCCGCTGTTTGACAGCCGGCGGCATTTTTACGTGATGCATGAGACAAAATGTCCGATATACCGGCTTTGGACACGTTGCGCAACAGGTTGCAGCGCAGATTCTGACAGAATATTTGACATGGTGTCCTAGATTTGTCATTGTGGATGGACTTAAACGGCGAGGCCTGACATGCAATTGGACATTGAACGACTGATACAGGATTTTGGCGGACCCGGGCGGTTGGCCGATGCCTTGAGTCGGGCTTTTCCCGATGAGCCGATTACGCGCGCCGCCATCTACAAATGGCGCGAGCGAGGCAGCCTGCCGCTGATTCAGCTCAACCGGCTGGCCCAGCTGGCGGCCAATCAGGGTCGACGATTCGATTACAACGACTATCTGGCGACCGAGCCGATGGCATCTGCAACAGGGAGAAACCACAAGATGGGCGACCGCTTATTTATTTTCGATACGACCTTGCGCGATGGCGAGCAAAGCCCCGGCGCGGCGATGACCCGTGAAGAAAAATTGCGCATTGCGCGTCAATTGGAGCGGCTGGGCGTAGATATCATCGAAGCCGGGTTTGCCGCTTCCAGCCCGGGCGACGCGCTGGCGATCCGCGCCATCGCCGAGCAGGTCAGGGAGTCGACGATCTGCTCACTGGCGCGCGCCAACGACAACGATGTGCGCGCGGCGGGCGAGGCGATTGCGCCGGCGGCGCGCGGGCGGATTCATACCTTTATCGCCACCAGTCCGATCCACATGGAAAAAAAGCTGCGCATGAGCCCCGACCAGGTGGTCGAAGCGGCGGTGCGGGCGGTGACGCTGGCGCGCGAGTATACCGATGACGTCGAGTTTTCCGCCGAGGACGCGGTGCGTTCGGACATGGACTTCCTCAGCCGGATTTTCGATGCGGTGATCAAGGCCGGCGCGCGCACCATCAATGTGCCCGATACCGTGGGCTATTCGATTCCCTCCCTGTGGTACCATCGCATACATCAGTTGATCGAGCGCGTACCCGGCAGCGAACTGGTGGTCTGGTCTACGCACTGTCACAACGATCTGGGCATGGCGGTAGCCAATTCCCTGGCGGCGGTCGAAGCCGGCGCGCGTCAG
>Ga0255349_1000935_pt1 | contig 12095 bp, 7 predicted proteins | sample CBST25v15metaG_FD_189947 | JGI IMG/M metagenome (GOLD analysis project Ga0255349, IMG submission 189947) | Peat soil microbial communities from Stordalen Mire, Sweden - C.B.S.T-25.v15 | ecosystem: Environmental > Terrestrial > Soil > Wetlands > Peat | place: Sweden: Norrbotten County, Stordalen...
CGTCGTTGGCGGAGGTCTCGCTGGACTCGCCGCAGTCATCAAGATCGCCGAAGCCGGCGGCACCGTTGACCTCTTCTCCATCGTCCCGGTCAAGCGTTCTCACTCGGTCTGCGCGCAAGGCGGCATTAACGCCGCAAAGAATCTGAAGGGCGAGGGCGACACCACCGACAAGCACTTCGACGACACCATCTACGGCGGCGACTTCCTGGCCAACCAGACTCCCGTCAAGGCCATGTGCGAGGCCGCCCCGGCCATCATCGACCTGCTCGACCGCATGGGCGTGCCCTTCAATCGCACACCGGAAGGTTTGTTGGATTTCCGCCGCTTCGGCGGCACGCTCTACAACCGCACCGCATTCGCGGGAGCAACAACCGGGCAACAATTGTTGTATGCCCTCGACGAGCAGGTCCGCCGCCACGAGTCCGACGGCAAGGTGCGTAAATATGAAGGCTGGGAGTTTCTCTCCGCCGTGCTCGACTCGAACGGCGTAGCCCGCGGCATCACCGCCCTCGACCTGCGCACCATGGAGCTGCGCGGCTTTCCCGCCGACGCCATCATCCTGGCCACCGGCGGCAACGGGGCCCTCTTCGGCAAAAGCACCAACTCCGTCGTCTGCACCGGCTCTGCCAACTCGGCCGTCTTCCAGCAGGGCGCATACTACGCCAACGGCGAGTTCATCCAGGTCCATCCCACCTGCATCCCCGGCGAAGACAAGCTGCGCCTCATGTCAGAATCGGCCCGAGGCGAAGGCGGCCGCGTCTGGGTTCCCCGCACCGCGGGCGACAAACGCCCCATCAAGCAGATCCCCGACTCCGATCGCTGGTACTTCCTTGAGGAGTGGTTCCCCAAGTACGGCAACCTCGTCCCCCGCGACGTGGCCACACGCGCCATCCATAAAGTTGTGTATGAGTACGGCCTGGGCCTCGATGGTCAGCCAATGGTCTATCTCGACCTGACCCACATCGACCGCGCCACGCTGAATCGGAAACTGGAAGGCATTCTTGAAATCTATGAAAAATTTGTAGGCGACGATCCCCGCGACGTGCCCATGAAGATCTTCCCCGGCATGCACTACACCATGGGCGGCCTCTGGATCGACTTCGATCAGATGACCAACATCCCCGGCGTTTTTGCCGCCGGCGAGTGCGAGTACCAGTACCACGGCGCCAACCGTCTGGGCGCAAACTCGCTGGTCAGTTGCATCTTCGGCGGCTTCCGCGCGGGGCCAAACGCCCTTGAGTACGCCAAGGACCTGACTGCGGCGGAAGGCGACGGAGGCCACGCGGCTGAAATCGCGCGCCAGGGGGAAATCAACGGCAAGCTGCTCAAGAATGAAGGCACGGAGAACCCCTTCAAACTCTGGCGCGAACTGGGCCAGACCATGACCGAGCACGCCACAGTCATCCGCTACAACAAGGGCCTCAAGCAAGCCGACGAAAAGATCGTCGAGCTGCTCGACCGGTACAAGAAGGTAAACCTCGCCGACCGGAGCCAGTGGGCCAACACCAGCTTCGCCTTCGCCCGGCAGTTGAAGAACATGCTGGAGCTCTCCCGCACCGTGGTTCAGGGAGCGCTCTTGCGCGACGAGTCTCGCGGCGCACACTACAAACCCGACTTCCCAGACCGCAACGACGAGAAGTTTTTGAAGACCACCAAGGCCAGCTTCACCGGCGACGCCTCCGGTCCCCGCTTCGAGTACGAAGAAGTCGATACGCAGTTCATCAAGCCCCGCCCGCGCAGCTACACCGCAACCAAGTGACGAATCGGCGATGTTTTGAAAGGGCACGACTTCAGTCGTGCCGCATCGACCGATCAAAAGAATCTGGGGCTTTAGCCCCTGGCAAATGGCGAAGTTTTGAAAGGGCACGACTTCAGTCGTGCCGCATCGACCGACCAAAAGAATCTGGGGCTTTAGCTCTGGCAAATGGCGAAGTTTTGAAAGGGCACGACTTCAGTCGTGCCGCATCGACCGACCAAAAGAATCTGGGGCTTTAGCTCTGGCAAATGGCGAAGTTTTGAAAGGGCACGACTTCAGTCGTGCCGCATCGACCGACCAAAAGAATCTGGGGCTTTAGCCCCTGAGGGATCAAGAACATCATGGCAAACAAGACCGTAGCATTTGAGATCAAGCGCCAGGCCAGCCCCGATGCACCCGCCGTATGGGAGAGCTTCGAGCTCGAGTGGCGGCCCGGCATGAACGTCGTCTCCGCCATGATGGAGATCGCCGCCAACCCGGTCACCGCCGACGGACGGGCGACCACTCCCATCACCTACGACTCCAATTGCCTTGAGGAAATTTGCGGCTCCTGCGCCATGCGCATCAACGGCAAGGCCCGCATGGCCTGCTCCGCGCTGGTCGACAATCTTGAGCAGCCCATCCGCGTTGAACCGCTCACGAAGTTTCCGCTCGTCCGCGACCTCCAGGTCGATCGCTCGGTCCTGTTCGAAAACCTGATGAGGGTCAAAGCCTGGGTCCCCGTCGACGGAACTTACGATCTGGGTTCGGGCCCCCGCGTCTTCCCCCAACAGCAGGAAGCCAATTACCCGCTCTCCAACTGCATCAGTTGCTGTTGCTGCATGGAAGTCTGCCCGCAGTTCAATGACGACACCGGCTTCGTAGGCGCGGCCACCATCGCCCAGGTCAAGCTCTTCAACAACCACCCCACCGGCAAGGTCTTCAAGGAAGACCGCCTCCGCGCCCTGGCCGGCGACGGCGGCATCCAGGAGTGCGGCTTCGCCCAGAACTGCGTCGACACCTGCCCCAAGCAGATTCCGCTAACTGACGCCATCTCCGACATCAGCCGCGACGTCCTCATCCAGAAGGCGAAGGACTTCCTGCGCAGCTAGTGGTGTCCGCCACAAAGATGGTCGTTTATGTTTTGAAAGGGCACGACTTCAGTCGTGCCATAAATGGCGCAAAACGAGCCGGGCTTTAGCCCCTGAGGGAAGTCTCTTCTGCGAATTCCGCCCATCTGCGGGCATCGGTAAAGAACTCTATTTGCGGCGGCCTACACTAGAATTGAGCTTTGCAGAATATTGCTGCCCGTTGGCGCACAATTGCATTCTGAGGACAAGTACAGAAGCCGCGCACGGCGTAGAACCTCAAACTTTCAAGAACCTTCACAGTAACTGTCAGGGATCTGCCCGGTCCGTACCGCTACATAGCCCCCCCTACCCCCCTACCTGGTGGTATTAGGGCCACAGTGTACTTTAGTACCGTAAAATTCGCCACCCTCGACTTGTTTGCGCTCTCCCCTGTATAGCTGTAACGCTGTGAAACGGTGACAAGGTAATTTGCCGCCCTGAAGACACGGTGCGAGATTCTGGCATGATCGCGCACAAGGAAGCGGTCTCAAGCCGCCGGCTTCAACCACTCCGCCACAGCCTCAGGATTCCGTGCAATGACCATCAGATATGCCCGCGCCGGCGCATCCGGATTCTTGCGGCACTGCTCCCAATCCCGCAATGTCCCCACCGGAATCCGGTAAGTAGCCGCAAAAACCTCCTGCGTCAGCCCCAGCCGCTCCCGCAGCTTCTTTACATTCACCAGACGGATCAATCCCGGAGTGTCATACACCGGAACCGGAACGCTATCCGGATCGGAGAGGGCCGCGGCACGAATCTCCTCGTCGGTAATCGCATCTACAGCCGCCCAATCCGTGCCAGTATCGCGGTAGGGATCGCCGGGTTCACGGTCGACCGAAATAATACCAATTTGTTTCATCTCCATGAGCCTTTCTCACCGAAATTATCCGCGTAGTATCGAACTCGCGCACCGTGCTTACAACCACCAAAATTTGCTCTCTGCCCTTACCGAGCGTCACAATCCGTTCCTCGTCGTAGTCGAACCTGTCGTCGATCCAGAAATGTATGTCCGGTTCTTCAAGCGCAGGAATTCCTTCTTCAAGAGACAAACCATGCTTGCGACGGTTCAGGGCATCCTTCTCCGGATCCCACGTATACCGCATAGGCAAAGCATACGGCTAAGCCGTAGATAAGTCAACCATCGGATCTAACAATTACTTCCCTGCCCCAATCCCCCACTGAAGCCGCAAGCCGCCCCGAATTGTAATCGGCAAACTGGGATACCCGATTGGCGCGATGTTTCGCTCGTTGAGCAGATTCTCCGCCTGCCCATAAATCCCCAGCCACGACAGCAGGTTATAGCTGCCGCCGAGGTCCAGTTTCGCGTAGCCATGATCCAGGTTCCGGTTCGGCAGCAACAAGCTGTTGCCCCCGTATTCATCCGCATACTCCAGATAGGTGGAGTCGTCGCTGCGGCTGGCAAAGGCTGACGTAAAGATCGCGCTGAACTTCCGCTCCGCGTAGGTCGCCGTGAAGAAACCTGTATGCGGCGCCCTGCGGAATGGCCGAGCGCCAACCAGCGGCGAAATGGCGCCAATGGGAATCCCGTTGTAAGTCGGCGCATAACCGCCGGTCAGTGCCTCATTGTCGCTGTCGAAGGAGCGTTGCACCACGGCATCGAGATACGTGTAACCCCCGCGCAGGAAGATATTGCGACCAATGCCGCCTTCGACGGTGCTCTCAATGCCTTGCGCCCGGTAAGCCTGCGTGTTGACAGCGAGCCCGTAATCGTCGGTGTAGTAGTAGCCAAGCGCGGTCTCCAACTGTTGCTTCTCGGCCGCCGTCAGGCCGGGAATAAGGTTAGGCAGAAGCACTCCGCCTACGTATTCAATCTCTCTTCCGTACTGGTTATGAAAATAACTGGCGCGCAACATGAGCCGGTCGCTGAAAAAGCCCTGTTCTCCTCCGCCTTCGTAGGTGCGTACGGCGGGCGCGGCCAACGGTCCAATGTTGAGCTGCTGAGCCACGGACTGGTAACCATTCGCCACCAGAAAGGCATAGAGTGAGCCGAACTGGTCGGTCAGCGCCGGTTCGCGCACCGCATCGCCGAAATTGAACAGGATCCGCGTTCCGCTCAAGACGCCTTTGCGCGGACGAACCGCATAAAATGAAACCCCGGCGCGCGGCGACAGTTGGGTTCCAAACAGCGAGTAGCGCTCCACGCTGCCGCCCAGCGTGTAGAAAAACCGATCCTTGAAGTCCCCATGCACCGCCGCAAGGTAATCGAAGTTAGTTCGCCCGGCAACCTCGTGAGTAGCGTAGGAAGGAACGCTCTCCAGGCCTCGCTCGTTTTCATAGTGGAAGCCGCCCAGGGCGGTCAGGTGCGGCGTAAACCGGTAGTCGCCCTGATAGGAGATCTGATCGAGATTCGAAGCGAGTTGGTATTGGTAGGGATAAGTCTGAGCATAGTCCAGCACCGCTTGTCCCGTTGCAGTTGTGCCGTTAGCCCCGGTAATCGTCACCACGTCGCCCAGGCTATCTCCGTATGCATCGAAGTCTCCGCCGCCGCTCTGCTTCCACAAATTGAATTGCTCGCGCTTGCGCGTCAACCCGTAGCGGACACTCTGGTGAAAGTCCGCCGTGGTCTGGTTGTCGATCGAAGCGCTCATGAAGATGTCCTGATCCTTCTCCGTCGCCTGATCCGCAACGTGATAAAAGTCCCAGGTATTCGGAACCCCCGTCGCATCCACGCCATAGTGCAGCGTTGCGCGAATCTGCGTGTTCCCGTTCGGTTGCCAGCCAACATTGGCCGCCGTGGTGGCCACGTGGTACTCATCGTCGGGCAAATCGTTGGCGGTCTGCAGCCAACTGAAGGCGCCCAGGTAATCGAACTTGTTATGCGCGCCGGCGAGTTCAAGTTCCTCGCGCGAAGTATTCAAGGTTCCTCCATCGCCATGGAACAGCAGCGACGGAAAGCTCGTTGTCCCGTGCGGTGTCGTCAAGCTCACCACGCCGCTCGCCGCATCGGCGCCGTACAGGCTCGAATTAGGCCCGCGATACACCTCTGCACTCTCGACCGCAGTCGTAGAGAGCGGCCCAAAGTCGAAGCGCCCGCCCAGGTCGCCTGCGCTCACCCCATCCACAAGAATCTTGTTCGCATCCGAATCGCCGCCACGGACAAAAAGCGAAGTCTGCCCACCCATCTGGCCGTCCTGCACCACAAACGTGCCCGGCATCAGACGCAACGCACTTACCAGGTCGTTTTGCAGAGCCAGGTCCAGTGGACCCAGCACGCTGGTTGCGGCGCTGGTCTGCGCCTGCGGTGTTGGTGTTCCGGTTGCGGTCACCACGATCGACTCGCGTACCCACTCCGGTTCAAGCACCACGTTGCGCTCGATGTTGTCCAACTGCCCGGCGTAGAAGCCCGGCGTCTGCAACTGCCGGAAGCTCTTTGCCGAGACCACCAGGAAGAACCGCCCCGTTGACCCGGTCAGAATCTGAAAGCTGCCGTCGGCCATGGAAACCGCGGTGGCAACCTCTTTGCCGTTGCTAAGCAGCACCACATTGGCGCCAGTGACCTTGGCGCCCGAGGCGTCAGTGACCACGCCGTGGATGGACGCAGCCTGGCACAGCGTTGCGGATGCGGTAAACAGAATGGCGGCGAATACAGGCAGGAACGCGCGAGACAGAATTCGGACAGAGCGTCCGCGCAATGATGCGGAAACAGGCATAGTGGCTCCTTCGTTCCCCTCGGAACGCAAGCGGGTTAAAAGCGCCTCGGACCGGTCTCCTGACTTGCGCCTTCTTCAGCCACCTTCCCAGAAACAAGCCTAAGCGGCTCGCCTCCAGTGGTTTCCTCGTGGGCCGCTCGCGATGGGCGAAACAGCCCTGGCTGAAATCCTGCCTCCGATGACCTATACGACGGTTACTGGGGCGGGGGCGCTCACAGTTGCGGGGCAGTGGCGGAGTTTCACCGCCTTCCCGAGCATCCTGGCGATTGCCGTGGTGAACTACGCTGCCCCTCGAAGAAGCAGCCGCTATGCCATGGAACGATTTTCCATGCCATCAACATTTATAGCTGGGCTGGGTCGCGAAGTCAAAACGCACCGCGACAAGTGGTGTGAACTCAAAGTGCGGCCCGCGTGGCCCATCAGATTCGAAAGCCTGGAGACGCATTGCAAGGCATGGTGACCCCGGGAAGACTCGAACTTCCGACACGCAGTTTAGGAAACTGCTGCTCTATCCACCTGAGCTACGGGGCCACATTTAGAATCAATAACTTGCAGCGCGCTTTTGTCTTTCTCCGTCCCCTGCCTCACCGGAAGCATCCTTGCATTCGCATTGGATCTGAGAATGCCGGTATCGCAATGAAGTCCACGAAAACACGCTACCAACAGGGTAGCATCAAGAAACTCCCAAGGGCGAAGAGGTCTCTGGGAGGCACTTGAGCAAAAGAAAGAGCTGCAGGAGATGGCAGAAGTGCCTGGCTTTCCGCTCATTCACTTGACCTGATCGGTTGTTACGCCGCGTAATCTTCGCGCATCGGCGTAAAGATATCGAGCACCTCAGAATCCTCGAGTGCGGACGCCTGGTGCTCAACATTGCCGGGAACCAGAAAGCTGTCCCCAGGACCCACTTCGAAGACGCCGCCAGAGTGTTCGAAGCGGATGCGGCCGCGCAGCATATAAACCATCTGCTCGTGTGGGTGGCTGTGCCGTGCGCCGACCCAACCCTTGATCATGGTGTGCCGCACCAGCATCATTGCAGGGCTATAGGACATCACCTGACGGCGAAGGCCCGGCTCTGGTGTGGACATTCCCTCATCCTTTGAAGCGGAGACCGGAATTGCATTTCCCGACATCGATCCTCCTGCTGTATTCGTGGCGCGATTTCCATTGAACGGAACAAAGGCGCTTTTCCGAGATTCCCATCTGGGCTTTCATATCTGCATTCAGAACTGCACCTTGTTATTCATCTGCGTAATTTCCGGCAGCTTGCCGCTGATTTCAACGCTTACGCTTCCGCCCTTCCAATTCGCGCCGGGCGGCAGAGTGAGCGAGACGACTTCCGTTTTGGGCAGCAGGTCCACAGGCGCCTTGAGCGCGGCGGCATGCGCGGTCGCAAGCACCTTGCCCGTGCCATCGCGCAGCACCACCTTCGACGCCGGAGCATCCACTGCGCCCAGACTATGGATCGTCACTTTCATGCGATTGCCCTCGACCTTCACATCGTCCGCGCCGATCCCCAGGTCGGGTCTCGACCAGTAAGGCACTCCCTTCTCCACCAGCTTGAGCTCCAACACTGTCGTCGTGTGCGGTGCAAATGTGAAGTCGAGGCTGGTGCTGCGCTCGAAGCTCTCCGAGCGGGTGCTGACATTCTGGACCGGATCGGTTTCCGCATTGCCGCGCGTGCCCTGGGTAATCTCCCACTTGCCCGGATCGATCTCCCACCCGGTCATCTGCGTCTTCACTGGAACCGCGTCCAGGTTGTATACGATGATCTTCAGATGATCCGGCGTAGCCTCGGGCACGAGGATGCCAAGGCTGCTTGGCGTGGCTGGCGCGACGAATCGCCAACTCACAGCATTGCCCGGATAAATATGATTGCGGATCAGCGCGACGCCGCCGAAACGCGCACGCTGCAGCTCGGTGTTGACGAACATTGGACCCGCGGAGTCAGTCACGCGATCAATCCAGAGACTGCCTTCCGTATTGATCCATTCCCGATTCGATTCCGCCTCCAATTGCGCTGCGTAAAGCCGGTCGAGATATTTCGTATCGCCGCTCACCTGCCATGCGAAGGTCTCGGCGGACCCGGTAATGGATTGCGCCGCGGTTGCTGCCACTCCGGTTGCGGGGTCCGTCGTTCCCGCTGCCGCTACTACCTGCTTGCCCCATGTGTCGCGCAGGTTCAGCATGTCGAGCGCGTCGGAGCTGATATGCGCAAGCGACGACGGGCCCGCATCCATGAATGGCAGCAAATACTTCTTATCACCCGTCCATCGATATGCGGCCCAGAACATGAAGTCGGGCGTGGCGTCGCCGCCGGGCAGATCTTCATCGGTCTTGAAGTTGATCTCTGTCCGCGTGACCCACCTGCCGTCCGCTTCCCGCTTGCGGTGCGCCAACATGCCATCGACGGTCTCCAGCACCATCTTGCGTGTCTCCGGCGCGCCGTTGAACAGCACCATGTCCAGCGCCGGATGAAAGTCCATGTAGCCGCGGGCCTTGGTCCATCCCCATACGCCGCCTTCGGCCATCTTTGCGCCACTGAAATATGCGGAGCGGATGTGCCTGTGCCCAGCCGCGTTGATGCCTGTGAGCCACTCCAACCTCTTGGCTGTCACCATCGCGCGCTCCAGATCCTTCGGATTGCCGAAATCCATCATCAACGACTGGCCGAGAACATTCAGTCCATCCTCGTAGCTGTGCAGTTCGTCAAACTGCCCTGTGGCCAGTCCATTGGTCCACATCTTGTTTTCATACATTGCTTCCAGTTCTCTGGAGAGAGACCTCTTCAACTTCTCCGGCTCCGTACCCATCAGCGCGAGGGAAGGAAACAGATTGGTGAAGTCGCTATCGTCGCCGAGGCCGCCGCCGAATTCACCGTCCCATGCCTGACGCTTGTCCACGAAGAAGTCGGCGATTCGCTGGAAGTAGTCCACGTCCTTGGCCTGGAGATAGGCCCACGCGGGCACGCCTGCCGGCACCGTCGGAGGAGTGTAATCGGGCCACGCTGTCTCCGGGTTCCATTCGTGCCAATACTTGCGGCCGAGATCGTTCGCCGGGTCCACGCGCAGCAGGTCGGTTATGTCGGCATAGAAGCGGTTGTAGGTGTTCAGGCGCCGGCTGTTTACGTGTTCTTCCGTCATGTTTGAGAAATTGTCGCGCACCTGGGTCAGGCGATCGGCGACATGCTCTTTGGCAGCATCCTTGTACGGCTTGAAGATCAGCCGCACTTCGGCGCCATCAAGAGCCGCTGCATTGAACTCCGCACTGGCAGAGGCAATCGTGATGAGCAGGCTCCTGTCGTTGGGCAGAATGCGGTCGCGCGTGTCCAGCCACAAGGTGTGCGGCTCGCCCGGCTTGACTGAAAAGGTGAAGTTGAGCATGTCGCGCATCGGCCACAGAGGGTCTCTCACCTCAATGTTCATCGGCACATAATCGCCATGCGTGGGCTTCACGTTCAGCGCGGGAAGGTCGATGGCAATACCATCGAGGCCCGCATAGATGTCGTCCCAGGTGTAGGAGGGCACGTGTGTCGTTTCCGCCGGCAGTCCACGGAAGTCCGCGGGAATGAGGATGTGCACGATGGGCAAGCCGGGCTCGCTCCCCTTGCCGCGAGGCGCTTTGGCCCGTGCTGCGGCAAGCCGACCACCGCCACCGCCGCCAGCACCGCCCGGCATGCCGATGATCAGCGAGCGCTCGTCCGCAGGGTAGCGGTCGTGTATGAAGGCGACCAGCGGAGTCAGGCTTGGATTGTCATCCGGGGAAGTGCTTGCCGACAGCCTGTACTTGAGCTGAACGATCCCCGCCGGCGGGTCGCCCGGATGGACGTAGTAGGCGGAGAATTCGCCGATGGGCGTCTCCTGCTCCACGTTGGTGAAGCGCAGCTTGCCGCCGGTGATTGGCTCGGAGTAATCGTGGAAGGTCGTCTCCTGGCCGCTGGGCCGCTCGAAGAGTGTCTTTCCCGGCAGCGTCGTTCCATCAAGCCCGCTGCGGCGAACCGCATCCTCTGACACATCCGGCGTGAGCAACGTCATGTTGCCGAACGCGCCGCCGTTGAACTCGAGGTGGTTCCACGGCTCCTGCGGCATGATGAATGTGACGGTCTTGCCGGAGATCGCGTAGCAATCCCAATCCGGCAGTTGGAAGTAATCGAAGCGGCCAACCAGGCGCGAGCGATTGTAGACGCCCGGCCAGGTGGTTTCGCGGATGCCGTCGTTCGCCCTCCACCACCAACGACCAATATCGAAGGCGTCGTTGATCTGCACTTTGCGGATGGTGGTGTTGGTAGCGGGCAGTGGTGCGGGAATATCGCCGGGTCGGTTCCAGCCGTAATGGAACCACCACTCCTTCTGTGTGTCTGCATTTGCCAAGCTACGCGTGACAGGCGGGATATTCTGCGGTGTCTCGCCTTTTGCGAGCGATGCCACATTCTCGTCGGAGAGGGCTCGGTCGTAGATGCGCAACTCGTCCAGGTCGCCGCCGCGGTCATAACTATAAGTGCTTTCCACGCCGGTGGGTCCGATGATGCGGGAGTGCGGCCCGAACTGATCCAGTCCGGCATCGAACATGCCCGTGGCGGCCTTTTCAGCCACCATCTTGCCGTCGACGTAAAAGCGGATGCCGCTGGTTTCATCCCATGTGAGCGTGAGATGTACCCATTGGTCCGGCTTGGGAAAGCTGGGCATGTCATAAGAAACGCGCGTCCGCCCCAGGTTTACGTCGGTGACGAAGGCATCGAAACCATGGCCGTTGTAATCGATGCGCAGCCACACCTGATCCCAACTGGAGTGGTCCGCATATCCCACGCGGAAGATGGGAAACGCGGTCTCGTCCACCGGGTCGCGCGACCGCCAGTAGAACGAGAGCGTCCCGCGCTGCGCATAGATGTTGCCCGGCGCCCAATACGAAAGCAGTTGGTGGTTGCCGCACTGCAGATAGGACCCTTTCGCGCCGCCGGGAAGAATCTTCACGTCGGAAAGGTAATTTGGCGCCGCATTGCCGCCGGCGGCGAAGTCGGCATTGAACCCATGGTCGGCCGAAAGGTAGAACAAAAGCCCTGGCTCGGGGGGCGCCGGAGATGGCCTCGCGGTGTTAGGCAGAGAATCAACCTGGGCAATGCCAGGGGCACCCAGCATTGCGACTGCAAGCAGCGTTGCAAACGAGACGAAACGTAGACGATTCATGAGCCTGGCACCTCGGATTTTGATTGCCGCGCGCGTACTGGTCTCCCCCATGGTGCGGAAGATCCCACCAACCACTCTAAACCTGACAAGGGGGCCCAGCGGCCCACGCAAGATTCTCTGCCAGGCCGCAAGGATTCGCAATTCATCTGACCGGCTTGGACACAGGCAGAATCAATAACTTACAGAAGAGCCTCTTGCAAAATTGCCTTCAGGCTATCGATTGTGTCAGGGCACGACTTCAGTCGTGCCGCAAATGGCCAATTTAGATTCCGGCTTTAGCCGCTGCGGGATTGCAAATTACTGAAAACAAAACCGCAGGGGCTAAAGCCCAACATGATTTTGTTGCTCTTCCGGCACGACTGAAGTCGTGCCCTGACAC
>Ga0255349_1000948_pt1 | contig 12011 bp, 10 predicted proteins | sample CBST25v15metaG_FD_189947 | JGI IMG/M metagenome (GOLD analysis project Ga0255349, IMG submission 189947) | Peat soil microbial communities from Stordalen Mire, Sweden - C.B.S.T-25.v15 | ecosystem: Environmental > Terrestrial > Soil > Wetlands > Peat | place: Sweden: Norrbotten County, Stordalen...
CTTGATGGTGAGCGGAATGCGTTCGCCTTTGTCATGAAGGCGGAGAATAATGAACTGCCCCGGCTTGTGCTTGCGTGCAATGCGCGGCGCCTCAATCACAAACTGCTTTATGTTGAGGCCGACCGAGCGGGCTTCCAAAATCTTATACATAAAAAACGTCTCCAATTTAGCCGAGGCGACCTTGCAATTCGATTCCGCGCGGTATTAAAAAACCAGACGCATCAATGAATTGCACGCCAAGGCGCAGGCGAACTTATTGTCTTTTCTAAGGATCGTTCAGTGAGCACAGGAGGGGATGTGATGTGAGTCACCGGGGGATTTCGGCGATTTGTAATGGGTTAAGACGTGTATTCCTCATGCGGCGGCTGCGGCTGCTCTCCGCGGCCTTCCGCCCCTTGCTCCGTTGGCCTTTGCCGCACGGCGTTTGGCTTCGGTTTTGGCGCTGCCGCCTTTCTTGCCCAACTGCGCCATCCAGCGGCGATTTCCGTAGACGCCTTCAATCAGCGCGGGAACATACAGGTCTACGTCCAGGTCCGGGAAACTTATGCCGGTTCCGTTGCCGAGCAATTCGTAGTTCTGGATCTGGCTGAGCGTCGCACCGTCAAGTCCCTGAATGTCCTCGATGGGAAGCACCAGTCTGCGCCCGTTGCTGAGGCCGACAATGAGCAATTTCAGGTCCGGGACGTGCACTACAGACTGCGCGCGCGGCTCGCTGCTGCGTAGCTTTGCCGAGCTCAGGGCCGCTTCAATCTCAGCATCGGTCGTGATAACTCCGTGCTCAGCCATGCTGTTTCTCCCAAAGTAAAACCAGATCGTCGAAGTGCTTTGCGGCTACGGTCAGAACATGGCGCACATCCGATTTGCCGGCGTTACCTGGCCTGACGGCGTCTATTCGATTTGCGAGTGAGACGTTGCCGTCTGCGCGGAGATCGGCGATTACTTCCACCTCCGCGTAGAAACCGTGTACATGCCTTGGCTCGTGGTCCATTGAGTATGCCGCGAACCTTACCTCACTGAACCGGATCGAACCCATTCGCACCTATTATAACCCAAGCTCATTGGGTTATTCAACCTTCCATTTCCAGGTCTTGCTCGACTTCGGCTTCCATGGCGGGAAGGATGGCGCGCATCCGCTCGAACTCCGGGTTGCCGTGGAGGGGTTTCAGGCGCGGATCGGCCAGCGCCTGGAAGAACCAGGGGCAGCGGGCCTCGTACACGGCGCGCAATTCGGCCAGGGCGGCTTCATTGTCGCCCAGGGCGACATATGCAGCGGGCGTGAACCCGCGAACGATGTAGCGCTCGCGGCCCAGCCATTGCAGCCGTTCAAGGACGGTGCGGGCCTCGTCCGCTCGCCCTGAGCAGGCCAGCGTGTAGGCATGCACTTCCGTGGCAAGATCGAAGTGGGGCAGGCGCTGCTCCATGCTTCGCGCAACCTCATTTGCCTGCTCCGCTTCTCCGTTGAAGGCAAGGATCGCGGCCCCGTAGACGCTGGTTCCATCGCTATTGGGAAAAAGAGAGATGCACTTTTGAATCTGTTCGAGGCTTTCGGGTGCTTTCTCGTCCAGGTGGAGAGCCCAGGCCAGGCGGCTCTGCAGCCAGGGCGAGAAGGGATCGATGCGAATGGCCGCGCGCAGCAGTTCGACGGCCTCGCCAAAGCGGCTGCGGCTGAGCGCAAAGAGGACGCGCGCGCGCGTGGTCCAGGGATCGTGGGGCAGATGGGCGCTGAAGGAGAAGGCCAGCAGGGCCGCGGGCAGGTTGCGATCGAAGTGGAAGTTGACCCAGCCCAGCGCGGGCAGCAGGGTCTGGGCGCTTTGGTTGAGATCGGGGATTGAATCCGCCATGCGGTGCACCAGCTCCGCTGATGCTTCCGGTGACATGAAGCCGTACAAGGCCTGGGCAACGCACAGGTTTGCCAGATCAATCTTCGCGAAGGTCAGCGTGGGATCAAGCTCGATGGCCTGCAACAGGCGTCGCTGCCCGTCCTGCATACGATGGCGATGCAGCGTTTGCCACTCGTAATGCCCGCGCAGAAAAATGTCGTAGGCTTCCTTTTGCCGGGAGCTGTGTTCGTCATCGAGTTCGCCGTCGGCGGCGGCGGAGATTTCGCCGCTCCATGCGAGCTCCCCGGAAGTTTCATCCGCAACCTCAATGCCCAGGCGATAAGCCAGACGATGCATCAGGTCCGACTCCAGCGCGCCTGTCCGGCTGCGCGACGCCAGCACATCTTCCACCCAGATTTGCGTGCCGTCCTCGACGCGGATCATCTCCGCCCGCAGCCGGTAATGGGAGGCGAACGCCTGCAAGGTTCCTGCCAGCACCAGATCGGCCCTCAGCTCCTGGCCAATTTGCAGGGCTGTGAGTCCACGCTGCGCCAGGTTGAAGACCGAATCCCTGGCCAGCACCGCTACTGCAGATTGTTGCGCTCTGGAGAGGCTGGCCGTGGTCTCTTCGGCCATGGCCGGCCCCAGGTGCTCGGGAACAAAGTAGCCTGTGGCAAAGGGCAGAATGGCCAGCCGCAAAACTTTGCCGGCAGACGAGGCGCCGTCGTGCCTGATCTCGGCGGAAAAACGATAGCCGCGCTTGTAAACCGTCTGGATGCACGCATCCGGCTCGAGGCGCGCGCGCAGACTGGACAAGCACTTGGGAACGCTGTCGGCGGTCACATGCACATCACCCCACAGCTCATGCTTTAATTGCGCGGGCGAGATCACCAGGCCCGAGTGCGCCAGCAGCAGCCGCAGCGCAGCCAGTTCCTTGGGAGGCAGGTGAACTACAGCTTCACCGCGCCAGAGCGTGCCATCGGACTCCAGCCTGAAGCCTGCAAAGGAGCAGGCGGATTCGTCACTCTGGCGAGCGGCGGCTTTTGTGGTGGATTCCGCAATCTTGGCCACGCGCGAAACCGGGAGGATCTCTTTCTTAGCTGCCACGGCGCTTCCTTGTATCCTGGGTGGCACGGTTGCTGATCTCTTGTGAGTCCAACCAAGACGAAAAGCAACCTCTTGCAGCGGTCGCGGGAATCTGCGTGGAGAAAACAATCCAGATGGAAAAAGAGAAAGCAGTGCTCCCGGCGAATCTCTGTGCTTCAGTGATCCCAGTATTTTCTGTGACCTTAGCTTAACTACATTCGGCATTCCGTGGGAGAATTTGCCGAAGTTCTCTGCATTTTTTGAAGCGCGAAGTAATCCGCGCGGGTTACCAAGGATTCGTAAAGTTCTCCCTTCCGCGAGCACAACGGTCCGGTTTCATAGGGTTCAGCTTGCGATTTTCTTCCGGCCGGCGCTGAAAACATCGGCGTACCTCAGGAAAACTTCCAACATTTGTCAGAAAATGCAGCATCTGCGGCTGGCAGACTAATAGAGGAGAGTTTGCCATGCCCAAGACTGTTTCCTACGCCCAGTGGTCACTTGAACCCTACTGCATCGGAATGAAGCTGCGCGCGCTCCGCACTCAGAAACGGATGACGCTTTCGCGCCTGGGGTCCGAGACCGGGCTTTCCACGGCCCTGCTCTCGAAGCTGGAGACGGACCGCATGGTTCCCACGTTGCCCACGCTGGCCACCATCAGCCGGGTCTACGGCGTGGGCATGAGCTACTTCTTCTGCGAGCCCGCCAAGCACACGCTCTCAATTACCCGCAAGGCCCACCTCGCAGGAAACAGCCGCGGACTGGAGTCAGTGAAGGCAACCCCGCTGAATACGGTGTCGGCTGGGACCCGGCTGATGGCGCGGATGATTGAGTTTCCCGCCGCCGGCGCCTCGTCTGCCACGGATATCGGCCGCGAGACCAGCGCCCTGGTGTACGTGCTGGAAGGGAAGCTGCAGTTGGATGCGGGCGGCATGCATGAACTGCTCGAAGCCGGTGATTGCGCCTGCGTGGAGAGCGAGATGGCGCTGGCCTGGAGCGCCGCGGGTAAGCACCGTTGCCGCATTCTGGCAGTGACGCCGGTGGACGAGCGCGTGGGGGGGGTGACCGGATATGTAGGCTCACATCGCCGGCGCGCCATTTGATAGCGCAAAGGTAAATGCAGCAGCCAAAGTGTTGTACCATCTAATTTTTGCACCGGAAAGGCAAGAAACGATGCGACCCAATTCCAAACTGATCGGGACAACTCTGATAGGCGCCCTGGGCGGCCTGTTGTTCGGATTCGATATTGCCGTAGTCTCCGGCATCATCGATCCAGTGGTGCGGCTGTATGGGCTGGGCGATTACAGCAAGGGCTGGACGGTGGCGATTGGGACCATCGGAACGGTGCTGGGCTGCTTTATCGCCGGCGTGGCCGGGCAGCGCCTGGGCGCGCGCGCGGCGCTTCGCCTGGCCGCCGCGCTCTATATCTTCGCGGCCCTCGGCTGCGCTTTCTCGGTGGGCTGGCCCATGCTGCTCTGCGCGCGCTTCCTGGCTGGCATGGCCATTGGCACAGCTTCGGTGCTGGGGCCGGTTTACATCACGGAGCTTTCGCCGGCCTTGTGGCGCGGACGCCTTGTGGGCGCTTTCCAGATCAACGTGGTGGTCGGAATCCTGCTGGGTTATTCCTCAAATTATTTGATCGGCCTGGCGCATCTCGGGTCGCTGGAGTGGCGCATGATGGTGGGCGTGGTCGCGATTCCGGCCGCTATCTTCCTTGCGCTGCTCTTCCGCATTCCGCTCTCGCCCCGCTGGTCGGCCTCGCGCCATCAGGTTGACGAAGCCCTTGAAGTGCTTGGCCAGATGGGCGCACCCGACCCGGATGCCGAGTTGGCCGAGATTCAGGCGGCGCTCAACTCCGAGCACGCCGTCGAGCACGAGCCGGTCTTCCGCTGGAAGTATCGCTTCCCGCTCTTTCTGGCCATCACCATCGGCGCCTTCAACCAGTTGGAAGGCATCAACGCCATCCTCTATTACATCAAGAGTATCTTTGCCGCGGCCGGTTTCACCCAGCTTTCCGGCGACCTGCAGGCGGTGGCCATCGGGGCCACGAATCTGATTTTCACCCTGGTGGGCATGTCGGTGATTGACCACTTTGGCCGCAAGAGCCTGCTGATGGTGGGCGCGGCGGGCACCACGCTCTGCCTCTCCGGCGTGGCCTGGGTCTTTATCACTAGCAGCCATCAGGCTGCTCTGCTGGGTCTGCTGGTGGTTTATATCGCCTTCTTCGCGCTCTCGCAGGGCGCGGTCATCTGGGTTTACCTGGGCGAGGTCTTTCCCACCTCGGTCCGCGCAAAGGGGCAAGGCGTAGGCAGCGCCAGCCACTGGATTCTGGTTGCCCTCATCGCGCAGTTCTTCCCGCTGGTGGCGCACAGGTATGGCGCGGGTATGCCCTTCGTCTTCTTCGCAGCCGCCACGGCATTGCAATTCCTGGTGGTCACTCTCTTCTATCCAGAGACCAAGGGGCAGACGCTGGAGCAGTTGCAGCGAAGGCTGGTGAAAGACTAGGTCTCTGACCGATTGATTTTGTACTAACTCAGTGCCCCATCCATTCGCCTTTTTCCTGGCGAATGGGTGGGATACCGCAAATGCCAAAGGACGAATTCATACGGTTAGAGGACTTGGGGACTCGTCGCCGCTGTATATAATCTGAGTGAATACGGGCGCTTGCCGTAGCCTAGTCATTCAGCCCCAGCCCTGAGGTCTTGCCATGCATCAGACAGCGGTTCCAATTCCGGAACAGGTGAGCGGAGCGGTGCAAGCCGCGGCGGAGCTTTCGCGCGCGCCGGTGCCGGAAGAAGAATCGCCCATGGCTGTTGCTAACTCCTTCGAGGCCCAGGCCATGCGCACGGAGATTATCCGCGTGGGCCGCAAGCTGTGGGAGCGGCAATATGTTGACGGCAACGGCGGGAACATCAGTGCGCGCCTCGGCTCGCGCTACGTGCTCTGCACGCCCACCATGCTGAGCAAGGGTGACCTGGAGCCGTCCGACATCTGTTTCCTGGACCTCGAAGGGAATCTTCTGGCCGGAGAACGCTCGCGCACCAGCGAACTGCTGCTGCACCTGGAGATTTACAAGGCGAACCCCAAGGCCCGCGCCGTGGTGCATTGTCATCCGCCCTACGCCACGGCTTTTGCCATCACCGGCACCACGCCGCCCAACGGGCTGATTTCCGAATACGAGATCTTCATCGGTCCGGCCGCGGTGGCGCCCTATGAGACTCCCGGAACGCAGGCTTTTGCCGAGACGGTGCTGCCCTTCGTCCAGGACCACAACACGATTCTGCTCCAGAATCACGGAGTGGTCTGCTGGTCTGACACGGCAACCCACGCCGAGTGGCTGGTCGAGGTGCTGGACACTTGCTGCAAGACCTACCTGCTGGCCAAGCAGATTGGCAAGCCGCTCAACGTCATTCCCGACAACAAGATTCAGGAGATTCTGACGCTGAAGCGGCGGCTGGGCCTGCCTGATGCGCGCCTCACCACCCCTCCCAAGGCATAGCCGATCGCCGGGAGAGAATGCCGCTGAACTGGAGCGGCTGGAAGAAGGGTTGGAAGTGCTATGAGAACAACTCTTGCTCTCGACGATGAAATGGTTCGCATTGCCCAAGAACTTACCGGCATTACTGAAAAATCGGCTCTCGTATATGAAGCTCTCAAATCTCTGATCGAGCGAGAAAGCGCACATAAGTTGGCTGCGCTGGGAGGCACAATGCCGAAGTTGGAAGATATTTCGCGGATAAGGTGCTTTCGAGAATAGACGAAACCCTCGACATTCACGGAATCCTTCTCTGAATGGATAGCAGCCCGGTGTGTGGTCTTCGCGCTATAATTTGCGGACTGCCCGATATCGGCTGTTCGACACCCTGAAAGTGAGTGAGCAATGAAGCGGTCTGTTGTGTTCGTGCTATTGGCGCTCCTGTCTTGCGCTCCCGTTCATGCCCGGTCAGCGAAAACGCAGTTTAAGGTCAAAGTTAAAGTGTCCAGCGGGTCTTTCGAGGCCAAGGCAGGCGACAGCGTCCAACTCACCTTGAGAGAAGACACGATAAAGGTTTTCGGCAAGACCTGTCCTCGGATTATTGTGAATCGCGGTCGTAGGTACTTTTGCCCGGTTCGTGAAGAGATTGTCTCTGCGCAATTTCCGCCCTCCGCTATCAGCGGGATCGTGCAGGGGAAGAATGCCAATTTCGTGAGTATTATCTGGAACGAGGATGGCAAAAAGGCGACCCTTGCCGTCGAACCCAGCGAGAGAGACTCTTCCTTGATCGTCGGCCTTCTTCAGAAGGCTACCGGCAAGAAATTCGTGAATGCCGATACCCAATCCGCCGACTTCCCGCGTGTGCTTCTGGGACCAAATAGTTACGGCACCAATCTGGCAGTGCATAGCGATAAGTTTATGGAGATGACCAGGGACTTGAAAGATGTCTGTCCTATTGTTCAGGTCACCATCAACGAACAGAAGGCCGACTTCACCGTACGACTCAACCATATTGAAGATGAGCTTGCTATGCATGAAAACCAGGTCGAAGTTTACAACAAGGACGGGGACCTCATCAGCGGCAATGAAGGAGGCAGCGTTCTGGACGCGGTCAAGAACGCATGCGCCCTGATCGTCACGGAATGGGCGGCTTCCAGAGAGTAACCGATAAGACAAGCTGCCGTTTATACAAGTGTTTATTCCCGCGAGCAGAATCTACGCTAATAGCGCGCGTCCGTGAGCCAGCGTGCCTTCCACCAGCGCATCAATCTCCGCGCGGCTGGTGCGGTGATTCACGATTGCTGCGCGAATCGCCGTGAGGCCTTTGAGCCGCGTGGTGGAGGGCGCCACAATTCCCGACTCCTGCAGCCTGATGGCAATCTCCGAGTTGAGTTGGTTGGATTGTTCCGGGCTGGAGTCGCAAACGCGATAACGGAAGCAGACGATATTCAGCTCGACCGGCGCCATCAGTTCCAACTCCGGCGTGGCGTTGATGCGGCCTTCGAGGTAACGGGCCAGCGCGCAACTGCGCGAGATGGACTCGCCCAATCGCTCCGTGCCCAGAACCTTCAGCGTGAACCAGACCTTCAAGGCGCGAAATCCGCGCGAGAGATCCGGTCCGAAATCGCAAGGCCATGGCGAGCCCGCGGCCATTCCTCGCGCCGCCCGTTCGAGATACGCGGCAGGTGAAGCGAAGGCCTGTTTGTGCGCCGCGGCGTCGCGCACCAGGATGAATCCCGCATCGTAGGGCGCCTGTCCCCACTTATGAAAATCGAAGGCCACTGAATCCGCGCGTTCCATTCCATTCACCTTTGGCGCAAGATCCGGAGCCAGCTTCGCCAGAGCGCCAAAGGCTCCATCCACATGGAACCAGAGCTTTTCGCGCTGGCACAAATCGGCCAGTCCCGCTAGATTGTCGATGGCTCCGGCATTCACCGTTCCCGCTGTTCCCACCACCAGAAATGGCGTGAAGCCAGCCTCGCGATCTCGCCGAATCGCTTCCGCCAGCGCCGCCAGATCGATATGGCATCCAGCGTCTGTAGGAATCAGCCGCAGCGCATCGCTGCCCAGCCCGGCGATGTCCATCGCCTTGGGAACGCAGCTATGAACCGATGTGGAAGTGTAAGCTGTCAGGCGTTTCGAGGCCGCCGCCACTCCACCTGCGCGCACTTCCGTGCCCAGCGCTACATCGCGCGCAATGAGAACAGCGATCAGATTCGCCATCGACGTTCCGGTAACAAATAATCCAGACGCCCCTTCCGGAAATCCAAACAGCTCTGCCACCCAGCGCGTAACCTGCCGCTCGACCTCGATCGGAATATGATCGCGGCCGCCGAGATTGGAGTTCAGCCCGGCAGCGAGCATCTCCGCCACCATGCCCACCGGCGTGCCGCCGCCGTTCACCCAGCCCATGAAGCCAGGATGTACGTTGCCCTGCGCGTAGGGCAACACCTCGCGCATGAACTCGCCATGAACCTGGGCGAGCTCTTCGCCCACACGCGGCGCAGGCGAGCGAAAGCGCGCCCGCACCGCATCGGGAATCGGCTGCCACACCGGCCGCTCGCGGATGTTCTCGATGTAGCCGAGCATATCGTCGAGCATGAGGTGAGCCTGCGTGCGAAAACTCGTCCAATCCGTCGGATCGAGGGTCTCGTTGGCCTTTGCTGCTGAGACAATGCGCTCTTCTGTGGCCGGATCGATGCTGGGGGGCTGCGCCATTCGCTCTTCCTTGACTCCATTTTACGTGGCGTCGGAGGGCCCGCTTTTGCAGATAAAATATTGGCAATGCATTGTCGGATATAAATGGGGCCACTCATAAGCAGCCCCCTCCACCACGATAAGAGTTCGTGTATCATATTTGGCGTAAGGAGTGTCCGCAAAATGAACGCCTATTTATGCGTATACCGACAAATCTCACCGATTCCGAAAGATCTAAGAGAGACGGAACAAGTCGCAACCGAAGGTTCTCTTCTCCGTAAGTTCCTTGATGAATACAAGCGAAGTTTCTATGACTGGGGTGATGACCCATCTTTCTTCGCGGCAAAGCATTTACTTGGCGACGTGAATAGGGCGACTTGGGGCGTGTGCCGGCGGGATGTAAGATGCGATCTTGAGAAAGGTGACGTTGTCGTCTTTTTCTGTGGTTCTAACAAGAGCAAAGAAAAAGGGGTTTGGAACTATCACTTTATAGGTTTTGGAACGGTTGCCGAGGTTATTAAACGTAGGAAGTTATTGTGGACAAACCCGTCGTATGCGCCGTATCGCGAGTTTTACAATCTTCTTACGGACTCCCACGGAAAGCAGTTGGAAACTTTCCATCCGCTCCACAAAGATTGGAAGAATCGTGCTGCAGCACCTTATATCGCATTTGATCCGGCACGAAGCGCATTCAATCTAGACTCTCCTCACCTCGTTGCAACCTGGGACGGCGAAGAGAGGCAGGAAACTTGGAGACGTGATCAGCCAGCGAGAAAGATTGAGAGACTCCTGTTCGAAGAACGAAACATTGAGCGCCGACTTCGGACATCGAGGACCGGCTACGCACACGTTAAACTCAATCTACTGTCGGATGGGAAGAAGGAGCGACCGGGTCGTCCTCTATCGGAATTGACTAGGGCGCTGAAACTATTGATTTGAAACCTTTGTTCACACGTCAAAAAGCGCATCTGTGCTACACTGTAGTTGCGCTCAGTGATTTGGTCGTGAGCGGCAGCGAGCCCCACCAAGGTAAGTTTGCCTGACACTGTTTTTCCCCAAGCCTCTACAGCGTATCCACATCAGTCTCCCATCCTGGGGGCATCTGCCATGGGTCATACCAGGCCCGGCAGTAGACTATGCGTTCGGCTCCTTCAACCAAAGGATGTCGCGCAAGCAAACCAGGAAACGCTAGAAAGCGTGGGAGCGTGGAGCCGGCCGGCAAGGCGCCGTCTGGCAATGAAGCAGCGTGTGGCAGCTCCGGGCCTCGGGCGTTCTTCCCTTGAATGTTTCGTCGGTCAGTCTTAGATTCGACTCGTCGGTTCTCCCTTACGCATATTGATAAGCAGGCACGCGCTCTTGAATGAGTGGCTGCGCGCCTCCATGTCCGGTTCCGATTGCAGGCCGCGAGCAACTCTGGCGGCTCCGGGACCCACACAGGAAATGACTTAATTTTGACGACACAGTTTTCCGAGTTTTCTCTTTCGCCCGCCCTTATGGGCCGGCTTGACGCCAACAAATTTGTAACTCCCACCCCGGTGCAGGCGGGCTGCATCCCTCCCGCGCTCGAAGGCCGCGACATACTGGCCACGGCGCAGACCGGAACCGGCAAGACGCTGGGCTACCTCATCCCGATCGTCGAGATGATGCAGAAGGCCGAGAGCAAAGGTGCTGTAGCGCTGATTTGCCTGCCAACCCGTGAGTTGGCCATGCAGGTGGAGCAGGCTTTCCTCGCCATTCGTTCCAGCTCCGCGCAATCCGTGGCGCTGGTGGTTGGCGGAATGGCGGAGCGCGCACAACTCGACGCGATTCGCCGCGGCGCGCGGCTGATTGTGGCCACCCCCGGACGCCTTGAAGACTATATCAAGCGCAGGCTCGTGCGTTTGGACGGAGTCAAGATGCTCGTGCTCGATGAAGTGGACCGGATGCTCGATATGGGCTTCCAGCCGGCTATCGCGCGCATCGCCGCCACGCTGCCCGCCGTGCGGCAAACCTTGTGCTACTCCGCCACGCTCGAGGGCGCGGTGAAGGACGTGGCGCGTAAGTACCTGAACAATCCGGTACGCGTCGAGATCGGCTCGGTGCTCAAGCCGGCGGAAAACGTCGAGCTGCGCACCTTTGAAGTGGAGCAGGACAAGAAGCAGGAGCTGCTCGAACACCTGCTGGGCGCGGAGACGGGCAGCTTTCTGGTCTTCGTGCGCACCAAGCACGGCGCTGATCGCGTAGCCCGCCGTCTGGTTCGCTCGGGACACTCGGCCACGCAGATTCACGGCGACCGCTCGCAGGCCCAGCGCAACTCGGCCTTGCGCAGCTTCTCCGAGGGGCGTCACCGTGTGCTGGTGGCCACCGACGTTGCCGCTCGCGGCATCGATGTAGCCAACGTGGCGCAGGTGATTAACTTCGACATGCCCAAGATGGCCGAGGACTTTGTTCACCGCGTAGGCCGCACCGGCCGCGCCTCGGCGCATGGAGTGGCTTCAACCTTTGCCGGCCCCTCAGAGCGCAATGACCTGCGCAAGATCGAGAAGACGCTGTCGATTCACATGAAGCACTTCCGGGTACGCTCGGCGGGCGACGTAAAAGCAGCGTAAACGCGAGCTTCACAGCGCGTTCACGAAAAGGAGGGGCTCCCGGCTTGCCGGGGGCCTCTTTTGTTCTTGAAACATTACCCAACGGATGTCTTGCCAAATCCCATTCTGACGCCATGGATAGTTGTTTAGGAAAACGTTATCCTATTGCCAAACACTTCTTCCCGTCCTAAAATGGGTTTCCGTATGTGTAAACGATCCGCTGTACTCGCTCTCCTCGTCGCCCTCATGCTGTCCGTGAGACTGCTTGCCCAGTCGCCCTCTCTTGCCATTCAGGTGGATCACCCCACCGCCAAGGTCAGCCCCACGCTTTACGGCCTAATGACCGAGGAGATCAATTTCTCTTACGAC
>Ga0255349_1000954_pt1 | contig 11945 bp, 10 predicted proteins | sample CBST25v15metaG_FD_189947 | JGI IMG/M metagenome (GOLD analysis project Ga0255349, IMG submission 189947) | Peat soil microbial communities from Stordalen Mire, Sweden - C.B.S.T-25.v15 | ecosystem: Environmental > Terrestrial > Soil > Wetlands > Peat | place: Sweden: Norrbotten County, Stordalen...
GAATTGGGAGCCGGGCTGCGGGGGGCCAAATTGCTGGGGATAGGGGCTGGGCTGGCCGTATTGAGGATATTGAGCTTGAGGGTATTGGGCGTGCGCTGCCGGGGAGAGGATGAGCAGGAGCAGGAACGAGGCAAGTGCGGACAGACCAGGGGCGGCCAGACGCTGGTGCGCCGAAGACGAAGGCAAGCAGGTTTGGGGTCGCATGTTCCCTCTCGGTACCCCGAATGCGGGATTTCCCCGCAGTGAAAGCGCCAGTCCGAAGCCGCCTGAGACTCATCGAGAGGCTCACAGCAGACGGACCAATGGCTTGTGTAGACCCGGTATGGTGGGGTTAGTTGCGCGGAATGATCAGATGAGCTCAAAAGCATTCCGGATTCCGCTTTAGCAGCGGATGGTCTTGCGCTTCTGGCCGAACTTGCCGGCGGCTTCCACCTTCTCAATGTACGCGGTGGCCAGCGGGATTTTGCAGGCGGTATCGCCCATATCGACGCTGACTTCCCCGATCTTTTTCGCCGCGGCTTTGGCCTGCTTCTCCAGCGGCTTCACATAGCTTCCCACGGAGATGACGAAGCTGTTCATGGTGTAGCGGACGCGGTTCGGGGCAGTATGAATCTTCTCGACAATGGTTTCGAGCAGGGATTGAATCTCCTTGAGGTCGAGGGCGGCATCGGGTTTGAGAGCGACCAGGCCGGAGTAGGTTGACCAGCCGGCAGCCGCCACTCTTTCCTTCTTCGACTTCATCCATTCGAGAGCAAGTTCGCGGCCGTGCTCGTTGTCCACCGCAACCCACGGCACGGTGTATTCCGCGATCATCTGCATCTCGGCAGCGCCCTCGGCCCACTCGTTCAACTGCTTGCGGTTCATCTGCGCGCCGTCGGCCACCATGCCGGCGAGGTACATCGCGTCCATGATGCCGCTTGCGTAGAGTTCAAGGGCCAGCGCCTGCTGGCCTTTGATGGTTTTGGCGATGAGCTTCAGGTCGGCGACGCTGACGCCGTAAACGCGGTCGGCGGGCATGCCGTGGCGCGCATAGATTTTTCGCGTATTCTCTTTACCTTTGCTCTTGAGATCGGCAAGGATTGAGGCTCGAGTAGGCATGGCGTTCTTCTCCGTGAAAATGACCGGAAGTGAGGGTGCGGCCCTGTTTCAGACGACGATGAACGCAGTGTACCGAAGCTATTTCAATTGTGGAAGGGCTTACTGTTCGCGCAGTGCCTTTGTTGGATCGAGAATCGATGCCCGCCGCGCGGGAATCCATGCCGCCAGCGTCGAGATCGCGAGGAACACCACCGTCACGCCGGCGAACGTTGCCGGATCGGTGGGCTTCACTCCTACCAGCATGGCCGTAATTACTCGACCAAGCCCAAAGGCAGCAACCACTCCGATCACGATGCCGACCACGCTCAGCCGCAGCCCTTGCAGGACGATAAGCCGAAGGATGTCGCCCCGCTCCGCGCCCAGCGCCATGCGCACGCCAATCTCAGCGGTGCGCTGCCGCACTACCGTCGAAAGCACGCCATATAGCCCGATGCCAGCCAGCGTGACCGCGATCAACGCGAAGACAGAGATCAGCAGCAGCGAAAAGCGTGTGCCGGCCTGCGCGCGATTGACCACCGACTCCGCCGTTTCCATATTTGTGATCAGAAGATGCGAGTCAATACCCTTGATGGCCGCGCGCACTTCCTCTGAATAATTTCCCGCGTTGCCGCTGGTGCGAATGGCCCATGAGCGCACAAAGCCGGAACCCATGAATGCGTCGGCGAAATAGACCTGTTCGCGCCCGGGCTCTGAAAGCGATGTGGTGCGTTGATGCGCAACCACGCCGATCACCTCAACCCATTCCGGTTCGGGGGTGCGAATACGGATGAGGATGCGCTTCCCTACCGCCGACTCGCCGGGGAAGGCCTTCTTCGCGAGCTTGTCGTCAATCACCACGCGGTTGCGCCCCGGCAGATTGTCTTCGTCGGTAAACGTGCGTCCATCCAGCACAGGCGTGCGCATGGTTTCAAAATATCCGGGAAGAACAACCTGAAACTCCGTCGCCTGAAACCGGCTCGGGTCCTTCAGCGCCTCGTCCGTTCCCCAACGAATCGGACTGAACTCCCCGGTGAGCGGAAACGGAAACGACGCGGTCACGCTTTGCACACCGGGAATCGCCCGCAAACGCTGTGCAATCTGGCCCATCAGCACGGCACGTTCTTCCGGGGTCTGGAGTCGCAGCGGCGCGCCCACCAGTTGAAGCGTCATCAGGTTGTGCGGATCGAAACCAGGATCGACGCGCTGCAATTCCATAAAGCTGCGGAACATCAAGCCGGACCCGATCAACAGGACAAAGCTGAGCGCCACTTCCGCCATCACCACCAGATTGCGAAGACTTGCGCCGCTGGCCAGACCGGCAGTCCTGCTGGTGCCGCGCAGCACATTCATCAGCGCCGGTTGCGATGCGCGCCAAGCGGGAGCGATGCCGAAGATGGCTGCGGCCGCCAGGCCGGCAAGCGCCGTATACGCAAGCACGACGCCGTCGATGCGCACATCGTCGAGCAGCGGCAGATTGGCCGGCGCCAGCACGCGCAGCTCGTGAATGCCGGCCCATCCCAGGCCAAGACCCAGCACTGTGCCCATGGCCGCAAGCAGGCAAGCTTCAGTTAGCAGTGGAAGAATCAGCCGCCACCGGCTGGCGCCCATGGCTGCGCGTATTGCGAACTCGTGTTCTCGAAACGACGCGCGCACCAGCAGCAGATTGGCCACGTTGGCGCACGCGATAAGCAGAAGAAAAATCACCGAGCCCATCAGCGCGAGAATCGCCGGCCGCACCTCGGCTACCAGGTGCTGCCTGATCGGCTCCAGCACAATGCTGTAACCGGACGAACCGGAGATGGGGAAGTCCTTGCGCGCCTGGGCCGCAACCTGGTCGGCGGCACTCTGCGCGTTGGCCAGAGACGCTCCGTCTTTCAACCTGCCGATCGGGAATATGCTGAAACTCTTCCGATTGGCCGCGTCGTAATCCAGGCGGTTGGCGATCCAGATGTCCGGCGAGGCTTCCACGTCGGCCGAGGGCGGGAAGTAAAGGTGAAAGCCCGGCGCCAGGACACCGGCAATCACCGGCCCGAAGCGCCCTGTGAACGTCATGGTGTGGCCAATGATTGCCTGGTTGGCGCCGTACCGCCTGCGGAAATACTCGTAGCTGAGAATGGCGAACTGCGGCAGCCGCGTGGTTGCGGCGTTCTGGGCGTCCGCAGGCGGAGCCGGGGGCTGCGGCAGTCCGTCCTGAGGTGTGAAGTCCCTACCATAGAGAATCTTCGCGCCAGTCAGTTGGAAGAAGTTTGTGGTGACAACGGCATAGCGAATCTGTTCCGGCGTGCCGTCTTCGCGCGCGACGACCATGCGGCCGGTAAAGACGCCTGCCATGTCAGTGAATAGCGCCTTGGTGCCTTCGCGCAGATCGATGTAATCGGCATTCGAGAACGGCAGGTCGTGAACGTTGCGCTTGCGCAGGTCCATGCCGCCGATCACCAGCCGGCCCGGATCTTTGTATGGAAGCGGCCGCAACAGCACCGCATTGGTCACGCTGAAGATCGCTGTGCTCGCACCGACTCCCAGTGCGATGGTCAGCACCGCAGTCACGGTGAATGCCGGGTGCTTCCACAGTATCCGGCTGGCGATTGCAAGATTTTTGATGGCCACAATGACCTCGCGGGGACGTCTGAACCGATGGACGTATCAGGCCGGCATTCGCTCTGAACGCAGGAATTAATCCGTGGTCGAAAAGGAGAAAAAAGGTGGATCCGGCCCAATCTTCAGGTACTTCATTATCCGCATGTCGCCGCTTTTGGACAAGTCTGAAGAGTTAAAAGCCGGCGCGGCGCGCGAATATGGCCTCTGGGCGATTCACAGCGTCGGGATTGTCGGCCTTCAACCGCTACTTTGCCGCGGGTTGTGCGAGCGGGACAAACTCCAGATCACGAATGCGCGCCGGGCTTGACCCTGGCGGCGTCGCGGTGGAATAAAATGCAAGACCCTGGCTGGATGCCGCGGGATAGATGAGATTGGTGAGAACGGTTTCGCCGTCTTCAGCGAAGACCTCAATGGAGTTGTTGTCGACAACGATTTCCATTGGGATGGCGCCTGCCTGCGGGTGCTTCAGCGGCGCTGACACGCGGGCGGGAAAATCGGGGGACCAGTCCGTTTTGCCGGAACGGGTTCGATCGACGAAGACACGACCCGTGGCCTGGTCAACCCCGACCAGGGTTTCCTCGTCAGCGGGACCATCCGGATTGGCTGTGCTGCGGCGAAGGCGAACGCCCACCTCGGATGCTTCGCCGGGGTCGAGGGTAAAGCGCAACCGGTAGACGTTGCCGACGGCTTTTTGAGCACCCAGTTGAGCGTTGGCCTGGGCGATGGGCTGAAAGCGCGGACCGCCGAACATGGCCCCATAGCGCTTATCGGCCGGGAGCGGCAGGATGGGCTTCTGCACCAGCATAAGCGGCTCCTGAGACGGTGTCGGGGCAGGGTGCGCGGGAGGCTCGCGCAGGAAGATGCGACGGGCAATCGTCATCTCTCCGCGGCCAGGGAGCGAAGGCAATTTTGAGGCATACTGCCAATCGTCCATCCAGCCAATCCAGACGCGTTCCTGGTTTGCGTCACCGCTGGCCGGAATGTTGGAGAACGATGTCGATGCGTAGAAATCTTTACCCCAATCGGCCCAGTGAGGTCCGGAGCCGGGATGATCTTCAGTGAAATGAAAGCCGTCGAATTGGCCGATGAAATACTGGTCGGCTGAGCCCTTGGCGGGACCGCCGGGGTTGATATTGACGCTCAGCAGCCAGCGGCTTGCGAAACGCTTGGTTGCGAAGTCGTAGACGCGCTTGCCCGCGTCGTCCATGATGGGGAGTTCAATTAGATCCGGGCACTCCCAGACACCCGAAGTGGCGCCGGCGGGACCAAATTCGCCGGCCAATTCCCACTGGCGCAGGTTTTTTGAACGGTAGATGCGGATCTTGTGCTGATCGGCGAGCGACACAACCATAACCCAGCTTTGCGAGGGCGCGTGCCAAAACACCTTGGGGTCGCGAAAACTCTTGAGGCCCAGATCAATCACTGGATTCGAGGCATATTTAGTCCAGGTGGCCCCCGCGTCGCGGCTGACGGCGATGTTCTGGTCCTGCTTGTCTGGCGAAGCTCCCGTGTAAATGGCGACAAGGCAACCGGGTGTTTTCTGGCCCGTATCGGCGCAGAGGCCGCTGGTGTTGTCTCGATCTTCAACCGTTGACCCGCTGAAGATGGCCACGCCGTTCTCCTCGGGGATGGCAACCGGGAGTTGCCTCCAGTGAGCCAGGTCGGACGAAACCGCATGGCCCCAGCTCATGTGTCCCCACTGATCGCCGAACGGGTTGAACTGAAAGAAGAGATGGTACTGGCCGTTGAGCAGGATGGGGCCATTGGGATCGTTGATCCAATTGGGCGGAGCATAAAAGTGAATCTGCGGCTGCCAGGGGGTGGCTGGACCCGACGCCTGAAGACCACCCGCCGGCGGCTGGCAGAAGACCTGTGCGACAAAGACGATTGCAGAGATAAGGAACAGACCGAACGAGATTTGCGCACGCTTCGATCGGAGGCTTTCCGTGGACATTTGTGAATTCTCCTCGGTTACGACAAGGTTACAAGGTCAATGGGCGCACGGACCAGCACCCTGAATGCGAAGGAAGATGCGGACAGGGTTTATCATCGAAAACGGTGTGTTGTGCGGTCGGCGGTGCACAGCGAAAACACTTCATTTTTAAGCGCCAGAATTCAGCACTTCATCGATTCGGGGACTTTGGACCAGAGACGGGACGACATGCGAGCAAAGACTGCGGTAGTGTTGGGCGCTCAGTGGGGCGACGAGGGCAAGGGCAAAATCGTGGACGTGCTGAGCGAGCGATTCAGCGCCGTGGCACGCTATGCGGGCGGCCATAACGCCGGACACACGGTGATCATCGGCGGCCAGAAGTTTATCCTGCAGCTCATTCCCTGCGGCGTGCTGCGGCCGACATGCAAAGGCATTATCGGCAATGGGGTGGTGCTCGACCCAATTGCTTTCCTCAAGGAGGTCGCCAAGCTGCGGGGGCTGGGCGTGGCTGTGGATGCGCAGCTTTTTGTGTCGAACCGCGCGCAGGTCATTCTGCCCTATCACCGGATGATTGAGCTGGCGGCGGAGAGCGCTCCGGGCCGGAAGAAGATCGGCACCACCAGCCGGGGCATCGGTCCGGCATACGAAGACAAGATGGCGCGCAGCGGCCTGCGGGTGGTGGATCTGCTGCGGCCTGAGTTGCTGAAAACGCACATTGAGGCGGCATGCGCGGAGAAGAATGCGATTGTGAAGGCTCTGTTCGGAACCGGAACCGCGCCTCTCGACCCGGCCAGGATGTTTGACGAATATGCGGCGGCGGCCGAGGAGGTGAGGCCGTTTGTCACGGATACCGGACGGGTGCTGAACAAGATTCTGGCCGCGGGTGGCAGCGTGATGTTCGAGGGCGCGCAGGGGACGATGCTGGACATCGACCACGGCACGTATCCCTTTGTGACGTCGTCGTCGGCAACAGCGGGCGGCGCGGCCACCGGGACCGGCGTTGGTCCGACGGCAATCGGGACGGTGATCTCTGTAACCAAGGCCTATGTGACGCGGGTGGGCGAAGGGCCGTTTCCGACGGAGATCGAAGGTGCTGCGGGCGAAGAGCTGCGGGCGCGGGGCAACGAGTACGGCGCGGTAACCGGCCGGCCGCGGCGGTGCGGTTGGCTGGACATCCCCCTGCTGCGCTACTCCAACCAGGTCAACGGCGCGGAGTGGTTGGTGGTGACCAAGCTGGATGTGCTGGACACCCTGGCCGAGATTCCGATCTGCGTGGGCTACGAGATCGACGGCAAGGTGACGGACGAAATTCCTGCCGATGTGGAGGGGCTGGAGCAGGTCAAGCCGCGGTATACGACTCTGAAAGGATGGCAGGAGCCAACCGAGGGAATTACCGAATTTGAGAAGCTGCCGCGGGCGGCGAAAGAGTATTTGCGCTTTCAGGAACGGGAGAGCGGGGCGCGTATCGGAATGGTGTCAACCGGTCCGGATCGGGACCAGACGATGGTGCTCGATGATTTTGCGGCGGCGCTGGACACGATCCACGCGTAGACTTGGGAAACACGAAGAAAACTCCCGGGAGCAGATTGCGGCTAGCTGGGCAAGAGAGAAATGAGATCTATGGTTAGTTTCTTAGTCCGTATGACGTTCGCTCCTGAAGATCGCGCCGATGTGGCGGAGACCCTGCGCGAGCTGGCGAAAGCATCGCGCCAGGAGCCGGGGTGCGTGACCTATATACCGCACCTGGTGGAGGGCGAACCGGACACGGTGCTGATCTATGAGCAATACCTGGACGCGAGCGCGTTGGAAGCGCACGGGCAGTCGGAGCACTTCAAGAAACACGCCGTGGGGGGTCTCTACCAAAAGATGCGCGAGCGGAACCGGGAAGACCTGGTTGCTCTCGTTTGAGACGGGAATAACGTCAAAGCGGCGGTAGCCCATTGGGGTGATAGCGGGTGATCAAGCGGGACGGCGGGAGCACTGATGCGATACCTCAACAAGCCGATTGACCCGGAGGCGCATTCAACGCTACCATCCGATACGCCTATGCCGGGTGCCGAAAACAACTTTTCACTCCCCTGCCGCCGCAAAGCGGTCGAACTTGCGCTTGCCGCGGCCGTATTTGTGGCCGTCTGCGGGTCGCCGCAAATGGCCAGGGCATCGGGCCAAACCAGGCCGCCAGGCCACGCCCAGGCCAAACCGTCCGGCCCGCCCGGGGAAAAGAAGCACGAGGCGCGGCACGAGATCGATCAGCTTGAAGAGAGATGGCGCACGGCGATTTTGAAAGGCGACACGGCGGCCATGGACTCGCTGCTCGCCGACGATTACATGGCTACTACCGCTTCAGGAATGCTCCAGACCAAAGCCCAGTCCCTCGACAACCTGCGCAGCGGACGCACGCATTTCACTTCGCTGGAAATATCGGACCGGAAGGTGCGCTTCTACGGAACCACCGCGCTGGTTACCTCGCTTGCCGAGGTACAGGGTACGTCTGCCGAGGGACCGATTCAGGGCAGCTTTCGCTATACCCGTGTCTATGTGAAGGATGCGAAAGGTGCATGGAAGATTGTGAGCTTTGAGGCCAGCTCGGTGCGTGAGCCGGCAGAGCACAAGTAGGCTTCAGCGCACAATCCGGTCTTCTACAATGAAACCATGCCTGAGCTGCCTGAGGTGGAGACGATTGCCCGCGGTGTCAACGAGCGGGTGCGCGGGGACCGCATCGTGCAGGCGTGGTTCGGGTCGCACCGGGAACCCTTTAAGACATCGCAGGCGCACCAGGCCAAGGGGCTTCAGGGACGCGCCATCCTGGGTGTCAAACGCGTTGGAAAACATATTGTCTGCACCCTCGGTTCTGTAGACGGCAGCTTTGAAGAGAGGAGCGCCGCAAAAGCCGAGGCCCAGTGGATTGTGCACCTGGGCATGACCGGGCGGCTGCTGGTAACCACGTCGGATGGTCCTGTCGCTCCGCACACGCATGCGCGGCTGGGGTTGGCCAGCGGACGGGAGTTGCGCTTCGTCGACCCGCGGCGGTTTGGCCGGCTGGAGTTTCGCGACCTGGGCCGCGGTGCCGGATTCGCCGGCCCTGGGGCCGAGCCTCTGACGATTACGGCGGACGAATTTGCCGCCTTGTTCCGTGGCCGGCGCCTGGCCATCAAGGCTGCCCTGCTGAACCAGTCGCTGCTAGCCGGGGTGGGCAACATCTACGCAGACGAAAGCCTGTTTCGCGCCGGTATTCGTCCGCGACGCATGGCCGGCCGACTGACCAGAAAGGAACTCGAAAGGCTCAGGCTGGCGCTCAAAGAGGTACTGGAGCACGCGATCCGGCTAGGCGGGTCGTCGGTGTCAGACTATGTGGACGCGGACGGCGTGCGCGGATTCTTTCAGCTCGAGCACTGCGTCTACCTGCGAACTGGATTGGCTTGCCGGCAGTGCGAGACGCCAATCCGGCGCATTGTTCTGGCCGGGAGAGGCACGCATTATTGCCCTGAATGTCAGCGGTAAAGCGGATTTCTATGGTTTTTTGCATTCTTTTCTCCTCCCAGATACCAGAATCGAGACAATTCCCATGTTGGCGAGTTGGTACATTATTGAAAGCAAACAGTATCGGGAACGGCACACCGATTGCATATCTAGATAGCGCCAGTGATATGCAGGCTGCTGGGTAGAATTCCGGCCAGCCCAAAGAACAGCAGAGCCCGGCACAAGTAACCGCCAACGAAGCGGCCCTCAAAAGGGAAAGCCGGCTGGGAAATCTGCAATAGGTACGGTGGAAAGAGCCATCGTCCGATTCATATTTGGGAGGCCAGTGACCAGTGCAGGACAGCGAGACGCCATCCCGGTTGGGGTGGCGTTTTTGCGTTGGGTCGCATCGCCAGGGCCGTCGTCCGAAGATTTCGCAGGCAAGGCGCCAAAGAGTGCACTTGCCAGCGGGGATGCTTCGCTGTAGTATCAGATTTGCCTATCAAGCGGCTGACGCAGGCCACCCGAAAGGGGCAGAGCAAGCTCGCCGCCGAGCAAGGAAACTTAGCCGGCCCGATCCATCCTTACCAGGCTGCACGCGGCGAAAGCTCCCATAGGAAGGGCATCACCCCGAGAGGAAAGCGCAGGCCGCACCCCGTTTCAATCCCGAAGATGAATCCGGCAGCGGGCTTCAAACAAAGGACAAAATGGGCGAATGGAGCAAAAGCAAGGCTCCTCGACTGAGAACGGCAAGACGCCAAACCATCTGGGATTCATGGCAGGTTGATTGCGGAGTTCCGCTCCGCGGCAGCCTGTGGGATGTTCTCAATCAACTTGTGAACCGCAGGCCGTTGCGTTCCCCGTCCAAACCTGGACAAACGGCAGGCAAATGAGGACGCTCAGAGCCACTCTCGGCGCTGGGTTGGCAACGGCGAAAGCCAAGAGTGGAACGCACAGGAAGCGCAATGCACCAGATTGCAAAGTGCCAGGAAGTAAACGCATGACGACAGAATCGACGCAACCCCAGCCTGATCTGGGGTCAGCCCCGGCCAACGGCCAGGGCCAGTCGCAGGGGCATCGGCGCCGCCGGCGCCGGCGGAAGAACAAAGCCAACCCAGCCGGAGCGCCCCAGGCACAGCCGGCGCAACCTCAGGCGCAGGCCCCGGCACAACCGGCGCCCCCCAAGGCGCCGCAGGCACATGCCAACCACCAGGGCCAATCCCGCAAGAAAAAGAAGTTCTTCCAGAAGGGTTCGCCCGCGCCGCTACAACCGGGGAACAGCGTGGCGCAGCCAGGGCAAGGCGGCGGTGGCCAGGGCAAGCGCAAGAGCAAGCAGAAGGGGCCCAGGGAATTTGTGGGTCCGATGGACCACAGCTACCGCGTGGTCAACGGCAACGTCTCCGACGGCCCTCCTTCGACCATTCAGATCACCAGCAACGGCCATAACAGCCATTACCAGGACACCTACGTTGCGCCTCCGGCCGCACCCATTCGCGAGGATGCAACTACCCGCATCTTCTGCTTCATTGAGGACCTGTTCTTTCAGGCCAAAATCAATGAAACTTCGCGGAAGCTGGGCGTGAAAGTGGAGTTTTTGAAGGGCGACAAGGACGCCGTCGCACGGCTCACCGATCTGCCTGAAGCGGACCGGCCCACGCTGCTGGTCTTCGACCTGAATAACGTCAACGCCAAGCCCATGACGCTGATTCCCAAATTCAAAGCCAAGCTGAAGAAGGCGACCTCGATCGTCGGCTTCCTCAATCATCTGCAGGGCGACCTCAAGCTGAAAGCCATCGAAGCCGGATGCGACACGGTGATGCCGCGGTCGGCGTTCTCGCAGAGCTTGCCAAACCTGCTGCGCCGCTATGGCCTGGAAGAGGAAGAAGACTCGTACCCGCAGCCGGTGTAGCCGAAAGACAGGGATCAGAGATCAGGGGTCAGGGATCAGTTTTCTGAATACCCGAACTGAAAAAGACGAGGGCGCTCCGCATGGGGCGCCTTTTTCAATTGCTGCTTGAAAATCAATGAGGAGAGCCTGCTTCTCCCGCCTATCCCGGAGGCCAGGTCATTGGTCGCCCGCCGAGCAGGTGGACGTGGAGATGATCGACGGTCTGGCCGCCGTCGGGGCCGGTGTTGACCACCAGGCGATAGCCCTCAGGCAGGCCTTTGGCGCGCGCAATCTCCGCCCCGGCCCAGAACAGATGACCGAGCAGCGCCTTGTCGCTCCCCTTGGCGTCGGCCACCGAGTCAAGATGCCTGCGCGGCACAATCAGCACGTGGACCGGCGCCTGCGGATGAATATCGGCAAAGGCGTAGCACTGGTCATCCTGGTAGACGGCAGTGGAAGGAATGCTTCCTTCGATGATCTTGCAAAACAGGCAGCTCATGGCGAAACCAGTGTACAGGACGCCCAGGTTCCGCTCTGAGCGCCCATCAGCCGCGAGCAATCAAACGGTCGCGCAAGTCGTCCGTCGCTGCCATATCGATGCACGTCCAGGCCATCGCCATCGCGCCGTCCACCAGCGCCTTATCCGCGTCCGGAGTGATGCAGTGCGCGGTGAATTCCGGCTGGTGGTTGACCGCGGGCAGGGAATTGATGCCGATCATGGGATGAATGGATGGCATCGCCCGGGACACATTGCCCATGTCGGTGGATCCGGTAGGCCGCGTTTCCCACTCGCCCAGATTCGGGAACGGCCGTCCCAGCGCTTCGGAATTCTTGCGATAGAGCGCCGCCATATCGTTGTCGTGATGCATCTCGGCGTAAGGCTTGTCACCTCCCGTAATCGCAATCTTCGCGCCCGTCGCAAGACCGCCTGCTTCAAAGCAGCGGTAGACCCTTGGCCGCAATTCGGCAAGTTGATCCAGGGTCTCTGAG
>Ga0255349_1000958_pt1 | contig 11919 bp, 9 predicted proteins | sample CBST25v15metaG_FD_189947 | JGI IMG/M metagenome (GOLD analysis project Ga0255349, IMG submission 189947) | Peat soil microbial communities from Stordalen Mire, Sweden - C.B.S.T-25.v15 | ecosystem: Environmental > Terrestrial > Soil > Wetlands > Peat | place: Sweden: Norrbotten County, Stordalen...
GGCCCCGGCACCCCGCCCACGTAACTGCATGGCCTACGTTGCCATCTCGCGCGGCGCTGGGGCGCGATGTTAAGATCAGGCGACCTGTCCATACTGCACTCGCGAGTTTCTAGCTGCCTCTATCCCTGTTCAGTTTGGGCATTTCTGACTAGATTGCTCTTTCGTTCATTGAGGAGATGTGCATGTATCTTCGGAAATGTTCCACTCGAATTGTATTAGCACGGATTCTCGTGTTTGTGCTTGCGTTCCTTGTCTTGAAACCCATTTCGGCGGAGACCATCAAGGTCTCTGGGCATGGTGAGGTTACAGTGCCGACGGTCAAACGGCAGAAGGATCAGGCAGCGATCAATCAGAAAGCTTTGGCTGACGCAGAGGAACTTGCAAAACAAAAAGCTATCAGGCAGGCTATCCTTCAAGTCTTTGCAAACCAGGATGCAATTCAATCCAAGTTGGATGCGATTCTTCAGACAGCTATCGATAACTCAGCGACCCTGATTTTGGATCAACAGGTGGTGAGTGCTGGAATCCAAGGCACAACAGCTCAGGTCGATTTGATTGAGCAGGTAGACGGCAAAGCATTGCGGACGCTTCTTGAAAGCAACTTCAGTCTTTCTTCAACTGTCGCGACCGAAGGGAAGTTCAAGATTTATGTATTGTCATACACGCTTGAGGGAATGGACCCGAACCGGGCTCAGCCACATATCCTCCACGAGGAGGTTGTTGAAGATCAAAAAGCAGTCCACGCAGACAGTTTTTCAGATGCGAACGCTCATTCATCTTCCCAGGCAAGTTCTGCTTCACTTGCAGCAACAGGTTCCATGTCTGATCGAGGACAGGCATCTCTCAACGCCAACGGTTCGACCCATTACAATTCAGGTGCATCCGGGACAGCCGCAGCTACAGGGAGCGGCGGATCTGGGTTTATCACGGGCAGCTCATCTCAGAATGCCAACATGAACGCTTCGACTTCAGCCGCTGCAAATTGGGATAAAACCGCGTCGGGAAGTCTAGATGCTCGAAAGCAGCAGTCCAGTTCTTCGTCCACTCAATCCGCAACATCTGGTGCAACCTTCGGTGATACCAGCCACTTTTACCGCAAAGTTGTCGATTATGAGGATCCTACCAAAAAAGGAGCGGCTCTGAGCAACGAAGTTCGAGCTGAGGTCGAGGGCATGATGACCACAGTCGGCTTTGATGTTGCGACCCTCAACGTCTCCATGATGAACAGAGAGTTTCCGACTGAAGACGACCTTGTCAGTGCAGTATTGAACGAAATGCGGGCGAATCCCAGCGTGGCTCCAAACGACTACGTGGCCATAGCCTTGAATAGCTTTACCCCTGTGAGCGCAGAGACGCACCAGTTCACTTCGAAGGTGACCTATAGGGTAGTGCGGGTCAAGGATGGATTGGCGCTTCTTCCCGCCAAGGACATCGCCGGTGACTCGGGGAGTCGGGCACCGTCGGATGATATAGCACGGACGTATGCTGTGAAATCAGCCATGATGAAGGTGGACGAGATACTGCCCGGTGAAATCAAGCAGGCTCTCCAGAAAATGCAGCGCACAGATCAAAGAGAGGCTGCAAACGCAGCAGTGTATTACGTTATCGTCATTGATAACGCAACGTCTCTGTCAACCAGCGCGCCCATTCGTAATGCTTTGACTGCTGCGGGATTCAAGGTGGATAGGAGCATTAACGGCTTAGCCAAGACACATACGTTGACGGTCACTCTAGACGGAAAGACCGGTACGGACGTGATGAATGCCATTGAGGGCGCAATGGACGTATACGATGTTCAGACGATGGACAGCCAGGGTACTCGTGTAAAGGCAAAGTAAGATGCTTCGTAGAACTGTCATCTTCAACATCATTGTGACTCTCGGATTCTGTTGCGTTGCTCGGGCAGAACTCCCTGTCCGCTTTGTGCTAGCAAGACAAGTAATCATCGCAGATCATTCACCTTCCCCGTATCTTCCGCAGGAAAGTGAACTGATCCAAGCATTCAAGGCTAAGTTTGAGACAGCGTTTCCTAACCAAGTGCTTAGTCTTGACAACCCTGACCAGATGATCTCTCCAAATGAGCGCATTATTGTCATCGTTCCAACCATTACCATCGCTCGCATGACCGATGATTTAATAGCTGGCACGATACATAACTATAATGCCTTAGTCGTTGGAGACGTGTCTGCTATCGATCCTTGGACCGACGCCAATCTCTATTCTGGCACTCGGATGGTCGAAAGATCTTTCAAGATTGGCGAGAGTGAAATCTCCCATGTCAATGCAACTGCCACAGATGCCTTTAAGGCCGCTATCGATAGATGGCAGGACGCAACGATTGAACAGATGCAGAAAAATCTAGCGCCATTTGTACTTGATAGCACGACACTTTCGATCCCAGAGAAGGAGAAGCATTTCAAGGGCGGAATATGGACTTTTGGTTCCCAGAGGGGAGTTTACATTGGCCAAATACTAAACGGAGGTCCTGGGCACTATGCCAAGGTTTTTGCTACATTCCCGCATTACTCGGAGATTCAGGACGTTTCTAATCCGTCAAGAACCATCCCGGCAGGAGAACGCTATACTCTCACGCTCGTAGACAAACCGACTGAGAGGCCTGAACCAAGTGTAGAACTATCCTGGCTTGGTAACCCACCATCATCGCCAGACGGAGGCAGCGTCCAAGTATTATCCCCTTACGCAATGGTTAACCTGTTTGACAACTATCTAAGTCAGGGTGGTGGTATCAAGATATTGCCTCCCATGATCGATAATCCTCTGGTCAAAGAGCAACTCACAAAGTTATCTCAGGAGGTATCCAGCCGATCCAAGCTGATTGCTGGTAACGTCGGAACCTTTGAGCGCGAAAATCTTATCATCAAAGCTGCGTCGAATCCGGACCGCATAATTGAGGTAGGCATTCTGGAGTGCTACCATGGCCGCAAAACAAAAGAGAATGGAACGATAGAGAACTATTATGGGCTTACACTCGCCGCGTCGATTAGAGAGCGCACAGGGGTTGATGAGGAACCACTGTACTCGCAAGTTTCAGTCATTAAGCATGTCGAGGAGTTGGCAAATACAGAAGCTCAGGGCATTCGCGACATTGACCCATCAGGAATCTATCTCACACTTTTCAGAAACGCTGTAATTAACCTTGCTAAAAAGGTGCGCGAAGGCAGCACTTGGACACACAGGGCGGGTGAAAAGAGTGATGCTGTCGTAAGCCAGAATGGCATTGCTTGGAATGGAACACAGCCTGGAGCGTTTACTCCGTTAACGTGGCTTAGGCCAAGTGGTGAGGTCAAAAGTGATGATGGCAAATTGATCGGCACTCTTTACAAGTTCATGACACCGTCGCAAGGGTATCTGAATGCGTCTGTAGCCTCAAGGGAAAAGCTGGAAATGGGAGACGTTCTTAGTTATCAGATTGGAGGCAACCGTGACCGACCTATTGTTGCAATGAGGCTCGAAATTCAGAACGATCCTCCTGTCTGGCTACCAGAAAGTCCATGGCTGCTGAGGCTGGCTGCCAATAACGTTGGGCCGGCTGGAGATGTACAGGTTGTTCCTTTGGACGGAGAGGAAGTCACTCCTTTTGGTGTTAATAAGGTTGCATCCGTCAAGATCTCAGCTCTTTCATCTTCTAGTCAAGGACAAACCACAACATTCACTGGCCAATGGCGTTGTCAGGTGCGCTCACTGGACAGTGATCCATCCGTACCGCCGCTTATCAAATTTGGAATCCAGTCCGATTCGCCAGTAGTTCTCAAGAACGCTGGTCCGTCGCTTCAGCCTCTAGATATTAGCGGCTGGGGACTGGATTATACGCTCAATGCGTTGAAGGTGCTCACAGAAGCCGGCACCGGAAAAGGCGTCAGACAGACATTCTACGCAGTCAACTGAAAGAAAGGTTACGAAATGAAGAAGACAAGAGCAGCCTTGGTAGTTTTCGCACTCATGGCAACTAATGCGATCCTTTACGCACAGTTCGGCTTTCACAAGCCAGCCACGACCACCGCACCCACCAACGTAACAACAGTTGTCATTCCTTCAGGAGACCTCCTAACGCTCGTCACTTTATCCACGGATCAAGGGATGAAGGCCATGGACATATTAGCCTCGATCTTCCCTCCAGAGAAAATTGCCGCGTTCGAAGAAGCGTCCAAGAAATATCACGAGATGCAGGCAAAACGGACGGACGGCAATCTCGATGCTGAAGGCTACCAAGCCTCTACCGACGCTTCGGTTGAATTTGCCAAGTTGATGAATGACTGGAGTTTGTACGACAAGGACAAGGTGAAGGTCGTCCCTCAGGCAGATCATAAACTGGCTTTGATGATACTTGTAGACGGTTATGCTGCCCTCCAGATTCCTGCTGCAGTGCAAGCACTGGAATCGCAAGTCACGTCACTCGCGAGCAACCCGATGCAGTTCAGGAAGATGAAGCAAGTAAAGAACACAGCGGTGTTGTTCGGAATGGTCGGGAAGCAAATGCCTAAACAAGTCGAGTTGTTCAAGACAACGCGCGCTACAATCAAACAGATTGCAGCTGCAGAAAACATGACACTTCCGCCTGACCCTTCTGCTGACTCCATGAAGGATTCATCTTCTGCCACTACAGCTATTCACTCATTGGATTAATCAGTTTCAAGCCGACAAGAACAGGGCTTAGACCCCCCATTGCTGGGAGTGAGCGCACGCCAGAGAAGTAATTGCTGCGATCATTTATCGTTCGCAGTATGAACGGCAGGAACCGACATCCCGTATGGACATGGTTACTCTGTGCGTTGCTGTTCTGGCTTCACCTTCGGAAGAAGGGGCGACGCACCCGGCTCCTCGTGCCCAAGGGACCTGTAGCAGCCAAATTGACTGAAATTGCACAGTTGCCCTGCACAGTTCATACACAGCAGAAAATTGGCGTGTTATATGCAATGAAAACAATGCGATACAAACGTTTTATCACCCGCTCAGGATGACAATCATCTTTTATTTGGCAATGTTCGGCACGCGTGAACTCGTGCGCTTTCAAGGCAACGGCGTGGGCTTGGCCGCCCACGCAACAGCCGATCAGGAGATCGGCGCTACCTTCTGCGGGATCGGCGCTAGAGCGGTTTCAGGATAGGTATACCCTATCTGCACTACTGCGAGGTCGCCGCTCCTTGGGGTCGCGTCGACTTGAGTGTATTCCCTTTGGGTACGGCAATCCTGAAACCGCTATAGTTCCCGGCTTAGTCTTTGTGGGCGGGGGAGTCGGCGTAGTAGCCGGTTTTGTGGCGGATGTTGAAGTCCTGCGCGGTGGCGCGGGGGACGGTGACCAGCAAACGGTGGAAGGTGCGGCCGGGTTCCTGGTGGTGGGGGTAGTAGGCGAGCAGGTATTGGGTGCGGAGGTCGTCGCTGACCTGGGCGAAGGCCTTGTCGAGGCCGCCATCGCTGACGTAGAAGCTCTTGCCGCCGGTCTGCTCGGCGAGGGTGATGAGGGCGTGTTCGCCGCCGAGGTCGCGGCCGGCGCTGGCTTGGATGGGCACGTCGATGATGGAGTAGATCATGACTTCATTGCGCAGGGTTTGTTCGAGAGCCTGGGCGTAGGTGGTGTTTTTGGCGGTGTCGTCGCCGTCCGAGACGACGATGAGGACCTTGCGGCCCTGCCTGGGGCCGAGACGCTGGGCGCCGAGAGAGATGGCGTCGTAGAGGGCTGTGGCGTAGTCGCCGTGGAGACGGGCGAGGGCGCGGTCGATCACGGACACTTTGCTGGTGAAGGGTGTGAGCTGGCTGACTTCGGTGGCGAATTGGAGGACGGACATCTGATCTTGCGGGCGGAGGATGGCGTGGGCGAAGCGGCGGGCGGCGTCGGCTTCTTCGGTCATGTCCTTGCGGACGCTGCCGCTGGTGTCAATGGCCAGGGTGAGGTTGAGGGGCAGTTCGGACTGGCGCTCGAAGATGGCGATCTGCTGGGGGCGGCCGTCTTCGGTGATGGCGAAGTCGTCGCGGGTGAGGGCGCCGACGATGGCGCCGTTGCGGTCAGTGACGTTGACGAAGACGTTGACGAGCTTGGTGTCGATATGGAAGGTGGGGTCCTGGGCGGGGAGGAGTGGGGCGAGGAATAGAAGAGCGAGGAGGGTGAGGATTGCCGCAGGGGCTAAAGCCCCATTTCTCTCATTTAGGTCAGTTTCCGGCACGACTGAAGTCGTGCCCCTTCGCACTTTCACAAAGTTAGACATCATGGCTGGCCTCCGCGGGGGTTACGGCCAGGTTTGCGGGGAAGGGCTCGCCGGCGGCCCAGACGGCGCCGTCGACGAAGGTCTCCTTTTTCCAGATGGGGACGGTCTTCTTGAGGGTGTCAATGAGCCAGCGGGAGGCTTCGTAGGCCTGGGCGCGGTGGGCGGAGGCGACGACGATGAGCACGCTGGTTTCGCCGATCTGGAGGCGTCCGAGGCGGTGGACGATGGTGACATGGCGGACATTGAAGCGGGTGTTGGCTTCGGTTGCCAGCTCCCGCATCTGTTTCTCGGCCATCTCGCGGTAGGCTTCGTAGTCGAGATGGAGGGTTTGGCGGCCACGGGTCTGGTTGCGCACGATGCCGTCAAAAACCACGACTGCGCCGTCTTCGCCACGCTTGATTGCGTCGACCATAGGGTGAGAATCAATGCGCTGATGGGTGAGTCCAGTAAATGCCGCCAACCCAGGGTCGCTGAGGACCGAGAAATCCAGATCGTCTTCAGTTCCGCCGGAGACGGGTGGGAGCAGGCCGACCTGGTCGCCGGCGTAGAGGATCTGGGAGGCAGAGGCGTATTCGGCATTGACACTGACGGCGATGGCTTGCAGGGACCGCGCACCCGGAGTGGCGTTGAGATGGTCAAGGAGTTCCGCAACGGTTGCGCCGTCGGGCAACTCGACCGTTGACGCGGAGGCGCCCAGCCAATCTTTCAGCACGCCAAAGGGGAGAACTCGCACCTGGATCATCGATGAACAGAATACCGCCTGGTTGTTAGACGCACGGAAGGACGCGACGGCATTGGGTGGCGTTTGGCGAAGCAAGGCTCTGAATGATCAGGAGATCGAACGCTCCTGGCGACAGGCTGGATTGCCTTTTTGGGATAAACCCAGCGAGTTAGCGTGCGCTTCGCACATGGCGAGTCAGCAGGTTGGCGGCGACGTAGGAGGGCACTGATTTCATGCCAATGTGGGTCGGCTTCGCCGGCGGGGCACTGAAAAGAAACAAGACTGTAAGTTGAACAAAAAAGGAATCGCCATAGAACAGTATGCCCGCCCCACTCATCGAGCAAAAGGCCGCTCCGACCCAGAGGGTAGCCCGATGGGGCACAGTTTCATGCGTCGCGGGTCGGCGAAGACGGTGGGCGACTGGCACAAGGCGCTCCGGGAGCGGAATCCTCAGGACGGTAAGGAGCGCTGCCGCAGGATTTCGGAGTCAGACCATTTTGTAGAGGAAGGCGGTGGGGGTTCCCCAGAGGTTGCGGGCGCGGTCTTCGTAGAAGATGCTGAACTCGATGCCGCCGATGTCGTAATCGAAGAGGGGGACGCGGTCGAAGGTGGAATCGCCGCGGACGGAGTACTCGTCGCCGCTGCAGTCGATCATGAGGGTGTCGCTGGCGGAGAGTCGCTCGGGGTGGTTGAGCAGCAGGCAGGCGCAGGCGAAGACGCCGAGTCCGTACTCGTTGCCGGCCATGGCGACCCGGGTGCGGCGGGCGGAGCAACCTCGGTGGAGCAAGCCGGCCTGGGCGGCGACGACGAGGATGTCGCAGCCCTGCTGCTGGTCGGCCAGGATTTTTTCGGCCAGGGCGGAGCGCTCGCTCTGGCGCAGGTAGATGGGGCCGAGACGGCCGATGATGCGGTTGGAGATGCGGCGACGAGAAGCCAGCACGCCGAGAACGAGCTCGACGGCCTCACTGTAGGTGGGGGCGAGGACCTGCCAGCGCGGGATGGCAAACCAGGCTTCAGCGCCATCCACGAGCGGCTTGCGGGCGAGCTTCTCAAGGCAGTTTCCCAGGCTGGGAAAGGCCTTGCGCAACTCAGTGACCTGGGCTTCGATGGGGCGAACGCGGTAGGTGGGGGGATAGATGCGATTGGAGCCTACCTGTTCGTCCTTGAACTTGTCGCTGACGGTGTGCCGCTGGATGATTTCGACGACGCGATCGGCGACTTCAGACTTGAGCTTCTTGTCCATGTCGAGCACGATCTGCGCGCTGTGCCGGTCAAGGCGGTCGATGGCCGTGCGGTAAGCGTCCTGCGCTGCCTGTCCGAGGAACTCCTGGAGCAGGCGATTCTGCTGTTCGGTGGTGTTGCCGGAGAGGTGCAATGGAACGAGCAGGTTGTTGTTCGCAGACAGGGTTGCCATAGTCACCGCATTCCGCGCGCGTCCGCGCAATGGACTCTGCGGGATGTATCGGCTAGTGCGGGGATTTCAGCAGTGCGGGGTGGCGAAAGTTGCTGTTTCTTGGTAAAGCACTCATGCGGGAAGTTGCGGACGGAGGTCAGCACCTGGCGGGAGGATGTGGCTTTCCCGTTGACCGCTGTATCTATGAGCGATACAGCAGTTGAGTGATCAAGTCGTTCAGGCACGCGGGGCTGGAGAAGCTCTTCCGGGCTGGCTCGAAGGCAGGAAGCAACCCGGCGCACGCTGAGAAGCTGAGATACCAGATGGCCACGTTGAATCGAGCCACGGGTCCAACCGGGATGAATGTCCCTGGATGGAATCTTCACCCGCTCCAGAAGGAGCTGGCGGGTCATTGGGCGGTTAAGGTAAATGGAAATTGGCGGTTGACATTCCGCTTTGACGGACAAGATGCAATTCTGGTGGACTATCAGGATTATCACTAAGGATCGGTTCAGGCGAACGAAGCCTAAAGGAGGCAAGCATGCGGATGCACAACCCACCCCATCCCGGAAGGATTATCAAGGAAGCGATCGCGAACCTCCCCATGAGTGTCACCGGATTTGCGGCGCATATCGGCGTATCGCGAGTCGCCTTGTCTCGCGTGCTGAACGAGAAGGCCGGCGTTACGCCCGAGATGTCCATCAAGATCAGCGAGGCGTTCGGACAGGACTCGCCGGAGATCTGGTTCAATCTGCAGAACGACTTCGATTTCTGGCAGGCCTCCAAGGCGAGGCCGGCGCGGAAGAGGGTTGAGCCTCTTCAATCAGCGGCGGCCCAGGGCCTGGTCAGTCTTGATTTTGAGAACAACAGAAAGGCCGGCGGGTAGGCCGGCCTTGATGAGGGGCGATCAGGCGCAGGGAATTTCGGGGAAAAGAAGAAGGGACGATCTGTTTGGCTCGTCCCGCAGGCTGCTGACAGGCGCCCATTCAGGTAAGGCCCAACAGGATACTGCATGGGGCTAAAGCCCCATCTCTCTCATTTAGAGCGGTTTCAGGATAGGTATACCCTATCTGCACTACTGCGAGGTCGCCGCTCCTTGGGGTCGCGTCGACTTGAGTGTATTCCCTTTGGGTACGGCAATCCTGAAACCGCTATAACGTGCTTTGTCGGCACGACTGAAGTCGTACCCTGATACAAAGCGCGTACAAAGCCTCGCGTCCGGGGTGGAGTTTTGCGGCAAGCAAAAGGCCGGCTGGCTGGCCGGCCTTTCCGCGGATTGGTCCCCGAAAGCCTGATAGCGAGGCGGGTTTATGCCGCGGTGCATACGGAGATTTCGGTCACGCTGGATTGCGCGGCGGGCTGGATTTTCAGGTGCGGGAGGGCGACGCGCAGCACGTCTTCAATGCGGCTGGCGTAGTGGATGGCGACGCCTCCGATGAGTTCCGGAGTAAGGTCTTCCTCCACGTCCTGGCGGTTTTCGGCGGGCAGGACGATGGTTTCTATCCCGGCCCGGCGGGCGGCGAGGAACTTCTCCTTGATGCCGCCGACGGGGAGGACATTGCCGCTGAGGGTGATTTCGCCGGTCATGGCGGTGAGCCTGCGGACCGGAGTATCGGTAAGCAGCGAGACGAGGACGGTGGCCATGGTGACGCCGGCCGAGGGGCCATCCTTGGGAATTGCGCCGGCCGGCACGTGAATGTGCAGGTCGATCTCCCTGGTAAAGTCCTCAGGCAGGCCGAGGGTGGTGGCGTTGGAACGCACCCAGGTGAGGGCGGCCTGCATCGACTCCTGCATGACTTCGCCGATCTGGCCGGTCATGGTGAAGCCGCCCTTGCCCTTCATCTTGTTGGCTTCGATGAAGAGGATGTCGCCACCGGCCGGGGTCCAGGCCAGGCCGACGGCCACGCCGGGGCGCTTGACGCGCTCAGCCACTTCGGTTTCGACGCGGACCTGGATGCCGCCCAGGAACTCCTTGAGGATTTCGCGGGTGACGACGAGTTTTTCCTTGTCGCCCTCGACCACGCGGCGTGCCTGCTTGCGGCAGACGGTTCCGATGACCTGTTCGAGTTTGCGGACGCCGGCTTCGCGGGTGTAATGGCGCACGATGTGGCGCAGCGCGTCCATGGGAAACTCGATCTGATCCGTGGTAATACCGTTCTCCTTGATCTGGCGGGGAACGAGATAGCGGATGGCGATGTGCACCTTCTCTTCTTCGCTGTAACCCTGGAGGAAGATCAGCTCCATGCGGTCAAGCAGCGGGGGCGGAACGGGATCGAGCATGTTGGCGGTGCAGATGAAGAGCACCTTGGACAGGTCGAACGGTACGTCGAGGTAATTGTCGCGGAAGCTGTTGTTCTGCTCCGGATCAAGGGTTTCGAGCAGGGCCGAGGCGGGATCGCCGCGGAAGTCGCGGCCCAGCTTGTCGATCTCGTCGAGCATGATGACGGGATCGTTGGCGTCGGCGCGGCGAATGCTCTGAATGATCTGGCCGGGCATAGCTCCGATGTAGGTACGGCGATGTCCGCGAATCTCGGCCTCGTCGTGCATGCCGCCCAGCGAGACGCGTTGGAACTTGCGTCCCAGGGCGCGGGCGATGGAACGGCCGAGGCTGGTTTTGCCCACTCCGGGAGGTCCGACAAAGCAGAGGATCGGCCCTTTCATGTCGGGCTTGAGCTCGAGGACCGAGAGGTAGTCGAGAATACGGTCCTTGACCTTTTTCAGCTCGTAGTGATCCTCGTCGAGGATCTCGCGGGCCTTGTTGATGTTGATTTTCTCGCCTGAGCTTTTAGCCCAGGGCAGGACGGCGAGCCACTCGATGTAGTTGCGGGTGAGCGAATAGTCGGCGGCCATGGGAGACATCCGCGAGAGGCGGGCCAGCTCCTTGAGGGCCTCCTTCTTGACGTCTTCCGGCATGCCGGCTTCGTCGATCTTCTTGCGTAATTCTTCGGTCTCGCGCTGGCCCTCGTCCACGTCGCCCAGTTCCTTTTGGATGGCCTTGAGCTGCTCGCGGAGGTAGTAGTCGCGCTGCGACTGCTGGACCTGGTCCTGGACTTCGGTCTGGATCTTGGTGCGGAGCTGCTGGACCTCAATCTCCTTGGCGAGGTGCTTGTTGAGGAGTTCAAGACGCTCGGCGATCACCGCTGTACCGAGCAGTTCCTGTTTTTCGTCGGTGGTAAGGAAGGGCAGGGACGAGGCGACGAAGTCGACCAGGCGGCTGGGGTCGTCGATGTTGGCGGCGATGGTGCGGAGCTCGTCGGACAGGGTAGGCGATTCAGAGACGACTTGCTGGAACTGGCCGATGACGTTGCGGACCAGGGCCTCCACGTTGGAGGAGGCGGCCGGCTCGATGTCGGCGAGGAGTTCAACCTCGGCGATCATGAAGGGTTCGGTCTGGGTGTAGCGGAGGAGGCGGACGCGGGACGTGCCCTCAGTAAAGACAAAACGGCTCTGGTTGGGCATGCGCACAACCTTGTGGACCGTGGCCAGGGTGCCGACGGCGTGCAAGTCATCTGGTTTGGGGGAGTCGAGCCGGGGGTCGAGCTGGGCAGTGACGACGATGGATCGTTCGTCCCCCAGCGATTCGA
>Ga0255349_1000985_pt1 | contig 11707 bp, 7 predicted proteins | sample CBST25v15metaG_FD_189947 | JGI IMG/M metagenome (GOLD analysis project Ga0255349, IMG submission 189947) | Peat soil microbial communities from Stordalen Mire, Sweden - C.B.S.T-25.v15 | ecosystem: Environmental > Terrestrial > Soil > Wetlands > Peat | place: Sweden: Norrbotten County, Stordalen...
TTGTATTTGCTTCGGATTTCCCTGTTCCGGGCCTAAAGGCCCCGTTGTTTCGGCAGCTTTTCAGGGGGCTGAAGCCCCCTGCTCCCTCCGCAAAGGACGATCTGCAACTGTAGTGCTAGAGCATTTTCGGAAATGGTGTAGACCGGAATTTTACTGGTATCCCACCCATTCCGCAGAAAAACGCGGAATGGATGGGGCGCGGAAGTCTACATCAAAAGCTAAAATGCTCCAGACCTCATGAATTGGCCATTCATCCTTGACAAGTGCGGGCGGGGACGCCCGCACTTGAGCCGGCCAGGAGGCCGGAGCTCCCTTCATACAGTGACCAGATCACGCGGTCACGGTACTAGTCGTTGGCGGTGGAGCTGACCTCGTGCAGCCAGCCGGGAGCCTTGAGCAGTTCGCGGGGCCGTGAGCCGTCGGCTGCGCCGACCAGGCCGTCGCGCTCCATCAAATCGATGAGATGTGCGGCGCGGCCGTAGCCGATTCTCAGACGGCGCTGGAGCAGTGAAGTCGAGGCCTTGCCGAACTCGAAGACCAGCCGGACCGCGTCGTCGAAGAGGGGATCGTTTTCGTCCGGGTCGGGGTTAGAGCCGTCGACCTGGCCGCGCTCGTCCTTGGGCGATTCGAGGAAGCCTTCGACGTACTCTGCCTGGCCTTGCTCCTTCCAGAAGCCGACCACCGCCGCGGTCTCTTTCTCGCTGACGTAGGGGGCGTGGAGGCGCATCAGGCGGCTGGTTCCGGGCGGCAGGAAGAGCATATCGCCGCGTCCCAGGAGCGATTCGGCCCCGTTGGTGTCCAGGATGGTGCGCGAATCGACCTTGGTGGCCAGGCGGAAGCTGATGCGGGTGGGAATGTTGGCCTTGATGAGGCCGGTGATGACGTCCACGCTGGGCCGCTGCGTGGCCAGAATCAGGTGAATGCCCACGGCGCGGGCCATCTGTGCCAGGCGGGTGATCGATTCTTCGACATTCGAGCGGTCGAGCATCATCAGGTCGGCCAACTCGTCGATGATGATGACGATGAAGGGCAGCGGCTCCTGCTCTTCATCGTCGTCGAAGAGCGAGGGCGTGGCGGAGTCGAACAGCTTGTTGTACTGGTCGATATTGCGCACGCTGCGCGAGGCCAGCAGCTTCAGCCGGCGCTCCATTTCGCGGACGGCGTTGCGCAGGGCGTTGGCCGCCAGCTTGGGCTCGGTGATGATGGGCGTGAACAGATGAGGCACGCCCTCGTACATGCCCAGTTCCACGCGCTTCGGGTCCACCAGGATGAGTCGGACCTGGGAGGGCGTGGTGCGGTACAACAAACTCATGATCATGGCGTTGATGGCCACCGATTTGCCGCTGCCGGTCGAGCCGGCGATCAGCACGTGGGGCATTCCGGCCAGGTCGGCGGTGATGATGCGGCCGTTGATGTCCTTGCCCATGGCGATGGTCAGCCGCGATTTGGCCTTGTGGAAGACCTCCGCTTCAAGGCAGTCGCGCAAGTGGATCGTCTCGCGGCGGTGGTTGGGCACCTGGATGCCCACGGTGTTTTTGCCGGCCATGCGCTCGATGAGAATGCTTTCCGCGCGCATGGCCAGGCAAAGATCGTCGGCCAGACCGGTGACGCGCGAGTACTTCACGCCCGCCTCGGGCTTGAACTCGTAGGTGGTCACCATGGGGCCGGGATTGATCTGGACCACCTGGCCGCGCACGTCGAACTCGGCGCATTTTTCGACCAGAACCTTGGCCTCTTCGCGCAGTTCGTCTTCGCGGATGGCCTGGGGGCCGTCGCCGGGGTTGAGCAGGGTGGTGGGCGGAAGTTTGAAGCCGCTCACCTGCTTGGGCGGCACTGTGGCCGTATGCAGTTCGGCGTCCGCGCGGAGGTGAATGGCAATCTCCGCGGCGGACGGCGCGGCGGCAGAGACCGGATCGGGGGCGGGGGCAACCGGAGCCGGCGCAAAGCGGGCGGCGTCGGTTGCCAGCTCTCGGGAGCGCTCATCGTCCGAACGTACATTCGCCGGCCGCGACGGCACAAGTTGAAGCCGGGCGGGCGAAGATGGGGCGGGGTCGGTCTGCGCTCCAACCGGAATCGGCGCGATCGGGATGGCGGCGGCCGGAGCCGGCACAGTCTCCGCTCCCGGCGAAGAAGACCTGTTGCTGGAGGCTGCCGATTCCCAGATGCTCGGCCTGACGCTGGAAGGTCGCGCCTGTCCGGCGTCTTCGTCGGTATCGGGCAGGATGGGAGCGCGCTGAAAGGCGGGAATGTCCTGCGGGTCAGCGTCGGCTGCGCGCCGGCCGCGGCGGAAGAGGCGGGCAAGCAGGCTGCGGGGCGCCTGGAACGAAGCTGGAAGCTCGGCGGAATCGGCCTCCGGCAGGACGCCTGGAATGAGCGGCTGCGATCCGTCGGGCTGGGGTTCCCTGTCAGGCTGGAGTTCTCTGTCGCGCTCTAGTTCGCGCTCGGCAATCCGCTCACTTTTGAGTTCCGCGCGCTCCTCACGCCAGTTGCGCCAGCGGTCCTGAAGCGAGAAGGCCTGAAGCCAGCGGCTTTGAATGGTTTCCGCCAGAGCCCAGAAGCTGATCGCCGAGGCCAGCCAGATGCCTGCTGCCGCCAGCACGCCCGCCACCAGCCAGGCGCCCTGAATGTTCAGATAGGTCACCAGTAGGCCGGCCATGAGCTTGCCCGTCACGCCCTCGACGGGAACCGCGTGAAGCCAGAGCCAGCGCTCGGGGAGCAGTCCGAAGACCGTGGGCACAAAAACGATGGCCAACAGAACGCCCATCGAGCGCAGCCACGCCGATCCGCCGGGGCGGGAGCGCATCCATGTCCAGCCCAGTCCGCCCAGCCAGAGCGGCAGGAAAAAGGCGGTAACTCCGACTGCCTGAAGCAGCAGGTCGCTGATGGAAGCACCAAAGAGGCCGATCCAGTTGCGGACGGCGTGGGATGCGGCCGGGTCGGCGGCGGTGTTCAGAGAGGGGTCCGCCGGGTGATAGGTGGCCAGCGCGAGCAGGAGAAGAAGCGCGGCCAGCAGCAGCACGGTCCCCAGAAAGATGTTCAGGGGGCGGTTGCGCGTCGGCGATAAAACAATGCGAGTGGGCTTCATGGCGGGCGCTCCGTCTTGCCGGACCCTCAGGAAAGCTGCCGCGGGCGAGCTGGTCAAGCGGGCAAAAACTTCCTGGGCCAGTTTCTATTATCCCTGCCGGGGAAGCGAATTTCGGGCAAAAGTAGGCGAAGGGAACCTTGCTGTGGACCCCCAGCCCGACAGCGAATCTGGCCGAAAACGGGCCTTCACCAGATCCGGCGCACAGCGAACTGGTCGAGTTGAGAGTCGGGACTGAGAACGGGGATGTCCTGGCTCAGCGCCTGGGCGGCGATCATGCGGTCGAATGGGTCGCGATGCTCGGCGACCAGCCGGCCAGCACGCAGAGCGGCGCCGGCGTCGATGGCCAGCAGCGTGTAGCCGATCACATCCCGGCAATCTTCCCTCCCCAGATCAGCAGCGCCGAGCCCAGCAGGATGCGGTATACGGCGAAGACGGTAAAGCCGTGCTTGCGGACCCAGTAGAGGAACCACTCGACCACGCCCAGGGCAACGATGAACGAGACCACGGTGCCGATCACGAGGACCATCCAGCGGTCGGAGTTCATCACCACGTGGGCGGCGACGGTTCCGGCTGCACCAGCCGCACGGCCAGAGTGAATTTCCTTGACCAGATCCCAGCCCGTGGCGGCGATCATGGTGGGAATGGAGAGCAGGAAGCTGAATTCGAGCGCCGAGGGGCGGTCCATGCCCGCCAACTGGCCGGCGGCGATGGTGGACATGGATCGCGAGGTTCCAGGAAAGACGGCCGAAAGCGTCTGGCAGAGGCCGATCCAGATGGCCTGCCCGAGGCTCATCTCCTCTACGTGGATAGTGACGGGATCGTAGCGTTCGCTCCAGGCGTCGACGATCCACATGACGATGCCGCCGATGAGCAGCGCCAGGGCTATCGCCTTCAAGCTGCCGAGGTTCTTCTCGCTCCACTTGTGCAGCAGGAGCGCGGGCGCCGAGGTGCAGGCAAAGGCCACAAACGTCAGCGAGATGGGGTGCGTCAGCCAGTTGCTGTCGCCGCTCTCGCCCTCGGGAAAGGTGCGCAGGAAGTCGACGATCCGCCCTAAAAACAGCAGTAGCAGCGCAAGAATGGCGCCCAGTTGGATGACGATGGTGTACATCTTCCAGTAGGCGTCATTGAGCGGAATCCTCATCAGTGCTTCGCTGATGCGCAGGTGCGCCGTCGAGCTGACGGGCAGAAACTCGGTCAAGCCTTCCACGATGCCCAGCAAAACAGACTGAAGGTATACGTTCAAGATGCCTCCGAAGGCCAACAAATTCCATGCCGGTGGCAGGGCGCGGAAAATGCGCGTCCGCTCACTCCGGGCCGGTACCGTGATCGGGAACGCCTTCTTTCAATTGGAACACGCGCCCCGCGGGCCGCAGCGGGAAATCCGATGGAGGAAACCCGTTGATCAACGGGACGGGCAGGTGATCCCAAGGCGGGCAGCGATGCGCTGTGCCGTGGCCAGGCGCGCCTGGGTGATCGGACGAAACGAGGCGCTTGCGGCTTCGAGCACTTCAGGGGGCGCTGTTTTCGGCGTGCCGCAGTTGAAGGGCGGTTCGGGAGCATATTCGAGGGAGAGTTGAATATGCTGCGCGACACGATCACCGCGCAGCAGAGACGCCACTCGCAGCGCACCGTCAATTCCCGCCGTGATGCCGGCGGCGCTGATGTGCTTGCCGTCGAGCACAACGCGAGCCTGGACAGGGATCGCTCCAAAGTATTCCAGCAGGTCGAACGCCGCCCAATGCGTGGTGGCCTTCAAGCCGCGCAGCAGGCCAGCCGCGCCACATAACAAGGCGCCGGTGCAAACGGAGAATGTGTATTGAGCGCTGCTGGCCTGTTTCCGGATGAAGCCGAGAACTTCCTCGTCCTCCATCAGTGCTTCTTGTCCCGGACCGCCAGGGACAATCAGTAAATCGAGGGGCGGAGCCGCGGCCAATGTCTTGTCCGGTGTGAGGATCAATCCATTCAGGTCGCGAATCGGCTTCGCTTCCTTTGCCAATACATGAAAGGTGGAGTTGGGAAGCCGCGAAAGAACGGCAAACGGACCGGTCAGGTCGGCCTGATCGATCCCTGGAAAAATGATCGCTCCAATGTTGAGATGTCTTTCCGCGCCATGCATTCGGGTCAGCTCCAATAAAGATTTTACGAGTTCAGGAGACTTCAAATCAAAGGGCGTTTTCAGCAAGGATTTCGGCGAGTAGAGCCGGGTCCACGTTGCCGCCGCTCACCACGGCTACGGCCTTCTTGTAAGCTGGCAGCTCTGCCGCGTGGAAGAGCAGGGCCGCGGTGGCCACGGCGCCGCTGGGCTCGGGAACCAGGTGAGTCGAGGCCACAATCGCCCGCATGGCGGCGCGAATCTCCGCTTCGGTCACGGTGATGATGCCGTCCACGAAGGCCTGAATGTGAGCAAAGTTGCGCCGGCCCACGCTCTGGGTGCGCAACCCATCCGCAATGGTCCGGCTGACCAGTTCGGCCGGCCAGGTGACGATCGAGCCCGCGCGAAAGCTCTCCGCGGTGTCGCCGGCCAGTTCCGGCTCCACGCCGAAGACCCTTGCCGCGGGCCGCAACAGCTTGACCGCGGCGGCCACGCCGCTGAGCAGGCCGCCGCCCGAGACGGGCACGAGCACCAGGTCCACATCGGGCAGCGCCTCGGCGATCTCCAGGCCGCAGGTGGCTTGGCCGGCGATGATCTGGTCGTCGTCGTAGGGCGGCACGACCACGTAGCCGTGCTCGCCGACCAGCCGCTCGGCCACCGCCAGCCGCTCGCTTGAAGCCAGGCCGACGTCCACGACCTCTGCTCCCAGCCCGAGCGTGGCCGCGCGCTTGATGGCCGGCGCGTTCGAGGGCATCACGATCACCGCTTTCGCACCCACTGCGCGGGCGGCGTAGGCCACGCCCTGCGCGTGGTTGCCGCTCGAATACGTGATGACGCCGCGGGAGATTTCTTCGGGTGTCAGTTGCAGAATCTTGTTGGCCGCTCCGCGGATTTTGAAGGCGCCGATGGGCTGGAGGCTTTCCGCCTTGAGCCAGATTTGTTTGCCGGCGCCGTAACCGCTGAGGCCGGGAAAAGCGGCTTCAACCAGCGGGGTCTTCACGGCAATGTGCGCAACGCGGGCTGCTGCGGCGCGGATGGTGGCGAGCGAGATCAGTGAGTCTGCCATGCTGTCATTATCCGCTCGACAATTCGGGCAATGAGGGGCGCGGCTCGGGCGATCGCGCGAACGTGCGAATCCGCGAAGGTGCAGAATCGCGAGATTTTTATCGAGCGGGGCAGATGTCCCGAAGGGCAGGGATGAGGCTGTGTCCTTTTAAAACATTCACTTGCTTAGAGGCTCCATGGAGTGGAATTTCGCGGCCTTTGCGCAATTTTCATGTTGAATTCTCCAGCTTTTCAGCCTATGCTAAGGATGCAGACGAATTTGTCCGCCTGAGTTGCCGTGGGTACGCCGGCTGGCGGAGAGATGAGTGGGCTTACAGCCCACTTTTTATTTGGGGCAAATGCTCCGGTCTTGAAGCGGATTTTTCGTCCTGCGGATGCCTCGGTTTTTGGGGTCGAAACAGGGCTGATGGATCGAGTAGAGGCCTTCGAGGAACGGGTCTCCCAACGGACGGGATGGTCTGGAAGGGCTTACCGGGCTTTGGAACGGTCGCGATGGGACCGCCAGGCCGGGCTGGTTGGACGGTGTGGGGAACGATGGCAGTGAAGTTGGAGGCAATTCGATCGGCGGCGGCAAGGGTGGCCGCCTCGCATGGGCTGGATGTGGTGGACCTGGAGTTCATCGGCCCGGCCAAGGAGCGCATCCTGCGAGTCACCGTCGAGAAAAATGCCGAGCAGCGGGCGCGGCTGAAGGGGTTGATCGCGGCTGGGAATGGAAGCGAGGCTCTGCCGGAGCGGCTGGTTCAAAAAGTGCAGGAAGGCGGGCTGAGCTTGGACTGCCTGGAACAGTTTTCCGGCGTCACGCATGAGGATTGCGCGGTTTTCAGCAGGGATTTCGGAGTTTTGCTGGATGTGGAAGACCTGGTTCCGGGCACGGAGTACACTCTCGAAACCAGCTCGCCGGGGCTGGACCGCAAGTTGGTCAAGCGCGAAGATTTTCAACGGTTTGCGGGGAATTTGGTGAAGGTGCAGACCTTCGAGCCGATCCGCAATAACCGGCACTGGGAGGGTAGGCTCGCGGCTGGCTCGGCGGCTGGAACGGATGAGAGCATCACGCTCGATCTGGCGGCGGTCAAGCAGAACAGCAAGAGCCGGAAGGCCGGTGTGAGCACGGTAGAGATTGCGCTCGAGAATATCGAGAAGGCGCAACTGGTGCCGGAGATTTGAAAGACAGCCTCTAGCTCCTCTCTTCCAGCTTTTTAGCGCTTGAAGCGAGGAACGAGGCGACAGCAAGAACAAGTTAGAAGCTAGTAGCTAGGAGCTAAGAAAGTATGGCCAGCGTTTTATATCAGAGTATCGAGCTTTTGAGTCAGGAAAAGGGTATTGACCCCGGCATCGTTGTGGGCGCCGTCGAGGAGGCCATCGCTCTGGCTACGCGCAAGTTTTACAAGACCCAGGAGAATATGCGTGGCGAGCTGAACAAGGAGACCGGCGAGATTTTGGCCTACATCTACAAAACGGTCGTGGCCGACGAAGAGCCGATCGAGGACCCGCTGAACCAGATCACGCTCACCGAGGCCAACGGACTGGCGCCGGGCGTGGAAGTGGGCAGCGAGATCCGGCTTTACCGCGATACCACGCCGCTGGGCCGCATCGCCGCGCAACTGGCCAAGCAGGTCATCTTCCAGAAGGTGCGCGAGGCCGAGCGCGACACGGTCTTCAACGAGTACGCCCACCGCGAAAAGGAAGTGCTGAACGCGACGGTCAAGCGCATCGAAGGTCAGGACGTGATCTACGACCTGGGCAAGGCCGAGGCGCGCTGCCCCAAGCGCGAACAGTCGCGGCTGGAGCAGTTTTCCATCGGCGAGCGGGTGCGCGTGGTTCTGCTCAAGGTGGATCGCGCCGCCAAGGGGCCGCAGGTGATCGTCTCGCGCGCCGCGCCGGAGCTGGTTTCCAACCTCTTTCAGTCCGAAGTGCCGGAGATCTATGACAACACGGTGACCATCCGCGCCATCGCCCGCGAGGCCGGCGAGCGGACGAAAATTGCCGTGCAGTCCCGTGACAAGGACGTGGACCCGGTGGGCGCCTGCGTGGGCATGAAGGGCATGAGGGTGCAGTCGATCATTCGCGAGTTGCGCGGTGAAAAGATCGACATCATCGAATTCTCGGACGAAATCACCACCTTCGCCGAGAAGGCGCTGCAGCCGGCCAAGGTCAGCCGGGTCTCGATTGCGGACCTGACCGACAAGCAGCTCGAAGTGATCGTGGACGATACGCAGCTGTCGCTGGCCATCGGCAAGAAGGGCCAGAACGTGCGCCTCGCGGCCAAGCTGCTGGGCTGGAAGATCGACATCAAGAGCGAAGAGGAGAAGCGCCAGGAGGTCGAGCAGCAGATGCAGGATCTCACCGGCGGTCCCTCGACGCCCATCGAGCAGGTGAGCGAGCTGGGCGAAGGCGTTCTGCAAAAGCTGGTCGCCGCGGGCATCACCACTGTCGAGGCGCTGGCCGACATGACGCCCGAGCAGCTGGAAGAGATTCCCGGCATCGGCGAGAAGACGCTGGAGCGCATCAGCGTGGCCGTTCGCCACTACTTCGGGCATTTTGAAGAGGGCGAGGAAGGTCACGCACCTCAAAACGCAGAAACGGCGAGCCCCGAAGCGGAGACTGCGGAACCGGCCGCTACCGAAGAAGAGCGCGAAGCGGTTCTGGCCAACGATGAGGCGGAAGCGGAAAACGACGCCTCGGTCCTTACCGAGGCAGAGAACGTCCACGCTGCCGAGGACGAAGATTTGGAGTACCGTACGGGCGCGGAGGCGGCGGTGGAAGACATTCCTCCGGCCGACGACGCGGAAGTGGGGACTTTGGAAGACAGGGCTGAGGCGTTTGAGCAGGATGCTCGAAGCGCGGAAGAGCCGCTGCTGGAAGAGATTGAAACCGAAAGTGCAACATCGGACGAGCAGGCGGCCAAAGGAGACGGCGCGTAAGATGCGCCGAGTTTTCCGAGGCTATTCAGGGGATGATCGAAGTTTTGCGAGCAGCCAATGCCATGAGGTAGCTATGAGCGACTAAAGGCTTGGGTAGCACAACTTGAAAAGAGGCGGATGAGTAAGGTTCGAATCAACGATCTCGCGCGCGAGATGGAAGTCAAGAGCCGGCAAGTTCTTGACATATTGGCGGAGCTCGGCCTGGCCACTGGCAAAACCCACTCCAGTTCTCTGGAGGACTATGAGGCAGACAAGGTGCGAGCTCAATTTGAGCGTGGATTGCGGCCCGCGGGCCAGGCGGGCGCACAGGCGTCTCGCGCCTCGCAGGGCATTGCGCCCAAAATCGATCTCTCTCACATCTCCAAGCCCGGCGATGTGCTGAAGGCTATTCAGGCCAAGAAGGCGGAACAGGAAACAGAGGCGCGCTACAGTCGTCCTGCGGCACCGGCAGCGCCCGTGGTGCAGTCGCCGGCTCGGCCTGCCGCTCCGGCGGCCCCAGCCGCGCCACCCGCTCGCCCGGAGCCGCGCAGAATTTTTCCGCAGCCCCGCTCCGCGCCGCCCATCATCGCCACTCCACCGGTTCAGCCGGCCATTGCCAGCCGTCCGCCGGCCAACCCGGTGGTCGCCAAGGCTCCTGCGGGATCTGTCGTCGTCGCGCCGCGGCCGGCAGTTGCTGTCGCTCAGCCCGCGGTGGTCAAGCTGCCCGCGGCTCCGGTGATTCGCGAAGTCCTTCCGCGTACGGAAGAAGAGCCAATCGCCGTTCAATCACCTGTCGTCGCGCCTGTCGCGCCCCCGGTTGCAACTCCTGCCGCCGCTGTTGCGCTGGGCGAGGCAACGGTGGCAGCTGCGGCTCCCCTGGCGCCTGCCGCGGCAGTTCAGGTAGTCGAAGGCGTGGAGCTGGCTGTCGTTGCTCCCCCGCCCGCTGGCGAAGCGGTCAGCGCCGCGCCCCCAGCCGGACCTCAAAAGGAAACGGCAATTCCCGCTCCCTCCCTTGCGCCCACGGCTACGGTTGCCGCTGCGCCCGAGCATCAGCCCATATACCGTGCGAAGGGGCATACGCATATTGCATCGCCCACTCCCGCACTGCCCGCTCGCCGCGTGGTGATGCCGCAGACCGGGCCCCGTCCGGTTTACAAGGCGCCTCCCGTGGTTGCTCCGCCTCCTCCGGCGCCGAATACCGGCAACGCCGCCGGTATCCGGCGCGGCCAGCCGATCTTCGACCGCGGACGCACGGGCGGCCCTGGCAGTTATGCTCAGCGCACGCCCGGCGCCGCCCCCGGCCAATTCCCCGGCGGCCCGCGCCCCAAGCACCCAACGCGCACCACGCCGGGCGGTTATGCCGGCACTGGAGCGCCGGGAGCGCGTCCCGGCTTCGGCGCTCCGCGTCCCAGCCCCGGTGGCGCGACTGCCCCGACCGGCGCGGCGCCGCGCCCGCAGCGTGCACCTGCCAGAGGCCGCGGCGGTCGTGCGCAGTACCCCAAGACGAAGGAAGGCCCGATGAAGGGCTTTGTGCCGCCCCCGCGTTACGGGGGGGTGCGGTACGGCGGTGAGCCCCTCCCCATCACCCGCGAAATCACAGTGACCGAGGGCATCAGCGTCAAGAGCCTGGCCGAAAAGCTGGAAGTGCGCGCCAAGGATCTGATCGCCACCCTGTTGATGAGCGGCGTCTTCGTGACCGTCAACCAGTCCCTGGACGCCGAGATGGTGAAGGACGTGGCGGCCAAGTTCGGCGCTGCGGCCACCGTCATCAGCTATGAGGAAGAACTCGCCAATGAGGCGATCGAAGAAGTGCTCGAAGCCGACAACACGGGCGAGCTCGAAGTTCCCCGTTCGCCCGTGGTGACCGTCATGGGCCACGTCGATCACGGCAAGACCTCGCTGCTGGACGCCATCCGGGAAACCGACGTGGCGGCTGGCGAGGCGGGCGGCATCACTCAGCACATCGGCGCCTACAAGGTAAAGTTCTCCAAGGAAGGCTCTCCGGCATCGGGCCGCGAGATTGTCTTCCTCGACACTCCTGGCCACGAGGCCTTCACCCGCATGAGAGCCCGTGGAGCCAAGGTCACCGACATTGTGGTGATCGTCGTCGCCGCCGACGACGGCGTCATGCCGCAGACCCTTGAAGCCATCGACCACGCCAAGGCCGCCGATGTTCCGATCATCGTGGCCGTCAACAAGATAGACAAGCCCGAGGCCAACCCCGAGCGGGTCAAGAAGCAGCTTGCCGACCGCGGCCTGATCCCCGAGGAGTGGGCGGCGGCCGGCGAAGGCACCGTCTTCGTCGAGGTTTCCGCCAAGAAGCGCATTCACCTCGACCTGCTGCTGGAGATGATCTGCCTGGTTTCGGACATCAAGGCGCCCAAGGCCACGCCCGGACGCAAGGCCGTGGGCTCGGTGCTCGAAGCCAAGCTCGACCGCGGCCGCGGCGCCGTGGCCACCGTCCTGGTGCAGGATGGAACGCTCCGCCTCAACGACAGCTACATCGTCGGCAACACATTTGGCAAGGTCCGGGCCATGTTTGACGATCGCGGGCGCGCTATCGAA
>Ga0255349_1000988_pt1 | contig 11703 bp, 8 predicted proteins | sample CBST25v15metaG_FD_189947 | JGI IMG/M metagenome (GOLD analysis project Ga0255349, IMG submission 189947) | Peat soil microbial communities from Stordalen Mire, Sweden - C.B.S.T-25.v15 | ecosystem: Environmental > Terrestrial > Soil > Wetlands > Peat | place: Sweden: Norrbotten County, Stordalen...
CACCGAACCGGAAGTCCACGGCCTGGTCGCCCTCATGGAGATCCAGGCCTCCCGCACCCGCGCCCGCGTCACTGCCACTGGCGAACCAGTCTTACTCTTCGATCAAAACCGCACCCAATGGGATCAACTCCTCATCCATCGCGGACTCACCGCAATCGAACGCGCTCATAAAATCAACACCACCCGCGGCCCCTATCTCCTCCAAGCCGAGATCGCCGCCTGCCACGCCCGCGCCCGCACGCCATCGGAAACCGACTGGCCCCGCATCGTTATCCTCTACACCGAACTCGCCCAGCTCACTCCATCCCCCGTCATCGAACTCAACCGTGCCGTAGCCGTCTCCATGGCCCACGGCCCCCATGCCGGCCTCACACTCGTAGACGCCCTCGCTTCCGAACCCTCTCTCGCGCGCTACCATCTTCTCCCCAGCATCCGCGCCGACCTCCTCTACAAACTGGGCCGCCACCCCGAAGCCCGCACCGAGTTCGAACGCGCCGCCGCCCTTACCCGCAACACCCGCGAACGCGACCTCCTCCTCACCCGCGCCGCATCTTGCGAGACTGACCCAACTAACCCTCAGGAAAAATAACAAACGGCTCATCCCGCAGAAATGCCGGCCGATTTCCCGTCGCCGCAAACTGCAGCTTTCACACTGGAGAAAGCAGCTCCGGCATCGGCCTCGCTGCAAAGAGAGCTTTCGGCGAGCGTGCGCAATAACAAAGTGACCCGCTTGGGACACGTTTATTAGGGTCTGCTTCCCAATTGCCCAATTGATGCTGGGGATATATCCGTTCAGCCGGCTTTCCCGCTGCATCGTTGAAGGATTGAAAATGACAAAGTGCAGCTTGTTCCTATCTCCCAGGCTTGCCGGGGGTGACCAGGGAAGATGTGTGGGAGAGAGAACCGAACTCGCGAGTCTCGCGATAAAGCCAAGCGGCTGCATCAGCGTCGACAGGTTTGGAGAACAGGAAGCCTTGAATGAGATTGCAGTCCAGTCGGCGCAGGATGCTGAGTTGCTGCTCCGTTTCAACGCCTTCGGTGATGACCCCCATTCTGAGGGAGTGCGCCAGTTCGAAGATGGCCTTTACGATTTCCAGGCTGCCGTTCCCAGCGCTCAGCTCAGTGATAAAAGAGCGATCGATCTTGAGAGTGTCGAAGGGAAGCCGCTGGAGGTAACTCAGCGAGGAGTAGCCGGTTCCAAAGTCGTCGATTTCCAGCCGGATGTTCATCTTCTTCAGGCGATTAAGGGTGGCCAGCGTCTGCGTGGCATCTCCCATGATGGCGCTTTCGGTCATTTCCAGCACCAGAGATTCGGGGTTCAGTCCGGTTTCGGCCAGCGCTGACTCCACATGCTCTATCAACCGCGAATCGCTCAGTTGCCGGGAAGAAACATTCACACTCACCGTGAGAGGAGGATCGGGAGCAAAGTTCTTCTGCCATTCCGCCATCTGCCGGCAGGACTCGCGCAGCACCCAGCGGCCCAGGAGAAGAATGAGGTCGCTCTCCTCCGCGACGGGAATGAACTCTTCGGGGAAAACAAGCCCGCGTTCGGGGTGATTCCAGCGAACCAGCGCCTCGAAGCCGCAAATGCAGTTAGCGCTCAGCGAAACGATTGGCTGGTAATAAACGACGAGTTGATGCTCGTCGATGGCTCTGCGCAGACCTGTTTCGGTATCGAAGCGGGAAATGATCCGCTCGCGCAATCCATCGTTGAAGAATTCGAAGCGCGACTTGCCGTTTTCCTTGGCAAGATACATAGCGCTATCGGCGTTGCGAAGGAGGTCTTCGGGAGTGCTGCCGGTAGAGCTGAGGGCAATTCCGATGCTGGCCGAGACGACCATGCGTGTGCCCTCGAAATAAATCGGCTCTGTGAGACGCTCAATGATGCGCGCGGCAACAACCGCGGCGTCAGTCTCGTGCTGGACATGGGAGAGGAGGATGGCAAACTCGTCTCCGCCGATGCGCGCCACGACGGATCGATCGGCGGAGCTCGAGCGGGAACTGGTGCGGACGCTCGATTGCAGCCGTCCGGAAACATCGATGAGCAGTTCGTCGCCGGCAGCATGTCCCAGGCTGTCGTTGACCATTTTGAAACCGTCGAGGTCGATGAACAGGACGGCGAAAAGATCAGCTTGCTGACGGGCCATCTCGATCGCGGACTCGAGGCGGTCGATGAAGTAAAGGCGATTGGGAATACGAGTGAGCGGGTCGGCGATCTTGCCTTCGGTGATGTCCGTCTGTGAACCGGCCATACGGATCGCTTTGCCAGACGAATCGCGGACCGCGATTCCGCGGCTCAGCGTCCAGATATAACCGCCAGATTTGCAGCGCATACGGTATTCGCTCACGAACTCCGAGGCCGTGCCGCCGCAATGCTCGGTAATCTCAGCGCGAACCCGCTCGCGATCGTCCAGATGAATGTGGCTGAACCAATCTTCGGGGCTGGACCAGATTTCGTTCTCCGCGTAACCGAGCATGTGGTTCCAACGGGGAGAGAAGTAGATTTTGTTGGTGGAGAGATTCCAGTCCCACAGGCCGTCGTTGGCTCCCCGGGCGGCGAGGGCATAGCGCTCCTCGCTGTCCTTGAGAGACCGAAGCGCGCCTTTGAGCGCCAGTTCGCGCGATTCGATTTGGGAAAGCATCTCGTTGAAGGAATCAATGAGAAGGCCGGTTTCGCCGCCGGAATCGAAGTGCGCGCGGACGGAGTAGTCCTTGTCGGTCGAAATGTGACGGGCAACCGCGGCCAGTTGCACCAATGGATTCCCGATGAAGCGCGCCAGGCGCAAAGAGATGAGAAACGTGATCAGGACGGAGAGAAGAAGAACGAGAATTGCGATCTTGGCATACTCAAAGAGCCGGGAGCGAAAATCGCGCAGGCTGAAAACCAGGGCAATGGAGCCCGTGCGTTCTCCTTTGAGCAGGACTCCGCGAAAAAGCGTGAGGGACTCGGAATCGAAATAGGCTCCATCGGGACGCCACGCGGAGACGGCAAGAGGCGGCGGAGCGCCTGGACTGCGGTATTCCGCAAAGATGTGGCCCTGGTTGTCGTAGAGGCAGGCCAGGAGGATATGAGGTTCGGTGGCGAGCGCGCCCAGCATCTCTTTGGCGGTTCCCGGATCGTTGAATGCCAGCGAAGCTGCGGTATTTGCACCCTGGGTGCCGGCCAGTGCGGTGAGTTCGCGAACGGCGCTGGCTCGATAACTCTGACGCTCATAGATGGCGAATCCGAGGGAGGCAAGCACGACTGCAAGCACGCTGGTGGTGAGGATCAGCAGGGCCAGGTTGAATCGGATGGAGAAGTCCCGGATACGCATCGCTTCATCTCCCCTGGCCGGTCCTGCCGCCGCGCGTCACCGAGGTGGCAAGAAGAAGCAGCCGGGAACTGATTTTAAGATGGGACGAATCGACAGCTCCCAGGTTGATGTCGAAGCGAATTCTATCTCCCTCAAAGTGGAAACAGATCATCCCGCCGTCCGACAGGAAGTTGGCGGTTTCACCCACGCTGAGAACCGGCAGGCCGCGCAGGCTCCTCAGGATTGCGGTTTGGCGGCGGGATTCGTCGCGGCTGAGGAAGAGGATGTTGCAACCCTGGATGGCCTGCGGCGGGCTGATCAGCAGGACGTGAAAGACCCGGCCACCGATGACCTTGCCCTCGATGGTGCTTTGCAGTTGCTGGCGGTGCGGTTCGTCGTCGAAGATGCAGAGGTTGAGGGTTGGGCCTTTGGCGTCGAGGGCGCCGGCCGGCCAGTCTACAAACTGCGCGAAGTGGAAAAGAAACGCCGCCTTGACCTGATACTCGTCGGCGGTGGTTTGGGCGCGGGCAAGCAGCTGCGCTCCTGAAACGAGCAGGAAGATGCAGGCGAAGACGAATATCCGCAATGAGACAGGGGTTCGCCCGGAACTCATCTCCGCTGCCGGATTGTTGCCTGCTCGACCCATGAGAAACCTCCCGCTCAAAAAGACCAGGCTATTTTGGCGTAGGCGCTTCGCCGCATCTGTCCGGGCTCCACCGAGGAAACCGGGCCGTTGTATTCCGGATGAAGGTCTCTTAACAGGTTTTGTCCCATCACGCTGATCGAGACGCGCTCTCCCGCACGCCACGTCAGCCCGCTGTCAAGCCGGGTGTAGGAAGGAATGGACTGGGCGGGGAGGCGGTTGACGAAATATGCCGACGCATTCCAGTCGATCTTCCAGGGCAGGCTCACGCTGGAACGTAACTGGGCCTGGTGGTCCGGGTTGCCGCCTGCCGTTTGAGAGGGGGTTGAGAAGTCATGGCTGCCGGTGAAGGTGTGCAGGTGCGTGGACAAGAACGCATAGCCGGGACTCAGAGTCCAGAAGCTCGCCACCTTCCAGTTTGCAAAGACTTCGAAGCCGTGCGTTTCTCCATACAGCCCGTTGCCGAACGAAGTGGAAAAGAGAAGATGGGTGGGCGCGGGATTCGTCTCCACGTGTGGTGTCCCGGGTTCCACCGATTCCACATCGCGATAGCGGTTGTAGTAAACGGTTGAATCCACCGAGAATCTGCTGGTCCAGGCACTCCGGTATCCTGCCTCGAAGGCCGTCAAGTGCTCGTTTTTCACCTTGGGATTGCCGAAGAAGCTGACCAGGATGGGCAGGGGGTTCATCGGCACGGTGGACGCAGGAAGGACATCGAGGTTGATGCGGATATCGGTGTCGCTGCGGGCGGGGGTGCGGTCGGCGCTTGAGACCGCGCTCCAGAACATGTTCTTGCTGTTCGGTGTCCACACCAGGCGCGCGGAGGGTTCGAAATCGAATCCGGTGTAGTCGTTGTGCTCGACCCGCGCACTTATGGTCAGATGAAGGCGGTCGGGGCGGATGGCGATCTCGTCCTGCGCAAAGGCGCTGAAGAGCTGGGTGACGCGGTCCTGAGGACTGGCAGTGAGCCGCAAGGTTGGGCTCACGCCATCCGAATTGAGGCGGTAGCCAAGCCCCCAGACAATATCCTGTCGCGCACCCCAGGCGATATGGTGCTGAAAGTCGATGTCGAAGGTGTCCAGGCCGACGTCGTAGGTGCTATCGCCTCGCTTCCAGCGGTCGAAGTAGACCTGGAGCGAGGTCGCCGATCGCGGCGAGATGGTGCGATCCCACCGGGTAAGCAGGTTCCAGCCCGAGTAGCGGTCGCGCAGGGCGACGGTTGCATTAACCGGCGGCTGCAAGGATGCCGGTATATAGGCGATCTCGCCCGCATTGCCCTGGTATGTCTCTCCCTCGGTGGTGAGCGAATCTCTCGCGGAAAGCGTGGAATCGATGCGAAATCCACCATGGACCAGACGCCAGTCGTCCTGACCGTTAAGCCCGGCAAAGGTGGGCAGGGCGTTGATGTGGAAGCCTTCCGCATAGACGCGATAAGCGCCCAAAGCGCGCGCCTTGCCGCCGTAGCGAATGCTATCCGGGCCTTGGCCGGCATTGCCCCCTCCGGCAGTCACAGAGCCGCCCTGGGTGTCGTTGGCGCTCTTGGTGATGATGTTGATGACACCGTTGACGGCGTTCGATCCCCACACTGCGGCGCCCGGGCCGCGAATCACCTCGATCCGCTCGATCGTGTCGGGGGGAACATTTTGGGAATCCCAGAGAACGCCCGCATATTCGGGGTTGTACACCGTGCGGCCGTCAATCAGGACCAGCAGATTGTTGGAGTATTGGCCGTTGAAGCCGCGGGCGCTGATGGCCCATTTGCCGGCGTCGATCTGCGCCACATCAAGGCCGGGAACCATGCGCAGCAGGTCGGGGATGTTGAGCGCGCCGGAGCGGCGTATGTCCTCCGAGGAGATGACGAAGACGGCCGCGGCGGCCGCGGAGGTCTTCTGCTCCTTCTTGGACACAGAGGTCACCTCGATGTTCATCAGGTCTTCGAGGCTCTTCTGGGTCAGGTCTGTGGGCTGCGCGAAGGCGGCGGGAAGACCGGGGAAAACAAGCAGGGAGATCCCCGCCAGTATCAGGACCCGTTGGGCGACTCGCGGTGAAAGAACGACGGCATTGGAGAGCTCGGCCAACTTCGGGAAAAGAGAGTACAGAGAGGGATTAGCCTGCATGTTTGTTCACCTGCCTGGAACCGAACTTATCGGATGGAAATGCGATTTTTCATTCTTCTTTTGGGCCAAACTTATGACCAAGATACTCAGCAAGCGAGACATCGATCACTCCACGACCCCCCCCCGTTGTGGGCGTGCGCGCCGAGGAACACACTTCTCGCTCTCCGGTTCTGGCCAATTCAACGAACCACTCCTTAGCACCCTATCGGCAACGGTGAGAAATGGAACAGTATTGGCGAAACTTTAGGAACTTCATTTTACAGCTCTGGGCGGGCAGCTCAGGCCCCAGGGAAACAACGATTTACACCGCATTCGGGCGCGGCCCGCAAGTCGGTTGCGAATGCTGCCTCAGGTCATTCTGGCCCAGATCAAAGATGGCGGGATTCGCCGACCGTTAAAAGGGAAAGAATCTATTGGCGCCCGAAAAAGTGGCATTCCCGGTCTGGGTCAAGTGATCGAGGGGCGGATTACACCGGCCCCGATCTCCTTTACCTGAAGGGCGATGGTACGGCCGCGCAGGGCAGCAAAGTCCCGCAGGGCGCCATTCTTCATGGGTAACGTGTGTTGGTCTTGGGTAGAGACGCGATCGTATAGACCAGCACGGACCATGCCGGAGGCTTTTTGCGCCAAAAACCTTCCCGGATTTCTTGAAGCCAGCCCCTTGTTTTACGGGCATCTCACGACGCTCCTCGCGCATGGGCGAAGACGATCCTTTCCGGCCATCCGGGATTCATCATAACTCTGCCGAATCGGGGCCCCCTGTCCGCGCCAGCGTCTCGCGATAGTTCCACGGCATCCATTTCGCGGGGCAGGCGGCCAGTTCCTGGGCGTGGCGCTGCAACTCGACCAGGTAGTCGAAGGAGTTCGCGCCATTTAACCGGCAGGTATGGATCAGGCTCATGAACAGATCGCCGACCTGCGCAGAGTGCAGGGTGCGATAGAACAGTGCGTTCTTTCGATGTAGAATCGCGCGCTTCAAGGCCCTTTCGGCGATGTTGTTATCAAGTGGGGCTCCAGCCTTGCGGAGGAATAACGTCAAGGGCTGCCAGTGCCGCAGCAGATAGCTGATCGCTTCACCCAGCCCGGAGTTTGGTTCCGTCCTGCGCTCGCTTAACTGCGCCTCTAGCCTCGCGTGCAGTTTGTCCATCACCGGCTGGCTGCGTTCCCGATGAAGCCGAAGCCGCTCGTCGGGCGCCAGGCAGCGCTCGCGCGCTTCGGCATCATGACCGTACACTTGACCCAGCATTTCCAGCACATAACGGCATTCGTCGGGCAAGTTCTCCGCCACGTCCACGAACTGTCTACGTCCGTGCGCAAGGCAGTTGGCCAGCAGGATCTCCACCCCCGCTGGCAGCTTCGGAACATTGCGCGACAGCGCATCGCACATTTGAATCGGGCTCGGCAGCTCCGCACTTCGCTGTTTCAACACCTCGGCGAGGTTCTCGCCGGCATGACGGCTGCCCGTGAAGTAGAGCGCGATCTTCCAGCCCCGATCAACAGACACGATGCCGCTGGTGAATACGCCCGTGCGCTCGTCGGACGGATCGCGATTCAGCATGAGCACGCGCATGCCGGTATCGTCGTTATGCACCACCGTGCTCTGTGCCGACTGCCGGATGAACTCATCCAGCGCCGGCTTGAGCGGCTGAGCGGCTTCCTCGACGATCTCCCACTGCATGGCCGCCGGCAGCGGGATACCCATTTGGCTTTCCAGTTGTTCCAACCGGTAGAACGGAGTTCCGGCGCCGTACTTGAGTTGGGCGATCATCGCCGCCGCCGTTTCATCGTACTTGTCCGGTCCTATTCCTTCCGGCTCCTGCGCCGTGAACACCTGCCCGCAAGCGCCGCAGCGCAGCCTTTCGAGCGAGTAAACTGTAGCCGCCAGCGGCGCCTGACCGACGATCCGCACCAGTACCCTCGGTTCCTTCTGCCCGTACACGTTTCCTCTTCCACACTCCGGGCAGCGATCGCCATGGGTAAGCTTCTGGTGCCTGATATTTACTTTTCGCGCGCCATTGAACGCCTCGGTTCCGTTCCGGCCGTGGCCGGGCGGCGGAGGCATGTTGTTATCCGCCTGCGTTCCGGTGTCGGCTCCGGAGTCTTCCGGTTTCTCCACCACCGGGGTCCCCAGCGGCACGTCTTCGTCGCTGGGGTGGAGCACCTCGCTGGTCTTCTCCGTATTGCGTGACCGCATCAGCATCGCCGCCAGAGCGTGCAGTACGTCTTTGAGCTTGATGTGATCTGCCTCGCTCAACGGTGCTTCTCGCGCTCCGTCCAGCACCCCGGTCCAGCTCCTCCAGGTTCACATCGATGCGGCGCCTGACCTTCTTCATGCCGCGCCCCCCAGCAGTTCACGAAAACGCTTCGTCAACGGTAGCGCGAGAACCTCCTTGATCGACCGGTTCGGAACATAGCTGTTGGATTGTTTGTTGCGTCCCGTCGTCCTGCCCATCAACACCCAGTTGGCCGCACGGTAACTGGTTCCGCGGAATCGCTCCGGATCGATGAACGTCTCCAGGAAGTAGAGCGGATGACCGTACATCTGCTCCCAGTCGTCGGAAATCCGCGCCGCCATCCGACCCAGGATATGAGACGCCAGATTTTCAGTGCGGACCCAGGGCAGGATCAGGAGGCGCGTGTTGTAAGCGATGAAGCGGATGCGGTTGCGTCGCGCAGTAGCGTCCCAACCGATGTAGCGGTCGCGACTGCCGAGGTGACGTGGAGCCGATGACCAGGCCAGGCAAGCGATGGGGCGGCCTTCAGCCCACACTAAAAACTTCAGGTGCTCTCCAACCGGCTGTTCGTAGCCAAGGTAGTGATGCTCCTCCATCAGACTGTTGAACAGCGGCTCCTGCGCGGTGCGCCGCACCTGTTCGAACTCCAGCGGCTGCAAGCTGCGCAACGGATCTTCGATGGGAGTGGTATCGATCAGCACCGGCTGCGGCCTGGTCCTGCGCGCCAGCGGATTACGCGGCACATAACGGACCGGCGGCAGCGTAATCTGGCCGCCCCGCTCCAGCATCAGCAACATGCTGCGGCACACCATGTCGCGCAACGCGCCGCTCGCCTGCCGCCACTGCCAGGCTTCACACAGTCTGACCGATAGCTTGCCGCGGCTCTCCTTCGGGTGCTGTTCGATCAACGTGCGTATATAGAGGATCTCTTTCTCTCCAAACTCCCGCCCGCGATATCTGAACTCAGCCATTGCCCAGCAGTATGAATCAACTTTTTCTGGAACGTAAGGGGGTATTGAAGATATTTTTGCGACCCTACTTCAGCTCGCTCACCCGGCGCCACATCGGCGCGGCACTGACCCGCGACACGTCCCCGGCCACCATCAGCAATTGCGCTTCGTAAGCCTCAACCCTCTTCGCTGCCGAACTCGATTCGGGCCACCACGTGAACCGTCCCTGGGAAAGCCGCTTCTGCGCCAGCCAATATCCCTGGCCGTCATAGCTGAGCAGACGAATCGACGTTCCCCTGCGGCTCCTGAAAATAAACACACAGCCAGTGATTGGGTCCTCAGAGAGCTTCTCCTGGCAACCGCGAACCAATGAATCTATCCCTTTACGTCCGTCGACCGGCTCGATCGCCACCAGCACGCGCATCTGCGCCGTGATATGAATCATCGCTCCGCTTCCCGCCATGCGCGAAGCAGGCATGCCCAGTCAGGTGCCGAGGAGCCTTTCCACTGAATGCGCATCTTGCCGCCAATAGATGACTCGAACTCGATCACGCACTCCGACATCGTCGCCGGTTGAGATGCAATCAGCTCGACGAACGCCGGCGCGGCTGCCTTCCTTGAGACAGTCACAACTCCGCCAAGCCGCTTCTTCAATTGCGTATAGTCCAACCGAAGCGGGTGGGCCACGGAATACAAGCCGTGTTCACGGGCGAGCTCCACCGCTGACTGCCACAGCGCCTCAGGCAGTTTCGTCCGACGCGGCCGTGTGCTTCGAAACTGATCCAATCGCAGCTGCAGTTCAACGATTGGCTCGGGGATGGGGGATGCGCTCTTGTTGTTCAATATCAGCCGACCTCGGTGGCTGACTGAACGTAACAAGGTCAGCTAAACCGCGTCACGCACGCTTGCCGAAAACTCACGATATGGCTGGCCGCCGAAGCCCAGCACGCGGATATAGCTTGCGCCATTTTGCCTAGCCGCGTTTGTATGTCGCCACGTCAGCCGGGGTCGGCTCGATGCGCTGGGCGACCTGAATCGCCTGGGCGCAGGCTTCGTCGAGGTTGGCCCAGCGACCAGCACCTACACCGGCCAGCAGCGCCGAAGCAAAGGCGCCACCCTCCTTGGCGGCGAGCACCTCGACAGCCTGGCCGTAGACGCTGGCCTGAATCCCGCGCCACAGCGGGCCGCGCGCGCCGCCGCCGCCCAGTCGAATCGTGCTCACCGGAATGCTTAATTCGGCGAAGAGCATGAAGGTGTCTTCCAGCGAGTAGGCGGCATCCTCCAGCACACAGCGGACAAAGTGGACCGCCGAGTGCACGGTCGAGACGCCAGCAAAAGCGACGCGGACCTCGGGGTCAAGGTGCGGCGTACGCTCACCCAGCAGATAAGGCGCACGCCGCAGCCCGCCGGGATCTGTGCGGCCGCGGAGGTCAGGCTGTGATAGTCCTGGCCGACAAAAAAAGTTCCCTTGAACCAGCGGGAGCTCAGGCCCGCCGATTGGGTCACGCCCATCACGTGCCACACGCCGGGAACCGCGTGGCAGAAGGTGTGCAGGCGTCCCTTAACAGCCCGTGGCAAAAGTAGCTGAATGCCATTTGAGCCGGTATTGTGGTTTGTCGGCGCGATAGGTGCCGGAAAGGGCAAGGACCGGAGTGGAGCGGGATACTACTGCGCTACCGGCTCGATAGCGGCATGTGAGCCACTTGAAAAGGCGCAACACAAGCCTTGCCGCGCGGTTACTCAGCTCTCGCGGTGTGCCCACGCCCAACGTCTTGCGCAGTATGAGACTGATGTTGAATGTGCCAACATGGATCAACAGACGCTTCAGAATGTTTTCCTGTCCGCGCAAGGTGCAACGCCGCATTCCGCCCGTTTCGTAGCAGTGGGCAAAGCTGCGCTCGACCAACTCGCCCCGCCTTCGCAGTAACTGTTTGCCATCAGTAGTGTCCGGCTAAAATCGGGTCGCTCGCTGTAACGGTTACATATTACACGGGATCGAGTATAACTCTCATTTTTCGATTTTAAATTGATGGCGTCAGAACCTGGGGCAAGCGCCGGGTGTCCGCTGGCGGCCCGATTGTCAACAATGAGGGATGAACACCGGACAGACCTTCTTCTCCCAACTGCTGGATCACTTGCCTTCCTACGAGTTCCAGAAGTGTGTCGAGCGCTATCGCGGAGATGCGCACCATCGGGGCTTCTCCTGCCGCGACCAGTATTTGGCGATGGCCTTTGCTCAACTGACCTACCGCGAGAGTCTTCGCGACATCGAAGCCTGCCTGGGCGCCATGCGCAGCAAGTTGTACCACATGGGCTTCCGGGGGCGCGTGACGCGCTCGACGCTGGCCGATGCGAATGAATCGCGAGACTGGCGCATTTATGCGGATTTCGCGCATATCCTGATCGGCATTGCGCGGCCGCTCTATGCAGACAATCCTCTCGGCGTGGACCTCGATCAGGACCTTT
>Ga0255349_1000993_pt1 | contig 11659 bp, 7 predicted proteins | sample CBST25v15metaG_FD_189947 | JGI IMG/M metagenome (GOLD analysis project Ga0255349, IMG submission 189947) | Peat soil microbial communities from Stordalen Mire, Sweden - C.B.S.T-25.v15 | ecosystem: Environmental > Terrestrial > Soil > Wetlands > Peat | place: Sweden: Norrbotten County, Stordalen...
CCCATTGAAGCGGGTGCCCCACCTTAGGCGCAAAAACAAAGACGCGCCGAAGGTGGGGCACCCGGCTTTTTGGGAGAAGGCTGACTGCTTCCTAGTCCCTAGTCCCTTTTCCCTAGTCCCTGCTTTATGGATGCTGCTCGATGGTAATGCTGATGCTGCTGGAGTTTCCGGTGACGGCAAGGCCAATCATGTTGGTGGCCACGCTGGCCAGCGATGTGGGGCTGAAGGTGACGGTTCCGTCAAGTGCGGAGATGGCTGAGGCGGCCTGGGTGGCCAGCAGTTCCGGTTGGGCGCAGCGGCCGTGCGCGGCGCAGGGCGGCGCCCAGGCATAGAGCGCCTGGTAGAGCGTGACCGAATTGCCGGCCATGGGGTTGCCGTCCATATCCAGCACACGCAGAATCACCAGGCTGGCCGTACCGCTGACTGAGAGGCTTTGCATAGTTCCGGAGACAGCCTGAAGGGTCGCGTACTCCGGGCGAGCGCCAAAAGCGGTGTAGGTGACGCACTGGGTGGCGCCGTTCAGGCAGGCTTTGGCGGTTGCCGTCTGCCCCTCGGTCAGCGGTCCAACGGTGAGCGTTTCGGCGGCGATGCCGCCCGTGTTGGTGGTGACGGCGCCGCTCTGAATGGCAATGCCGCTCGAAGTTGCTTGCCAGGTTACTGACTGGCCGCTGAGAGGAAGGCCCTTGCTCAGCACCAGGGCCTGCGCCGTCCAGGTGGCCGTGGCTCCGGCGGCCAGCGAAAGCGTGGGCGAAAGCGAGGACAGCACCGGGGGCGTTCCGCCATCGAATTGCGCCTGCAGGCTGGAGCCGTCGGTCAGCGAGGCGGTCACAATCGACCAATTGGTGTCGGCCGCTGTTACGCCCATCGAGGCACGGCCGTCGCCGGTGGCCGTTACCGTGCAGGTGGATTTGCCGCAGCCCAGCGTCGCCGTTCCGCTGGTGACGGTGTAGATGACCGAGACACCGCCGGCCGGGCTCAGGTCCGATCCAAGCGCAATGACGGAGAAAGGTTCCGGCACGCCGATGGGTACTGTGTTCATGGGCGCGGTGACCAGGGTGAGCGCGTCGTCCGAGCCCGAGTTGTAGCTGATGCCAGCATTGATGATGGCCGCCGCGCAGTAGATGGGCAGGTCGTCCACCTCCACGTCCACCGAGCCGGTGAGGCCGCTTGCGGCCGCGGGCGCAATGGCCGTGATTTCATTGGGCGAGATGCTGGTGACGACGGCCTTCTGGCCGCCCACCTGCACCGTGTCCGTGGAGCGAAAACCCATGCCGTGGATGACGATGGGTCCGCCCGCGGCTGGAAGGCGTTGCGGCTGTACCGTGTCGGCGTAGAGCACCCAGCCCTCGTAGGAGTAGTCCGGCCGGCCGTCGCCGCGCTCATCGGCAACGCCGAGACGCACTACGTCGTCGCTCGACGCCGTGATCCGGAGCCTGCTCTCGCCCTTGGCCAGACCGTTCAGCCCTGGGGCGGAGCCCACGGCTGTTGCGCCCACCGCATCGAAGGCGTCCCATATGCCAAGGGCCGGCATGGCTTTCGAGTTGGTGGGAGCGCCGGTTTCGTCCAGCGCCTCGGTGACCACGGTGAAGGTGCGCCCGCCGCGCACCGGCCAGGAGAACCAGTCGGTCTGGCCCACCTGGCTCAGCCGCCCGCTCCAGAGGCCGCTGGCCGCCATGATCCGCGGCGCGGCTACGCTTCCGATGGCGTCGTTATAGCCGTTTTCGGCCGAGTCTTCCACGTTGACAGTGAGCATCTGCGAACTACCCGCGGACAACGACGGCACCGAGATCGGCGGCAAGGTTCCGGAGGGATTCGGCGAGCCGTCCAGATAGGGGCCGACAGCGTTTGTGAGGGTATACAGGGGATTTACTGGCTCGAAGGTGACCTGGTAGTTCGCCGTGGCCGCGCCCGGCGGCAGCGGCATACCGCTCAAATCAAAGTAGCCCTGCATCGACGCTTCGTTCGACCCCCACATGGTCAGCAGGTTTTTGTTCGCGTCGTTCCAGCCGGTCACGGGATTGCCGTGGTTGCCGTTGAAATAAGAACCGGAAACAAAGCTTACCGTGTACTGGTAGCGCGGGTCTCCGTTCGCGTCGAGAGGCCGGGCCACCACGTTCACGCCCTGCATCCCCACGCCGGTTCTGAAGCTGATCGTTCCCTGGATGGAAACCGTGTTGGCGGCGGTAAGTTGCTTGCCGGGAAAGCTGGCCAGATTGCTGGCGGTGATGGGGTAGATGCGGTTCAGGGCGGCGATATCGTCCCAGTGCAGGACCGTGGGGTTCGGAATGCAGACGCCGCCGGTCGCGCCGCAAAGGCCGCTCGTGGGCTGCATCACCGGCCAACCCAGTGCGCCATGTGCCTCGCCGCTGGAGATTGCGTTGGGGTTGACCTGGGAGTAGTCCAGGCCGAGAATCCGCCCGAAGGCCCGCTCCAGCTCAAAGCTCATCATCTGCAGCATTGCGGCGTTGGTGGCGCACAGGCCATTGAGTACGAGGATGCCGTGCGCTATGGTCGCATCCGGGTTGATGCTGTCCAGCCAGAAGAGGACGCCGTTATTCTGGCAACTGGTGGGCTGGCTGGCGTTCGCGCCCAAGATGGCATTGATGACCGAGCCGTCAGCGTCGAAGATGACGCCCAGCGGAAAGCCAGTGGCGGCGGGGGTTATGTCGGCCGGCGCGGTAATGACGCCCACCTGGCTGGTCTGCTCGCCGGCCACCGTGAAACCTTTGCCGCTGACCTCGATATTCGCGCCGCTGACGTTTTCGCTCAACGGACCCTTGTCGGTCAGCGTCACCCCGGAGGTCGGAACCGCGCTCCACAAGGCCGCCGCCGCGTCCACCATCGCCGTCGCCTGCTGGTTCGTGACGGCGCTGTTCAACGGCCCCTGATCAACGTAATAATTCAGTTGCCCGTTGGCCCAGTGAACCGGCTGGCCCACCACTCCGGGATTGAAGTAACTGACTCCGGCCACGTACTTTGGCCCGCCGGCCAGCGCCGCCGCCGGCAACAGAAGCCAGAGCGGAAGCCAGACTGACGTGCGGCGCCAAAGGCGGAAGTGGGAGTCAGGCATGGGGCGCGCTCCGGCGAAAATTGCGGTTCGCCTCGAAGTCTTGTGGAGAAACTTCCGAAAAGACTCCGAGGGGCCACAGCTTTCATATCGGCGCAGGGCGTCCGGACTGGAAAGCTTTATGTAACTAAAAATTCCAATGAAATCTTTCTGATGTTGTGGCGCAAAATGAGACAGATGCCGAGGGAGCGCGCCCCGCAGAATTGGAAAAGTTCAATTTCGTGGGAAGTTCCTCAAGCCGCCGGCAGCTCAACCCTGGCCGCAAGCCGCAGCCCTCAGAGAAGAGTCCGATTTGCCTTGAGCCTCATCCAAAGAGCAAGCTACGAAGTGAAGGGCAGCGCTCCGCAAGCGCTAAAATCAACACGGGAAAACCTCATGACAGAGATTCGCTCGACCGTTATTCTTGGTTCCGGCTGCGCCGGACTCACAGCGGCCATTTACACAGGCCGCGCAGGACTTAACCCGCTGGTGCTGGAGGGCCATGAGCCCGGAGGCCAGCTCTCGATGACCACCACGGTGGAGAACTTCCCCGGTTGGCCGGAGGGAATTCAGGGCCCGGAACTCATCGAGAACATGAGGAAGCAGGCGGCCCGCTTTGGCGCGACATTTCAGCCGGTCGATCTGAACCAGGTGGATTTGAGCGCCAATCCCTTCCGGCTGCAAACCTCGGCCGGGGAGATTTTGACGCGCACGTTGATCGTCGCCTCAGGAGCCAGCGCGCGCTGGCTGGGATTGCCCAGCGAGCATGCGCTGATCGGCCACGGCGTTTCCAGTTGCGCCACCTGCGACGGCTTCTTCTTCAGGGACAAGGAAATTGCCGTAGTGGGCGGTGGCGACTCGGCCATGGAAGAGGCGCTGTTCCTCACGCGCTTCGCCTCCAAGGTCACGCTGCTGCATCGCCGCTCAGGCTTCCGCGCCTCGAAGATCATGCTCGACCGCGTTCAGGCTCATCCGAAGATCGTGCTGCGCCCCAATACGGTAATTGAGGAAGTGCTGGGCGTGGAAGAGAAGGAAGTGAAGGGGGTGCGCCTGCGCGACGTGACGACGGGCGAGGTCACCACGCTCGCCATCAGCGGACTGTTCCTCGGCATCGGCCACGAGCCGAATGTGAAGATGTTTGCCGGCCAGATCGATCTCGACGAGAGCGGTTATATCCGGACCACCGGCAACGTGCTTGTTACGCATAACGAGGTGGTGGTGCCGGGCCTCTTTGCCTGCGGCGATGTGCAGGACCGCCGCTATCGGCAAGCCATCACCGCCGCCGGGTCGGGTTGCATGGCCGCGCTGGAAGTGGAGAAGTTTCTGGAGGCGGACGGACACTAGAGCATTTTCACGGATGGTCTAAGGAAGTTCCGTGCCCCATCCATTTCACGTTTATTGTGAAATGGGTGGGAGACCTCGAACCTCGACTGGCCTCGTTCATGAGCGTTGCTGCATCGCTACCAGGAGTGGAAGGCGAAAAAGACCGCAGCCACCAGGCACAGCCCCGATACGGCATGGTTCCAGCGCAGGTGCAGGTGAAAGTAGAAGGTGACGAAGACGGCGAAGACCACCAGTGTGATCACCTCCTGCATCACCTTGAGCTGGATGGGACTGAAGCGCTCCGCGCCGAGCCGGTTGGCGGGCACTTGCAGACAGTACTCGAAGAAGGCAATGCCCCAACTGACGAGAATGACCTTCCACAATGCCTCGTTGCGGAATCTGAGGTGGCCGTACCATGCGAAGGTCATGAAGATGTTCGAGAAGGTGAGAAGGATGACGGTCCACATGACTCTATTGGACACGATCACGCCGGGCGGGGTTTCAAAATTCGGCAGGATGCAGGGTGGAATGTGGAAGGAAGCACGATGACGGTGCTCGAAGAGAACCTTGAACGGCTGGAAAAGGAAATTGCGGAAGCGTGCCGGAAAGCAGGCCGCGCTCGCTCTGAGGTCGAGTTGATGGCCGTCTCCAAGACCTACCCGGCGGCCACCATCGCTGAGGCTGCGGCGCTGGGCCTCACGCTCTTCGGCGAAAACCGCGTGCAGGAGTTTGCGGCGAAGAGCGCGGAACTTGACCCCTTGCGCCAGCGCGCTGAGAAGCCGATTGGCGTGCATCTCATCGGCCATTTGCAGTCGAACAAGGCGCTGCGGGCGGTGGAGCTTTTTGATGGGATTGACTCATTGGACTCGCTGCGGCTGGCCGAGAGATTGAATGAAGCGGCGGCCAAACTGGGCAAGCGGTTGCCGGTTCTGATCGAAGTCAAGCTCAGCACCGAGGAGACGAAGGCAGGCCTCGAGCCCGACTCCGCCGAGGCAGCGCAACTGCTGGAACGGCTGCCTGATCTGGAGAATTTGCAGATGCGCGGGCTGATGACGATTGCGCCGCTGGGCGTTTCCGAAGCCGAGACGCGTGCCTGTTTCCGCAGCCTGCGGGAGTGGCGTGGCCGCTGGGCTGTAGCTTATCCGCGGCTCTCGCTCGATGTGCTTTCGATGGGCATGAGCGGCGACTTTGCTCTCGCCATCGCCGAAGGCGCGACCCGCATCCGCGTGGGTTCGGCGCTGTTCGGCGCGCGCAGCTATGCGGAGCCTGCCTGATGCTGCGCTCGAACCCCGGCGGCGTCACGCTGGCCGTTCGCGCCCAGCCCGGCGCGAAGAAGACGGCCATCACCGGCCTCTATGGCGAAGGCCCTGCGGCCCAACTGAAGATTGCCATTCACGCGCCTCCGCTGGAAGGCCGCGCCAATCAGGCCCTCATCGCTTTTCTGGCTGAGACTTTCTCCATTTCCAAAGGCGCGGTCGAATTGGCAACGGGTGAGTCATCACGGAGCAAGGTCTTCCTGCTGCGTGGAGTTACCTTGCCGCAAGCGGAAGCGAAGCTCGCTGCATGGATTCCCGGAAGCTGAATTGCGCCATGCTTTGGCGGCTGTCCGCTTTTCGTGGACCATGAACTGTCGCTGCCGTCTTAGTGATGGTGGCCGCTGGAGTGGCCGTGGGAATGGCTGCCTGAGTGCCCGCCTCCGCCCGAGTGTCCGCCCCCCGATCGATGTTCGTTCTTGAAGCCCTTCGGCGCGTGGCCGCCGCCATAAGACTTCTCTGACGCGTGCCCACCGCCAAAGAGATGGAAGCCGCCCGAGTGCTCCTGCTTGCCGGATAACTTTGCATAGTCCCTGCCTGCTGAAGGCGCAGAGAAGCGCTGGCCGAAATCCTCGCGCTGCGAACCTGTTTCCGGCGCGCGATAGGACTGCATCGGAGCGCCATAGTAGGCCCCCAGCCTGTTTCCGTATCTTTCTCCCGGCCTGCCTGCAAAGCCGGAACCATATTCTGGACGGACGGCTTGCTCCGGCCTGACGTCGTACGGTCGCGGCCTGTTCACCGGCGGCGGGACGCGGTTATAGGCTTCCGGCATTGGCCGTTCGAATCTCTGTCCCGATGTACCGTATCCATTGAAGGACCGGCGATAACCGCCCTGTGTCCGGTCATAGCCGCGGGGAATCCCCGCACGCTCCGGAACAGCGCGCCGGCCGCCGTAAGGGGCGCCCCAATGAGCCACCGAAGTGCTCTGCGAATAGTAATCCGAGTGATTGAAAAGCACGGATTGGCTCAGCCAGTTCAGGCCCCATCCGAGCCAGCCCCAGTTCGTGTGGCCGAAGGCCGACATGGCTATCCCGAGTCCGTACTCGATCGGCGATGAGCCTTTCAGCGATGAGCCGGCCATGGACGCCAGCGAGCCAAGGAGCGAAAAGCCGTGATAAGGCGTGACCGGCTGGCCATAGACGTCCCAGGGGTTATAAGCGGGCACAGAAACCACCTGCGGATTCGGTGGGGCCAGTTCGATGTAACCCTGATTGTTGTTGACCATTTCCTGCGGATTGTTCCGCAGGCTTCCGGCCTGTTGCGCGCGCTGGCGCAGCACCTGCACGGTTTCCAGCACGTCCTGGGGCTGGTTGTAGTAAGCGTTGCCCAGATCAGTGGTCCACTGCAGGTTCCGGTCCATCAGCGCCAAAACCTGGGGGAAGGCCGTCAGCGCTTTCACGCTGGGGTCCCAGGCCTGCGCGTCGGCTCCGTCCACAATCTGGCCGGGAGAGGCATTGCCCATGGCCAGCCTCCAATGGTCTGCGCCCGCCACCTGCGCGGGGTACGTGGCCGCGGCCAGCACCTGCGCCACGAGGGCGTCTGGATAGAGCGCAATGGGAGCGACAAGCTGTTCCAGTTGCTCCGCATTGAGCGGCTGAGCGGGCGGCTGCGCCTGTTCATCATCCTGCGGATACGTCTGGCCGGAAGCCGGATATGGCTGCTGCGCATAGGGTTGCGATTGCGCGTAGCCCTGCTGCCCATACGTGGATTGCTGGCTTGGCGCATACTGCGCGTCGTACGGATTGCTTTGCGCCCAACCCGGCTGCTGGGCAAAGAGCGTCACCGGTCCCAGCGCCAGCAGGAGCAGCACAATGGGCAGTGCAATCAAGGGCCTAAGCGCTTTCACGAATCCGGAAGCTTCCATGACGGAAAAATCGTGGGGTGAGTCAAGCGTCAGGCGAGAGAACCAGGCAGTGCCCGATGCGCGCAGAAACGTTTGCGGTTTCATTTTCTCTCTCTCACTGCCCCACATCGGCGCGCTTTGCGCGAAGCCTGTCTTTCAGGCCGCCGCAGTGTTCTTCCGGTCCGCGGCCAATGCCAAATGCGCAGATGCGTTCCCCGGTCCCTCCGGCTCCAGAGCAAGCCCGGTCCGCGACCGAGGAAAAGGCATATACCCTGATAAACCCTGTACCCAGGGGTTAGTTGCGGCGAATATTAGATTGTTCGCGGAGAATGAGGGTTTCTTCCTGATGGGGAATTCTGGAGTTCTTCCGTCAACGCCGGATCGGAAGGCTCGATATTGCTGATGCAGAAGTCTTTGGGAGAGTGGCAGGAACGAAACAGGGCAGGCTCAGAGGCGTGCTGGATGGCGTCCTTGGCAGAGCTGCATTGAACCTGGCGGCGGGAGGCAGAATCGACTTCACCAATCGAGCCGTTTCATCCTCATCAGCAAACTTCTATTGGATTGGGGACTGAAAAAAGGATTTCTGCGTGCCACTGAGCCGATCCTTGTTCGAGCAGGAGCCACTGACAAGTTGGAACTGGCTCCGCTATGATTCGGGGATGAAATCCACATTTCCGCGTCTTTGCGCAGTTGCCGTTCTGATGGCCGCGACAGCGGTCTGGGCTAGAGCGCAAACGGATATTACTTCGCAATATCTTTGGCAGCCTGTTCGCATCGGGGGCGGCGGTTGGGTGGTTGGCATGGCGATTCATCCGCTGAACCCGGCGGTTCGCTATGCGCGCACCGATGTGGGGAGCGCATACCGCTGGAACGATACGGCACAACTGTGGGTTCCGATGAGGGTAAGCAATGCGGACGGATCGGGCGTGCAGTCGGCCGCGGAGACGAGCGCGCCTTCCAGTTATGGCGTGGACAGCGTGGCCGTGGATCCGGCCAACACCAGCGTGGTTTATATGGTCTTCCCCACCGAGCATAGCTGCGATATTCAATGCCCAACGAATTACGTGGAGATTTACAAGAGTGTCGATGGCGGCCAGAATTTCACTCCTGGCCGTATGTCAACGGCTGCTATCATCGGCAATCCCAACGGCACAAACCGCATGGATGGAGAGAAGCTGGTTGTGGACCCAGCCAACTCCTCGGTTTTGTATTACGGCAGCGATTCGCAGGGGCTCTACCGTTCGCTGGATGGCGGGACAACGTGGACGCAGTTCAACGGGAGCTCAGCCCCGCCAACCAAGATTGAATTCGTCAATATCCAGTTTGCAAAAGAGCCGGGCACGGTGACGGTGAACGGCGCGGCGGTGAGCAAGACGATCTATGCCGTGAGCATCAGCAACAACGGCGACGCAGGAGGCGATGTATATCAGAGCACGGATGGAGGACAAAACTGGGCGGATATCTCGACTGGCGTGACGGACGCGGCCAGCGGGCAGAGTCTGAGCCATCAAGCGCTGAGTTCCAGCATCGACGGGGCGGATGCGTTGTATGTGGTGGAAAACTCTGCCACAGACGGATCACTGCGCGCCTACTGGAAATATGCAGCGGGGAAGTGGAGCAGAGTTTCGCTGCAAGGCAGCATCAATCAGGCACTGTCGGCGGTGGTGGTGGACCCGACCAACGCGCAGCGCATGTATGCGATGGGCCAGGATACGAGCCTGAGCCGGTCTGATGACGGCGGCGCAACATGGATCAACCTGGGCTCTCCGTTGTATGCAAACACCCTGGGCTGGCTGCCGCAAACGGTGGGAATGAGCGGAAGCCAGTGGCACAGCAATGGCGGGCTCAAAGTGGATTCATCCGGCAATCTGTGGTCGCCCACCGGGCAGGAAGGCATCCTTACCATTGCCGCCGCGAAAGCCAGCGCGGCAACGGCGGCCAATCCGCCCAAGTGGTCCATTACATCGATAGGCATAGAAGAAATGGTGGCGATGGACATGACAGTCCCGCCCGGCAGCAACGACACCATCATCGCCACAGCCATGGATACAACCGGGTTCTATATTCCCAACCCGGATAACTTCAGCGCGGCGCAGATTCCGCTGCAGCAGGAAACCATTGCGCAGGGCACATCCGTGGCTTACTCACCGGACATGCCAAGCTATATTGCCATTACTTCAAGCAATGTCTTTACGGGAGGCGCAAACTATTCTGGCTACTCGGCGGATGGCGGTAGGACGTGGACACACTTCGGGCCGGCGCTCAAGTACAGTTGCGGCGCCAGCGTGTGCGACATTCCCGCGGGCATGATTGCCGTAAGCGCGCGCGGCAGCCGAGCGCTGGGCAGCGATCATATCGTGCTGTATCCGCCGAATGATCTAGCGCCGCAGTATTCGCAGGACGGCGGAGCTACGTGGCATGTTACGGCATCGTTTCCGCTGAATGCCGATGGGATGACGATCGACACGACAGACTTCAACAGCTTTGCCTATCCGGAACTGAATCAGCATCTGTTGCGCGCGGATCCGTTTGTGGCGGACAAGTTTTATTTGAAGTTTACTCATGCGCCTGCCTCGCTCTACATTTCCAACGACGGCGGCCAGACCTGGCAGGGGCAGGGCGGCGCGAATCTACCTGACAATGCGTGGAGTGGACAGCTCGTAGTCAACGGAAAAGTCCAGAACGATCTCTGGTATGCTGATGGGTTTGCGGGCTCGTCTCCGCACGGAGTTTTTCACTCGGCAGATGGCGGGCAGACCTTTCAACAACTCGCCGGCATCAGCCACGCGATCACAATCGCCGTGGGCGCGGGCAGCGGGCAGGCAGGGGATGCAGCGTACACAGTCTATTTTTACGGGCTGATGACGAGCGGCACGGAATGGGGCATCTTTCAATCGACCAACGGCGGTTCAAGCTGGAATCGCATCTCGTACTATCCCACCGGCATTTATGACGTTCCCCGCGCGATGGCCGCGAGCCAGGATACTTTCGGCAAAGTCTATCTTGGGTTCAGCGGCAACTCGTTTGTCTATGGGCAGAAGGCCGCGACAGGCCCTACGGGTCCGCCCGTTCCAGCGGCGCCAACCAGTCTGGCCGCAACCGCTATCTCGACCACGGAAATCGATCTCGGCTGGACTGCTCCGTGGGGGAGTGTCGCCAGTTACAACGTGTATCGCGGAACGGCGCAGGGAGCGGAATCGACGATGCCGGTGGCAACCGGGTTGACGGGCACCAGTTATGCGGACACATCGCTCAAGGAAGGAACAAAGTACTGGTACACCGTGGCGGCGGTGAACTCGGCCGGGCAGAGTCCCAGATCGAATGAAGCCCGCGCAACGACGATTCAACCTTCAATCGCGCTTGCCCTGGCGGCGGGCGCTTCCGCATCGGCGACAGTTGCAGCCGGGCAAACGGCAACCTTTCAGCTTGTGCTTGCAGCGGCCAGTTACTCGGGCACAGTCACTTTGTCCTGCACTGGAGCGCCTGCAGGAGATAGCTGCACGGTTCCTGCTCCGGTTCAAATTACTTCGGCCAGCAGTGCGACGCCGATCAGCGTCTCGGTTCAGACAAGCAATGCGTCAGCGAAGATTCAAAAGAACCCGCTTCCTGGCGCGCTGTCTTTGGCTGCTGTGTTCCTGACGCCACTCCTGTTTTTCCGCAGAAGGCGATCAAGCATAGTGGTTTGGATTCTGGCAGTAGTGGTTGTGCTGATGGGCGCAAATGGGTGCGGAACGGGCAATAGCAACTCGAATCCGAGTCCCACACCAAAGCCGGTGGTTTCAACCCTGACCGTTTCTGCTTCGGGAACGGGAGTGAGCACGGTAACCCAGACGCTGACGCTGACAGTTCAGTAGGCTGGCCGCGAAGATCGTGGTTCAGGATCGTGCCACCTATTGGTGGCACGATCTATTCTGAAAACATCCCGTATCCTGTTCGAGCTTCCTTCCGGATGTCTGACGGGCAAGGCCGGCATTACATATTTCTCAACAGATGATTTGCATATTGAGAACGTGTCTGAAAGCTGACATGCAGGCCGTGCGGAAGATGCCGCTGCCCAGCGAGTCCGGAAGACGCGGCTTGTGCCGGCAAATTAAAATACATTTTCTTGCGAAGGAGCACGCGTGAATATGTCTT
>Ga0255349_1000996_pt1 | contig 11627 bp, 10 predicted proteins | sample CBST25v15metaG_FD_189947 | JGI IMG/M metagenome (GOLD analysis project Ga0255349, IMG submission 189947) | Peat soil microbial communities from Stordalen Mire, Sweden - C.B.S.T-25.v15 | ecosystem: Environmental > Terrestrial > Soil > Wetlands > Peat | place: Sweden: Norrbotten County, Stordalen...
CTGACTCAACTGATCAAAGGTGCTGCTAACTTGCGTGAGTGGATTCAGGATTGCCAGGTTTTGTCTTTGGCAGTGCAAAGCTGCTCCAGATTGCACCGGTCGCACTTGGGCTTGCGCGCCTCGCAGATTTGGCGTCCATGATGGATGATCTGGTGAGAGAAGCTGATCCAGCGGCTTTGCGGAAGGATGCGCATCAATTCCTGCTCGACTTTTTGGGGCGTTTCGCCTTTTGCCAGGCCGAGACGGTGCGTGATGCGGAAGACGTGCGTATCCACGACGACACCTTCAGCCTTGCCGTATGCTACGCCGAGGACGACGTTGGCTGTCTTGCGTGCCGCGCCGGGTATGGTGATGAGCTCGGCAAGCGTTTGCGGTACCTGGCCGTTGAAGTCGGAAACGATTTTCTTCGCCGCGCCCTGAATTGATTTGGCCTTGTTGTGAAAAAATCCAGTCGTACGGATGAGAGCTTCGAGCTGCGGCAGCGTAGCCTTGGCCATTGCCGCCGGGGTAGGGAAGCGGCGGAATAGCTCCGGCGTCACCATGTTCACGCGCACATCGGTGCACTGCGCGGAGAGGATTGTGGCTACCAGCAACTCCCATGGCGAATTATGCGTGAGCGCACATTCGGCGCGGGGGTAGGCTTCGTCGAGATCCTTGAGAATCGCGGCTATGCGGTCGGGAGTGAGTGGGGCGCGTAGTGGTTTGGCGCTAGGCCGCGCTGTTGTTTGCTTCTTCGAGATATTTATTGACTTTCTCATTTTTATCGCCGTGTCGACAATCCTTGCCGCATTCCAATCGAGGCATTAAAAGGTTTTGCTTAACGGGTTCAGTTTTTCGAGATAATCCATGCATCGCCTGATCCCTTCTTGAAGTTGGTCGGCTGGAACAGACTTAGAAGGAGGCATTCCTTGGATTTGGATGTAGAACCTGAGCGCCTCTGAGTACTTTCCCTGCATCGCGAGGGTGTTGGCTATGTACATCATTGCAACAGTCTTGGTGCCTCCAGTCGCAAGGTCATAGGCGCGCTTTGAGAGATTCAAAGCCTCGTCGTACCTATTGAGCCCGTACATGCAACGAGCTTTATTGAAGAGGATTTCGACCTCCGCCCAACCGAAATGGCGGCGCATATATTGATCGGGCGCACTAGCTTCATCTGGATACATGGCATGAGCCTTTTCGAGCCATTCGAGAGCCTCATTCCATCGAGACAAGCGCTCAAGTGCCATGCCCTTATAAAGGCAAAGGTCATATTTGTGAGCGCGAAAATCCTCGCGCTCGAAGAAACCCGTCTCAATGTTCATGTCAAGCAGCGCCAACGCATCTTGGGGCCTTCCTAAACTTATTTCCGCATAAGCCCGAATGGAATTAGCAAGGACACGCGAGAACTCCGGGTATGGATACTTTTCCAGTTCGCGAATCGCGTCATCTGTGACGCTATCTGCCCGGAGTTGGGTTGAGCATCTGAGAACATCAAACAAGAGCCGCATGCGTTTATCGCCATCCTGCACGCGGCGCAACATATCTTGAGTCATTGCGAGGGCGGTCGAAAGCTCGCCGTATCCTCTGAGCTTCTCAGCAGCGTCTATCTCTTTCTCTGTCACGTCGAGCTGGGGTTCTTTTGGCTCCATCTGCACACGGCTCATTGAGGCCCTCCTGACCCATAACGTTAAAGCTTACCCTCTAGCCAGCCGCCGAGTTTTTCGATGGGCAGACGGACACCGATGAAGAACTGCCCGAAGAGCGCGTAGACAGCGCTGACCTCGTCGAAGCGCATCTCGTAGATGAGCTTTTTGAAGACCACGGGATCGTCGGCGAAGAGGTCTACTCCCCACTCCCAATCATCCATTCCAATCGAACCGGAGATGATTTGCTTGACTACGTCGCCGTAGCGGCGGCCGATGAGGCCGTGGTCGTGCATCATGCGCTGGCGGTCGGTGAAGGGGACTGTGTACCAGTTGACCTGCTCACCGCGCTTGCGGTCCATGGGATAGAAGCAGAGGTACTTCGCTTCAGGAACGGTGGGAAAGAGGCGCGGTGCCATGGCGTCCGATCCACGCTGGAGCGAAGCGGCGATTTCCGCGTTCCACTCCGGGGTGTGCGCTTCGAAACCCTTGGCAGAGGCAGCTTCATAGGTCTTGCGGCTGGATTCGTAAAGGCCGAGTTCGACGACTGAAACGTAAGAGTGACGCAGATCGAGAAAGTCGTACAGCTTCGTCTGCGCCAGATCGAGTTCAACCTGATTGAGAGCTTCAAGTGAATCGCGGAAGTGAGCGAGAATCAAATCGCCTTTGTGGCCGAGCTGGGAGAAGAGCGCCGTCTGAACTGGCGAATCGGACTTTGTGTCCTTGCGTTCCAAACGCTGAAGCGCTGCTGTAGCCTCCGCAACAATCTTCTTGCGTTCGGCGTCCGTGCAGGAGCGCCAGGCCTTCCAATCGAAGCGGAAAAACTGGTGGAGCAGGAATGAGCCTTCAAGGGTCAACGGAACGGGCGGAAAAACAGGGGACGAATCGGACAAGGGAACCTCCTCAAACTCGAATCCAGTGTGACATTACTTCCCACATCGTTGCAAAGTGAAGATGCAGACGTGTGCATTTTTCTTTTCCGTCTGTATCGTGCCACAGAAGCTCCAAACGCGCACTGGGGCTTATATACTGGGAACGCTCATGAACGAAAAAATTATTGCTATCCTGGTTGAATTCGTAACCCATGTCATCGACGCCGGCGGCTACGCCGGCATTATTGCGCTGATGGGAATTGAATCAGCCTGCATTCCGCTGCCGTCGGAAATCATCATGCCGTTTGCCGGCTATCTGATTTACCAAGGCCACTTCAACCTGTTCTGGGTAGCGACTGCCGGAGCCGTAGGCTGCAATCTAGGCTCGGCGATTGCTTATTGGATCGGCGCCAAGGGTGGGCGGCCGCTGGTGGAGCGCTACGGCAAATGGGTGCTGATGAACCACCGCGACCTGGACAGAATGACGGATTTCTTTGCGCGCTACGGCTCGATTACGGTGTTGGTGGCGCGGTTGCTGCCGGTGGTGCGCACCTTCATTGCGTTTCCCGCGGGCATTGCCAAGATGTCGCAAACGCGCTTTCACCTTTACACGTTTCTGGGGTCCTGGCCTTGGTGCTTTGCGTTGGCCTATGCCGGCATGAAGCTGGGCGAGGCGTGGCACACGGACCCGCGTTTTTACGCCGCGTTCCACCACTTCCATCTAGCTGTCGAGATCGCGCTGCTGGCTGGGATGATTTGGTTTGTGTGGTCGCACGTGAAGCGTGGCAGGCAAGCGCAGTCCGCATAGTGCGCGAGTGGAGTGAGGGCGTTCTGTAAGGCGTGGGCGATTGCGGTTGTTTGAAGAGAGCTTGAATCGGCCCGGAAATTCCGAGCCACAAAATTGAGGTTAGGAGAAACGATGGGAACTGAAGAGCAAGGAAGCCAGAAGACAGCAGGTAAGGTTGCGCCCGCAACAGGAAAATTAGGCGTGATGGTAGTCGGGTTGGGAGCCGTTTCCACTACGATGATCGCGGGAGTTGAGGCCGTTCGACGCGGACTGGCCAAGCCGATTGGGTCGCTGACGCAGATGGGCACGATTCGGCTAGGTAAGCGCACCGACAATTCATCGCCGCTAATCAAGGATTTTGTGCCGCTGGCTGATTTGAACGACATTGTCTTCACCGGCTGGGACATCTTCGAGGACAACGTCTACGAGGCCGCCGCGCACGCCAAGGTGCTGGACGAAAAGACGCTGGCGCAACTGAAGCCGTATCTGGAAACGATCAAGCCGCTGCCGGCGGTCTTCGACCAGTACTACGTGAAGCGCCTCAACGGCACGCACGTGAAGAAGGGCAAGAACAAGCGCGATTTGGCCGACCAGGTTATAGCCGACATTCGCGCCTTCAAGAAGACGGTGGATCGCGTGGTGGTGATCTGGGCCGCATCGACGGAGATTTTCATTGAGCAGACGGCTGTGCATCAAAGCATTGAGGCCTTCGAGAAGGGGCTCGATAACAACGACATCGCCATTGCGCCGTCGCAGATTTACGCGTACGCGGCGCTGAGCGAGGGCGTGCCCTTTGCCAACGGAGCGCCGGGCCTGACGGTGGACTTTCCGGCCATGGTAGAACTGTCGAAGCGCAACGCTGCGCCTATCTGCGGCAAGGACTTCAAGACCGGACAGACCCTGATGAAGACGGTGCTGGCGCCGGCGCTCAAGGCGCGCATGCTGGGCGTCTCCGGCTGGTTCTCGACGAACATCCTGGGCAATCGTGACGGCGAGGTACTGGACGATCCGCAGTCATTCAAAACCAAGGAAGAATCGAAGCTTGGCTCACTGGATTACATCTTCCAGCCTGAGCTTTACCCCGATCTCTACAAGAACCTCTACCACAAGATTCGCATCAACTATTACCCGCCCCGCGGCGATGACAAGGAAGCCTGGGACAACATCGATATCTTCGGCTGGCTCGGCTACCCGATGCAGATCAAGGTGAACTTCCTCTGCCGCGACTCGATTCTGGCCGCGCCTATCGCACTCGACCTGGTGCTCTTTCTCGACCTGGCCAAGCGCACGCCTTCACTGCGCTCCATCGGCATTCAGGAGTGGCTGAGCTTCTATCTGAAGTCGCCGCAATCGGCGCCGGGGCTTTATCCGGAGCACGATTTGTTCATCCAGTCGATGAAGCTGAAGAACACGCTGCGCCACATCATGGGCTCGGATTTGATCACTCACCTCGGCCTGGAATACTACGACTGAACTTGCCGTTCAGGCGGACGCTCCCGTTGGTCGCAAAAGCAAAAGCCTCATCCGCAAGGGTGGGGCTTTTGTGTCAGAGCAGGGAGTTTATAGATCCGCCCCTTAGGATATGTATCGAGGGCTCCCACCCTTCCGCAAAGAACGCGGAAAGGATGGGGCACCCTGTTCAATTTCTTTTGGGCCGGACTAGAAATTGCTGATTTTTTGATGCAATGGGCTCGAATTCAAGCGTAACCCGATTTTTGATACCCTTAAAGAGATGAGATACAGTACCTCTTCTCGTGCGCCCCAACCACCGCGAAGTCTGGCTGGCTGATGGGCGAACTCCTCGAACTGCTGCGCCGGAATCGCAACTATCGCTTCATGTGGGCCGGCCAGATTGTCAGCGAAATCGGCGATAACTTCAACAATATTGCTGTTTTTGCGCTGGCCATGGCGCTCACCCACTCGGGAATGGTGGTTACCGGAGTCCTACTGGCGCGCGCCATTCCAGCCATTACGATTGGACCGCTCGCCGGTGTGCTGCTCGATCGCTTCGACCGCAAGCGGATCATGATTGCCAGCGATCTCGTCCGCGCGCTGGTCGCTCTCGGCTTCATCCTTGCCGTCACGTCGCACCGCATCTGGGTACTTTACGTTTTCAGCGCGTTGCTCATGGTTGCCTCGCCCTTCTTTACAGCGGGACGTTCCGCAATCCTGCCCACGATTGCAAGCCCCACTGAGATCCATATCGCAAATTCGCTGACGCAGACCACGCGTTGGTTGACGCTTACCGTCGGAACCTTTCTGGGCGCCACGATCATTGCCATCGGGTACAAATGGGCGTTTGCGTTCAATGCGTTTTCGTTTGTATTCTCCGCCTGGTGCATCTGGCACCTGCGCGCTCCAGATGCAAGCGGCTTTCGCGCTAAGCGCAAGGTGCTGGTGGAGGATGATGGAATCCGCCCCTGGCACGAATATCTCGATGGCCTGCGTTACATGCGCTCGGTGCCCCTGGTTTTCGCCATCGCGCTGCTTTCGGTCGGCTGGGCGACGGGCGGCGGCGCAGCGCAGATTCTCTTCACGCTCTTCGGCGAAGTAGTTTTCAATCGCGGAGCTTCAGGCATTGGAATGATCTGGGGCTTTGCCGGCCTGGGCCTGCTCTCCGGCGGAATCTTTGCAAACTGGCTTGGCAAGCGGCTCTCCTATAACGGTTACAAATTGACCGTGTTGATCGACCTTGTGACGCATGGCGCCGCTTATGTCTTGTTTAGCCGAGAACCGCGATTTGTCCTGGCGCTACTCTTCATATTCGTCTCGCGCATTGGCATGGCCGTCAATGCGGTTCTCAACTATTCCTATCTCCTGCGTACGGTTCCCAACCGTTATCGAGGGCGCGTCTTCGCTACAATCGATACTTTTGAGTGGAGCATGATGATGGTGTCGATGATGGGCGCGGGCATCGCCTCCATGCACTACAACCCGCGCGTAATCGGAACCGTAGCGGGACTCTTGAGTTCGACCACGGCAGTTTTCTGGGCGTGGGCGAACTGGACGGGGCGTCTCCCTCGTCCTGTTCTTGCCGCGGGACCGCGTCCGCAGCCGGATGTCCAGCCGGACCGAACTGTTTAGACGGCTATAACCGGCTCCAGCCGGCGGACGGTCAGGACGGTGATGTCGTCTTCCTGGCCGAACTCTTTGGCGGCGTCGGCGATGTAAAAAGCGGATTGGTTGCTCAGGTTGTAGACGCGTTCGAAGCCGAATAGCTCGCCGGAGGACTGGCGGGCTTCGACGACTCCATCGGACATGAGCAAGAGCCGGTCGCCGGGGTGCAGATAGAGCCGGACCTCTTCATAGGTCGCGTCGGCCAGAACGCCGAGAGGCAGAGAGCCGGGCAGTGTGATCTCCTGGCTGTTGAGATAGGGCGGCAGATGGCCGGCGCTGGAGAGCACCAGCGCGCCGTCAGCGCCAAACCAGACGGCTTGGCAAGTCGTGAAGCTGTCGCTGCCCACGAGGACGCGATTGAGGGATTGAAGAATTTTAGCCGGACTCGTTTCCGGTGTGCGGCGCAGCGCACCCATGAGCATGGAGACGTTCATGGCAGCCTGCAAGCCTTTGCCGGCTACATCGCCGATGACCACCAGCAGTCCGCCGCCGGGCGCAGGTTGCACATGATAGAAGTCGCCGCCGACCTCGTTGGCCGGGTTGTAAACGGCGTCCACTTCAAAGCCGGGAGTTGCAAGCTTTTCTTGGGGAATCATCAACTCCTGCACGCTGCGGGCGGCGGCAAGCTCGCTGGATGCGTGCTCCTGCTCGCGCTGCACGCGCAGGAAGCGAACGAAGATGATGAGCACGATGGCAAGGATGCCGGCCACATCGGCAAAGGAGCCAAGGTGGATGGGGATGGGGCCGGCGTAGAGGGTAAGCGGTGCTGGGATCTCGCGGCCCTCCCAATCGCTGATGCCGGCAATCATGGGCACGATCCAGCCTGCAAGGGTCAACAGCAGTGGAAGCAACAGCAGGCCGGCTTCGAAGTTGCGCTTGAGCGTGGCTCTGATAAGCGTGGTGAGGACAAACAGGAGCCAGCCCAGAATCCAGAGGAAGCTGACGAGAATGACGGCGACCAATAAAACCCAGATGTAGCGGTTGAGTCCTATCAGCAACAGGGAGGGCGCAACGAGAGCCAGCACAGGAGCCGAGAAGCGCAGGAGGAGAATGTGCCAGCGGCGGCGCAATGCGAGAAAGGCGATCAGGAACTCGAAGTAGAGATAGAGAGAGATGAGCGACAACTGCACGATGGCGGCCATGTACCAGAGCTGGTCAACCCGCGCAAAACTGCCCGCCAGCTCGACAAACCAGATAGGCGCCAGGAACAGCTCGTGGAGAGCCAGCCAAAGATATTCGACGTGGCCTTTCTGGGTGAAATAGAGAGCCAGCAGAAAGAGCGCCAGCGCCACGAGCAGGATGGCAGTGACCAGGCGCGGAAGACGCTCGAAGAGATTGTGAACGGACCAAAGTTCGAGGGAGTGGTCAAGGTCTTCGCGGTGGCCCAGGCGCAATGTGCGGCTGGCAAAAAAAGTGGTATAGGCTCCGTAGCCCATGGGGATGTAAATGCTGCGCACAACAAGGACGAGAGAGGTTTCATTGGGCGGCAGGTTGAGGTTGTAGATGCGGGAGATTTGCTGGTATCGCGCCGGTTCGTCTCCGTGCGGACCCTCGGGACGAATGTGATGGCCGTTGGCAAAGACATCAAGGTCAAAGGTCTGCGAACTGAAGGTCGCGTTCTGGGAGACCGGCAATTCCATGAGCAGAGAGAGCGGTCCGTGGTGCGGCGCGAGCTTCAGATGAAGCCGGTACCAGGCGTAGGGCTCGCGCGTCTTTGCGGAAGAACCGGCAGGGGAGCCGGCGGATTGATCCACATCGGGCAGCTCGGCGAAGGATGCCTGCGCGTCGCGAATGGCCCAGCCGGAGTCGTCGAACTCACTGGCTGCCGCTGCCGGATCGGCCGTGACGCCAATCCGCCAGCCCTTGCCGAGCAGAAGCGGGGAACCCAGCTCAGTGGCGTCGATGACAGCCTCTGGCGCGCCCGAAGCAGGAGTGGGGAGAGCTTGTCTGGGAGTGTGCGGCCCACGCGGAACCGCCGGTGGACGCGGGGGCGCTTGCTGGGCGGCCAGTTGCATCACTCCGCATACGGCAATGGCTGCGATCCCCAAAATGATTCGGCGCAAGGCGTCTCTCCCCTCGTTGCTCTGTGCTTCCCACTTTAATGCAGAGCGGTGCGAGCGCCAAGAAAAACGCGCAGATTGACGCCTGGAGCTGAATTTCGAGGGATTTAGAGCCTATCCGCAAATTGAGAAAGCAGTGTAGGCCGGTCTCGAGACCGGCTGTACTCGCCGCCTCCATGCCGCCAGACGTCTCCTCCTGTAGGACTGGAGTCCCACAGGACAGCCGACCTGGAGGTCGGAGCTACCTATTTACGAATAAGCTCTTACAAACTTAAGCGAAGGAAACGTGGCCGGATCAGGAGACCCGGCCACGCCAAGGGGAAGCGCCTATCTGTGCAACTTGCGCCGCACCAATCCAGCCAGGGCGACCAGCCCCGAGCCGAGAAGGGGCAGGCTCCCGGGCTCCGGAGTGGAGTTGGTTGGCGGAGGAGGGGTGGACCCGGAAAGGCCATTGCAGCCGGTGGCGATGGTGTTATTATCCAACGTCACCGCGCCATTCAGAGCTAATGCACTGCCGCAGCCAATGTTTGCACCGGTGTCCAGAGTGATGCTGTCCAGTGCGATGATATTTCCTTCAAATGCCGTGGTCGTACCCAGGGTTGCCGAGCTGCCGACCTGCCAGATCACTTCATCATTTGAACCGGGGTTCTCGATGACGACACTCGAGCCGCTTCCCGTTATCAGTGTGCTGCCTATCTGGAATACAATCGCGGCATTGTCCAGACCCTCAAAATTGAGGGTAAGCGCATCCCCCGCCGCCAACCCGGCAGAGGAGGAGAAAGAATAGACCCCCGGCGTCAATGTCAGCCCGCCAAGGTTCTCGCCCGTCAAGTTCTGAGTGCTCGTCAAGCCTGCTGCGGTAATGTACGCAGCGGTAGCATCGGCTTCAGCCGTCATTGCGCCCGCGTTGTTAGGAACGGTCGTATTCCCAGCATAAAAAACCCCGTTGATCGTCATGCCCGCAGTGTTAGTGATCGAAGAGCCTGGATAGACTCCCAAATCTCCATTGATAATCGTCGGGCCGGTATTGGTTTGCTCAGAAGCGCCTAGGACCCCAAAATTGGCTGCGGATCCGAGCGAAACAGAGTCGGCATAGGCCGGGCGTGCAAGAACAAGCAGAATCAGGAACCAAAGCCTTTGTAACCGCATGGGCTAGCCTCCTTGAACGCCAAAAACACACCGTTGAACAACAGAGGGGGAATCGCAGCAAGCTCGTTTTGTCCAATAAAGACAGATATCGCGGCTCCCTGAGCTGGCAGCAATCTAATGCCCGCAAGTGTGAGCAGCTTGAAAGCAATAATCTGTTCAATATTGCTCATCCGCGGGCTTGCCGTCGAGGGTGGCTTATGCCTAGCGACAGAGGCGCCGAAGCCTAATTTATCCGCTAGCTTGGAGATACGTTCGGGGTTTGGAACCGGCGATCAGGTCTAAAATTTATTCCCTGTGGCGCCGAACGGGCAGACAATTGCGTCCAACAATGCTGTGAAGATGTCCATTCCGCATGGCTATGAGGCCGGTCATTGCCGAGACCTAAGCTGCGAGAATAGATTTGTGCCGGAGGTGAGGCAGTGAGGATGGTTCGCAGAGCTTCGCGGGTGGCGTTGCTGGCGGGATTGGTGCTTGCCCTCGTCGCGATTGCCTGGGCGCAGTCCACCACCCCGGCGAAGGCTCCTTCGCCGAATGCTCCCACAACGGAACCAGCTCCGGGAACGGCGGCTGTGGGAGGTGACGTTCTCGCCGCAGTGCCTTCATCGCCTGGTTCTTCCAAAACCGCGCCCGGAACCGCACCGGCCAGCGGCGAAACCCCCGCTGTCAACGTCAATCCCGACAAAGTGATTGAGCCGGGTAGCCAGTGGACCAGCGCGAAGACAGGCTCCATCGACGATGTGAACGCCGTGGGCAATCGCGACATCGGCGGCCGGGGGATGAGCAACTGGTACTCAAACGATACCGAGATCAAGATGGGCAGGATGTACGCCATGGAGATCGAGAAGAGCACCAGATTCATCACCGATCCGGTAGTGACCGAATACGTAAACCGCATCGGCCAGAATATTGTGAGGAACTCCGATTGCAAAGTGCCGTTCACCATCAAGGTGATCGATTCGGACGAGATTAACGCATTTGCGCTGCCGGGCGGATTCTTTTTCGTCAACTCCGGGCTGATTGTGAACGCAGACGAAGAGGCTGAACTGGCGGCTGTGATGGCTCACGAGACGGCTCACGTCTGCGCTCATCACGCGGTGCGGCAAATGACGCGCATGAGTTACGCGCAGTTCGGTGCGCTTCCACTGATAATGATCGGCGGCTGGACGGGTTACGGAGTGTATGAGGCAGCTGCGCTGAGCGTGCCGGTCACCTTCATGAAGTTTTCGCGTGAGTTCGAGGCGCAGGCCGACTACCTGGGCGTGCAATACATGTATCGCGCGGGCTACGATCCGCAGGCCTTCATCACGTTTTTCGAGAAGATTCAGGCTCTGGAAAAGCGCAAGCCCGGCGCGGTAGCCAAGGCTTTTTCCGAACATCCGCAGACCCCCGACCGCATTCTGCGCACGCAGGACGAGATTGCCCATATTCTGCCGCCCAGGGACCAGTACATGGTGAACACCTCTGAATTTGACGACGTGAAGGCGAGGCTGGAGCGTATCGAAAGCAAGCGGCGGCTCCTCGACTCCAGAAACGGCAACAAACCGTCGCTGCGGAAGACTGGCGCAGGGCAGGGCGACCCGGCCAGCACGGACGACAGACCCACGCTGCACCGGAGCGACGAGCAAAATTAGCGGTGTGGCGCACCATCCGTCATAACAACCCAAGAGCTTGGGGTCGTCTGGAGCCGAGGCACAACCGGCGGAGTATGCTCGCCGGGATTGTCCGGCAAGGCCTCCAAATCGAGGTCCAAAGATCGGTTAAATTCCTGTAACTTCCTGAAAATCCTTGAAAAGCCGGTTGAAACCGCGTTATATAAATGAATACCGGCAGCCGTGCCGGAATCTCGTCGGGAAAGCTCCGCTTCGGGGGAAATCATGCGCAGTTCCGCCGTCCGCTCCAATCTGCTGGTCTCTGAGGTGCGTGAGGTCATGGACATCCGCCAGGCCTCGGAGTATCTCGGCATCTCGTCCGACACGCTCTACAAGTACGCCTCGGAGGGTTTCGTGCCCGCCTTCAAGCT
>Ga0255349_1001006_pt1 | contig 11589 bp, 6 predicted proteins | sample CBST25v15metaG_FD_189947 | JGI IMG/M metagenome (GOLD analysis project Ga0255349, IMG submission 189947) | Peat soil microbial communities from Stordalen Mire, Sweden - C.B.S.T-25.v15 | ecosystem: Environmental > Terrestrial > Soil > Wetlands > Peat | place: Sweden: Norrbotten County, Stordalen...
TCAGTTGGACTGATAGTAGCGGGAACCTTTGGCTGTTCGGCGGTGAGGGTTTTACTTCTGGCTCGGCAAGCGGAATGTTCAACGACCTTTGGGAGTTCGTTCCAGCGACTAAGGAATGGACATGGGTCAGTGGCAGCAACACCACGGGGTCAGCGGGAATCTATGGTACGCAAGGGGTAGCGTCCCCAGCAAATTCCCCCGGTGCGCGTGGAAGTAGCAGCGGCGGGACTGCTCTGAGTTGGACAGATAGCAGTGGCAACCTCTGGTTATTCGGAGGCGATAGTGGCGACGATCTTTGGGAGTTCAGCACTTCAACCAAAGAATGGACTTGGGTCCGAGGGAGTAGTACAGGCGGTATCGCCGTCTATGGGACACAGGGAGTCGCATCACCAACAAATTCCCCCGGATCACGGAACTACTCTGTCGGCTGGACTGACAAAAGTGGAAACTTCTGGCTGTATGGCGGCGCAACTAGCTTTGACCTCAGCGACCTTTGGGAATTCAGCCCGACAACTAAGGAATGGACCTGGGTGAACGGCAGCAATGCGGCAGGCGTAGTGCCGGTTTATGGGCCGCAGGGCGTCTCCTCTGCCAGCAACACGCCCGGAGGCCGAGATAGTGCAGTTGGTTGGACCGATGTTAGCGGCAACCTGTGGCTCTTCGGAGGCTTTGACTACGATTCAACATTGGGGACAAATGGCACAAACCAAATCCTCAACGACCTTTGGGAATTCAGCCCGACATCCAAGGAATGGACCTGGGTTGGTGGCAGCGACACGGGCGAAGCAAAGGGCGTCTACGGCGCAATTGGAACTGCGAGCGCCAGCAATGTTCCCGGTGCAAGGGGAAGTCAGGGCATTGCGGTTACTTGGACAGATAGCAGCGGAAATTCCTGGCTCTTCGGGGGCGTAGGTTACGACTCCGCAGGAACGTGGGGGTCTCTCAACGACCTCTGGCGTTACCAACCCTAGCCGATGCGGTGTTCCCGCACAGCAAGGAAAGGAAACTCACATGAATCGCATACTTGCCCTTGTCTTGCTCACGTATTCGGTCATTGCTGTCGCTCAAGCTCCACAACTCAAAAGCGGGTCCGCCGTCTACATCGAACCAATGGGCGGATATGAAACATATCTGGCCGCCGCTATCGTTAAGATGCATGTTCCGCTGACCGTGGTAACTGACAAAGGCAAGGCGGATTACATCATCACAAGCAACGTCAGCCATCAGACTCCGAGCCAACCAGGGGTCATTGTCAACAACAGCGCAACCGCAACTGTCAACGAAGGAGACAGCGGCAATCATGCGTTCGAGACGGGATTCGCACAGGGTCAGGAGATGGCTAGGGAGCGAAGGGCTGCTCGTGCCGCACTCGGGTCAACCAGTGTGAGCATTGCTGTTGTCGATCCGCGATCTTCGCAGATGATTTTCGCCTACTCCGCAGGCAAGGCAGGGTCCAACCAGTTCCAGAAAGCAGCAGAGGCTTGTGCAAAGAGCCTGAGAGAGTTCATCGAAAAGTCCGAGAAGCCAAAGAAGTGACCTTGCTGAAACGGGCAGAGGAAATGGACGTGAAGAGGGCGCGATTTCTAGGTCTGTGTATGGCCCTGATGCTGCTGGTATGTCTTGCTGGGGTATGGGCGCAAAGCAAAGGTATGGACCCCGCTTTGCTTTCAAAGGCGAAAGCTGGAGATGCTGATGCCGAAAGGCAGATTGCTCTCAAGTATTCCCAATTGGGCAATTGGAAGGAAGCATGCCGCTGGATGCTGATGGCGGGCCAAAACGGCAATGCCGAAGCGCAGATAATTTTAGCGGAGGATTACGAGCAAGGATACGAAGTCTGCGGGATTCAAAAGGACGCGCTGCAAGCTGTCGTCTGGTTGCGCAAGGCCGCGACGGGCGGCAATGGTGTAGCGGCAGAAGAGCTAGCGTCTCATTATTACGACGGTCAAGGCGCACCACAGGATTATTTGCAAGCTGCGCTTTGGTGGCGTAAAGCCGCAGAACAAGATTATCCAGACGCAGAACTCAACCTTGGTCTTATGTACTACAACGGAGATGGCGTAGCTCAAGATTTCGGCGAAGCTGCTCGCTGGTTCGAGAAAGCCGCTGTCTTGCGTCTTGGGAATACAGCAGCCGCGGAATGGGAGCGCAAGGTCGCCAACGATACCACTGCGAGGGCGGCGTACTTTTTGGGCAGAATCTACGCATACGGTCAGGGTGTACCCCGCAACATCACCGAATCAGTAAATTGGTTCACGAAAGCCTCCGATCTCGGGAGCGTTGATGCGGAAAACGAGCTGGGGCTTCTTTACACAGGAATCGGAGGATTTCCTCGGGACGATTCATCGTCGGCGACATGGTACCGAAGGGCCGCAGACCACGGGGATGCACACGCGCAGGACAATCTCGGCAGTCTCTATGCATATGGACATGGGGTTCCTCAAGACTACGCTGAAGCATACTTTTGGTTTAGCCTTGCATCTGCAAAACTGCCCCATTTTTCGGAGGACCGGGACAATGCCGCTTCTCATCTGACCAAAACGGTATTGTTGCAAACGCAGGAGCGGGCGCGAAAATGGTTTGAAGATCACTCTGCCAAGGCGAATCCGCAATGACAATCGCATCCGCTCAAGAGAGCCGGGGCTGCCGAGGACTTTCACTTTGGCGATACCTTCTTTATCGAGGTCTTCCTGCGACCTCTTTTCCCTGCTACCTTGCTCCTGTTCGGCTTCCCCTGATGAGGTACCGCCCTCTTGGTATTTCCCCCTTTATCGCGGGTGGCGGACGGGAGCATCATGCCGCCGCCACATACAGGGGTCCCTTCAGAAAACGGACAAAATCGTACGCCAAGAGAAAATGCACGCTGAAAATAAAAGGGTTACATGAATCAGTGAAATGCTATGATCTTGCACGCTCTGCTATCCTGTAAGTTATTGATTCTATGGGTGAGGAATTTGCTAAACGTGCTTTAAAATCCGTTTCCTGAAGGGACCCCTCTCAGGGTGATTCGAGGATATCGAAACTTCCACCAAGGTCAAGAACGATTTGGCGTGCAGGAGTATCTCGTCCGCCTCCGTGGTGGTGGCGATGACTGCGCCGGTGTAGTCGATCTCATTGCGCTTGCGGCGGCAAGCATCGAAGTAATCGGCCAGTTGAGCAGCGGATTTGCCCAGCGCAAGTTTGGCTCCCTCGAAGGTCAGCCGATGATGTCCAGAGGCGCTGGCTATCCGGTATCCGGCGCAAGCAATCGCCATCTTGGCCGTCTGGAGCGCCGCGTTGTAGGCTGTTGCGAAGCGCCGGTCCTCAGAAAGGTCCGTGAGCGCGGCGTCGGCGAGATCGCGGGCAATGAGGCGCCGAAGTTCGGCCAGTTCCTTCCGGCTGGTGGTGTGCCGGTGAACCCTATTCTCCTGGAGCAGTTTCTCCCAACTCATGCAGCGTTCCCTTCAGCAGGATCGTTTTGCCCTTCAATACTGTATGGAGGAAATGGTCCTCCGTCTCCAACTTGCGGTGAAACTCCTCCGGGGAGAACAGGGTAACATTGACCTCGCGCCGGAAGCTGGCTTCGAGCTTCCGCAGGGTGGGCAGCAGATCGATCTGCTTGAGCGTCCCCACGATCATCAGGTCTATATCGCTGCCAGAGTGCTCCTCGCCACGGACGATTGATCCGTAGACGAGCGCCAACTCGATCCGGTTGCCGAAGTCCATGAGGGCAGCTCTCACCGTCGGAATGATTCCAGTCGTCTTCTCAATCAGTCCACAAAGTTCGGGGAATTGAGGGGCTTCGACGTTGGCCTTGAAATAGGCCCGACGGCCCTCCTGACGCCGCAGGAGCAATCCGGCCACCACCAGGGATTTCAGTTCACGTTGCAAGCTGGAGGGCGTGACTCCAAGATGTCGGGCCAACTCGGTCATGAACCACCAATGCTCCGGCTGAAGCATGGTTGCGGACAACACCCCGGCCCGTATCGCCGGAAAGAGAGCGTCGAGTGTGCTGGTTGTACGCATAATGCGTAATTATAAACGCACTATGCGTAATTAGGCAAGATCACAGCCTTCAAAGCTCCCACCAATCCAGCAGTAACATGCGGGGATAGTAGAGACCGGCGCGAAGAACTGCGTCTGGGCCGTGCAGGTTGCGCAGGATCTGGGCGTAGGCTTCAAGCTGGGGCGCAAAGAGTTTTCGCAGCGCGGGAAGAGTTGCGGCCGGGGCTCGGTCTGGATCGCCGGCGTGGGCGGTTTTGTAGTCGATGATCCACCATGCTTGCCGGCCTTCGGACTGCGGCTCGAGTCCGGCTCGGAAGACGCGGTCTACGCGAACGACGTGAACGGTGCGGAGACTGCCAGCGACGATTCCCACCCATCGGACCTCACTCTCGGAATCCGCGTGGGGTGAAAGAATCCATTCGCCTTCACGCGACTTGGAGGCATTGAGCGCCAGATGGAGCGCCTCACTGGCGACGCTGTCAGACTTGCGCTGGTCCACGCCCGAGGCTCGGATGTTTGCGGCGATGCGGGGTTGGAGCCGCTGGAGCGCCGCACGAGCCGGTTCCCAATCGAGTTCTGTGCGCAGGCGGGAGAGCTCTTCGAGGAAGGCATGGACGGCGGTGCCCAGCGCGCGGGAGAGCAGGCCGCCCTGGTGGCGGGTGTAGAGACTCGATGCACCTGACTCCGACGAAGAGATTGCAGCTTGAACTTCCCGATCTCCTGCCCTTTCCGCGGGAAAATACGGAATGGATGAGGAGCTCGGTTGGTAATTGGGCGGCAAGCGGCGGAGGAGTGTCGGTTTGACCGGTGTGGGCATGACGAGCAGATTGCCTTCGCCGGAGGCTGCGATGGATTCGATCTCTGCCTCGGCGGGCGTGGCTGCGACCTTCCAGGCTTCAAATCGGGCGCGCACTTCTTCTTCAAGGGCAGGCCATGCGGTGGCCAATAAGCTGCCGTTAGGCTCGGCAAGGGCGAAACTGCCGTCGGCCTCCACTTTGTAGTTGGGACGGGCGAAGAGGTGGAGTTCTTCGCGGGCGCGGGTTGCGGCGACGTAGAGAATGCGGCGCGTCTCCTGCGATTCCCGCTCGCGATTGACGCGATCGACCCAGGCCTTTGACTTCCCGCGATCGGCGCCTTTGGGCTGCAAGGGTGCGACAAGAAATTCGGTGATTTCGGCGGAGTCGGCTGGGCTGGCGCTGCCGGGATTGGAGAGCCCGCGTTCCAGAATTCCGCGTTCCAGCCAAGCCAGCAGCTTGCGGCTGCTGTTGCCGGCCCCGGCCTGCAGGTCCGGCACAATGACCATCTCGAACTCCAGGCCCTTTGACTTGTGGATGGTCATCAACTGAACGCCGAATTCGCTGCTCGCCTGAGGGTCGGGCAATGCGGTGAGCTTGTCGAGCGCCGCGTCGAGACCGGGACCGAGCAAGTCCTGCTCGCCTCCGGGGAGACTGTCCAGGCAACTCCAAAGGAGGTCAACATTGGCGCGGGCAGTGGCGTCGACGCAGTCGGCTCCGCCGAGGCGAAGCCAGACTTGTTCGAGCCAGGTTCCCGGCGATGCGGCGCGGATTGCTTGTGCGGAAGCAAGTGCGTTGAGGACGCGCGTGGCGGCCTGGCGGCTCGGTTCGCTGAGGAGGGGCAGGCGTTCGGCGAGCAGTTCGGGAACGGGACGGGTGAGGAGGTCTGGATCGTCGCCGCTGGTGAGGCGGTGCAGGTCTTCAAGCGAGAGGCCGCACCACGGGGCTCGGAGAATTCCCAGCCAGGCGACGCGATCCTGTGGATTGAGCAGTGCGCGGGCCAGGGCGACGGCGTCAAGGACCTCGGGGCGGGCAGAGAGGTTCTCAAGATCGAGGGCGCGGAAGGGGATTGCCGCTTCGTGGAGGGCAAGAGCGATGGGCGCAAGGGCGTTGCGGGTGCGGCCGAGGACGGCGATGCGGTATTTCTCGTCGCTCAGTTTTGCACAGGCATTCGCACAGGCCTTCTCCATGGGCTCAAGGTGGCTCTTGATCAGCGCAACGATCTGCTGGGTTTGCGCTGCGTTGGCGGCTTCTTTCTCGCTGAGCGCCTCTGGATTAACGTATTTGCCACGTGTAACTTGCGGCGAAAAGTTGAGATGGAACTTGAAGTATACACCGGGACTGGGATGGGTCTCTCTGGCGGGCTCGGCGGAGGAAAAAACTACGCCGCTGCCATCGTTGGCTGCAAAAACCTGGACAAAAACATCGTTCAGCCGTTTAACCAGCGATGGAGCGGTGCGGAAGTTCGCCTTGAGAGGGACGAAGTCAAAGAGGAGCGGGTCTGACTCAGGGATTTCAAGGCCGAGCGTCTTCACGCGGGGAAAGAGCTCTGCATCGGCGTCGCGAAAGAAGTAGATGGACTGCATGGGATCGCCGACCAGGAAGCAGGTGCGGTCGTCGCGAGCTTGCCCGGAGTCTGGCCAGGCGCCGATGAGGGCGGCGAGCAACTGGTGCTGGCGGCGGCTGGTGTCCTGGAACTCGTCGACCAGCAGATGGCGGATGCCGTCTGCCACTGCAAATGCCGCGTCGGTGGGCAGGCCGTCGGGGCCTCGGAGCACGCTTTGAGCAATCTGGGCGACTTCAATGAAGTCAACGGCGGCGGCTTCGGCAAAGACGACCTGCAACTCGGCGGCGGCGTGGCGGAGCAGGGTGAAGCAGGCGCGAACGATTTGCCAGTCTTCCTCGGTATAGCGGGCTGGGGGCAGGTCCCGCACGGCGGCGAGGGCGGACTCGAGGCCGGGGACGGCGTTGAGGCGGGCGATCAGATCGAGGATCTGGGCCTTCTCGCGTTTGCGGTCGGCAGGGAAACCGAGACGCTTATCCACTTGCTTGCGGAATGTGCCGCTGCCGATCAGAAGGAACTGGGCGAGGCTGACGTAGGCTTGACGACCTTCTTCGAGAGAATCGCCGCAGGGGAACGGGGCCGTGGGGAATTCGACCAGTTCAGCCAAGTCGCGAAGGAGCTGGCCGCCGGTTTGCTCGCAGGCGAAGCGCGCCAATGCCAGGGCTTCCTCGCGTGCGCCGGGAACCAGGTTGAGAAGTTGTTCGAGGGCGGTGAGGGCTTCGCGGACGGCATTCGCGAATGGGCGCTCCAGCCGCTGGCGCAACTCGTCTGACTCGGGGTCGTTTGATTCAGGCTTGCGGTTCAGGACGAAGTCGTGCATCCAGCGGTCGCGCTTGCCGAGCATTTCGACGAGCAGGTCCTCCATCTCCTGCCAGTTGTTGTCACGCCACAGCAGCAGGGCTTCGATAGCTTCGCTCAGGACCTGATCGGCCTGGCCGATTTTCTCGAGGGTCTGGCGGGCTGCGCGGCGATAGAGTTCGTTGGGCTGCTCGGCGATGCCCAGGCCGCCGCCGAGCGAAGAGAGTAACGGCTGCTGCAGGGCCAGGTCGCGGCAAAAGGAGTCGATGGTGGAGATGCGGAGCTGCGCAGGCAGGTCGAGGAGTTTCCAGTCGAGCCGGCGCGAGTGTTCAAGGGCGCGGCGGGCGAGGGCGTCCATCGAGAATTCATCAGTTGCATCCGGCAGGCCGTCGCTGATGGCGGCCTTCTCAAGTTCGGCAAGGATGCGGTGGCGCATCTCAGCGGCGGCAGCGTTGGTGAAAGTGATGGCGACGACCTGGCCGGGCTCGTCGACCTCGGCGAGCAGGCGGAGGAAGCGGCGGGTGAGCAGGTCGGTTTTGCCCGAGCCGGCCGGGGCCTGGACCAGGATGGAACGGCTGGGATCGAGGGCGCGATTGCGCTGGGGTTGATCGGGAGGCACGGGTTTTTGAGTGAGGCTACTCATCGGCGGCCTCCGCGCTGTCAGAGTCTTCCTCAGATTCGAGTTGGGGCTGGTTTTCGCTCTCCTGGATGCGGCAGAGAGTTTGCAGGCCGCAACGCTCGCAGGTTTTGGGGTATTCGCGGGGATTGACTTCGGCGCGACCGGCGAGGAAGTCGCCGGCCAGCTGCTCGATGTGGGCTCGCCAGTCGATGAGCAGCTCGGCTGAGAGGCTGTTTTTGACCAGGGCGCTGCTGCCGGCCAGATTGGCGAGCAGGGTGGCTTTGGCGTCGCCCACACGGCCCGCGAAGGATTGATCGCCTGCACGGAGCTTGGCAAAGACGAGGCCGCCGAGCATTTCTTCCTCGCGGTCGAGAGCAAAGCCGGCATAGAGCGGCAGTTGCACATCGTCGGGGCGGGGCAGATCCCAGGATTTGGGGGAGACACTGCCGGATTTGTAGTCGATCACCAGCAGGGAACCGTCGTTGAGGCGATCAATGCGGTCGAGGCGCAGATCGAAGGTGAGCCCAGCGAGGTGGATGGTGCGGGCAATTTCGGTTGCGGTGACTTCAAAGTCGATGCGGGCGGATTCGTAGTCCAGCCACTCGGTGACCAGGTTGGTGAGGCGCTGCTCCTCAAGCTCCAGGTAGCGCGGGGGCATGCGGTCGCGGATTCCGGGTTGGATTTCATTGCGGAGAGCGCGATGGACATGGTTGGCTGCAAAAGGCCGCCGGTCGAGCAGGTTTTGGAGGTCATTCAGGGTGCCGATGCCGTCTGGCGGCCCGGCCCAGATGGCGTGGAGAACTGCGTGGAGAAGCTGTCCGCGCTGTGAGGCAGTCAGGCCGGCCTCGGCGGGCTCCCAGCTTTGGGCGGCCAGGCGCGCGGTTGCGAAGGCCTTGAAAGCGCATTGCGACTGGCTTGTGAGGACGCTTGCGCCTCCGCGGACTTTCCCCGGAGGGAAGGGAATGCGGCTGAAGTCCTCAAAGGGGATTGTGAGCGGAGCCCGGCTGGCCGGGGCGGTCAACTCCGGCGGCAGCGGCTGCGGAATGCCGACAAGCTGGGAGATCGCGCGGGAAGGGCGGGCTTCGACGCCGGCGTTCTGCTTTGCGCAAGAAAAATGGACGTCTGGCGCGGCGGCGATGAGGCGGGTGGTGATGGCTTGGGCCAGGTCCCAGTCGAGCTGGGGGCTGGCGTGGGGCATGTCCGCCTGACGTTGCACCTCCTGCGGGAGCAAGGGATGCGTTGCGCCACCCGCCGGCCAGGCGTCCTCGTTTGCTCCCAGGAACCAGACAGCATCGGCGGTGAGGCCTGCCGATTCGGCAGGGCCGGCAATCTGGATGGGGGCGTCGCGGGATTCTGGAGCAAAAAGGGTTTCGTCGAGGGTGCGGGCGAGCATGGAAAGAAATTCCTTCCATTGCATGCGGCGGCCATCGAAGCCGAGCGAGCCGCATGTTTCAACGGCCTGCTGCCAGCGGTGGGCGGCCTGGAATTCAGCGCTCGAAAGAGGCCCTGAAAACGGATTGGCGCCGGGAAAGCCAGCGCTATCGAGCAACTGCGGAACCAGTTCGACCCAGTCGAGTGGGGTTTGTGGGCGGCGCGCGAACTCAGCCAGGCGGCGTTGGGCTTCGGCCATGCGGTTGACCCAGGCGTCGGGAAGCCGGCTGTTGGGCGGGAAACCGATAAAGGCCTTCAGCGTCCATTGAGGCTGCTGTAGGCCACGGCGGCGGAGAGTGTGCATGTGCGCCTGGAGGGCGGAAGCCTCCTGTGGATTGGCGGCGGCGTGGCGGGTGGAGAAGAGCCAGTCCAATTCGTGCTCGGCGAGCGGGCCGGAAAGCCAGCGGAGCAGCAGATACGCGGCATTCGGCAAATCAACCTGGCTGAGCGGGATTCCGAGGGAGAACTCGAAGAGCGGGGAACTGGCGGGGCCGGTTTGCATTGACCCAGTGTGCTTGAGAAATGCCCGTTCGATCTGGCCGCGACGGGTGCGATCAGCGGCGTCCTGCGTGATGACTAGGAGGCGAGCATTTGGATTGTCGGCCAGCTTGTGGATACACCAGAGGGCGCAGGCAGCGAGTTCGGACAGGGCGTCGGGGGCCTGGTGGAAAAGAATCTGTGCGGCCGGATGGCCGGCAATTGCCTGCCGCCACTCGCCCCAGGCATCGAAGAGGCTGCGCTGAATGGGCAAAATGCGGTCAAAACCCGCAAGGAGCAGCGCAGGGCGTGGGGCTTGGCTGGCTGCGAAAAAACTCTTTCCGGCGGCAGGCCAGGGATTTATCCCTGGCATCAAGTCGGCAGGCTCGGTGCGGGCTTTAGCCCCTGAGATATGCGTTTCGCCGACTTCGTTCGGATACTCTCCTTTTTCCGCGGACTGTTCAGCCAGGCCGGTCGCGGGTGACAGGAACTGGATCAGTTCGAGAGGCAGGCGCGCAGAGCTGAGCAGGTTGGCGGCGCGGCAGGTTTGATCAAATGCACTGAGCCAGTCGCTGAAGGCGGCTGCATCCTGCTGCCAGGCGCTACGGGCTGAAGCGCGCAGGAGATTGGGTGCGTAGGAGCAGATTAACTCGTGGGCTTCCATGGCCAGTCTGGCCAGGCGGTGGCGTGGGCCTTCAAGCAGAGTTGCGAGGTGGTTGTGACTGCCTGCGATCTCCGCCCAAAGAGCCTGCTCCTGGGTAGGGTTGAGCAGCAAGCGGCCGTCGCCTCCGCCATTTTTGCTGTGTTCTTCCCAGGCGGCGCGGACAAAGGTCTTCCAATCCAGAATGTTGGGTGCGGGCCAGGCGGTGAGTCCCTCGCCGCGGCGTGCGCGATGGAAGGCGGAGGCTACAGCGCGAGTGGCGCGGTCACTGGCCGTAACCACCAGGCCGCCGCTGCGCAGCCAACCATCAATTTCCGATTCCGCGGATGTGCCCATTCCAGCGTTATACGCCGGTGGGCAGGGGTGGGGCGAATCCAGAGGCCGATCGCGCAGCCCGCATGGAAAGCAACTTGATTCAGCACTCGGCGTGCGCGGGCAGACAACCAGCTTGCCGTGATGACAACGGTCCTCACACCCGCTCAAAACTGCGGACGCCTCATCCGCCGGCCAGTCTTACTTCCACTGATCGCACTTGCTCTTGTCGCGCTCTTGGCCTCAAACCCCACCGTAGGCTGCGAAACCGCCATCCACCGGAATCACCGTGCCCGTAACGAACTCCGAAGCCGGCGAGAGCAGCCACAGCGCAGCGCCAAATAGATCTTTGGGTTCGCCAAACCGAGCCATCGGCGTGTGCGCGATGATCGTATTCCCGCGTTTGGTCAAGGTGCCCGTCTCCTTGTCGGTCAGCAAGAAACGGTTTTGATTGGTCAGAAAGAATCCGGGAGCAATGGCGTTGACGCGGATCTTCGGCGAGTATTCCTGGGCCATGTGTACGGCCAGCCATTGGGTGAAGTTGCTGACCGCAGCTTTTGCCGCGGAGTAGGCCGGAATACGCGTCAACGGCCGGAAAGCATTCATGGATGAAATATTCAGAATGATTCCATGGTTCTGCGCAGCCATGATTCTCCCAAAAGCCTGGCATGGCAAAATGGTGCCGAGAATATTCAGTTCGAACACCCAGCGCAGAGCGTCGGCGGGGAGATCGAAGAATTTCATTTCACTGCTGGTGGTGGCGTTCGGCTTATTGCCTCCCGCACCGTTGATAAGGCAGTCGATTTTGCCCATATTGCCGGCCACATCTTGAGCTGCCTGGGCGATGCTGTCGCGGTTGAGCACGTCGCAACGGAAAAGAGAGAATTGCTTCCCCCGCTTCCCCATGTGATCGGCCATATCCCTGGCCGGCTCGAGATTGATGTCCAGGATA
>Ga0255349_1001019_pt1 | contig 11523 bp, 9 predicted proteins | sample CBST25v15metaG_FD_189947 | JGI IMG/M metagenome (GOLD analysis project Ga0255349, IMG submission 189947) | Peat soil microbial communities from Stordalen Mire, Sweden - C.B.S.T-25.v15 | ecosystem: Environmental > Terrestrial > Soil > Wetlands > Peat | place: Sweden: Norrbotten County, Stordalen...
CGATGAACTGCGTGCAATGATGCCCTCCTTCGATCGCGTCTCAGTCGGTTTTCCCGGCGTCGTCAAACAGGGCTGCACCTACCTCGCCTTCAATCTCCACCCGCTTTGGGCCAAGGGATTCCCACTCCAGGCTGAGATCGAAAAGCGCTGGAAGAAACCCACCCGCGTCGGCAACGACGCCGACGTCGCCGGCTACGGCGCCATCCGCGGCCAGGGCGTTGAACTCGTCCTTACCCTCGGCACCGGCCTCGGCGCGGCCCTCTTCACCGGCGGACACCTCTGCCCCGGCCTCGAGCTCGGTCACCACATCTGGCGCAAAAAGGGCATGACCTACGAGGACTACCTCGGCCGCCGCGGCCTCGACAAATTCGGCAAGAAGGTCTGGAACAAGCTGCTCCTTGAAGCCATCCAGTACACCGACGCCCTCTTCAACTGGGACCACCTCTACCTCGGCGGCGGCAACACCAAGAAGATCGACTTCAGCCCGCCCAAAAACGTAGAAATCGTCTCTAACGAAACCGGCCTGCTAGGCGGCGTAGCCCTCTGGCGCGACCAGGCCTGATTGCGCGTCAGCGCGTCCAGCCGTTTTTCGGCGACGGAGCGCCGGTTTCCAGCTGCGGGTAACGCCGATCTCCGGCGATGGAGAGTAGCGCCGGTCTCCAGACCGGCTGTACCGCGGACGTCCACGTCCGCGCCCTCTCCGCAAAAATCGAGAATCTTCCGCCGTCGCATGTCTTTCCGGCGGGAGCCGGGGGATTCAACCCCCGGAAACGCAGCAAAACGATCCGCGGGCTTCAGCCCCTGCGGAACAGCTTTTTGGAAGATCGGGGATAGAAACAAGCCTTTTTCCGCAGCCTGGTCAGCCCCTGCCGCCCCGCACCGAACATTCCTGCTGCCTCGATCCTGCCCGCTGACGAATGACCCACGCTCCGCAAACCACACATCCAGAACTCAGAAAGCCTCGCCGCATTCAGCCTCGAAATGCGCAGTGCCCACCTATTGAGCTTGCAGAGCACCAACAGACGTTGCCACGAGTCCACTTGCCAAGAACAGTCCGTAGCTTTCCGCGGCTGCGCGGTGCCTGACCAGTCTTCTCGCGATCGCTGTGCACCAGTCGCAAAATGCCGAGTCGTCGAACGGTAAATGTGAGAGGAATCTCCGGGAACGTCACGCCTGTCAAGCCGCCTATGCCGTCGGTTAGAGGAATTCTGTTCCAGCGTTGTTTGACCTGATATGATGGCCGCCATGCAGGTATCGCGATTGTTCAGCCGCCGCTGGAACGCCCATGCTGCCAGTGTCTTTCGTGTCGCCCATTCCCCGCGCATGCGCCCGGAAAACATTCGCCTCCATCTCGCGGTAATGCTGGCAATCACCTCGTTTTTCGCAGCGCATGCTGCCGATAACCCACCGTGGCTCGTGCAAACGCGCGCGAACTACACACTCCACTATGCCGCGGCCGATCGAACACATATCGCGGAATATGAAGGCTCTTTCAAAAAAGGAATCGCTGCCAACCAGGCCTTTTTTCAAAGCTCCTATCCGAAGCACTTCGATATCTACATTTATCAGGACAGAGCATCGCTCGACACAGACTTACAAAAACCCTTTCATCAGCCGAACTACAAATCGCCGTGCTGGTGGGAAGCCACCGGCCAGTCCGAGGGTATCCACCTTCTGGCGCCTGTGCGATGGGATGTTGAAACCTGCGAAGGAAGATATACAACCTACGCGGACAAAGAGAAGACACAACGGCTCATCACCCATGAGCTGACGCATGTCTTTCACGGGCAGAGCATTCGGGACCATCGCCCGGTCGGCAAAGACATCTCCTGGTTTGAAGAGGGGCTGGCAGTGCTGGTTGCCGGCCAGCTTGGCCCTTCCGAAATCCACGACGTCCAGGCCGCTCTCCAGGCCCACACCGTCCCCGGCACTCTCAATGGCGTTGCCTCATCCGACGCCATCCTGCTCCGCTACAGCATGATAGGCAGTCTGGTCATGTACATCGATCGAACCTACGGCAGGGCGAAACTAAAAGAACTACTGCAGTTCGATTCGCAAGAAGAGATCCTGTCGAGTCTCGGAATCACCGAGCCGCAGTTCCTGGATGGCTGGAAGCAATTCATGCTGAACAGCGCAGGCATGTCTCGCTGAAACACTGGTCCTTGTAAACGCCGGTCTCGACCGGAGGAGCGCTAGGTTGACGCCATGTCGCCCACCGACCCTCCGGGAAGTAAATCTCAAGGTTCCGGGAGAGTCACCGGCTGACCGTCATTGGCAGGTCAATCAACATTCCTCAGAGCGAAAGCAGCCAAGACCGATTGCCCTGGAAGCACCAAAGCGCCGGGTGCCCCATCTCCCGCTTTTGGGACATGGTAAAGGAGTTCGCCCCTGCGAGCTTCTGCCCCACGCAGTGGTGCCAGGCTGAAATGATCACTTTCCTGATCAAAAACGCAAACAAAATGAACAAATGATCACAGAGACCTGAACAGCGCTCAAACGCCTGCGAGAATTCCATCCATTTTTCCACCAGAAAACCCATGGGAAAGCACGAAGCCCGTGCGAGCCTCCCGCGAGCGTCTGCCCCACGCAGTGGTGCGAGCCTCCCGCGAGCGTCTGCCCCACGCAGTGGTGCGAGCCTCCCGCGAGCGTCTGCCCCACGCAGTGGTGCGAGCCTCCCGCGAGCGTCTGCCCCACGCAGTGGTGCGAGCCTCTCGCGAGCGTCTGCCGCAACGCAGTTGCCTGCCAAAATCCAGGTGGTCAAGTCCCGTTCCTCCAATCGTCAACGCATCTCCCTCATCATCAATGGCTTCCGCCTACTCTCCATTTGCCGGTTATTTCTCTTGAATCCGCTAACCTGTAGTTGAGAGTTGTGTCCTGTGCGCAGCCGCAAAGCGTCGCCCCGGCCCCGTCTCGCACACGGGTCCGCGCAAGCTCTCTGTTTTCAGTAATTTGGCTTCCAGATTTTTCAAAACAAGATACTTACGCTAGTACCCAGGCTCCAGCGCGTTGAAAATAGGCGGTTTGCTCAAAACACACCAGGGGGGTACTCCAGTTTGAAAGGACTCCGTGGACCAGGAACTCCCTCCACCTCTTCAAGAAGATCATTCATCGCCGCTTGCCGATGACTTGCCGCGGGGCCGGCGACCCGTCGCCCAACACCGGCTCATTCCCCGCCCGCGCTCCGCAGTTGAAACCAGTAGTACCGGCGCCAGCAAAACATGCAGCGCACAGGCCGCAATGCGAACATGCTCAGCAGTCCATCGAACGATCGCAACTCGGCCGGCTTGAACTTCAGTGAATTGCAAGCCGGGCACTCGCGCCGAATCCACAGAAGGCGCGGCACCCACACCGGCCAGGTCCGGCTTGAGAAGCTCATGTAAGGCGCTCCGCGCGACCGGAAGTTGCATCTCGCTGCTGCATGGTCCCTTCTATAGGCGTGGAGTTGCTTTCCAGCCACGCAAGCAGCGCACGAATGCTGCCGGTAGCAAGCGCAATCGAGGTATCCGCCGCCCCGTAGTAGAGATAAATCGTATCTCCGTCCTCGCCGATGGTCTGTCCGCAGGGGAACACGACATCCTTCACGTCTCCGCCGCGTTCATAGGGTGCTTCCGGACCGAATATCCAGGAGTCTCCGCGTTGAATGCAAATCTCGGGCTTATCGAGGTCAAACAGCGCCAACCCCAGGCGATAGATGCTTCCCGATGCGGTCTGCCGCACTCCGTGATAGATCGTCAGCCAACCCTTTGTTGTCTCAATCGGCGGCGAACAAAGGCCGATCTTGTTCGCATCCCACCATCCGCCGCGGCGCGCCTCAAGCATGACCTTGTGGTTTCCCCAGTGCGTCAGGTCGGGCGAGTAGGAGATCCACATGTGCGCGCCCAGGGTCGTCACCGGCCGGTGAATCAACGCCCACAGGCCGCCAATTCTCCTCGGCAGCAATGCCGCATCCTTGTCCTCCGGTTGCATGATCACACCGTATCGGTCAAAGCTCTTGAAGTCCTTGGTAAGCGCCAGCGATACTCCCGGGCCGCCTCGTGCAAATGAGGTGTAAACAACCGCGTATTGTCCAAGTTCTGGCACGTAAGTGATGCGCGGATCTTCGACGCCCCAGATCTCTTCAGGGTAGTCGCGAGGGTTTGCCGGAAAGGTTGGCTTCGAATCGACAGTCCACTGATCGATGCCATTCGCGGAGCGAGCGGCACACAAATGCGACAGACCACGCCGGTCTTCCACTCGACACAGCAGCAGGGTTTCTCCGTCAGCCAGCCGCACCGCGCCCGCGTTGAATACGCTGTTGATCGGATAGGACCAATTGCTCTGGGTGAGAATCGGGTTCCCGCAATGACGGTTAAACAGGGGGAGCCCCGTGTGCGTCTCAACGTGGGATTCAGCGCACGGCGGGTCTGTCAACAAAACTGGAGAGATATTCGAAGTCAAGGCGTGGTACTCATTTCAAGCTGCCGTTCTTGGGAGTTTGGTACCGTGGCTTCCTGCATTTCAAGCAGCGCCATCAGGAACGAAAGCGTCGACTCCGCTCCCTGGTTTTCGTTGATGCGGTCGGGATGAAGGCCGTCTCTGCAACCGCCGGTCTTCTCGTCATACAGCGGAATCCGCAAGTCATTCCTGCCCAGAAACCAGCGGAATACGCGGTGGGCTTCTTCGAGCCATTGACTCTCTTCCGTCATTTTGTATACCTCAAGGCAAGCGGCAATCGTTGCGCAGGCTTCCACGGGCTGCTGATCGAAACGCGCCTTTTCACTCCCCTCGATAAAGAAGCCGTTGGATCCGATGGGGACAAAGATTTCTGGATCGTCGCGGTGCTGCTCGGCGACAAGCCACTTCAGAGAATCCATCCCGGCCTCGATCATACGCTGATTGTCGCTTCGCCATCCCGCCAGGATCAGGGCCTGCGGTAGCCTCGCATTCGAGTAGGACAGGCTCTTCTCAAACCAGCGCCATGTTCCGGAATGGCTGCGCTCATAGATATCGAGGAGCCGGTTGGCAAGCAAATTCCGTGCACCCTGAATGACCCTGTCTCCCGGAAACCAGTCGAGATACGCTTGCATGCCGAGGATGCTGTACGCCCACGCGCGCGGACTGGTGAAGGTGAGCGTTGCAGGTACGGCAGCCTCGAAAAGCCTCCCAGCTGCGCCTCGCAACCCTGCATTCCGCGAATGGCCCAACACCTCTCCCAAAGACCAAAGGGCACGCCCATGGCTGTCGTCTGAACCCACGTCTTCCAGCCATTTGCGGTCGTACCCGAGGAAGTTTCTGAATCGGCCTGTATCGGGATGAAACGCAAGCCACAGGAAGGAAAGATAGCGATGAGAGAGTTTCGGGTTCTCCCAACTCCCCGCCTGTGCTGCATCTTCATCCAGAAGAGTCGAGACGATCAGCGCACGTGCATTGTCATCCGTGGTATAGCCTTCGCTCGCATTGGGCACGGAGAAAATCGCATGCTGCAGCATGCCGGTGTCGTCCGTCATGTTCATCATGTGAGCGATATTCACTTCGGGCAATCTGTCTGGCGCATTTGGCAGCCCATCATCCTTCTGTGCTGCCTTGGGCTGCAGGGTCCGCTCAAAGCGTGCTCGCTGAAAGCTTGCCATGTACTTGCGCGCTGCCTTTGGCCAGATGGTTTCGCGTGAATGGAGATAAGCCCGCTTCCGCATGGCGTGCCGCTCCCCGTCGTGATCCAGAAGGTGAAGCACCGCCGCGGAGATTGCACCTGGATTCTCAAACGGCACCAGCATACCCCGGCTGTCGGCCAGCAGCTCCTTCGCATGCCAATACGGCGTGGAGATGATCGCTTTGCCGGCGCCAAGCGCGATGGCCAGCGTGCCGGAAACAACTTGCGCCTCCTGCCGGTAAGGCGTGATGTAGATGTCCGCGGCGCCTACGTGCTCCACCAACTCCTCGGCGCTCACAAAGCGATTCACCAGAATCAGATTTGATGAAACTCCCAGTTCCTTGGCCAGAGCTTCAAGCTCTCCACGGTAGCGCTCTCCTTCGCGACGGCGAATGTGGGGATGCGTCACGCCGGAAACGACGTACACCACGTTGGGATGTTTTTCCAGAATCGCAGGCAACGCTCGAATCACGTTTTCAATGCCCTTGTTGGGTGATAGCAACCCAAACGTGAGGAGTACAGACTTGCCTTCTGCTCCGAACCGGTCTTTGAAGTAGTTGGGGTCCATGAACTGAAAGTCGGGCACGCCGTGCGGAATCACATCGATCTTTTCGTTCGGAACCGCATAGATATCCCGCAGGAATTGCGCCGCCTGTTCGCTCATCACAACCAGACGATCGGACAGGCCTGCAATCTCCTCAAGCACCATGCGCTGATTCGCGTCCGGATCACGCAGAACTGTGTGCAGCGTTGTCACCACCGGCATATTCAGTTTGCGCAGCAGCGTTAGAACATGGCCGCCCGCGGTCCCACCATAAATTCCATACTCATGCTGAACGCAGACCAGATCGTTGCCGTTGAAATTGAGGAACTCCGCAGCGCGCTCATAGGAACTCAGGTCCTCCTGCTCGATCTCCAGGCGCACTTGTTCGGGATACTCGTAACTTGATTCCGGATCGTTGACGGGAACCGCAAACAGCCGCTCGCTGCCGTATTCGGTCGCAAGTGCCGTGCAAAGGTCAGTGGTAAACGTGGCTATCCCACACTGGCGCGGCAGGTAGTTGCCTATGAACGCGATGCGCGTTGGCAATGGCAGGCAGAAGCCTTTGTGCGCAGCCGCCAAGGCGGCCGATGCTTCAAGACGCCCTGCGGAGATTTCGTGTGGACTTCCATTGCTCAGAGACATACTTCCTGCCTTCGCTGCGAACTGGTTGGCGCGCGTGTGCAGCCTGAGTGGCTATGGAATTTTCGGAATTGCTGTAGACCGAAGAATTGCACTCAAGTGGCTTTTTCATCGAGAAAAAGCCACCTTTCCATGCACCAAAAAAGCCCATACTCATTCCGAAAATGCTCTAAAGGACGCATGGCGGTTTCTTTCGATTCCGCCATGGCTGATTGAGCGCGCTAGTTCCCTGCTGTTGCAGTCGCTGGGCTGCCAATCGCGTCGCCAGAGACAACCAGTTCAACTCTCCGGTTTTCCTGACGGCCGGCTGCGTTATCGTTGCTGGCCACAGGCAGCGTGTTGCCGAAGCCCTGTGCGGTGACGGAGTTTGTCAATACGCCCTGGCCAACGAGGTAACTGCGGACAGATCCGGCACGATTCTCAGAGAGGGTCTGATTCATCACATCGCCGCCCACGTTGTCGGTGTAACCGCCAACTGCGATGTTCAGTCCCGGGTAGGCCAGCAGGATTCCGGCAACCTTGGCCAGTTTCTCCCTTGCTCCCGGCTTCAGCGAGTATTGCCCGGTATCAAACAACACATCTGACATGCTGATAATAAGACCGCGCGCACTGTCCCGCGTCTCAAGAATCTTGTTCAGTTGTATTGACAGTTGCGCGCGCATTGCCGCCTTGTCGCTGACTGCCTGATTTTCTCCCTGCTGAGCCTGCTGGGCAATCTGCCGAGACTGGTCTGCATCAGCCTGAGCAGCGGAAACTGCTGCTGCCGATGCGGTTTGATTGGTGGCCATGTCGGCCTGGGCCTTTGCCGCAGCCGCTTGCGCCCGTGCGGCATCGGACTGCGCCTGCGCCGCCTGGAGGTTAGCGTCGTTGGCTTGAGCCTTCGATTGTGCCTGGGCGTCTGCCGAGGCCTGAAGCTGGCCTGCCCGACGATCCTCTTCAATTCTCTTGACGGCAATCTCGCGTGCATCTTCCGCAGTTTGTACTGCTTCCCTTGAAGCAGCGATCAGCGGCTTCCTGTCACCGCGCGTGCCGATTGCATCGTCATCGGCAATCTTCATCAACTGGACGGCGTGCTGATAGCTGTCGCCGGCATACTGTTCCGCGCCTTCCGATTTCGCAATGCGCAGTGCATTCCGTGCTTCGTAAAACTCAAGCGGCAGGTTCGCATTCAGAACGACCGGGTCGAATTGGTAGCCGGTCGGCAGATAGCCTCCGCGTTCCATCAGCTCATACTTTGCATTAACGCCTTCACTGGTACCCTTTGTGTCCGCAAGGACCACGTTTTCAAGCACCACAACGTTGCTGGGTTGGCGAACAGCGAAGTAAGGCTCCGCGGTAACGATCAAGGCAAAGGCCTGCAGATCGGTGGTCGCAGTGAGTTTGCTGCGATCATTGCCGCCCACAAGTACTTCTCCCAGGTTCACAGCGTGCCCCTCGGGCGAGATGGCCCACAGAACGTAGGTCAGGTATTCACCCCCGAAGGCAGTGGGACTCTGCAGGTTCCCAAAGTCCGCTTCCACCTCCAGAGTGCCGCGCTTGCTCCGCACCTTTGCTCTTCCGTCGGCAGACGGCAGCAAACTGGTGCCTGCAAAGCCCACATCCGTTGCTCCGCTGCGATGCCGGTAGTTGATCGCCTGCACCGAGCGGCTGATCTCCACCACACGAAATGAATGGGCGGGGCCGCCGGTTTCGACGACCATCGCCGCTTGCGGGTGCGCTTGAGCGAACGCACCCAAACCGAGAACACATCCGATTGCCGAAAAAATTATGCGCTTCAAGAGACCTCCTGCGGGCGAAACTCGGCCCACTTGCTTTGTGCCTGTATTGCTGTTACGAGTTAGCCTGCTACAGATTCGACGGTGTTTGTGGTTAATGTCCGACGCGGAATTGGGTAATGTATCCGAGCAGGTTGAATACCTTCAGGAGCCAGATCACTACCGCAATCACAACAACCAGGTTCAGTATCCCTTTGATGGTTCCCTGCATGGGAATGAGGTTGACAAGCCATAACAACACTCCTACGACGATGAGCGTGATAACCAGTGTGACAAGCGGCATGTAATTTTCTCCAATCTTTGTTGCTTTGGGATGGTGTTCGATCGCGCTCGAGCAACCTGAGCCAGATGGGCACAATTCAGCCGCGCTGGGCAAGAGCCCATTGCAGAGCGGCAGATCGAATACTCTTCTCCATCGTCAGTGTTTCAATGTTTGGGCTAACTAACTGTTCTCCTTTGCTCACAGCGTCTCGCTCCGCGGCTCAGGCTTTCTCGTTTGCCGGCAGAATCATCGCGCAAGAGTGTAAGACCTGCAGATCGCCCAGCTTTAGATCCACGTAATTCAATGCGGCATTGTGAACCGTCGGGGGCAGTCGAGCTAGAAGAACGACCTCGGCAGATCGGCGATGCCTCCCGCAGGCAAGACTGCGGGGACATCGAGCCTCGCCACTCCGATCCGGTTGTCGGCCATCCCATAGTAGACATCGAAGCGATCGGGCGTGCCGAGATCATCCCGCCGGTCGATGCCTGTGGGAAAGACGACGTTCGCAATGGTTCCGCTGCGCTCCTGCGGGAGCGACGGGACCATCACCGCCTCTGACGAGCGATAAAGGATGACCCGCGGGTGCTTCCTGGACAGCACCATCACGCCGGCGGAATATACCAGGTGGCATCCGTCTGCTTGATCGCCCGCCGCTTTACTTACGCCGTGATAGAGGATGAGCCAGCCGTGCCGCGAAAGAACAGGCGGAGTTCCAGCACCGATCTTGAGGCGCTCCCAGGGCGACACCGGAGTCGCGAGCCGGTGGTGAGACGTGAACTTTGCGAGATGAGGCGATCCCTCGCTGGTGACGATCCCCTTGGTATATGAGATCCAGATACTCTCCTTCTCAATATCCATGCGACGGCCGGCAGGCCAACGAGCAATCTCTTCAGGGCGTGTTCCTGCAAAGAGGGGGCGATGTAGCATGGCCAATTGCAAATGTCCGGTTGAGTCCGGAACCGCAACAGGAAAGAAGCTGGCATCTTTATCGTCCTCATCGCCCAACTGAATGTTGTGCCAAAGATTGTAGGTAGCCAAGCCCATCCGCGACCAATGAAGCAGATCTTCCGATTGAGCCACTGCGATCCTCGGCCCTCTTGCCGAAAAGGCCGTGTAGGTCATGATGTAGCGCTTGAGAGGCTCAACATAGGTGACGCGAGGATCTTCACATCCGCCTCCTCCATCAGGATGGAGTTCATAGTCGGCTTTGGGCTCCAGTGCAATGCCGAGCCTTTCAACGCCCTTCGGATCACCGGCCCGGTCGAACTGCACGCGCGCGATCCCGATGCGCGAATAATTCCCCTTTGCGACCATCCGTGGAAAAAGGTAAAGCTCTCCGTCATGACCGCGCACCGCAGCCGGGTTCAGCACGCCCTCGACTTCAAGCGGATTTCCCGGCTCCGGCTCCATCAGTATTCCCAGGCGTCGCAACGTAAATCCATTCATCGAGTCTCCTTGCCCGCTTGCTCATTCTGCCGGGCTCACTTCTCGCCAAGGCAGGCAAGGATCGTCTTGATGACTAGGTTTGTATCGTCAGGTACTCTTACCGGGATCGACACCACACCCGCCTGTTCCGCCGGGTAATCGTTCCCGCCCGGAAACAACGCATCGCCGATATAGACCATCTCTTTCAACGACACGTGGAGAGTGTCCCGCAGCTTTCCTATGCCGTACCCTTTGTCAATGCCGGGCTTGGTCACATCAATTGAGGTTGAGCCGCCCATCCGGATGGAGAACTCCGGGATGAGCGTCTCAAGGATCGCCGTGATCTTCTTCCGCTTGGCAAAATCGGGATCCCACTTTTCTTTTTCACCCAAAGGTGCTTGCTGACCCAGCCCGGAGAATGTCACCTGGCTTCCCCGGTCCTCAATTACCTCTCCCCAGACCTTCGCGGCTTCATAGCCAGCCTCTCCCACTGCGCGAGCAAGAGAGCCGATGATCTTCTCTCTTTCTTTTGCCGTAAGATCCTCTGAGTAAAGTTCCGTCCACTTCCCGCTGTATTGAAACAATTTTGTTCCGCAGGTTGGAAGCAGCGACAGATTCGCGAGGCGATCCCCCTCGGGGAGATTGGTGAGAAGCTGCGTTTCAAACTGCGTCCATGCGCCTCCGGAGATCACTGCCACCTTCAAGATGCCTAAAAGGTCATTCAGAAGCGACGCAGTCTCTGGTGCGAGAGACGATTTACTGGGCGCGAGCGTTCCATCCAGATCGAAGACAATCAGCTTTTTCATTCATCTCCAACTTTGAAGATATTCAATTCAATTTGTGCGGCAGTAACTCGTGGCAACATCAACTTGCAGAATTCTGGATCACTCGGGGATTGCAATCTCCAGCAGCGTCATTTCGCCGCTGGGCAGAAACACGCATGCCCCCACCTCTGCCGGCAAGAGCCACACGTCGCCTCTGGCGATTGCGTGGGGCATTTGATTGTACTCAACGTTACCTGAGCCATCGATGCAAACAAGCACACGCGGTTCCCCTCCAGCGCCCACGGGAAACGGCGCCTGTCCGTGAAAACGTTCCACCCGGAATGCCCGGCAATCGAAGAGCTTCTCACGCATAACCGGCGTTGTGCTCTCCACATCGGGCCTCACAAGTCCACCTGTGCTTTCGGAAAAATCGATACACCTGATCGCATCATCAACCTGGAGCGGCCGCGGCTGACCTGTCTTCG
>Ga0255349_1001021_pt1 | contig 11517 bp, 9 predicted proteins | sample CBST25v15metaG_FD_189947 | JGI IMG/M metagenome (GOLD analysis project Ga0255349, IMG submission 189947) | Peat soil microbial communities from Stordalen Mire, Sweden - C.B.S.T-25.v15 | ecosystem: Environmental > Terrestrial > Soil > Wetlands > Peat | place: Sweden: Norrbotten County, Stordalen...
GCGGAGGTGGTGGGGATGACAGTGACGACGGGGATGACGGTGATGCGAGCGACGATGCCGATGCTGTGAGCTCAGGCGATACACAGAGCTCCACGATGGCCGCTGCCGCGGCAAGCGGAGCTCCCTTTGTAGAATCGTGTGGTCAGTAGCCTTTTAGACGAAGGAGAACGCATTGGAATTCGTGCTCGAAGTTCGTCCGCCGGAGGGGGAAATGTATTATGTCTCCCTTCCGCAATCGGGCATCCTGACCATTGGCCGGGAGGCTCCCGCGGACATTGTGGTGCGAGACCGCTTTCTTTCGCGCTCACACTTCCAACTGCAGTGCGCTGGCATGCTTTATACGCTGGCGGATGCGGGAAGCAGCAACGGAACCTTCGTGAATGGCGTGAGGTTGCGAGGAGCCGAACTCAAGCCGCGCGATGCAATTTATGCCGGGCGCACCGCATTTCGCTTTGCGCCCAAGCTGAATGGCAAGGTGGTGCTGGATAGCTTGCCGAACTCACCGGGTGAGTTGTTGCCATGGCAGCAGAAACTCATCGGGGCGCTCGAATCGGCCTGTAAATATGTTGTGTTGGATGGCGCGATCAGCCCTGCCGTCCGTGACCTTCTGAACCAGGCCGGGGTGTTATACCAGTCACTTTATGAGGGAGAGCGGGCTAGGGATCTGGCTTCCTTCGGCCCGTATCTGGCCGCGATTCAGAAGGGCAGCAAACTGATGCCCTTTTTGATCAAGGCGGGGTGGGGCAAGTCGTGGGGTGTGTTTTTGAGCACGGAGATGGAATTTGTGGATGTGAGGAAGCACCTGCGGCGATTTCTTATGGTCGAGATCGAAGGAGGACGGAAGGCGATTTTTCGATTCTACGATCCGCGCGTAATGAGGATGTTCATTCCTACCTGCGATGCCGATCAGCGAAAACAGTTCTTCGGACAAATTCAGCACATTTTTGTTGAGTCCGATACGCCCACAGTTATAACCCGCTTCAGCGTTGGCGCTGAAGATCAATATCCATTGATATAGGATAGAGCGGCAGTACGTGGGCATGGGCTGAACGCCATCCGCTCGTGCAGCGATCTGCCAATCACCGCATATTATGGCGCGGTCGAGTCCCAGACCTTCAACAAGGACGGCGAAACATACTGGCGCGCCGGGTTGTAGTTGGCTTTGCGGGCCTCTCTAAATGCGGATTGAGCGTCCGGGGAAGGTCCTTGCCACTTTGTTCGGGGCGTCTCAAGCATCGATTGTTCAATCAAGGCCGCTCCCAAGTAGAAATAGGCTACACCCGGACTTTGGGCGGTCTGTGGGGACTTCAAATAGTCCTTGAGTGCAGTCTGGGCGTCGTCGAACTGCGAATTGTAAAAATTCTTGATAGCCGATTTCAATTCATTCCTGACAGCCTGGGGGTCGCTCCTGATTGCCTGTCCGATTCTGGCGATGTTGCTCTGGGCGTCGGCGTTGGCTGGGTCTAACTTCAGGACCAGGCCATAATCCTTCAGCGCCTCCAGCAAATCGCCTTGTTTCTCCGCATTGCGCGCATCGTCGGACAACTTTGCCATCTTCTTGGCGTTCTCCGCGACCGAATCCGCTGCGGCCTTGGGAGTTGGAGTTGCTGGTGTTGGAGCAGTTTTCGCCTGGGCGGGTTTCCGCAATGCGGCCATCATCCCGGCCGGATTATTGGGGCCATTCGGGTTCAGACTTTGGGCCAGTTCGAGCTGTTTAATTGCTTCCTGGGGATTGCTGCTTTCCAGGCTCTTGGCTTGATTGATGTATCCATTGTAAAGGGCGACGTTGTTCACGTACACATTCGCAGCTGCCTTGAGGTCCGCGTTGGTCATGCTCTGCGTGAGGGCGCCGACATCGTTAAAGTCGCCTTTGTCCCAGGCCGCCTTCACCTGATTGAGAAGTTTCTCGTTCTTGACCCGATCCAGCAGGAATTTGGCTTGGCCAGATAGCTTCTGGTCGTAACCAGTGACGAGCTTTGCAAGGGATTCGGCCTTATCCAGGTCATGACTCTTGTATGCCTGAATGGCGCTTGCAAGCCAGGCGCTGTCGTCGTTGTTGAGACCCGCTTTGTAGCTATTGCATGTGTCGACATTCTTCTTGTTCTTAGGGTCCATTTGAGCCGCTTGACAGTAATCCTGAACCTGTTTGGCCCGGTCGTTGTCTTCACCTTTGGCTCTATCAATAAGATCCTTGGCCTCTTGTTTGGGCTTTTCTTTAGCACCCTGAGCCGACGCCAGGACGGACGAAAGACCAATACAGAGAATGCAAAGAGATTGTCGCAGGTTCATTTTGCCCCTCCGACGATTTCATCGATCGCATTGTCGTCGATCGGCTTCAATTCCACGGAGCATATCTTCACGGATTGAGCCACATCACATTGTTGCTGCCGGGTGTTCCCGTCGGCGCCTTTGAAGCCCACAGTGTATTTGCCGATCGGAACGTCATCGAGACGCAATGGAGTCCAATGATCCCCGGCGGGGAGGGCAATGGCTTTGCCTTTCTCTGAGGTTACGCTCACCACCTCAGCATAAGGCGTGGCGTTGAGTTCGAGGGCCCCCAGTGGAACAACAGGAGCGGGACGCAGGAACCAATATCCTGCGCCGGCCGCTCCGAGCAAGACCACTGCAATGGCTGCAAACAAGAGCGCACGCGGGAATCCGGACTTAGCCTTCGCTGTGGTTGCAGCTGCAACTGTGGTTGTGGCTGCAACTGCGGCTGTGACCGGGGCTGGTTGCTGTGTTGGAACCTGCTGGTCAGGGACGCGCTTTTTGGGAGAAGCCTTTCCAGCCTCCTTGGCGAGGCGCTTCAGGCTTGCCTGCAATCCTGAGTCCGCAAACTCCGCCGAATCTGCTACGCTGCCTAGCGCTTCAGCGGCGCGTGGCCGGTCGTCTTGCTGAATGGCTTGCGCAGCCGAGTCAATTGCCTGGGTCAGCAGTTGATTGGCAATCTGCGCGCGCTTGCTCTTGTAATCGGCGATTGCCGAGGCAATCCGCGGGGAGTCTCCGTATGTGCCTTGCAGAGACTCAAGTCCGCTCAGGCCATTGCGCAACTCACGCTTTTGGAGTGCTGTGTTGGCATCTTCTATAGCTGCCGCGATGGAATGTTCCTGCTCTTTGGCCGCATTCAGCCTGGCGCTCAATTCGCGCACGCGGGATTGCTTCTGAATATCCTGCGGCTGGCTGTTGAGAAACAGCAAAGCTTTCTCAACGTCCTGTCCACTTATCGCCTGTACACGAGCCACGACTGCATCGATGCGCCGAACAGACTCGACCTGGCTGCTTGTTGCCTGACGGAGCAATTGCTCAACCGATGCATCTTTGGTCTCCAAAGCCGCGGGCTGCAGGAGCGAGATTGCGGCTTCAAAGTCTCCGGCCGCAATCAGCGCCTGTGCTTCTCGAGTGGCATTTGCGGCTCTCTGGCCAAGTTCAACTTTTCTCTTCTGCTCTTGCGCGTAGGTCAGCAAGGATATAAAGTCAGGACCTTCTCCGCACTCAATTGCCGCAGACTCCAAAATCTGGATTGCCTCGTCAAACTGTTTCTCATCGATGCAGGCTTGCGCCCGCTTCATGTATTGAAGCTTCAATTCCTCGGCGTTGGTCTTCTTGAGCTGCTCGCCAACCTTTTCTTCCAGGGCAATCAATCGCGGTTCTCCTGGAATCTGTGCAAGTGCCTGATGAACGGCGGTGAGAGCCTCCTGGGGATTGGTTAGAAAAATACTGTAAACGTGCAATGACGTCTGCTCGACAAGCTTCTTAGCGGCTTGATCGCGATTCTTTGTTTCAGCCTCGGCTTTCAACTGAAGCAGCACTGCTTCTCCGGGGAGACGTTCCTGTGCACGTTGAATCAAGGCAAGTGCGCGGTCGAATTCATCCGCTGCGATGCACTCGGAAATCTCAGCGACGATTTGCTCGATAATCCTGCGGCGCCGCACTTCTTCCTGACGCTCCACCGCGTCCTGGTACAGTTGCTGTGTTTCGGCATCTGTGGGGTCGATCTCCAGGGCCGCGCGCAGATTCTTGATGGCTTCTGTATATTGGCGGGCGCCGAGTTGATCTCGCGCGGCATCGCTGAACTGCCGGCGCGAGCGATCCTTGGCGGCCCGCTCGGACTCTTGAACGATCCTTGCACGTTCGTTGCGGAGATCGGTATTGCGTTCATCGAGTTGAAGCGCTTTATCGATCAGTTCGCCCGCAGCGCCGAAGTCGTTGCGCTTGCGAGCTTCACGGGACTGCTCAAGGAGAGAGACGACTTTGTCAGCCTTCTCCTTCAATTTGCGAGCGTTTTCGATTTTGTCAGGGAGCTCGGAATGCGTCCGGTCGATCGAGGACGCCTGATTGTAGAACTCAAGGGCTTCCGCGTATTTCTGCGCCAGGACCGCCTCGTCGCCGTCCGCCAGCAGTTGCCGAAACTGAACCGATTTCTGTTGGCGCGAGAGCTTTTCCTGCACTTCGCGCAGTAACTTCTTGACCTCTGTATTTTGTGGATTGAGCTTTTGAAGGTCGAGCAATACCGGTCTTGCGCTGGTCCACTGTTCCTGTTCCATGAGCGGCCGCACACTGCCCAGAACTTCGGCCACATGATCGCGCTTGAGTGTGTCGTTAATCGCTTCGATATCGGCAGCCATATCCTCGGCTGTTTCATATCGATCGTCCGGATTCTTTGCCAGCCCGTGATCCAGCAAATGGTCGAGGGCCGGTGGATAACCGGTGAGCATTGTCGACAGCGGGTCATGGGGTTCGCGGATGACCCTGTGCAGAGTGGCGGGATCGTCGCCTGGAAAAGGCAGCCGCCCCGTCAGCAACAGGTAGAGGATGCAAGCAGCAGACCATATGTCGGACCTTCCGCTGGCAACCTTGCCCAGAAGCCGCTCCGGCGAAATGTAATGAAAGGTGCCGATCACCATGCCCGTCTGCGTGTGACCGGAGCGGTTTTCCAGGCGGGCAACTCCAAAATCCACAATCTTGATCGTTCCATCCGGCAACACCATCATGTTTGCCGGCTTGATGTCTCGATGGATAACTCCCTTTTGGTGCGCATAGCCCAAACCGAGGCATAACTGGCGAATCATCTCCAGCTTTTCGATGAGGGAAAACTGACGTCCGGCCCTGAGCAGATTCTCCAGCGAATCGCCGGGAAGATATTCCATGACGATGTAGGGGAGGCCATCCTGTTCGCCGAAGTCGTAGACCGTGACGATGTTTGGATGATTCAAAACGCCCGACCGAGCCTCCATGAGGAAGCGCTGGCGAAGTTCCTCCGTCGCTTCGGTGAGCGTCTTGATGGCAACCTCGCGACCTACGGAGTTGTCCATTCCCCGGTAGACGACACCCATGCCGCCAACGCCCAGGATGCCCAGGATTGGATATTTGCCGATTTGAGTGACTGTCGCTCCGGTATCCATGCTACCCACTGTTCCTGTTCAATGGTTCTGAATCGGTTGAAGCCCATCATAGACCGCGGTCAGGCAGCATAGCCAGTATCTCTCAAAACTGCTCGATTTTCACGGGGAAATTGGCAAATAGCGGCGGCGCATACCCCTTCAATGAGTGAATCCAGGCATAGCCTCATGCGGCATAGATCGAACGGCGATCTACGTAACTTGGAAGTCAATGCACTCGAAGAGGAAGCGGCCCCACTGTCGTACTTTTAGCGCGCTCCCGCGAGACTGTCAAGGGCCGAATCGGCTCATTTGCCGCGCAACAGAAGAGGCTGATTGTTGAGTGACTGTGCAGGCCGAACCGTTCTGAACGGATCGTCAGAAGCAGAGTCGGGCAACCGGGGCGTTTTTCGGTCCGCGGAGTAGGCGGTTGGCTCTGGGGCGGATTGCGCCGGCGCCGATATTCCGCAGTACGCAAGCAATGCCAGGTTGACCCCGCAAATGACAATTCCACGTAGATGCATCAGATTTCTCCTCATTGCCGCGGAGGCGGCTGGAAAACTCGGCGCGAAAACCAGCCAGACCAATATAACAGCGGGGAATATTAGGCAGGCTATCCCTCTCTGCTTGAGGTAAATTTCCCAGAAGGGCTCGGGGCGGCAAGGCTCAATCAATCTGTACCCGTTCCAATCTGCCGGAGCGCCGAGCTAAAGGCGACGTATGAATGGACTTCGACCGGCTTAGACGGTGAATTCCCCCTTGACAATTATGCGCTTCGGGGTTTTGATTAACTCTATCCAACTCCACGTCCGCCGTGGTCACCCGCAGCCGGTGCTTCTCCTCTTTCCTCACCAGGGTTTGCGCGTGGAGCACATGAACCAGCAGTCGATTCTCGAATCTGAAAGGATCTACCGTGCCTGAAGAAACGCCGCAAACTGGCCTGACTGATAACTCCGCCGCCGGACTAGCCTACGTAACCATCATCCCGGCGATCATCTTCCTGGTGGTTGCCCCCTACAACCAGAAATCGTTTATTCGCTTCCACTGTTGGCAGTCGATCTTTTTGTTTGTAGCGGCTGTTGTGATCCATATTGTGCTGCTGTTCATTCCATTTGTGGGTTGGGTTCTCTCTCTCCCGTTCAGCCTGCTGGTGATTGTGGTCTGGGTGATATGTCTGGTCAAGGCCTTCAACGGACAGCGCTTCAGCCTCCCCTTGATCGGCAAGTTTGCCGAGCAGCAAGCCGGGGCCTGAATTTCCTATCTATTTTTCTCGTGGCGCTCCGGGCAGGAAGGCCGGAGCGCCGCTTGAACTTTTATTAAATCGGCTTCTGCACGTGCTTATCTGTACTTGCGCAGGACGCCCAGCACCCGGCCCTGAATGGCCACTTGCGCCGCGGGAACATAGATGGGCTCCATTTCCAAGTTGGCCGGCTGCAGCCGCACGACGTTTCCCTCTGTAAAAAAGCGCTTCAATGTGGTCTCGGAGCCATGCACAAGGGCCACAACAATCTCGCCCTGCCGAGCTGTGCGCGTGCGTTCCACCAGCACATAATCTCCGCTGATAATATGCTCGTCGCGCATGGAGTCTCCGCGCACCTCAAGAGCAAAAACGTCGCGATTGCCAACCACGTCATGGAGCGAGATGCTCTCCTGGTTCTCGATCGCCTCGACCGGCAGCCCGGCGGCGATTCGTCCTGCCAGTGGCAGCCTGTCGCTCGATCGGGTCCGCGTGCCGGGCGGAAGCACGTCGATCGAGCGGCTGCGGTTATGCACGCGGTCGAGCAATCCCTTCTTTTCCAGGTTCGTAATGTGCTTGTGCACCGTTGCCAGGCTCTTCAGCCCCATTCCGCGCGCGATCTCCTCAAACGACGGGGAGTAGCCGTTGCGCATCACAAAAGACTCCAGAAAGTCGAGAACTTCTTTTTGCCTTCGAGTAACAGCCATGGGCGCATTATAGCGAATAAAAAGCGAATTGCAACAATTCTTTTTGCATTCCGCGAACCTTTTTGGTAACCGGGATTGTGGCGGGGCTGGATCACCAGCGGGGAAGACACAGCCGCGCATCAGGGGAGACAAATCAACCGATGTGCAGGCCAGGGGAACCCGCGAACCGCCTGGGGAGCCGGGGTAGGCCAACAAGGTCAGGGGGCCGGATTCAGATCCAGATACGCTTCAGCAAACCTGAAGCCAGAGCGAATCCTGCCGATAGGAAGGAATAACTGTCCGCGCATCTCTGGGATTCGGGCAAGGACGCTCCGAGGACAAATGATCTCTCTGAAAAAGTACCTGGATTCCGCACCAGCCGACTCTACCGTCCATCGCCAGCAACATGAGATTGACATTCTTCCTGGGACCATTGCCGCCTATGGCTCTGCCTTGCTGGAGATGGGGAGTTGCGGCATGGATGCTTGTCCCGCTCTCGGAGAAGGTCTGAAGCAGGGCCTGAGCAGGTTGGGAGAGGACCTCTCCATCGACATGAGCATCGAGGAGGTGGACGCCACGGAAAGAAGCGTGCGGGAGCAGTTGCAGAGCTGGGGCATGAGCACCGCGAGGCTGAACCAGCAAAAGACTCGCGAAGTGAAAGAGTTGCTGATCGTCATGGCGCGCACCGCGGAATCGGTCGGGGAAAGAGATCAACGCTGCGCAGGACAGATGAACGCAGTCACGACCCGGCTGGAAAGAATCGCGAGCCTTGACGACCTGACCGAGGTCCGCGCGTCGATTGAAGAGAGTGCGGCGGAGTTGAAGTCGCAAATCGAAAGAATGACCGCGGAAGGCAAGGCTGCGATCGAAGAGCTTCGCGTGGAAGTCTCGGGCTATCAGGCCAGGCTCGAAGAGGCGGAGCATATTGCTTCCTGCGATGGGCTCACAGGACTGCGGAGCCGTCTTTGGGTGGAGAATCAGATTGAGCACCGGATCGGCGGTAAAGCCCCGTTGTGCGTCGCCATGATCGACATCGATGACTTCAAGAAGGTAAACGACAGTCATGGGCACTTGACCGGGGATGAATTGCTGAAGCAGTTTGCAACTGAGATCAAGTCCGCGTGCCGTTCGGCAGACGTGATTGGGCGCTGGGGCGGAGACGAATTCATCATCTTGCTGGATTGCGGCTTATCCGAGGCGAATGCCCAGATCGACCGGCTCAGGAAATGGGTCTGCGGAAACTACAAAGTCGCCGGAAAGTCCGGCCCGATGAACCTGCGGGTGAACGCCTCCATCGGCTTGGCGGAATATATGCCAGCCGAGACGATGAAAGAGCTTCTCTCCAGGGCCGATGCCGCGATGTACGAGCGGAAGGCGGATTCCCGCGGAAACGGAGGCGGTTCCCGGCGATTGGCCTGACGGCGTTGTTGCGGCTTTGGGGTGGTGCGGCAGCGGCAGAGGCCGGCGGGCTGGGGGCGTTTCTTTCTGAAGTATGAATTGTGCGGCTCGTTGGCGGTGACAGCCATCACACCAAAGCATTGAATTGTGCTTACAGGGACAATCTTTCCGACCAAGCCCGGTCCCGGAATCGCCCAACCATCTTTCTTCTCTCCAACCTTGAGTTCCTCCTCGCCAAGCGTGAAGGTGAAGGAGAACCAGCGGTTAGCAGAAGCTAAGCCAGCCCAGCGGGACGTGGATCTGGTTCGCATCGCCGGTTGCGAACGCTGGCAAGGAGAGAGGGTGCAATGAGGCTATTGATCGCCGAAGATGACAAGGCGCTGGGATTGTTTCTAAGCCGCGGCCTGGAGGCCGACGGGCATCGAGTTCGCGTGGCCCACGATGGGGGAGCGGCTGTGGAGGTGTTTCGCCAGGAGATGCCCGATCTGACCATTCTCGATTTGAACATGCCTGTCAAAGACGGCGAACAGGTGCTCGAAGAGATTCGCTCGCTCGACCTTGACCTGCCAGTGCTTGTGCTCACCGCCCGGCAGGAGGTGGACGCGCGGGTGCGCTGCCTCGATCACGGAGCCGATGACCTGATGGTCAAGCCATTCAGCCTGCATGAGTTGCGGGCGCGCTGCCGGGCGCTGCTGCGGCGCAAGCGCGAGGCGCGGCTGCAGTTGCGCGCCGGAGACCTCGAACTGGACCGGCTGGATCACACAGCGCGGCGCGGCGCCCTGCCGATCCTGCTGACGAACAAGGAATTTGCCCTGCTTGAACACCTGATGCTCAACCGCGGCCAGTGTGTATCGCGGGTCGAGCTGCTGGACTCGGTCTGGAATCTGGAACCGGCGCAGACCACCAACATCGTGGATGTCTATGTGAATTATCTGCGCCGCAAGCTCAAGGATCCGCCTCCCGGTCAACTGATCCGGACGGTGCGCGGACAAGGCTATGTGGTGCCCTCAGACGCCGATCTGGCGCTCGCCGTGTCTCCGGCTCTTCCTTTGCTTCCAGCCAAACCGGCAGCGACCGGCCTGCTCTCTGAAATGCATTGACCTTCATTCATCAGCCCGGTCGTTAGGAGAATCAAAATGCAGCCTGTCCCGGTTCCCGTTCTTCCCACCGCCACCCGCATCCGGCCGCGCACTGCTCTGGTGGCCAGCGCGGATCGCAGCTTCCGCCAGCGGCTCTCCGAAATCCTGACCGGCCTTCGCTGGCAGGTACGTGAGGCCGAAGGCGGCGCCCAGGCGTGGGCTGAAGCTCAAGCGACTCCGCCTGAGGCCATCATCGTCGATTCATGGTTGCCCGATCTGGACCTTGCCGAGTTTCTCAAGGACTTCCGGGGTTGTTTTCCCCAAGTGGACCTGGTGACCGCGGGCAGGGCTTCCGCCGAGGAGAGCCCGCGCGGTCCCTATCGCCAGGAGCTGCTTTATGCTTTGCGCCGAAGCCAGGATACCGATACGGCGGCATGGAACACGGCGCCCGCGCTCAACAGCCCGAACCCGGCGCCCGGCAGGACTCAATCCGACTCCTGGCCGATCCCGGCACTCCCGGCGGCTTGCTTGCCGCAGGATGGGCTTCCGGCACCGATCCACGCCCAACGCAGCCTTTCAAAGGCGGTGTCGATCCGGGCTGATTTGCCGATTCACGAAGTCGAAGCGGCATCCAGCAACCGGCTGCCGGAGTTGATCGGCAACGCCGCCTGCATGCTGGAGATCAGCCGCCGCGTTCGCCTGGTAGCCCCCCGCTCGACTCCGGTGCTGATCGAAGGGCCCACCGGCTCGGGCAAGGAGCTGGTTGCCGAGGCGCTGCACCGGCTTTCGGCAAGAAGCCGCAAACCCTTTGTGGCCATCAACTGCGCGGCGATTCCCGAGGCTCTGCTTGAGGCTGAGCTTTTCGGCCACACGCGCGGCGCCTTTACCGGCGCGGTGCAGGGACGCACCGGACGCATCGAGGGCGCCGATGGGGGAACGTTGTTTCTTGACGAAATCGGCGAGATGCCGCTGGCTCTTCAATCCAAACTGCTCCGTTTTGTGGAGTGTGGAGAACTGCAGCGAGTGGGCGACAACGAGACCGTGAAGGTGGATGTGCGCATTGTGGCCGCCACCCATCGGCCGCTGGCCCAGCAGACCCAGACGGGCGCCTTTCGCTCCGACCTCTATTACCGGCTGGCCGTCTTCCTGATCCGCACGCCTTCCCTGGCCGAGCACGCCCAGGATCTGCCTTTGCTGGTGGATCACTTTATGCAGCGGCTGGGCCGCGAAACACCCGTCAAGCGCGTCGATCAGGGAGCCATGGCCATGCTTTCCGCGCACGACTGGCCGGGCAATGTCCGCGAACTCGAACATGTGCTGGAGCGGGGGGCTATTCTGGCCGGCGATGAAGCCGTTTTGACCGCAGGGGAGATCGACTTTGGGCTTGCGCTGAACTGACGGATCCGAGCCATCGGCTGGGGGAGCAGGGAGGTTCCAATGAGCATGGAGATCGAGACCCGGTTGAGTGAGCAGTTGGCCCGTTACCTCGACCTGGCCACCAGCCAGGCCAAGCTGACCGCGGCCAATATGGCCAACATCGATACCCCCGGCTACCGGGCCGTGGGGATGGACTTCGAGGCCGAGATGCGGGGGGCCATGGAGGGCGTGGACCAGGGGCGCGCACCCCGGCATGTGCGCCTCAAGGCCGTGGACGGGCTGATTGCGCGCCCCGACGGCAACAACGTTTCCATGGACCGCGAGAGTTTGAACCTGGCCGAGGCGCAGTTGAAATTCAAGAC
>Ga0255349_1001022_pt1 | contig 11508 bp, 7 predicted proteins | sample CBST25v15metaG_FD_189947 | JGI IMG/M metagenome (GOLD analysis project Ga0255349, IMG submission 189947) | Peat soil microbial communities from Stordalen Mire, Sweden - C.B.S.T-25.v15 | ecosystem: Environmental > Terrestrial > Soil > Wetlands > Peat | place: Sweden: Norrbotten County, Stordalen...
GTTGTTGATGGCCTGCTTCATCTTCTCGTGATCGCCCTTGTAGGTCTGCGCGATCAGCTCGTCGATCTTGCCGTTCGAGACCTGCGCCAGAATGCGATTCCCTTCGCCGATGGGCAAGAGAATCGCGTCCAGCATGGTGTTCACGCCGCGCACAATCTCCGCGTACGCGCCCTGGAAGCGCTCTGGCTTGCCGCGTTCCGAGAGTTGGCCATCCTTCGACGCCTCGGTCAGCCGCCCCATCTCTCTTTCCAGATCCTGCACCACGGCGGCCACATTGTTGACAGCCACTTTCATCTTCTCGTGGTCGCCCTTGTAGGTTTGCGTGATGAGCTCGTCGATCTTGCCCGAGGAGATTTGAGCCAGAACACGATTCCCCTCGCCGATGGGCAACAGAATGGCGTCCAGCATCTCGTTGACGCATTGAATCATCTCGCGATGCACGCCGTTGAACAGTGTCGCCTTGCCGCGCTCGGTCAGCCGCCCTTCCTTCGACGCATCCACCAGCCGCATGATCTCCTGCAATACGAGCATCGAATCGTCTTCCGCCAGGTGCGCCTTGGCGCCTGCCCGCCCGTGGTCGGCCGCCTCACCTGCTCCATGACCGTTCCCGCCGTTTCCGTTGCCGGCGCCGTGAAGCTTCCGGCCCTCGCTAACCAATGTAGTCGCCATGAAATCCATTCCTCCCTTGCGCTTGCATTCGTGCACTTCCCGGTTCCCCGCCTTGCGGCGTGGAGTGGGAGGAGTACGAGGCTGAAGCTGGTTGAATCGTTCCCTTGACTGGCGCTGGCGCTCTCACCACCGCCGACGACGCTCCACTGCTTGTCCTGTTTCAGGCTCTCCATCCCGGGCTCAAGGCCCGTCCCGCTTGCGGCCTGGCCCGGGAGCCGCCGGCGAGCGCCCGCGCGCACAGTGAGCTAGAGTGCGAACAACTTCCTGCACCAGCCGCTCGGGGTCCAGAATCAGGGCCACGCTTCCATTGCCCAGAATGGTGGCCCCGCTCACCACCTGCACATGGCGGTAGACGCGGCCTAGATTCTTGATCACCGACTGGCAGTCGCCCAGCACCTTGTCCACCACGAATCCATAGCGGCCCTCCCCGGTTTCGACCACCATGATCTGTTCAATCTCCGGCGCGTCGGAACCGATCTCGAAGTACTGCCGCAGGCGGATGTAGGGAATCAGCTCCCCACGCACATTCGCCAGGTGCTTGCCGTTGGCCCGCTCCACATCGGTTCGCGTCAGCTCAATGCACTCCAGCGTGTCGGCAAGCGGCAACACGAAGCAGGCCTCTCCCACGCTCACCAGCAGCCCGTCGATAATTGCCAGCGTCAACGGCAGCCGCAGCGTGACGCTGGTCCCCACCCCCGGCTTGCTGACCACCTCGATCGTGCCCCGCAGGCTGTCGACGCGCTGCCGGACTACGTCCATCCCCACGCCCCGTCCGGAGACATCCGTTACCTGCTTGGCCGTCGAGAAGCCGGGCTGGAAGATCAGCGCGAATATCTCGCTTTCGCCCAGCGCCGCACCGGCATCCACCATGCCCTTCTCGATCGCCCGCTGCCGTACCGCCCCGGAGTCGATGCCGCCGCCGTCGTCCGAGACCCCGATCAGAACACTGGCCCCGGAGTGGCGCGCGGAGAGATGAATGGTCGCCGTCGGCCGCTTGCCGCGGGCAGTGCGCACCGCCGGCGCCTCAATGCCGTGGTCCATGCTGTTGCGGATCAGGTGCATCAAGGGGTCGCTCAGCTGATCGATCACGGTTTTGTCCAGCTCGGTGTCCGCGCCCTCGATGGTCAGCTCGACGTCCTTGCCCAGGTCCCTGGCCAGGTCGTGCACCAGCCGCCGGAACTTCTCAAACGTGGACCGCATGGGCATCATGCGAATGTTCATCGAGTTCTCGCGCAGTGAAGACGTCAGCCGTTCAATCTCCTCCGACACCTCGGCCACCTCGGGATCGTCGCGCCGCGCCGAAAGCTCGCTCAACCTGGCCTGCACCGTCACCAGCTCGCCCACCAGGTCAACAAACTGGTCCAGCTTGACCGCCGGGACGCGCAGGCTCGCGGCGGTGTCGGCCTTGTCGTAGACGCGTCGGCCGCCGCAGGCCGCACGCGGCTCCTCAAGCGCCCTGGCCGTAAGATCTGTGGCGCATGCCTCCCGGGCCGTGAATCCCTCCTTGGGTTCGGATGACGCAACCGAAGCCGGCTCGATGCTCAGCTCGCAACAGTCGTCCACAAAGATGAACACGTCGCGGATCGCATCCCGATCTGCTGTCGTCGCCAGCACCATCTCCCAGCTGACATAGCAGCGTTCCGGATCGAGCTCCCGCAGCGGGGGTACGGCCGCCATGCTGGCCCGGACCGAAAGGCCGCCCATCTGCCCCAGTTCCCGCAGCAGCAAAAACGGATCGGCGCCGGTGCGCATCATGTCGGCTCCGGGCGCAAAGTGAATGTGCCAGTCGCGCACCTCGCCGCCGCCACTTGCCGGAACCTCTGCCGCCGGCTTGGCCGGCCCTGGCTCAGAACTTCCCGTCAACTGCTTCAGCCGCGACAGAATCTCCGCCCGTATCCCCGCCTCGGCAGCCGCCTTCCCGGCGTCGTCCTCCAGCAGCACGCGGATTCGATCGAGCGCCTCCAGGGTCAGGTCAATCAACTCGGAGCCGACCGTCTGCCGTCCGTTGCGGACCTCGTCAAAGGCCGTCTCCAGGTTGTGCGTAAATCCGGCCAGCTCATCGAAGCCGAACATCGCTCCGGAGCCCTTCAGCGTGTGCAGGCCGCGGAACACCCGGCCCACCAGCCCCTGGTCAAGCCGGCTCTCGTTCAGTTCAAGCAGAGCCGACTCCAGGTCCACGAGAACATCGCGCGCTTCCTCGCAAAAGCTGTGCCTGAACTGATCGACGCTGCCTGTGGCTGACACCTGACCCACCCCGCTGACTTAACCGATCCCCAACGCAACCGGAAACTCGCGCAATCCCACGCTGCCCAGCGCCGCCAGAACCGGCGCCGGCACCGGCCCATCGAGCGTCAACTCCACGCCCGCCGCCCTGCTCTCACGCGCGGCCGCCCACAGCAGTTGAACCGCGGTCACATCCAGGCTGGCCGCTTTTTCAATCGAGACGCGCACCGGCTTGGCCCCGCTCAGCCCCTCAATCAACAGCGCCTTCAACTCCGCCGCACAGGCGATGTCCACCGTGCCTTCCAGGCAAAGCAAACTCGATTCATCCCGTTGTTTGAGCGTTAACGGCACACCCATCTCCTCGGCATTTCACTCAAGGGCATATCTGCCTCATCGGCTTGAACAGAGCAATCAATGAGGGGGTTATGAAGGGAATCAGGTTGGAAAAAACTCAAGATTGGCTGGCTACTTCACCAGCTTCTGCACCACCGCCACCAGTTGCTCGGCGTTGAACGGCTTCACGATCCACCCCGTCGCCCCCGCCTTGCGCCCCGCGTCCTTCTTCTCGGCCTGGGACTCGGTGGTGAGCATCAGAATCGGTGTGAAAGCGTAGCCCGCCACCTTGCGCACCGCGGCAATCATCTCGATCCCGTCCATCCTCGGCATATTCAGGTCAGTCACCACCAGGTCGAACTTCTGCCTGCCCGTCTTTTCCAGACCATCCCTGCCATCCACCGCCTCGGCGACCTCGTAGCCCGCCTTGGTCAACGTGAAGCTGACCATCTGGCGGATGCTGGCTGAATCGTCCACGGTTAAGATTCTTCTCATCGCTGGTCCCCACACGCCCACTCAAGCTGGCGCACAATTTTTTTGAAACTCACTCCGGCAATCGCATTCTCGCAATTTCTGTAGACCGAAGGCATGCACTCACGTGGCATTTTTCTCAACCGGGGCCCCCGGCAACTGGTCTTCGTTGCTGGGGTGGAAGTAAAAGCCACCCTTCCAAGCACGCAAAAATTCCATACGCCTTCCGAAAATGCTCTAAAAGAGTTCCACATCGTTTCCCGCCAGGCTCAGTTGCTGGCTCGGCAGAGGCTCTCCCCGGAGAGCCGCGCGCAGCACCTCGCGTTCAATCTCGGTGGTGTACCCTGCCGCAAACAGCTTTTCCACTTCTGCCTCATCCCATCGGCCACTGAACCCCGGACCTTCACTTTCAAATTGCCGTTTAAGCTCCTCGATCTGCTTCTCAACCCTCGCGATGCGCGCAAAGCAGCCGTCCAGCCGCTCGGCTCGGACGCCGATGGCCGCAATCCTTCCCTTGAGACTGCCCGTCGCGGCCTCAATCTCCTGTGCCTGCCGGCCGGCCGCGTCGGCTGCGCGGCCAAGGCTCTCCAGGCCCGCCCGCGTCTCGGCCTGCGCCTGCCTGAGATCGTTGCTGCCCTCTTCGGAAAAGTGCGTCATGCCGCCCTCCACCTGTTCCACCAGCCTCAGAATCTCCTCCATCGCCCGTCCTGAGCGGTCGGTAATCTCACTCCAGACCCCCGCCAGGCGCTTGATGCTCTGCGAAATCTCCAGGATGGCGTCTGCCTCCGATCCCAGGTGGCTGGCCTCGATGATGGAGTTGAATGTGATCAGCCGCAGCCGGTCGCGCACCTCGGTCGACCGCGCCAGATGCTCACCCACCAGTTGCATCAGGTTGGAAAGGCCGCCCAGCGTGCTCTCCACCTCGCCATTCACCGCCTGGCTTTCGCCCTCCAGCGCTTCAATTCCGCCCAGCTTCTCCAAGAGTTCCCGCACCTCAAGCAGAACCGCCGGCCCGATCCCCACTACCTCCGAACAACTGATACGGAGAATCCCGTCGATGCAGGACCTGATCCGGGAGACCCATTCGCCCACCGTCTCCCCAACACTCCTCAACTGATAGCTCTGGATCGCAAGACCGGCCACAATCGGAGGCAATCCGCACGCTTCTTCCGTCTCGCCGTCCTCCAGGCCACTCACCAGCGATCGAATCAACCCCAGCGACTCGCCCACATGTTCCACCCGCTGCCGGGTAATGTCCTGAACCTGCACCGCCGCGACAACCCCTGCAATCCTGCCGGCGATCTCAGCCACGCACCCACGAAACTGCTCCGGCGTCCGGGAAAGCTCCGTCAGCCTCGCGTTCACCACCCCCAGCGCGTTGCCCAGCCTGGTCTCTGTACGAGCCAGGTTCTCGCGAATATGCGGAAGCTCCACCACCAGCATGCGCCGGGTCTCTTCAATCGCGCTCCTGCGCTCCTCTGTGTGGCTCGACAGCTCCCGCGTGCCCTTCGCGACCGACTGCGAGAAATCGTCCAGTTGGTGCGCGAGATATTGAAATCCGATTCCCAGTTCGCCCAGCCGTGCCACTTCGATATTCGTCAGCACGCTCAGCGTCTGCGTCTCGCGCGCAATCGCTCTCTGCGCGCCGGTCAGCTCGGAGAGCCGCACCAGCAACTTGGCCTCGGCAACCACTGTCTCCAGGATTCCCGCGGTCGCCTTCAGCCTCTCCTCGAGAAACTGCCGCGCCACGCCCCCCATCGACTCAACCCTGTCCAACACCGCGAGGATGCTCTCGGTCTCCACACAGCCGACAATAGCCGCCGCCAGGCTCAGAATTCCGTCCGTCTCCCGGGCCAATCCCCCAAAATCGCCCGCCACGCCCTCGACCTCGTGCTCCGAGTCACGCACTAGCAACTCAAGTTCCCGTTCAGCCTGTTCCAGAGTCGCGGCGATCCCTGATCTCGTGGCAACGGCCATCCCATCCTGTCCTTCCAACACCTGCGGCCAATGCGCGCACCCAACGCACGCAGCTTCACCGTCTGCTGTGGTTCAACTCGACCTTATCGGAGAATCCGGCGAAAGCATCTCAGGATGCTGCCTCACAGACGAGCCATGCGCGCGGATTTCCCGAATTGAATGTTCTTGTTTGATATGGGAAAGAGCGGAAACAACGCGCAGACCTGTTCCACATCTGCACAGCCTCAATGCAGCTGGGCCATCTCCCGTCGCGCTTGCTCAAGCTGCGGCAGGTTCGCATCCGCGCCCTTCCACGCATCCAGGAAACCCTGGTACTCCTTCAGCGCCAGCTCGTTCTTCTGCTGCCGGGACAGCACCCGCGCCAGCCCCAGGTGAGCCAGCGAATATTCGGGCGCAATCGGGTCAACGCCCTGATTGGAGAGAATCAGCTGGTAGTCCTCCGCCGCGCCATCCAGTTGGCCGGCTTCAGTCTCAGCCTGCGCGCGCAGATACGGCACCGTAAAGTCCCGCAATTGATACACCCGCGCCGGTTCAAGCTCCCGTACGGCATCCTCCGGCTTGTGGCTCTTCAATGCCAGCAGGGCCCGCACCAGCGGCACGTAGACCCCTGTGATGACCGTATTGCGGGTGTCGCTCGTAGCCGCGGACGCCACGAAATGCTGCGCAAAGGCAACATCGCCGGTCATGCCCTTCAGGTAAGCCAGTTCTCCCGGATCGCTCGGATCACCCTGGTTGCCCTTCATCTGCCGCAAGCTCGATGCAGCCTGCGTTGTCTCTCCCAGCACCGCCTGCACGCGCGCCATCCGCAGCGGAATCCCCTCGGCAAAATCCCGGTCGCCGTCCCGCAATGCCTCGCTGCGCGCACGCTTAAAGTCGTCCATCCCCTCGCGCAGCCTACCCGCCGTCGCCGCGGCAAACGCCAGGTCGTCGAGCGAAGTAGTCGCGTGCTGGTGCGTCAATCCCCAGTCGCCCTCCTGCTTCATCTTCGCTGCATCGTGCTGCACGTACGCAATCTGAAACAGGATGCTGTGAACGTCCCAGTGGTCTTTTCCCTGGGCATGCGCCGTGTCGGCCACCCGCTCCGCATCGGCAAAGCGGTTCGCCCGCAGGTAGCTGCGCGCCAGCTCCACCGTCGCCACGCTCGATTGCGGATCGATCCGGTAAGCCCGCTCCGCCGCGTCAATCGCCTGCGGATACTCCCCCAGCTTGGTGTAGAGGTTGGAAAGGCTGACCCAGCTGTTGGTCACATTGGGGTAGATCTGCAGCAACTGCCGGGTGCGGCGAATCGACTCTTCGTAATCGTTCAGCCCGTAGCCGTAATACATCACTTCAATGCCCAGCCGTTCCCGCTCCGTGGTCCGGTCGCGCAGATCGAAGGCCTTCTTGTAATACTCCGCCGCCTGGTTGTAGTCGCCCAGGTTGTAATACGTTGACCCGATCGCCCGGTAAGCCGAGGCAAAGTTCGGATCGAGCGCAATCGCCCGGTTGAGCAGCACCTGCGCGGCCTTCATATCGCCATGGCGGAAACTCTCTCCGGCCTCTGAAAACGAGCGCAGCGCGTCCAGCGAGGGCGTGGTGGCCTGGGTAATCGGGATCTGGTAGCGCTCCAGCGAGTCCAACGACTCGCCCAACTGCCTGCGTACCCTCCCGGCAGCGGTATCCAACGCGCGCAGCACCTCTTCCTGCGACGCGACCTCCGTCTTGTACCCCCCCAGCGACTTACCGCTCACGCAGCTGTCCGCATCCAGAATCAGCAGATACTTCGATCCCAGTTTGGCCACTGTGCCATGCAGCGTGGCCTGCGCATTGGTTCGCTCGCAGATCTCCATGGCCAGCGCCGGCGTCAGCGGCTCGTCCTTCCCGCGCTGCATCTCGGTCAGCGTCTCCTGAATCCGGGAGCGGTTCAAAATGTTCAGGAAGGGAGACTGTTCCAGGTCCATCACCAGCGCCTGGTTCAGAGCGCGGTCGAAACTGGGCTCACCGGTCGTGTTCTCGAAGTCCGAAAGCACCAGGTCGATATGCCCTGCGGGCGCCGGGTGCAGCCGCCGCCATTCCGCAACTGCTCCCGCGGCCAACAGCACAATCGCCGCGGCAATTGCCCAGAGAATCAGGTCAGGTCGCCTGCGGGCCGCTGGCAGCGCCGCGGGCGCGGGCATCCCGTCGTCGCTCTCCTCCTCCACCACCACCCGCGTCACCGTCTGCACCGAATGCATCACTAGATCGCCCGCCGCCTGCATCCGCAGCTCCAGCGGAACACGCTCCACTGCCGCGGTGAACTGGTAGCCCTTGCCCGGAACCGTCACCACCGCGCGACCATCCGGCTTGCTGCCCGCCAGAGCCTTGCGCAGCAGGAAAATGTGCTGCGTCAGGTTGCTCTCCTCCACAAAGGCCCCGGGCCAGACGGCGGCAAGCAGCTCTTCCTTGGTAACCAACTGGTGGGGGTGTTCCGCCAGGTACAAGAGCAGATCGAAGGTCTTCGGATTCAATGAGACCTGTCTCCCGTCCCTCCTCAAAGAGCGGGAGCCGGGGTCAATCTCACATCCCTCGAAGCGAAGCAAACACTTGCCTGTCAGCATCTTGTTGGCCTTGAGAAAAATTGAGAACTCTTGAGACTCAATTTGAGGACATTCCCTTCGTCCTGTGTAACAACTTGCAATCAGCCCGGTTGAATCTCGTCCCCGAGGGCTAGCCCAAAGACTAACAAGACACATGCATTGCCACAAGACCCGGGCATTCCGGATCGCCGCAATGCGGAGGCTTCGTGAAGAAGAAGCAAAGAGTGGAGTTCCAGATCGAGCACAGCGAGGTCTCCATCTTCGCAGGTCCGGGAGCCCTTGCCGGCAGCCGGACAGCCTCCGTCACGCCGGATTCCAACTGCCTGCTCTCTGTGAAACCCGAAGCCTGTCCAACCTGCGGTTCCACCATGCTCCTGCTTTCCGATTCCCTGGCGGCTTTGGGCCCGGAACTTTCCACCCTCCAGCAACGCATCAATGACGGCACCGTCCATCTGCACCGCTCCCCGGCCGGCGAGTGGTGGATTTGCACGCAATCACTTCACCGTAGTTGAGGAGAACTCACATGTTTGGTCATCGTTTCCGCTCTTCAGGCAGTCAGCACTCCATCCTGCGCAACGTCGCCCCGGCTGTCACCGCCGCCGTCGCCCTGCTTGCGCTGCTTCCCCAGGCATGGAGCGCCACGCCTACATTTACCGTGGCCAACAACGTTTTTCCTTCTACCGAGATCGGCAAGTCCACCACCCAGAACGTGACGCTCACCGTGAATACCGCGGTGCCCATCACTTCGATCGCCCTTGGCCCCAACTTTACCGAGTACAAATTGGGCGCAATCACAGGCTGCACCATCGACTCATCCGGGAACACCATCGTCGCCGCCAGCTCCGTCTGCACCATCCCCGTGACCTTTACCCCGGCCGTGCCCGGAACCGCCTCCGCCCCTCCGCCCATCAGCCGCTCCGCGCCTTTGCTGGTCACCGACGTCGAAGGCGGAAAACCCAATGGCTATTCGTTCGCACTCTCCGGCTCCGCCACTGGCGCGGTCTTTGCTTTTGCCCCCGGCTTTATCACATCCGTTGTCGGAAATCCCACGTTTGCGGGCGGGTTCGTCACTCCGGGTTGCACCAACCAGACCGATGCGCGCGGAGATGGCTGCCCGGCCACCGATGCCGAGGTCTACCCCTCTTCGATGGCCGTGGACCCCGCCGGCAACATTTACATCGCCGATGGTCCCGAAAAAGTCATTCACCGCGTCGATGCGGTCACTCAGATCATTACTGTCTATGCCGGTACGATCCTTGTCCAGGGTTCATCCGGTAGCGGCGGTCCAGCCACCAGCGCAAAGTTCTTCAACCCCGGCGCCCTGACCATCGATCAAGCCGGCAACCTCTATCTCTATGACGTCTCTGCCGGCATCTGGGAGATCAATGCAGCCAGTGGCACCGCCACCATCATTGGCGGCGAAGGTGGCTATACCCCCGCGCAAGCCATCGCTCAAGGCAAAACCATCGCGCAGACCACCCTTCCTGAAATCGGCGCCATGCTCGCAGACTCGGCCGGGAACCTTTACGTCTCCACCTATTCCACCGGCTCGGTCTATAAAATCAACGCAACCACCGGCCTGCTCACCGCCATCGCTGGCAATGGCACACAGACATTCCCGGCCACCGGCGTCCCTGGGGTAGCGGTGAACGCCGGCCTCGACCAACTAACGGGGTTGGCGATGGACTCCAAAGGCAATCTATACATAGCAGATTCTCAAAACTCCGTTGTTTATCGCGTGGATAGCGGCGGTAACATCTCAGCCTACGCCGGAATCCAGGCTACCTACGCCCAGGGGACCGGTGGCTGCACCAGCGATACGGGCAACTGGGGTCCGGCCACGTCCGCCCTTGTCCTTGTTCCGTATTCCGTCGCATTTGACGCCGCCGACAACCTCTACATCGGCGAGCCCGGCTCGCAGGGCGGCCTGAGCTGCCCCATTCGACGCGTCGATGCAACGACTGGAATCATTCATAATGTTGCCGGCGACACCACGGAAACTTTCGCATTCCTGAGCGGCGTCGGCGCTTCGGAGACCTATCTCTCGCCCAACCTGGTCGCCGTCGATGGCGCAGCGAACATCTACGTGGGCCAGCAGAACATCGAGGCTGGCGTCAGCAAAATCAGCCCCTCCGAATCGGCCCTCATCTTCCCCCGGCAGTCGCAGTTTGTCACATCCACGCAGCTTGTCACCGCCAGCAACCTCGGCATCGGGGACAACCTCACGCTCTCGAACTACCCCTTCGTCATTGCTCCCATTCCCAGCACCGCAACTCCTTCGCCTTTCACCAACGCCCCGCTCTCCGGCACCACGCCCGAAGACTGCTCCTCCGGCACGCTTACTCCCGGTGGAGTTTGCGGAATCCTCGTTGCCTACTATCCAACCGCCAATGTCGTCTCAACGGCAACCGACACCGTTGAGGACAACTCGCTCGGCGTCGCCGGCACAACCAACGTCATCAATATCTCCGGCAACGCCTACAACGGAGCAACCGCCACTCTAACCCCCAACCCGATCAATTTCGCATCGCAGCCTGTTGGCACCCCAACCACGGCTACTGCTGTGCAATTCGGTATCTTCCTCAATCCCCTCCTCACCATCGAGTCGGTCGCGATCACCGGGACCGACGCATCCAGCTTCAGCCTGTCGACCGCTGCATCCAGCCCCTGCACTGCCGGCGGCACCATCGCCAACGGCGGCGGCGACTGCAATCTCGGCGTCATCTTCGATCCCGTGGCAGGCGGGAATCTCGGCGCCACCCTCTCCATCACCTGGGTTGCCGCCGGAGTGACCTATACACTCAACGCTCCTATCAACGGCATTGGCGCGCAACCTACGCCCCCCGCCACACCGGTCATCTATCCCGCCTCGAATACTTACAACGCGCCCGTCGCCGTGGCCATCACCGATGCCACCGCCAGCGCCACCATCGATTACTCCACCGACGGCACCACGCCCAGCATCGCCTACACCGCTCCGTTCACCGTGTCCCAGACCGCCACCGTGATGGCCTTTGCCTCCGAGGGCGCCGGCAACAACAGCTCCACCACCAACTCGACCTACCAGATCCAGCCCTACCTGGCCTTCAATCCCGCCGCTGTTGGAATTGCCACAGGCTCCGCGCAGACGCTCACCGCTCTCTTCTCTTTCGCCAGCAGCGCCACCCCCACCGCCGCCCTGCACTACGGCCTCGATTACACCATCGGCAGCGTGACCTGCACATCCCCGACTACCGGCATTGAAACCTGCTCCGTCCCCGTCACCTTCATTCCCACCCTC
>Ga0255349_1001031_pt1 | contig 11475 bp, 6 predicted proteins | sample CBST25v15metaG_FD_189947 | JGI IMG/M metagenome (GOLD analysis project Ga0255349, IMG submission 189947) | Peat soil microbial communities from Stordalen Mire, Sweden - C.B.S.T-25.v15 | ecosystem: Environmental > Terrestrial > Soil > Wetlands > Peat | place: Sweden: Norrbotten County, Stordalen...
TTATATTTGGTTGTGGAAAGCACCGAGATGTCCGCGCCGAGTTCAAGAGGCTTCTGCAGAACCGGAGTTAGAAAGGTGTTATCGACCGCGAGAAGAATCGAATGCCGTTTTGCAATCCTGGACACCGCTTCAATGTCCGTCAGCTTCAGCGTGGGGTTGCCGGGCGTCTCGATGAAGACAATGCGGGTCGCAGGCGTAATCGCGGCCTCGACATTGGCGGTGTCGGAGGTGTCCACAAACGACGCGGTGATGCCCAGATTGTCGAGTACCTCGCGAAACAGGCGCATGGTTCCGCCATAAACCACATCGGAAATAACCGCATGGTCGCCGGATTTCAGCACCGAGAGGAACAGCGTGGTGATCGCCGCCATGCCCGTGCGAAAGCAGACCGCCGGAGGCGTTCTCTCCAGAGCCCCAAGAGCCTTCTCCAGCGCATCGACCGTGGGATTGGAAACCCGCGAATAGCTGAAGCCCTTATCCACGCCGACGGCATCGTGAACGAAGGTGCTGGTCTGATAGAGCGGAAACAGAATCGAACTGGCGTGAGAATCCAGCGTTCGTCCGCCATGAATTGCAACCGTAGTATCCTGCAGCTCGCATGTGCTCAACACAATCTCCTTATGGCTGGTCAAAAAGCATCCAAAAACAACATGGCCTCCAGGGAAACCCCAGGCGGCTGCCAGAAAGGAAATCGAGGCGACTAACTCAAACTTCCAAAGCTGGCCTGTCACCGCCCGGGGTGCGCATGGCCATAGGCATTCGAGAAGTAAGGTTCATCGTCATTTGAAGAGTCCTGCTTTGCTTGCAATTGAAATTGGAGCGCCGGGCGGGAATTGAACCCGCGTATACAGGTTTTGCAGACCTGCGCGTTAGCCACTTCGCCACCGGCGCCTGAAGGACAATTGGCAATGGCCAACAAAGACAAGCCATTGAAAACTGCCCGCTGAAAATCAAAAACCCACCGCGCCATTCGGCGGGTGGGTCATCAGGGTTCGAAATATCTGCTTCGAAATCTAGCCCAGAGAACACGCCCGCACAGCGCTGCCGAGACAGCAGCACATACACATCGCGGGAGTGAACAACTTAGCCATTGAATCCTTGTCTGGCGGCACGCCATCGATCGACGACTCACCAATAACAGAAGATTAAATGTAAAGCTGAAACGTGTCAAGCCTCATCGAGGAGGGGGTAGGGGTTGACATTGATTTGATTCCGTGCGAAACTGGCGTTTCCGTGACAGTTCGTGCGGAGTTGTTCGTTCTCAACAAGACACAACATTGATTTCCAACCTTCATTTCGCTTGTCGCACCCTCTGTTGCCGCTGAACTTTTCAGTGGCGATATGATCCATTCCTGCGCAGGCGCGATTGCACCCTGACAATCGAATTCAAGGCTGAACAGAAGCAATTCCTCTGCGCATGGACTCCATCCATCTGTTTCTATCCGCTTTATGGAGCAGTTCATGATGAATCGTAGGAGTTTTCTTATTTCCGCAGCGGTTGCTGCCGGTGTTGCCGCCGCAAAGCCGATCCTCGGCCAGGTAGCAGGACGGAATTCGCTCTCCCGCAAGGAGCGTGTAGACCGCGCACTCGCGGGGCGCGATGTGGACCGTCCGCCCTTCACGCATTGGCATCACTTCGGCCCGCAAACTTCCGAAGTCCACGCCAAGGCGACACTCGATTATCACTGGAAGTACAAGACGGACATCGTGAAGGTGATGAGCGACTTTCCGTATCCCAAGCCCGCGGGAAACTGGTATGAGCTGAAGGTTCTCGACAATCCTTTCCCCGACCAGATTCGCGCTCTGGAGTTGATCAACACCGGCCTGAACGGCGACGCTTACATTCTTGAAACGGCCTTCAATCCGTGGCAGGTTGCGGTGAAACTGTCGTCGAAAGAAGAGGTCATTCGCTTACAGCAGGAGAATCCGCAACGGCTGCTCGACGCCCTCGATGTGATCACGCAGTCGCACATCAATCATGCCAGGCGCGCTTTCGCCGCGGGCGCGTCAGGAATTCTCTTTTCGATTGCCAACGCCAACCGCGCGGAGCTTTCTCCTGCGGAGTACGCTCGCTTCAGCGCGCCCTTTGACAAGCGTTTCCTTGAAGCGACCAGCAGCGCAAAACTGAACTTTCTGCATCTGCACTGGGAGAACGAATATGTCGATCAGTTCGTTGGATTCCAGGCCCCGGTCGTCAACTGGTCCATACAGACCAGCGGCGTGCAGGTGAGCACCGTGCGGAGCAAGTTTACGCAGGTCATCGCTACTGGGATCGATGAGGTCAAGTACAAGGATCTTTCTCCAGCGCAGATCCGCGAGCAGTGGCAGAGCGCCAGCAATGCCGCGGGAAGCAAGTTCATCCTGACGCCCGGCTGCTCGGTTCCCAATGACAGCACGGACGAGGATCTATCCCGGCTTCCGCAGGTTCTTGGAGCTTAATTCTATGTCATTTGCTCAGACCCAATCCGCTTCTTTAGCCGCTGCAACGGTGCGTTCCGTTCCCAGGAGCGCGCCCTTCCGCTGTTGTCCTTCCCTCGCGGACTAACGCGCACCCGCGCGATTCATTTCCAATTTCTTTCTTTCAGAGAACATTGCATGCCGAAGGTGTATTCGGCGTCAACGAAGGTCTGTCCTCCGTAGCGGACTTTCTCTCACTTCTTATTCTCAGGAGGCTTTAAATGATCTCGATACGCAAGGCATTCAGCGCCCTTTTCCTGCTCATCTCAGTGCCGGTCTTCGCACAGTCCTACCATGGCGAGGTTCGCGGACTGATTACAGACCCCAGCCATGCAGTCGTCTCCGGAGCCAAGGTCACGCTCATCGACGAAGCAAGGCAAGTTACACGCGTCGCTGTCTCGGATGGCGCCGGAATCTACCTCTTTAGCCGTGTGGACCCGGCTAGCTATCAAGTATTGGTCGAGAGCGCTGGATTCAAGCGCTTCGAGCGCGGTGGCATCGTTGTTGGCACGCAACAGTCCGTGACGGTGGACGTCTCACTCGAAGTCGGCGATACTTCACAAACCGTCGAGGTATCCGCAAGTACGCCGCTACTCGATACCACCAACGGCTCGACATCGACGGCATTGGGAGAGCAGAAACTCCTCGATTTGCCCACCTCCACCGGCAACGGGCGAAACCAGTACACAGTCATCAATGTCTCGCAAAATGTTTTGCCTGTGATCCGCGGCTCAGGATTCATCGACCAGAGCGACACATCCACCGTCTCCATTGCCGGCAGTCCGGAGTCCACCAATCAATACTTGATCGACGGCGTGCCCATCACCGACACCGTCAACCGGCCGACAATCATTCCCTCCACAGAGGCTACCCAGGAACTCAAAGTTCAGATAACTACATATGACGCAGAAGTTGGAAGGACCGGCGGCGGCGTGTACAACACGCTGCTCAAGTCGGGCACCAACAACCTTCATGGATCGCTCTATGGCGTAACAAGCCAGTCAGTCTTCAACGCGAACGACTTCTTCGCCAATCGCGCGGGCGTCCCGCGTCCCAACACTCCCTTTTACAGTTATGCCGGCTCGATCGGCGGCCCGGTGGTCGTTCCTCGCCTGTACAACGGGACCAACAAGACATTCTTCTTCCTTGCCGAGGAGGGCTTCACTGAAAGCAATTTTCTGCGACAAAGCTTCCAGGTGCCAACCGACCTCGAACGCGCGGGAGATTTTTCGCAGAGTTACGTCCTGGATGCCACGGGCAATCGCGTTCCGGTCACTATCTATGACCCCAGGACCAGACAACCGATCCTGAACAACAATCTCGCGAATGCAAGCATCCCGATCAGCACAGTCGGGCAGAACATCCTCAGCTACTTTCCCCACGCCAAGCTGCAGGACCTTCCAACGGGAGGATATAACTATGATGCGGCAGTGCCGGGTCCGGCAAATCGCGGCCAAGAGTTTGTTGGCAAGCTCGATCACCAGTTCTTCAAATGGTGGGCAGCCAACGTCTCCTATCTGCACTACTTCTGCTTGATTCCCTTTGGCAATGCCTTGGGAACCGTGCCCGGTTCGGAGTCCATCACCTACAACCGTCATGTGGACGCGACAAATCTTAATAACATCTTCACTCTCAATCCAACCACCGTGCTGAGTGTCCGCTTCGGCTTTAACCGCTTCCCGAACGTCATTCTGCCGCTGAGCACAGGCTTCAGCCCCACAACTCTCGGACTCCCCGCTTACAATTACCAACTTAATTTCTTTCCGCCGGTCAATGTCACCAACTTCACATCTCTGAGCGATTCGACGGCAACCAGGGACTTCTGGTATTCCAGAAATCTATTCACCCAGATCGCCAAGGAACTCGGCAAGCACAGCATCAAAGCCGGCATCGATTATCGCTCCATCGACTTGTCCTTCACTGATTTTCAAAGCGCTCCAGGTGCCTTCAATTTCTCCGGCAACTTCACGGAACAGAGCCCCAATACACCCAATGGCGGCGCATCGGGCAGCGCCATTGCCGACCTTCTTCTCGGTCTGCCTACCAGCGGCCAGATTGAGGAGTCACAGCGCTTTTACCAGTACGTCAGCTACTGGGGAGGCTATGTGCAGGACGAGTTCCGAATCTCGAAGAAGCTGACTCTCGACCTCGGCTTGCGTTACGAGTACGAGACCGGACTGAAAGACTCGAATAATAACGAAGTCATCGGATTCAATCCCACCGTCTCCAGCCCGCTGGCGGCTATTGTTCCTGGTACAGTTGGTGGCCTTGAGTATGCCGGCACGGGTGGCCGCAATCAGACCGGAGAACTTTCCAAGCTCAAATTTGCCCCGCGCTTTGGATACTCATACGCGCTTGCAGAGAAGACAACGCTTCGCGGCGGTTTTGGAGTCTTCTATTCGCCTTTGCGCTACGATGCGACAGCGGCTCTTCAGACCGGATTCACTACCGAGACGCCTCTCACTTCAAGCAACGATGGCGACGTCACTCCGGCGCCGAGTTTCTCGCTCAATAATCCCTTTCCCGGCGGGCCGCAAACTCCCACTGGAAATGTCAACCGCCTGCTTACAGGCATCGGCGACCCCAGCGCGGCCTACAGCGAGAACATCAAGTCTCCGGTCATCTATCAGTTCTCTGCCGGTGTTCAACGCCAGTTGGGCCACAGCACGATTCTGGAAGTGGACTATGTAGGATCGCGTGGGCGTCATCTGCTGCCCTCGCCGCAGGGCGGCGGCAGCGCCTCGCCTGCCGGCGGAGGCCGGACAAATATCGACCAACTCAGTCCATCCTACTTTTCCCTGGGACAGGCAGCGCTCAATGCCCCCACCGCCAATCCGTTTTATCAGGCGGAAGGGCCAGGATTGATTGGCCAGCAGAAGGTGCCCTATTACCAGTTGCTTCTGCCCTTTCCTCAATTCGCTTCGGTCAACGTAATTACGACTGACAGTTCATCAAGCTATAACTCGATCGCGGCTCGTGTAGAAAGGCGCTACTCCAACGGATTGTCTTTCCTCAGCACCTATACCTGGTCGCGGAACTTCGATGGATCGTACGAGACATCCAGCCCATCCGGCGGCTCAAACCCCGGTCCGCAGAACGTCTACGACTTGAAATCCGAGTGGGGACGCTCCTTCATCGATGTCCCGAATCGCTTCACTCTTGCTGGTTCCTATGTTCTTCCGGTCGGAAGAGGCAAAAGGTTTCTGAATAGTGTGGGACGGTGGAACCACGCGATCGGCGATTGGCAACTGAGCGCCGTAACCTACTATCAGAATGGGTTTCCGCTCGACATCACCCAGAATAATCAGAACGGCCTGATCGGCGCGGCTGTCCAGCGGCCTAACATCAATCCTGGCGTCAGCGGGAAGACGTCAGGCAGCCTCTACAGCCGGGTCAACGGGTATATCAACCCCAAGGCCTTTACCGCAGTGAGCGAATTTCAGTTCGGTAATGAACCGAAGGCAGGCACGCTGCGCGGCCCCGGACCTGGCGCGGGCAACTGGGACGCAACGCTGATCAAGAGCGTCGCCATCAGGAATCGCGTGAACTTCGCATTTCGCGCCGAAGCGCAGAACATTTTTAACCATCCGTGGTTTGCACTGCCGAATACCACTCTCGGCAGCTCGACCTTTGGCCAGATAACCTCCGACTACAACACTCCCCGAAAGATTCAACTGGGAGGACGCATTACGTTCTAAGCATTCCTGATGCCGAAAAACAGAACGACCGAAGTACCTCGTGCAGCCGCTCCATAAATGGCGGCTGCACGAAGTCACAACAAATGGGACGCAGTTCTCCCGATGGGCAACGCGCTAAGCGCTCATAACTAGGAACTCGATTCCTCGTGCACGATAAGATTAGTCCCGGCAACACGTCCATATCGTCGAACGAGAGAGATTCTCGCTTTATGCTAAATCGCCAAATCACTCGTCAACGGCAGATCAGTACCGAATGCCGCCATAGCGCCATCATTTTCTAGCCAGCGAGAGGCTTTTCAGCACCCTCTTGAACACCCTCAATTGCATTAACCTTAGAACTTTGGCCAATGCCTCTGCCGTGCAACAACAAAGGTCTGCGAAGATCGGCCCCATTAAGTCGTCAAGCGTGTTGAATTCTGTCAGTTGTACTCGGATAACTGCACTGCTGTGCGTTTCAGCGTTTTCCGGTAGCCTCCATGCTTGATCGTCGTGCAAGGCTTTTCACAACCAGATGCCGTAAACATATCATTGTGCTATAAACGGCGCTGACTTCCTTCGGGATGGAGGATGCTGTTCGCCTTCACTTGAATTTTCCCGCACGCCTCAATCAGGTGGTCAAACGGTTCGGCATCTTCCATCAAGAGTCCGTCATCAACCATTCGCTGATAATCGGTTCGTAGTGCTTCTTTTGCTTGTTCTTCTGGCACGAGGCACAAGCCGCCACGAACGGCAGCGGTGTAGTCAATTCGATTGCCGGCTGAGTCCTTTTCAATAAAAAATGCACTTTTGTGGAGAGCGACGGCTTCTGCTATGTCGCGCGCCTGGATCGCATGGTCGATGAATCCTGCTTCCTCAAGCCGCATTAGGTCATGCAGATGTCGCGAGAATCGGTCATGAAGACCGGTTCCGCCCTGTGCGCAGTACACGTGAATAGCGGTTGCCTTCTCCCAGAAGATTCTGGCTAGTTCCATGACCCGCGGGTGCGCAACGGGAAACGACACCTCTTCAATGTATTCCTCGATGTCGCATCGGATTTCATGCACGTTGGCCGGCGCTCCGGTCGAGCGCGCCACGAATTCAAGCATAACCCTGGGCAAGGCATAGCTGGAGGCCGCTGCGACTGGTTTGTAGTCGATGAAAATACATTCGTTGGTAAAGCGGCTCGTGGCCGTTTCGAGTTCTTCAAGTCCCGTTTGAATGATGGGGTGCGCCTCCCCGCCAACTCTTTCCAGTTCATCGGCGATCTCGTGGGTCAATGGAAACACAAATGCGGTGTCAATACTCTGAAACGGAATGTTCAGCCACTGGTTGTTGTAGAACGCAACAATCTGCGCCTGCGCAGTCTTGCTCTTGAAACTCATAATGATATGTTCAGCAAGGGCGTTCTTTCTCCGGATTTTGAGCACGGCAAAAAGTTGGCTGAAATGGCTCTTGGTGAATTTGGAATCGACGGTGAGCCGGAGTTGAGTGCGCGTCTCTGCGGGAGAAATGACTCTGCGCTTGGGTTGGGCTGAGGCCTTTTTCGCCGTGAGCATATAGTCTCCTTACCGTGATGTATCTTACAGCATACGTATATGAGTGTGGAAGACCACGTGCTAACCATTAGTAACCAAAGGATTTCGCGCGAGGGGAACGCGGAGGAGTAGTGGATTCATTGCATGAAAGACGCGGGATTCAAACCGAATAAACCACAACAAGTCGGACCGTGAAGGGGATGGAGAAAAAGAGAACCGGCCAGGACTGCGCAGCCCGTCAAAGTTGAGAGTGTGCCTGAGCATCTTCGGCGCCGAGATGAAGGACTGACTGGACCCTGATGAGAGGGGCGTTCTCAGAAAACGGGAAAGTCGTACGCTAGGGAGAGGGACGATTGCCGTGTCCGCTACTCGGAGCCGATGTGGTCAACTCCATACGCACTCAACACATCCTGTAGCGTCACGACGCCTTCGAGTTTGTGAATATCTGCCCGATGGACGACCGGCAAGACATCTAGATGGTACTTACTCATGCGTTCGAGAGCCAGATGCAGCGGATGATCCGTGTGGAGGTGCGGAACTTGGAGGGTTTTCACAAGGTCTTTGAGTGGCTGTTCTTTTCTCCCATCGACAAAAGCGCACCCCAGCGTCTCTCTGGTCAGCATTCCCAAAAAGTAATCCTCCTCCGCCACGGGCCAGATGCGGATTCGACCAGCTTTGGTTTGCTCAACAGCATCCTCAACGCGCATTTGCGCGGAAAGTATTTGCGGAGATTTCCGAATGACCTGAGCCACGGTTCGCTGGTTGGGTTCGTCGCGAGTGCTGCGACTGGGCAAATGAATGCCATCCTGATGAGCCAAAGCCTCGTAGATGGGCTGCTTCTGAAATCGGGAAGAAATGAAGAAGCTGGTCAGGTTTGCAATCATCAGCGGCACAATGACAGCGTAGTCCCGCGTCATTTCAAAGATCATCAATACCGATGTCATGGGGGCGCGCACGATCCCCGCGAAGAGCGCGCCCATGCCGACCAGCGCGTAAGCGCCAGGGGTTGCGGTGTATCCCGGCAACAAGCCATGGGCTATGGTTCCGATGGCCCCGCCTAGCATGGCGCCGAGAAAAAGACTCGGGCCAAAGATTCCACCAGCGTTTCCGGAGGCATAACTGACAGTGACGCCAAAGAGCTTGAGCACCACGAGTAGCAGCATCAATTTGAGCGCCATCGTTCCATTTAAAGCGCTGCCGACATAGGTGTATCCCACGCCCAGCACCTGGGGTACAAACCAACCCATCAGACCGACCGTCACGCCGCCCACCACCGGATGACACCACTGCGTCCGCCTGGGCAAGCTCAGAAAGAACTTGCGCATTCCCAGCAGGAGCCTGGTGAAGGCTACCGACAAGAATCCGCCGGCGATGCCCAACACTGCGTAAATGCCGAGTTCCAGCGGATGCACAAGAGTGTACTGCGGCATTCGGAACAGCGGGTTATTGCCCAGCATCAAACGCAATACCGCCCAGGAGGTGGCGGAGGCAATCACGACCGAGCCCAGGATGGGCGCGTTCATATCGCCCATGACCTCTTCGAGAGCAAAGAGCACCGCCGCCATCGGCGTATTGAATGCCGCGGCAATAGCGGCGGCCGCTCCCACGGGAATCAGAGCCTTTACCTTTTCCGGACGCAATCCGAGCCATCGGCCGAGGACCGATCCGATTCCGGCGCCTACCTGGACAGATGGTCCCTCGCGGCCCAGTGGAATCCCGCTTGCGAGCGTGGTCGCCGTGCAGAAAAACTTGCCCAGGACGGTGCGCAGGGAGATGAAACCATCCCGAGCAAAGAGGGCGGCTTTGGTCTGGGGCACGCCGCTGCCCCTGGCGTAAGGGAAATAACGATAGAGAAGGAAACCCATGGCCAGCGATCCTGCCACTGGCACCAACACACGTCTCCACGCGGCGCTATCCGGCGGATAGAGGCGCATTCCCAACCTCTCCGTGACCACGATAAACCCGACAACGGCGAGCCCGGTGAGCGCTCCAATCAGCAGCGACAGAACAAGAAATACCTGCTCCTCGCGCTTCTGAAGGTGAGCTATCAAACGCGCACGGAGGGCCGTGATCCAACTCATTTCCGGCTGGTTCTCAGCGGTGGGAGAAGAGGACATAAGTACAGTTTACGCGAATTGCATTTCAGGCTCCAGAGAACAACGCTAGGCTCATCGACGGTGCGACTGTCGATTCATTTTGTACTGTATCCCAAGATCAAAGCCTGCATTATCCTTCCAGAGCTGGCCCCCCGGCATCCGATACGCAATCCTATAGCTTCTTTCGGAGGGATTCAAACACAACATACCCAATCAGAGCGGAGATTAACGCAATGAAGAGGTTCGCACCCGTGAAGATATCGTTCAGGGCGAAGGTTAAACTCTTCCCCGTTCTATTGGTAGCGGTAAATTCTTCCATCAACCGAATTGAGTAAAAGAGAAACATGATAAGAGCAACTTCAATCACTGCTCTCCAGAGCGGGTTAAGGCGATAACGATTTGTTTGATTCTGATTCATGGATAGCACCAATCTTCCGGATTGAGGTTTAACAAATACGTTCTGGCCTATTCCATGCGATTTTCTGGAACATCGATAAGCCTTCGGTGTCTGTCGTCAGATCCTGAGTATCTTATCAACGTCACCGCATCGCTCCCCTCCAAGCTATAATCGCTATCGCTAAATCTCTCCCATTCTGCGCAGGAATGGGACCATGGTCAGACCTTGGACGAACACAGAAAAGGCGACAACGGAAAAACTGATCGAAATAATCTCTTCGCGTAACGGAATGGTAGGCGGAAGCCCAAGTGCCAGCGCCAGCGCCAAGGCTCCGCGCAATCCTCCCCAGAACAGAACGAGTTGATGCTTCCCGGTGACGCGAAGTGAGGAACGCGAAAACAGCAGGCAACAAGGATAGATAGCCATCGCCCGGCCTAGCGTCACCAAAACGATAGCTAGTATGGCTGGAAGCCATATTGCCGAGAAATTTTGACGAGCCTCGTTCATTCCAATCAAGAGAAACACTAGAGAGTTCGCAACGAACGCGGCGTATTCCCAGAAAGCTTGAACGGCTTCCTTTCCCCGCGTAGAGATTGTCTTGAGCGCCTTGAAATTGCCCATGACAAGTCCAGCAGTGATCGTTGCAAGGACGCCAGACAAGCCAAAATGATCCGCAAACAGAAAGGATCCATAAGCGGCAACCGTGGTTACGGTTATTTCGACAAGATGATCGTCCGTACGCCCTGCGAGCAAGAGCGCCGCGAGCGCAACCAGAGCGCCACAAAGGATGCCTCCCAGAATTGTCTTAGCAAGCATCGCGGAAATCCCAAGCGACGTGAGATGCTGCCCAGATGCGAAGGCAACGACGACGCCAAAAGCAACTGCAGCGGTGCCATCGTTAAAGAGACTCTCAGCTTCGATCAGTACCAGCAAACGACCATGAGCCTTTGCTTCCTTGAACGTGGCAATGACTGAAACCGGATCAGTCGCAGCAATGAGCGCGCCAAACACAAGTGCACTCATCCATTGCCAATTCGCGAGAAAGTGCATTCCTACCGCAGTTACGGTCGCAGAGAGAATGACTCCAAGTGTTGCCAGTACAACAACCACAGAAAAGTCCCGACGCAATTGATTCCAATCAATGTAATACGCGGCGTCGAAAAGAAGCGGGGGAAGCAATGCAGTGAAAATCACTATTGTCCAAGACAGGAAAATCGGTAGTAGGTCAGGTATAGAGGTAAGGCTGCGCCGTTCTGATAGGTTGGGTTTGTCTAGAACTCAGCGTCAGAGGAGGACGCAGCCTTGTCCACAGT